>Ga0126370_10000022_pt1 | contig 45130 bp, 38 predicted proteins | sample PanSoiMetaPlot_3_FD_92586 | JGI IMG/M metagenome (GOLD analysis project Ga0126370, IMG submission 92586) | Tropical forest soil microbial communities from Panama - MetaG Plot_3 | ecosystem: Environmental > Terrestrial > Soil > Tropical forest > Bulk soil | place: Panama | collected 2016-02-17 | reverse complement strand
ATTGTACACCTGTCGGAAAACAGGTGAACGGAGAAATCGAACATGCGCAGATCATTAATTCTTACTAATAATTCCAACGGTGCAACCCTTTCGAATCGAAAGGGTTTGCAGCGCTGGCGAGAGCAGTTTATGATCCCCACCCATGACACCAGGCAAAATCTGTGTGGTTGTACTCCTAGCCTCGTTTGCGATTGCGCAAAATCCATCGGCTCCAGAGTCGTCAAAAGAAATTGACAACGTCTACTCGGATTCTCACTCTCTATACCTCGATCTTCATGAACACCCCGAGTTGTCAGGACACGAAGTCCAGACTGCATCGAAGCTAGCCACCGCGCTGCGAAAAGCCGGATATGAAGTCACCGAACACATTGGCGGAACCGGAATCGTTGCGATCCTGAAAAATGGTCCCGGGCCAACCATCATGCTGCGTACGGAACTCGACGCTCTTCCCGTGGAAGAGAAGACGGGGCTTCCCTATGCAAGCAAGGCGCGTACAAAAGACGATGCCGGGCACGATGTTCCGGTGATGCAAGCCTGCGGCCACGACTTGCACATGGCTTCCCTGCTCGGCACAGCTGAAATTATGGCCAGGAGTAAGAACACGTGGCACGGCACGCTGATGCTGATTGGCCAACCCGCGGAGGAAACGATCTCCGGGGCCAAGATGATGCTCGATGATGGCTTCTTGAAGCGGTTTCCCAAGCCGGACGCAGCGGTCGCGCTACACGTTCACAACTTGCTGCCCGCAGGAATGGTTGGAATTGCTCCTGGAATTCACGATGCGAACGCCGATTCCATCCGCATCACGATCTATGGCAAAGGCGGGCATGGCTCAGCGCCTCACACCGCCATCGATCCGATCGTGATCGCAGCGCGGACGATTCTGGCCCTTCAGACAATTCCCTCCCGCGAAGTGAAACCCGGCGACATGTCTGTGGTGACCGTTGGCTACATTCACGCAGGAAATAAGAACAACATCATTCCGGACGACGCGGAGTTGGGGCTAACGGTTCGCACTTACAAAGCTGAGGTGCGCAAGCAAGTGCTTGCAGCGATCACGCGAATCACCAAGGCAGAGGCGGCGGCCGCGGGCGCGCCGAAGGAACCTTTGATTGAGCATTATGAGAGCACCGACTCCGTGTACAACGACCCTGCGTTGGCGGCACGGCTTAAGGGGGTATTGGAATCCGCACTTGGGAAGAACAACGTCGTGATCGTCGATCCGATGACGGGGTCCGAAGATTTTTCGTATTTTGTCGAGCAAGGCATTCCTGGGTTCTACTTCAACCTTGGAGGCGCGGACCCTGGCAAGTACGCCGAGGCCAAGGCGTCTGGGACCATGCTGCCGTCAAACCATTCCTCTTTATTTGCTCCGGATGTCGATCCGTCGTTGCGGACGGGAATCACGGCAGAGGTGGCTGTGCTGCGGAATCTGCTTAATGCGACTCCCGACGAACTGCACAAATTGACCGCAAGCACAAAATAAGATCGGGAGCCGCACCGGGGAATGCAGGTAGGCGAAAGGATTCCTATACCGCAACCGTGACCGAGGTCTCAGTGCGTGTGACAGGGCGGTAGAGTGTGTCGCGCTCGATCGGAACGCGCCCGGCAGCGCGAATCAGGCGCTCGAGTTCCTCCCTGCGCATGCCCTGCGGAGTGGTCGCGCCGGCATCGTGATAGATCTTCTCTTCGATCACGGTGCCGTCCATGTCATCAGCGCCAAAGCGCAACGAGATCTGCGCTATCTTCGCGGTCATCATCTGCCAGTACGACTTGATGTGTGGGAAGTTGTCGAGCACGAGCCGACTCACCGCGATTTGCTTGATGTCGAGCATGCCGGTCGTCTTCGGCAGATGCTGCAGGGGAGTGTTATCGGGGTGAAACGCCAGCGGGATGAAAGTCTGGAAGCCGCCGGTTTCGTCCTGCAAAACGCGCAGCTTCATCAGATGATCAACGCGGTCTTCGTCGTTTTCAACATGGCCGTAAAGCATGGTCGCGTTCGACTTCAGTCCAATCTGGTGAGCTAGCTTGGCGGTCTCAAGCCACTGGTCGCCGTCGATCTTGTGATCGCAAATGATGTGGCGCACGCGGTCGGCAAAAATCTCGGCGCCGCCGCCGGGTAGCGAATCAACTCCTGAGCCTTTCAATTGCTCCAGCGTCTCGCGGATTGAAAGCTTGGCGCGCCGCGCCAGATAGGCGACTTCCACCATGGTGAACGCCTTTAAATGCACCTGCGGGAACCGCTGTTTCAGGCCCGAGCACAGATCGAGAAAATACTGAAACGGCAGGTCAGGGTGCAGGCCGCCGACGATGTGAAATTCAGTAACCGCTTCGGAATATCCGGAAGCCGCTGTCTCGAAGGCCTCCTCCAACGCCATCGTATAGGCACCCGGCGCGTCTTTCTTGCGCCCAAAAGCGCACAGGCGGCACGCCGCTACGCATACATTCGTCGGATTGATATGGCGGTTGACGTTGAAATACGTCTTGTCGCCATGCATCCGCTCTCGCACAAGATTCGCCATCCAGCCGACGGCGAGGATGTCGCCTGTCCGGTAAAGCACAAGCGCATCAGAGGCATCAAGACGCGCGCCCGTGAGAACTTTTTCATGGATCGGCTGCAGCCGCGGATCGTCCGTTTGAAACGGGTGCGTGGTCGACGCGTGCGAAGAGAGCATCCCCTTGATGATATCAGGAAGAGCCTCATTTTTAGGGGCCAGGCAGACTACTGGTTAACGACCAAGCGGTCCTGCACCTGGGCGTATTCATCGTCGGACAGTACGTGACGAGTGACCAGTTGGTGGCTGTTCGCGTAAGGACGCTCAGCGATGATGCGGTCAGCCTTTTCGGAGGTAATCCCGGGCAAAGACGTAAGGTCCTGCTTCGATGCCTTATTGAGATCGACCGAGTGCTTGCTGCTAAGCCCGTCTTTCAGGCCTTGGGCAACGGCCTTGGTATCGCGCTTCACCGCAGCGGTCTCTTCTGCAGTTTTTTGCCGAATCTGATCGGGACTAGAGTTGGTGCAGCCGGAAAAAACCATCAGGCCGGCCCCAAGCAGCGCAAGAGGAAGCGCTTTTCGTTTCATGGCATTCGGATGCCGATGTCACAGTTCCCGGTTGTCGAGATGCACATCTGAACCCATCCTCGCAGAGCAAAACTGCATCTACTCTTCGAGTTGGACCAGCAGTGCGCGCCCGTGAAAACCACAAAAGGAGATGGACCGTGAGAAACGCAATTACTGCATTCTTCCTAGGGGTTTTGCTGTGCGCTCCTTCGATTGCGCAAAACACTCCGCCCGCCTCGGGCAGCGAGCCGGGATCCCAACCACAACCATCCACCCCGGCGGGACAACCCGCATCTGCTGCAACGCAGCCGGCAACTCCCGCCAGCAATCCGCTTAAGATTGCACCCGGTAGTGTTATTCCGGTGCAATTGCAGAAGACCGTGGATGCCAAGAAGGCGAAGACCGGCGATGAAGTCGTGGCGACGGTTACGCAGGACATGAAGACCAACAGCGGAAACGTGGTCCTTCCCAAGGACACAAAAATCTTGGGACACGTAACCTCAGCGCAGGCCCGCGGCAAAGAACAGAAGGAGTCTGCTCTCTCCATCACGTTCGATCATGCCGTCGTGAAGGGGGACCAGATGCCATTGCCCATGTCGATGCAGGCGGTGATCGTTCCGCCGTCGAGCAACCCGGCCGGAGGTGGCGGGGATGAAGGAGGCGCTGTTCCGCCGAGCGGCGGGTCCAGTTCGCCCATGGCGGGACGAACGCCCACGGGCGGATCGAGTCAAGCTCCGCAGCAACCGAAAAACTACCCGCCGGGAGAAGGATCGTCGGAGTCTCAGCCGCAGACCGGGGCGCGTCCGCCGATCACCGGCAATACCCAAGGTGTCATTGGCATGCCCGATGTGACACTGCAGACCGCGCAGAACACGTCGCAAGGTTCACTGATGACCTCGGCGAAGAACAACGTCAAGATCGAAAAAGGAACGGTGCTACTGCTGCGGGTGCAGTAGGAACGCGAACGCAGTTCTAAAGCTGAAGTGCAGCACATTGGAGCGAGGAAATTCACTTCCACCTTTGTCATCCTGATGGCCTGCGTTCTTTGCAGGCCGGAGGACCTATGCAGTCCCGGTGTGCACTTGCGCTGCAGGCAGAGTGCATGGGTCCCCCGGCGCCAAAGAACGGCGCCATCAGGATAACAATGCTTTTTTACAAAACCCCGCTCCCTCATCACAGACTTTGGCTTTGCGTGCGCGTCAGGATCGGCGGTCATGATCCCGCTTCTAGCTTCTTTTTTGCGAGCGGGCGCGCGAAAGCGTTTGTGGGATTGTGGAAGTTGATTTCTAGAACTTTGCGGTAATAATCGCGGGCCTGCGGCGCGTCACCTGACTTTTCATACGCCTGCGCCAGCAGCACGAGAATGAAGGGATCGTGTTGATCTGCCTGCTGGAGATCCGCAATTGCAGCCTTATAGTCGCCAGCGTATAACGCCGCGTAGCCGGTCAGGTAAGGATAGAACCTCATCTGGTCGGGATTGTTCGCTTTGTCGAGTGCTACTTTGGCAGCCCTCACGTGCTGCTGGGCTTCCTCGGCATTACCGCGGCGGGCGGCGATGCGAGCCTGCGCACTTTCCCAACGGAAAAGCCACAGGTTCTTGTCTGCCTCTGACAGATCGGTTTTGCGCGAGACCGTGTCATAGCCCATCTTGTACCACTTGTACGCATGATCGGGATCCCCGAGCTCCAGATAAATGCGGGCGAGTTCGTTACAGGCTTCTGCGGCGGCTACAGAATCACCTTTCGTAAGCCGCGCGTTGAATACCTGCATCTCGGGCTCGGCGGCCTTGAAAGCGTCCCCCTGGAATGCATAAGAGAATGCGAGCGCACGCAGAGCCTGCTCTTTCGAATCGGCGGGAGCGACTTCGACAGCCTTTGTCAAATGTTCCTGCGCCTTCGCGTACTCGCCTTTCAGATCGAGAGCCGCGCCGGTTTCGAGGTGTGCGGGATAAAAACCTGGAGTTTTTGCTAGTGCTTGTCTGTAAAGCGCAATGGCTTCGTCTTGTTTCCCGTCTCGGCTCAGCTTGACTCCGCGTTGCACGAGATCGGCAGCGCTGCCTGGAATCGGGGCTTCCTTGGGAGCAGGCTGTTGAGCAACACAACACGCGGTTAGCAGGAACGGAAAGATCACGCGACGAACATGGGAACGCATTCAGGCCTCCAGATTTGCGTTAGCGATTATGCCACGAATAGGACCGTGAGTTGATGACCGGACTATTTGCGCAGAAGGAGGTCTGCTGCTACGAAGACGAAGAAGAGGACAGAGATGACTCCGTTCATAGTGAAGAAAGCCGCATTCAGCTTCGAAAGATCGTTCGGTTTCACCAGTGAGTGCTCATAGAGTAAAAGCAGAACCACGACAAGGACGCCAAGGGCGGCAAGTTTTCCCATTCCGAAGACCAGAAATAGTCCGATGAGAAATCCGATCATGATCAGGTGAAAGACGCGAGCAATCCAAAGCGCGCCCCGGATGCCGAAATAACGTGGGAGAGAATGCAAACCAGCGCCGCGGTCGAAGTCGTAATCCTGGCAGGCGTAGAGGACATCGAAACCGCCCACCCAAAACGTCACCGCTGCCGTGAGCAGCAGAATGCGCGGATCCAGCGAGCCTTGCACGGCGATCCAGGCGGCTGAGGGCGCGATACCCAGCGCAAATCCTAATACCAGGTGCGACCAGCGCGTCACTCGCTTCGTATAGGAGTAGAGCAGTAACACAGCAAGGGCGACAGGCGAAAGGAGCAAGGACAGACGGTTCAGCTGGCTTGCTGCGAGCACAAACACGGCGCTCGAGACCACGACAAACGACACCACGAAAGCCGGAGAAAGGTGCCCAGCAGGTAAGGCTCGTGCGCTCGTGCGTGGATTAGCGGCATCGATCGCGGCGTCAGCCCAACGATTAAACGCCATGGCCGCCGAACGAGCCGCAACCATCGCGACGATAATCCATAGAAGCTGATGAACCGAAGGCCATCCTCCGGCCGCGAGCATCGCCCCACACAGCGCGAACGGGAGCGCAAAAATCGAGTGCTCCCACTTGATCATCTCGAGCGTGATGCGCAGATTGTGCAGCACGGCCATGGGTTGATTGTAATGCAGGGCACAGTGGCTAGTGGTCAGTGGTCAGTGTTGAGTGATCAGATTGACGTGGGTTCACGCTCGGCTTTGCCTCGCGGGACGGACGAATGCGTCCGTCCCTACACATCCGGAGCCTGGCCACTGGTCACTGATCACTCGCTTCACCGAACATCATCTCCTTCATCCGCCTGTCCGACGCCTGCCAGATCTTCACTACTTCAAACAGAATCACCGTCCCATAACTCACGGCGAGCCACACCAGCACTGCCTCAATCGGCAGATCGCACCACGCGCCGATAAACACTCCCATCATCGCTTGCTGTTGATAATTCCACCATCCGTAGGGCAGAGCTAACGTCGCTTCCCACAGCATGCTGACCAGCATGATGAAAAACATCGTCATGCTGAGCGCGCGCCAGTTGATGAACCGCTTCGTCGCCGGATAGAAACTCATCGCTGGCGTCAGCCCTCCGACGACCAGCACGATGAAATACCCAGGCCATCCCTCATGCACCTGCGAAAAATACTTCTTGTAAATGAATGCTCCCGCAATTAACACGGCCGCCACGATCAGCGTTGTGGGATGGAACTGCAGCAATCGTGGCAACGCCCGCGCCGCGCCGCGATAGTCTTCAACCGTGTACGCCGCCAGCCAGTATTCGCTGAGCCACACGTACAAAAGCAGAATCGTGATGAACCCGGTGAGATAGAAGAAATATTCCTCAATGGGTACCCACTTGCCCAGCGCCGGAGCAAGAATCCCCAAAGTCGCCTTCGGATCAGGGAACCAGAAGAACCACTGCGCAAAAATCACATCCAACAAACAACCGATCGGCGCGAGAATACCGATCGTCCGCCAGAATGCCTTCTGAGGAACATCCAGCCCTTCGCTCGGTAGGAACCACACACCGATCACCACAATCGGAATAACGAACAGCAGCAGACTCCACGTATATCCATGCGGAGAAGCGCCCTTGATTGCCAGTACAGTGGCGGGCGTGACCACTGAATGCAGTGCAATTGCCGCGGGAATTGCGATCATCGCCAGCATCGCAATGACAATGCCTGCCGCGACCGTCGGCCTCGGAGTTCCATGGCTGCGTGGCTGCTGCATGTGCCCTCCCCGAATCCGCCGGATTCTACTCCTTGGGCTTTGTGCCGGCAGAAATTTTTGACACTGTCCTAAAACCACCCGGAGGACTCGAGCGCAGTGCCCTGCAGTCGGCGTCATCCCGACGGAGCCGCTTTTCCGGCGGAGGAGGGATCTCGCGGTGCAGTGTCTACGCAGTCGGTTGTAAAACGCTCGCCCCCTGCACTAAGGTACATGGCCAAAGGGTCATCCCCCGGTAATTGAAAGTCACCGCAATCCCCGTTAACTTAACCATGAGCCCGTCTCTCGATGGCTACAACCACAACCAAGCCTGATCTGGATATCGCTCCTTCCGGCGCGGGTCTGTCCGCCTGGCCGAAAGACGCGAGTGGTTCGCTTGTCATCGGTCAGTCATCGGTACAGAGGCCGTCGCAGCGCGACGCGCTCCAGGCCCTGCTCGCCTTCTCGGCGCTGCATGATCAGATCCGCCGCCGCCGAGCCTTGGCCTCGCGGCACGGCGTTTTCGATTCCACAGGCCCCGTATCCGAGTTCGAGCCTGCGGAACTCTTCGTCCTCGATGAGGTCTTACAACTTGTAGCCGAGCGTGCGGTCGCCATCACCGGCGCCGACGGACTTGCTATCGCCCTCGCGGAGAGTAACGAGATAGTGTTACGTGCTTCTGCCGGGAGCATCTGTCCAGATCCCGGAACCCGCATCGACCGCGACTCTGCTTTCTCCGGAGCTTGCTTCCGCAGCGCACAAATCGTTATCTGCGACGACACGGAAACCGATCCCCGCGTCAATCTTCACGCCTGCCGCAAGCTCGGCGCGCGCTCGATGGTCGCCGTTCCGCTTTGTGGACGACGACGCGTCATCGGTGTCCTCGAAGCGTTCTCTTCCTGGCCTTTCGCCTTCAACGAAATCGATGTCCGCAACCTGAGCCTGCTGGCTGAACTCGTCCTCGCCGCGCTGAAGCCCGAGGATGAAGATCGTTTCGCCCAATCCGCGCAAGTCGCGGCAACGAAGTTAGAAGCGAAACCGCAGGCTCCGAAGGCCGAGCCACCCAAAGCAGCCGAGCCGAACAAGGTAGAAGCCCCGAGACCTGCCGCACCGAAAACCGAATTACAGAAGCCGGAACCGCCGAAACCGGCGATGACTCCTGCGGTGACACTTCCCGCGGCCGCGCCGAAGATCTCTGTTCCGCCCGCCACCGTCGTTGTTCCACAAGCTGCAAAAACGGGTGCACCTTTGGAACCGGCGAAGCCCGCCACTCCAGCAGCGTCCGCAACTCCTGTATCCGCTCCGCCTCTGGTGAAGCCCCCCGCGACGGAACCGCAGAAACCGGTTCAGCCCCAAGTCACGGCGCCGGTGGCGAAAGCGCCAACCGCACCTTTCATCAGGACGACTCCAGTTCCAACGTCGCCGAAACCGGTGGAGCCTGCCGCCAAGTCACTCACGCCGCAAGTCACTGGCGCGGCTTCGGCAGTCACTCCAGTTATTGCGCCGGCTAAGCCCGTCGAAGCCCACAGAGTCTACGAACCCAAAACACCGGACACTAAGACAGAAGCCTTACTAAAAGACTTATTAGTAGAGGCGAAGAAGGAAGAGTCAAAGAGAGACAATCTCACAAAAGCCGCCGCACCCGCAGAAGGCGCGGCGCTTGAGCCCACTCCCGCACCCGCGCTCACCTTCGGACAAACTCCTGCCGAGGAATCCAATCGTCCGTGGCTGCTCGTGATGCTCGTCGGAACCGTGATTGCCGCTGCATTCATCGCGGGTGTCTGGTGGAAACTCAAGAACGCACAAATCGGCGGGCAAATGGTGCAGAACAAGCCGCAGATCGAGCGCCCCGTCGCTCCGACAACGCAGCCTATCGTACCTCCCGGCGCGCCATCTAGTACTGAAACCGCTGCGACCGACGCGCTCTCCGACAACCAGCCTGAAGATACTCCCGCCACTCCACAGGAACTCTCGAGGTTTCCGCGCGTCAGCGGAGTGCGGCATTGGTCATCCGCCGATTCCAGCACCGTCGTTCTAGATCTCGAAGAGCAGGTGCAGTACGAACCCGGTCATCTTGCGAATCCTGAGCGCTTCTATTTTGACCTGCGCGACACGCAGCTTGCCGCCGAACTCCAGGGCAAGTCCTTCGAGGGAGACGCGCTGCTCAGCCACATCCGCATCGCGCAGCCGGTTTCTGGTATGACGCGAATCGTTCTCGAAGCCCGCGCCACCTCGAATCTGTCGACGCCGCAAGTCAGTCTGGAGCGCGACCCGTATCGCCTCGTCATTCAAGTCAGCAAGAACGGTGCGGCTCCGAAAAGCGCGGTAAATCTCTTCCCGACCGCTCCCGAAGCCGAAAAAGCGAAGCTGGCAATCGTCGTTCCTGCGCCCACCAAAGAAGATCTGGCGCTACGTGCGCGCGTGTCTAAAATGCGCATCGTCGTCGACGCCGGCCACGGCGGATGGGATCTTGGCACCGTCGGCCGACGTGGATTGCTCGAAAAAGATCTAGTCCTTGAAATTGCGGATCGTCTCGGCAAGCTGCTCGAATCGCGCCTCGGCGCCGACGTAATCTACACGCGCCAGGATGACAACTACATCCCGCTCGACGATCGCGCGGTCATCGCGAATCAGGCCAAGGCTGATCTGTTCGTCTCCGTGCACGCTAACTACAGCGATCTGCCTTCTGCGCGCGGTGTGGAGACTTACTACACCAACTTCTTCTCCGCGCCTGGTACCAAGGACCTGCCGGCGAATCCGACTCCGAAAGAAGCTGCGATGCGGTCGATGCCGAAAAACATTCCGACGCCAACGCTAACCCCGACCGAGTTGCACGATCGCATCGAGCAGTCGCAGCGCCTCGCAAACAGCGTACAGCGCTCGCTCTACGGAACTCTGTCAGTGCTAAATCCAGGCTTGCGTGACCGCGGAATCAAGGAAGCTGGATTCGTCGTGCTCACCGAAAGCGCGATGCCGGGGATTCTTGCGGAAGTCTCTTTCGTGTCGAGCCCGAAAGACGAGCAGAGACTCCGGAGCGACGGATACCGCGAGCAAATCGCCGAAGCCCTCTACCGCGGCATCGCCCGCTACGCCGCTTCCAAGACCGTAAAGGTCGCCAGCGCCGCAAAGTAAATAACCGTTACACCCTCCCCGTCAGCCAACTTACCGGAATCGTTGTAACATCCCACTTGGTGGATATCGCTCTCCCCTCGCGAATGCACGTCTCATTTCGATGTTGAGGAGGCTCCGTGAAAACAGCGTTCATCCTGATCTTTTGCGCCGCGTCAACGCTCGCGCAGACCGCACCCACCGCCCAGGCAACAGCACCCGGCTGCGGGCCTACCAACCTGAAATTTTCGGTGAGGACGGACAAGTCGCAGCATCCATCCACCCAGCCAAACAGGGACAAAGCCGTGATCTATTTCTTGGAAGATGACGGCAGCTTCGAGTCTCATCCTCAGCCGACTACACGACTAGGAGTTGACGGCAACTGGGTTGGTGCTAATCATGGGAACTCTTACTTTTATGTCTCGATCGACCCGGGAGAGCACCATCTCTGCGCGAGTTGGCAGTCGTTTGTTGTACTGGGCGCGCACGAGACCAGTGCCGCGGCACATTTTACCGCCGAGCCGGGACAAAGCTATTACTTCCGGGTGCGGAATACTTGGCTGCGCGAACATGGCGTGACGCGCGTCGAGCTCACGCCGATCGACAGGGACGAGGGCCAGCTATTGGCCAGCAAGTTTGCCTACAGCAGTTCACAGCCGAAGTAGTCAGTTGATGGTTGCTCAAATCTGAGTTTTTCAGATGCGTGGCGGGCCGAGGCCCGATCTTCTACTTTTTCGCAGCCTCGTCCTTCTGATACCCCGCGCTAAAGGTCCCCTTGCTCTTCGCAATCTCGAGAAGCGTCGGATAGAACTGGACAAATGTGGTATCGACCGCTCCGTGATCCTGATGGCAGGTGTAGCAGGCCGCTTCCTTCGGAGTCATCTTCGCCGTCTTCGTATTATCGAACCCGAAGAACCCCCACTTGCCCGGCAAGCGGGCCTCGTCTTTCACATGCACTTCAAGCCCCATCACTTCTCCGCCCTGAAAGTTGCCGCGCTGATTAATCGAGCCCCTGCCTTCCGCTTTGCGCACTTCGAGCACGAGCATTGTTTTGTCGGGCCACGTTCCGGTCTCGGTGAACGCCTTGTAGGCTTCCGGGTTGACGAACACGTTATCGAACATGTGATGGTCCATGGCCATTGCGTTCGCGCTGTAGCTCATGTCGAATCCCGTCGTCAGGTATACCCACTGGCGATAGTTTTCCGGCAGCTTGAGCTGATCGTCGCTGGTATATTCCGGGCCGGAGCCGCGTGGCGGTGTCGCCGACTGCAAAACCACGGCGCAGGCGAGAAGGACGATCACGGCTAGCAGCAAGGAGATTCGTGTGTTTTTCATGGCGGCAAGTATGCCTTGGCGTGCGCGACAGCGCCAGACCACTGGCTGCAGCCGTTTGGCGATTGGCTGCAATTGTTGACCTTTTCCCCCTCCCATAGCATACGATCCTCTGTATGAGCAGCCCATCTATCCACTCGGCGTCGCGCTACTGGCTTTGGAGCATCGCCATATGGGGCGGCTTCGGCTTGGTCGACGCCACACAAACTGTCTTTGTTATGCGCGCCGAGGGCATGCACCACTATTGGTACCGCCTTTTCTGGACGATGCTGGTAGCGTGGCTGCCCTGGATGCTGACAACACCGTTGGTGCTGCAGCTATCTGAGCGCCATCCGCCGACGCAATGGCGACTCGCTTCCACCTGGACGGCTCATCTTCTTACCTGTGCGTTGCTTGGATTGGCGCATGCTGGATGGGTGGCGATGTGGGAGTCGCTGCTCAACCCTTGGGCGCTAACGCCTGGGCCCGATCCATTTCCGCAACTCTGGCGGCACAAGTTCCTCGGAGGACTGCTCTCTTACATCATCCTCTACGCACTGATCCTGTTCGTGGCACACACCCTGCGCTCGCGCGAGCAAATCGCCCGCCAGCAGACCGAGACGGCCCGATTGAACGAGCAACTGTCGAAGGCGCAACTAAGCGCGTTGCGCCGCCAGATCGAGCCGCACTTCCTTTTCAATACACTCAACGCAATCGCCGGACTGGTTCGCGAAAGACGCAACGACGACGCGGTTAGCATGATCGCCGGACTGAGCGACTTTCTGCGGCGCGTGGTGGAAGACTCCGACCGCCAGCAGGTGCCGTTGTCCGAAGAACTCGAGTTCACGCAGAAATATCTCGACATTCAGAAAGCCCGCTTTGCCGACCGGTTGCAGTTCAATATTGACGTCCCAGCCGAGTTTCTTGCTGCACAAGTGCCGAGTCTGATCCTGCAGCCCATGGTCGAGAATGCCGTCAAGCACGGCATCGCGAAGCGTGTGCAGGGAGGAGCGATCCGCATTGCAGCCACGCATGCCGACGGAAAGCTCACCTTGTGCGTCTACAACGACGGCCCCTGCCTGCCTGTGGGATGGGAACAGCGCACTTCGGGCATCGGTATGCTCAACGTGAGGACGCGCCTGCGCAGCCTCTATGGAGACGATTTCGAATTGAACCTGCACAACCAAAATGGCGGCGTGGAAGCATTCGTCTCGGTGCCCTACATTCCACCTGATCGTTCAGATGACGAAACGGTCAACATGACGACAGAGGCTTCGGTTGCGGAGCACGTGTAGGGACGGACGCGTTCGTCCCGCGAGGCAAAGCCGAGCGTATCAGCGGCATCAAGTGATCCACTAAGCGAACATTGGCACGAGGACTCTGGGGTCTGACGCATGCCCTCCGAACATCCCGTTAAGATCCGCGCCCTGATCGTCGACGACGAACCGCTCGCCCGCAGCAACGTCGCCGTCCTTCTGCGCGCGCATCCAGAGGTCGAGATCACCGGCGAATGCGGATCGGGCGCTGAAGCCCTGGGCGAACTGCGCATCTCGCGCCCCGATTTACTCTTTCTCGACGTGCAAATGCCCGAGTGCGACGGCTTCGACGTCCTCGAAATGCTGGGTGGCGACCTGCCTCCCGCCGTAATTTTCGTGACTGCCTATGATCAATACGCGCTGCGAGCCTTCGAGGCCGGAGCGCTCGACTACCTGCTCAAGCCATTCGACAACGCGCGATTCGAACTAGCACTCAGCCGCGCCAAAGAGAGAATCCGTATGGGCCGCGATCGCACGCAGCGGCCCGACCGCGTCGCCATCAAGAGCGCGGGGGAAGTCAGCTTCGTGAAGATTGCCGAGATCGACTGGATTGAAGCCGCCGACTACTACGCCTGCCTGCACGTCGGATCGAAAAGCCATCTCTTGCGCCGCAGCATGGCCGAACTCGAGCAGGATCTCGACCCAGCCGTTTTCTGCCGCGTGCATCGCTCGAGTATCGTTAACCTGGAGCGCGTGCGAAGCCTCAATCTGGGCGAAGACGGAGAATTTGAAATCCGGCTCGATGACGGTGCTCACGTACGCCTGAGCCGCCGTTACCGCAAGCAACTAGAAGCACGCCTGGGCGTCCGCAACCACGCTGTGTAGTGCGGGCGAAATGCATCCGCACCTCTATTTGCTTTATGCCGTAACTGCTCAACGATGGTCGATTCCCTCGTCCTCTGGCTGTTGCTCTCCGCGATGCCTCACTGGAAAGCTCACAAATAATTCAAACGATCCCGTTTCGGGAAGCCGCTCACTCTATGGGCGCATTCGAGTAATCCTTACATTTGAGGACCTTACCTTCGTGAAAGTGCACGTAAGAGTCATCTTCTGTTTCCCGTCACACGGATGAGTGACTTCACGCATAGGACCCGATTCCACAGGGAGGCTAATCAGGGAAAGTACGAACGATTCATTCTTTCGCGTAGGGTAGCCGTCGATGTTGCGTGTTGCCGTTGTTTTTGCCTTGTGTACCTTCTTCAGCCTGGCGAGCGTTGCTCAAACTCTCCGAGATGAAGCCACCGAATCTGCACTAAACAACAGCGGTCCCCATGTTCTGAATACTCCAGGGCATCGATACAGCGCCATGGGAAACGCTCGCATTTCGATTACACGTCTGCGCGAACCGCGTAAGGCACAGAGAATCTATTCCAAAGCGATGGATGCCTGGAGGAAAAAACGTTCCGCTGAGGCGCGACGCAAACTGGATCAGGCGTTAAAGATCTATCCCGCTTTTCCCGAGGCTCTGACTTTCTACGGGTGTATCCACGCCGAATCTAATCAGTGGGACTCTGCCGAAAAGAAATTGCAGGCTGCTATTGAAACCGATCCGGCTTATTCTCCCGCATATGTCATGCTGGCCGGAGTCTACAATGCGCAAGGACGATTTGATGAGGCGCAGCAGACGATCCAGCAGGGTCTCTCGGCAGGCGCTGACACCTGGCATGTCCAGTATGAGATCGTGCGCTCGTTGATTGGAAAGCGTGATTACGAAGGCGCGCTCGCGGCTGCCGAGGCCGCTTTGCGCGCCACACCTGATGGAGGCTTACTACACCTTGCCAAAGCGCACGCTCTGTTAGGCCTGCACAAGTACCCGCAGGCGGCCACGGAACTAGATACTTTTCTTCACTACGATCCCTCGGGAGATGGTTCTGAACAAGCCCGCAAATTGCTTCAGAAAATACAAAGGGCCGGGCCTCAACAAGCATTGCCGCGCTGAGCCTGTCGACGAACACGAGGAATGTGAGTTCCCGATCTGCGCCTTTGTGTAGGGGCGGACGCATTCGTCCGCTCCGCCGACGCGAAGCGAGGCGTTCGGCAGCCGACGCCAAATACCGGGCTTGAGCCGCTGGGCCACGAAACCTCGATGCGGAAGCCTGCATTTTCCACAGCAAAATCTTTTCCTTGTGACATCTGACCTTGACCCTCGATTCAGGAAGCGCACACTACTCCCCATGCGGCGACGATCGCAAGCAAGACGAGAGACACTAGGCGTCACAGCACGAGCAACAGCTAAGTCGTTTGTCCTGAAGATTTTTCCAGTAAGTCGTTGCGGCTCAAGATTTTGCGCAGACTTGAGCACCACTTAGGCGCGTAAGCTCTTTGAAATCAAGGTTATCGCGATTGCGATGGGAAAATGCAGAAGAGATCAAAATCCCCACTTCTCGCGCAAGTACCGCGCGAGAAATGGGGCACCCATCCTAGGAGAGTGGACGCGTAAAAAGATTACTTCGCTGCGGGTACGCCACCATATTTTTCCAGCCATTTGAGTTCTTCGCGGACCTTGATTTTTCCGTGCCAGGGATTTTTTCCGAGGCCGTGGCCTTCGCCGGGGAAGACTAGCAACTTATTCGGAACGCCGAGCGAATAGAGCGCGTGCTCAAGCAAGTAGTCTTCTAGAACTGCTACCCGGATGTCGTCGGCGCCGGCGACCATGTGCGTCGGCGTTTTGACTTTATTGATCTGGAAGATGGCGGCTTCGTCGTGATAGCGCTGCGCGGCTTCCCAGGGACGCCCGCCGAGAAAGTAGGCGTCGTCGTAGGTGGTGTCGTCGTTGCCCCAGTTGCCAATGTGCTCGACGGCTCCGGCTCCAGTGACCGCGGCTTTGAAGCGCGTGGTTTGCGTGATGAGCCAGTTGGTCATGTATCCGCCGTAGCTGTAGCCGCCGATGGTGAGGTGGTCGGGGTCGGCGATGCCGTCTTTCACCAGCGCGTCGACGCCCGCGAGAATATCTTTGCCGGGGCGCGAGACGATTTGCGGAACGATCTCGATGAGGAACTTGTCGCCGTATCCCGTCGAGCCGCGGTAGTTAGGACGGAAGACGAGCCATCCGTGAGTGGCGGCGAGCCCGGCCCAGTCGTACCAGTCGGCGCCGAAGTGGTTTCCGTCGGCGTCGGCGGGGCCTCCGTGAATGAGGGTGAGCATGGGCAAATGCTTGGCCTCGAATTTTCCGGGAGGATAGACCAGCATGCCTTCAACGGTGGTGCCGTCGTCCGCTTTCCACTGGTAGGGCTTGCCTTGCGGGAGATCGGAGTCGGCAAGGCTTTGGTTGAAGCTGGTGATGGCGTGGGCCTGGTCCAGTTTGTCAGCGGAGTCGGCAAGGTAGATTTCGTCTGGCTTGCCGAGCGATGAGTAGACGAAAGCGACTCTAGGCGAGTGCTTCGCGGTCGAGATTTGCGCAAATGTGCCGGGCCAGTTCGTCATGCGATGTAGCGAATCGGCGGGCTTGGCGGTGTCATAGATCTGGACTTCGGTGCCGAGGCGTGCGGATGTAAGTACAGAATTCTCGGTCACGGCGTAGTGCTCGACAGGTCCGGCGAAGGCTTTGTCCCATTGCTCGACTTTGCCGTCGGTTGTGTCGACCCAGTAGAGATGAGGCTGGAGATCGCGGTAGGGGCCGAAGGGATCTCCGACTTCGACCGAGAAAAAGATGTGGCGGTTGTCGTTGGCCCAGCGCGGGCGGACTTCTTGCGCCTCGTTTTTCGTGACGCGGTGAGGCTGCAGTTGGGCCGGCGCGCCTGCGTGCGATCCGCTGTCGGCGTTGGCGGACAGGAGTGTCCGCCCCACATCAAGAACATAGAGCTCGACGTCTTGGTATTTTTCCTGACGCTGGTTGATGGCGTTGGTCAGGATCGCGAGCTTCGTGCCATCGGGCGAGGTGATGAGTTCGTCGATGCGAAGCTGCATCGAGGCGATCGCACGCGCCCCGGGCGTGAGGTCGGGCTGCTTCTCAGGCTCGCCCTCTTTCTTTTCGACTTTGGCGGGCTCGGCGGCGTGGCGGGCGAGAGCGGCGGCGAGGTCGAGGGCGAAAATGGTGTCGCCGCGCTCAGCGGTGCGGTATTGGACAACGTCTTTCCACTCGTTCTTGTAGCCGTCTTTCTGCGTCTTCGTCCACGGCTCGCGGGTGGCGTAGTAGATGGTATGGGAGTCGGCGGACCAAGAGAAGGTGTGGACGTCTTCTTCTCCTTGCGTGATGGCAAAGGCCTCGCCGCCGTTGGGAGAAATCAGATAGATCTGGCTGACTTCTTCCTTGGAATCTGAGTCGGCGTCGGAGTTGGCTTCATCGTTGGAATCGGAGTCGGCGTCTACATTGTCGCCCTTTCCTCCCGAAGCCTTGCGCTCGGAAAGGAAGGCGATCCACTTGCCGTCGGGGGACCACTTGGGGTCAGAGTCGTGGCCAGATTGCGTGAGTTGGATGAGCGATTTGCCGTCGTCGCGGTAGAGCCAGAGATCGGTGCGAAAGATCTGTTGATCCCAGTCGGCGCGGTCAGTCGTAAGGACGACGGCGCTGCCATCGGGCGAAAGCTCGACCGAGCGGAAGCCGACGGAGTTGAAGAAGTCGTCGAGGCTGAGTTTGGGCTTGGCTTGTGCGAAGAGCGTAAGCGCACAACTGAGCTGAACTGCGACGACACACACAGCTTTTCGGATTTGCATAGGGTCCCAGGGGGAAAAAGCGTTATACAACGTCGCATTCAGGGAAGGCAAGTTTGCAGGCTGAAGCGGCGAATTTTTTAGGTACGGGACGGTGCCCCAGTTTCTGCTTTGCCCAGGCGCAACCAACTGGAAACGGGCTGCGCTGCCATGAGTAGCATGATGGGCTCAATTGGATGTCGGTAGGCTGTTGCCCAAGCCGTCTGGGTAACATAAAAAATGAGCGGATAGAAAACGAACAAGATAATCGAAAAAACGGAAAAAGGCCGAGGTGAGAACCTGAGTCCCCAGATGGCCAACACGAACAGGATGATGTACACGACAGGCCAAGGACTGAACCAAAATCGGCCAAACCGCTTGATGCTACGCACGATGAAATCGCTCGGCGCTGTCATTATGTAGGCAATGGCTTCTCTGCGTCGTAGTTCAAAGAACCGGGCTTCACCCACTCTGGGCAATTCTCCTCCGTATGGGGATTCCCCAGTCCAGTAATCGCACGTTCCGGACATTCCGGGGTGATTGCCAAGATAGAGTTCCATTCCGAGGTTATCGCGCAGTGCGGGATAAAAATGGCCCATCGCGTGGTAATTGCGAACGTACCAGGGAGTGAGGAACAACAAAGCCGAAACCATGATTACAAGAGTTTGTCTCTTATTCAGCCACAGAACACTCGCTGGCATCAGCAACGCGAGCATAGGGTTCAACAGGAGCATGAACGCTAATGCGATTCCCAGCAATATGTGGTTGCCAATCTTTGGCGACAGACTTGGAACGACGTTCAGCCAGACAACTACTGTCAGTGCCGCAAATGCATAGCCGGTAATGGTTATATCCGTGACTGCGATCGGCCCGAGAACGGACCAAGTCCAAGCAGAAAGCGATGCAACCACCGGCGAAAAGTACTTGCTCCCCACTTTGTGAATGAAGAATGCCGTCACACCACCTGCGACACAATTGATGGTAAGAATCAAGTAGAGTGAAGTCCGCGAGAACGCGCCGAACAACTTGAAAATGCCTGCGATAAATAAGGGGTACAGCGGAGGTTGCTGTGCGGTTGGGATTGCGAGATCAGTAAAGGGCGATCCAAACCCCTCGCCGCGAATCAAATGAGCAGCGATGTGGCTTGGCTCATTGCCCTGAAAGTGGTCGGTCGGGGTACCAAGCCAATTCAAAACTGAGGGTATGAGCAGAATCCGGAAGGATATCCCGACCACAGCAATAACCAGCGGATTGTGTAGCCAACGCATTGATCCTTCAACCGAGACGAAAAAAAGTGCTAGTTCTGTCCCTCGATAGGCGACAGCATTTTACATTCCGCGCGCCTTGCGGAATCGTCTTCCACAGAGACAAGCGTTTGATCGCGGGTTGAAATGCGGAAAAGCGTCCAAACGAGCGCACCAAATACCGGGACAGAGAGTTGGAGGTGCGTCCAGCGGGCTAGCGGCCCGAAGAGCGGGAGCAGGAACGCGAGGTAGAGCAGGACGTGGAGTATGGGTGTTTCGGGATGGTGCGCGTTTTTGATGGACCAGTCTGAGAGGAGCAGGAACATCGGAGCCAGCGCCAGCAGGTCATAAATATAAATGTGCGGGTTGACTAGCACGGCGGCGAGCAGCATTGCGGAAAAGCGGATCGCAAGGGGCGAGGAGGATTTCCAGATCGATGTGGCGAGCGCGATGACAGCGATTGAGCTCAAGAGATAGAGGATATTCGAGGCGGGCCGCCAACGAATGAGGAGTTCCCAGAAGCTGTAAAACGAATGCATCTGAGTCGCTGAGAATACGAGTTCGGTGGAACGAGGCTGGCCCGCGCTGTGCAGCAGCATAGCGAAGTATGCACGCATGACCTCTCGGCCAAAATAGAGGTATGTAAATGTGAGTTGGGCGATTGCACTAATCACAAGTCCTGCAAACATTCTCCACGCTTGCGCGAAAAGCAGAATAAACGGGATAGCTACAAGGAACTGGGGCTTGAAGATGAGGAATCCGAGCGCGATACCTGAGAGCCATTCGCGGCGTACGGGTAGGGCCAGGTAGGCGGCAGTGATGAAGAAGAGCGCAACGACCGAGAGTTGTCCGCGTACGAAGAAGTGAAATAGCGGCGGGTAAGCGATGGCGCACAACGCGACAAGCTGTGTTTTGCCGGCGAGTGTGGTGCAGGAGCTGAAAACGAAGTAGCCGCAGGCGAAGTAGATCAGCAAGCTCAACGCCACCCAAATTTCCGCTTGAGTCAGGAAGGAGAACCTCTCCAGCGTTGAGAATGGAAGAGCGACTTGTGGACCGTAGAAGTATCTCAGTTCAACCCTGGTGCTGCCGGAGATTGTATGGACCGCCTGCGCGAGGACTTGATCGCTATAGAGATCGATGGCTCGGCCTTGGGCGATCAGTTGGGCAGAGATGGGGAATTGGAGAAAATCCTGAAACTTAATGTTGCCGCCGCGGTCGAACAGGCCCGGCTTAGCGTAGTCTGCCAGACAGACTCCCCAAAGGCAGATAGCGAGAATCAGCGCATGCGCCCGGATTCGGCGGGGAGTGAGAAGAGCGGCGGCACTAGTAAGCCAGTTATTCATTTGATCACTGCAAAGCTCGTCCATTAGGTACCCGCTCGATTTGATCGAGATCCCTCCTCCGCCTGAAATACGGCTCCGTCGGGATGACGCCCTAAGGGGGAACGTTGGTGTAACTCACGGTGCGGGCTCGGCGTTTTTCAGGGCGTCTTCGATCGGTTGGCCGGAGTGAAGAGTACCCTGCTGTATGCGCCATCCATCGTCGTATTGGCGGAATCCCACGAGGGATTTGTAATGCAGGTCGCTCGAGTAGAGAGCCGCGCCAACCTCGTTTAGCGGAATCCACCTCCAGGTGAACTCAACGTCGGCCGCACTTCCCTGCTTGGTAACGCCAGTGACTGCGACCAGTTCCCGCCGGGCCGCGGGAAGCCGGATCGTAGATTTCGCGGCCTCCTCTGCGGAGACAATCGTGCGGATGGTCTCGACGCCTGCAGGCGTGAGGATGACATCCCAGCACGGTGGCGGAGCGATACCTGCCGGACACGGAGCGGAATTGGCGGTGATCCAGTTGTGATGCTGGAGAACCAGATATTCGGGTGAGGGATAGTCTTTGTTGGACATGACGCCAGTTTGGAGTGTGTAACGTTGCTGCGTTTGGAACTCGGTCGAGGCAGTAATGAGATCGGTGGCGAGGCGGCGGGTGAGGTAGTCGCGTGGGGAACAAGCAGTGAGCAATGTGAGGAAACCGAGGATCACAAGCCGGAAACGACCGTGGTTCTCCCCCTTCGAAAACCGCGAAGGGTGGGGCAGCCTGTGTCTCAGGCGCAGAAGAGACGCGAGGAGTGAGATACATGTTCTCCTTGCGATTTTGTTTTTCATCGGGGTGATCGCACTCATATCCGACAGTCGCCGCGCTTCGCACCGGCTGGACGGACGAATGCGTCCGTCCCTACACGATTCGTTAACGACTGGTGATTGTAAACAAACGGGAGCGTCTGTGCGGCACGAAAGGGCTTGAGGTAATTTGCCCTTCGAATCTCCGGGACCAACGGCCCGGAATCTTGTTTCCACAGCTTAGGCAGCAGCCTTCCGGTGTAAGTCGGTAGTCCTGGATGTGGTAGCCGTATCGAACAATCAGCGTGTTACCGCACTGAGGACAGCGCGTATCTTCCCACTCTTCGACCATGCCGGGAAGATTGCCAGCGTAGATGTACCGCAGGCCAGCATTGCGGCCGATTTCGACGGCGCGTAGCAAGTCTTCAACCGTGGTGTCGCGCTCATCTTCGCCCTGCATCTTGTAGTCCGTGTGAAAGGCAGTAACGTGCCACGGGATATCGGGAGAGACACTGGCGATGAATTCGGTAAGGCGGCGGAGTTCGTCGGCATCGTCGTTGAAATTGGGGATCAGCAGAGTCACGATCTCGAGCCACATTCCCATCTCGTGAATGCGGCGGATGCTTTCGAGGATGGGGCCGATGCGGCCACCGAGTTCGTGGTAGTGGCGGTCGTCGAAGCTCTTAAGATCCACCTTGTACAGATCGATCCAGGGACGCAGAAACTCGAGCACTTGTGGTGTACCGTTGCCGTTGGAAACAAACGCAGTGAGAAGTCCGGCACCGCGGGCTTCTTTGAATACCGCGACTGCCCACTCGCTGGTGATCAGCGGCTCATTGTATGTGCTAACTAAGACCTTCGCACCTTGCTCGAGCGCGTCGCGGACCATTGCTTCCGGAGAGACTTCGAGTGGTGGAGAAACGGCGCGCGGATCGCGCAACGCTTGCGAGGTGACCCAATTCTGACAGTATCCGCAATGCAGGTCGCAACCGAGCATGCCGAAGCTGTAGGCGAGCGCTCCGGGATAAGCGTGGAAGAAGGGCTTCTTCTCGATGGGATCGCATTGCATGCCGGCGGTGTATCCCCAGGGGACGTAGAGTTTGCCGCCGCGATTGAAGCGGACTTTGCAGACTCCGGCCTGGCCGTCTGGGATCGGGCAGCAGTGGCCGCAGGAGAAGCAGCGGACCCGGTTGTTGCCGACAGACTCGACGAGGGAAGGATCGGCTTCTCGGACTCTCTGGTCGAGAATGTCGCGTAGGGTGGGCACTGGACCTCTTCTCATATTTTAGCGCGGGTAAGTGCAGTGGACAGTCAGGCTGCGGCGTATCAGAAATTGGTAGAGTCCGAGACTTGTAGCCTTGGTCAGCTGTTACTCCGAGCCGAGCGGAAATCCCAGGGACGGCAGTTGTTCTGGAGTAGGGATGCTTCGACTCCGCAGGAGTTCCGCTTCACTGCACTCCGGCTCCGCTCAGCATGACATTCGGCCGGGTGTAGCAGAAGACCGATGACACTACTTCCTAAAGTCCTGAAAAAGCCTCTTCCTTATTTGGCACAACTCGTCATTTGGCACAACTCGTCCCTGCGTGAGCTTATCTTCTAAGGTCGTTTGGTCATCGTCAAGCTTTGCCTAGAGGCTGGATTTGAGTTGGTTGGCGGCTTTGGCGCTGGCCGAGTGTTGCTGGATCCAGCGGCTGGCGTCTTGTTCGATAGATGCGACCTGGGCACGGGTCAGGCGGGCACGAACGAATGGTGCCAGCGTCTTGCTGGCGTCGTCGCCGCTTATGCGGGCGACCACCATCCAGAAGTAGGCGCGGTTGGGATCCTGGGGAACGCCGCGTCCGCTGTAGTAGATCGACCCGAGCTTGGATTGTGCGGCAACACTGCCCTGCTCAGCTGCCTTGATGAACCACCGGACCGCTTCTTGTTCGTTGAGTACGACTCCGTCGCCGGTTGCGTAGCGAAGGCCCAATGCATTTTGTGCGGCGGCATCGCCGCTTTCTGCCATCTGGCGAAGCTGCGGGAGCGTCGCGGTTTCGACTGCCGGGGCCGGATCAGATTTAGGCGGACGGGAAGATGCCAAGACAGTTTGCAGCTGTGGCTGATGACGGTGAAGTTTGTGCTGGACCCAGGGAGCGACATCGCTCTGAATCCACGGGGCGGAAACGAATCCTAAGGCCAGGGAAACAGCGGCGAAAGCGCAAGTGAGAAGAAACAGATGCGAGCGCGGCAGACTGAGGCTGGCCATAAGTTTTTCGTCGGGCTTGGAGCCTTCATCTTCCGCTTTATCAGCCGCGGCGAAGAGAACACTGCCCTGTGGCGAGGTGAATTGGGGCGGAGGTGGCGGTGCCAGAGGCGGAAGATTTTCAGCGCGAGCCGAACGGTTGATTGCGGCGAGCACGGTGTCCGCAAGCCGCTGCAAGACACGGCCGTCACCGTCAGAGAAGGCATTGGGTTGAGAGGAAAGGGCTTCAACCAGTCCGATGGACTTGTCGCCAACGCGCACAGGAGCTGCGAGGATGGATCGAATGCCGAGAGCGCGACACCGTTCACGGTCGACACGGACATCGGTTTCGCAATCATCGCAGCGCAACAGGACTCCGGTCTTCACACACTCGCCAGAAAATCCCGAGCCGACATGAAGCCGTGCACCGACCGGTGGTGCGTCAACACCAGAACTGGCGCGGCAGACCATGAATTCGGGATTTGTATCTGGTAAGGCGACAGCCGCGCCGGAAGCACGTGTCAGCGAATGCGAGCGTTCAGCGATGAATTGGATAGCCGCGCCGAAATCGGCCCCGAGTGCTTCGACCTGATGCTGTACCGCCGTAACAGCGGCCAGAGTGTCCGTGAAGTTTGGCTGTGGCGCGGAGTGGGCAAGCGGAGCGCTGAGATCAATCTCACTATTGGCAACTCCCGCCATCACATTGACAAAGAGCCACTCCCGCAGACGTGCCAACGAATCGCCAGGGAGACCTGCGAAGCGAAGCCCGGCGCGTCCGGCATCGTTCGACCAGATCACATGTCCAGTCGTATAAATCTGCTTGGGGCAGTCGGCGAGATCGAGGCACAGATCGACGGACTTCGAGGGATCAAGAGGTGCGTGGCACTGGATGGCCATGCCGTCTTCACTGATGTCTACGACCTCGTGGAGATCAAGCGCGGAGCCCTTGGACTCCTTCGCAAAACTCGCGTAGGCAGGGGTTTGAATCTTATGTCGCACACGTTTGCGACGGTTGGGGACGGAGGGTCGCGAGACCGCAGTATTGGCCGCCATGGGGAAGAGCCCTGGGACTGCTGCACCATATTAACTCGGGATTGTGGAAAAGTGTGCAGAGAAGAAAATCAGTGGGACGAGGTCGGGAGGGGGCAGGAAACGGAGTTCAGGACCGAAAGAGGCATTGGTGGTCAGGGGCGGGTGATCCACATGGCCTAGACCAGAGACGTCGCCTGCATCCTGAAAAATGTTCGAGCTTTAGTTTGGGTAAGATTACGACTCGCTCGTAACCAAGTGGTTATGAGTGTAATGGCCTTCCATAAGAAGGCCGGTTGGGAGGTCCAGACCAAACAACCGAGAGCCGTCCGACTTTGGCTATCCACGGCATGAATATCGCGGACGACTGAATGCGTCATCGATCACCTCCCAGACACCGGAACCGACTGCCCGCAAACCGTCCCTCTTTCCCTCTTCGTCGTCATCACCTGATTCCGACTCTCACATCATTTCACTGCTGAAGGAAGCGTATGAAGACCAATGAGAAATACGCATTATTGCATTGCCGACCGTGCGCTTCCTTGAGATCGAAAGCTGAGCGCGGACTCAAGCCAGACATGCTGACCAGAACTGCCCCTGAACTGCAATCTGTTGGACGATTTTGTTCCGCGATACAGATGCTGTGCTAAATCGTTTGGTTATCAGGCCTGTGCCGAAACCCAAGCATCACTTCTCGTTTCACGTTCACAGGCCGCTGTCAGGAGTAAATTACAAACTGTTGACAATTAGTTGACAACAGGGAGCTCACGAGAATCTAGATTCCTTTTCACTGCCTGTGGCTTGCCATAGCACCGGAGTCGAACTAGATTGAAGATCTCCCTCTACCTCTCTTTTTTGATCTCACTCATAATTCTTGCCGGGGTGAGCGGGGCTTGGCAGTCCAAACAGGGCGAGCTGCAAACCTTTCCGGGCGAAGTGATGGATGATCTCTGCGCGAAAGACAAGACCCACGCAAAGATGATGGATCAGATGAAGAGCATGGGCAATGACCCTGCTGTCTGTTCCAAGAAGTGCGTTGAGTTGGGCGCCAAGTACGTGCTCTATGATCAGCAGAAAGATACCGTTTACGGCCTCGCTGATCAGGATAAGGCCGAGGCATTTGCGGGCCACAAAGTTCGTATCTCGGGAACTCTTGACAAGAAACGGATCAAAGTAGCCAAAATCGAGCTCGCGGATTCGGGCGGCCAAAAAGCAAAATGAAAGCTGAGCGAGATGCGATCCAGAATTCGCGGGCTGAGTCTTATTTTTGTGGGGTTGGCCGCTGTGTCATCTTTTTTCTTGTGGCCAACCAGTTCAGCAAACTCCGTCAAGAGACGGGGTATTGATTCTCAGGACGTGTTTACCCCCGCTCACCCAACCATCCTGGACTCTCTGCGAGAGTTCATCGGTTGGCGCGAAACTCCAGTCCAGCCCCTTGCCTTCACACACCGGAAGCATATCGAGAATCAAATTGCCTGTACTGCTTGTCACAAGGGCGTGAATCAAGGCCCTAGTGCTGGCATCCCCGACATCAACGTGTGTATGCGATGCCACACTTTTTTTGCCAAGGACCGCCCCGAGATCAAAAAGCTCGCGGGAATTTTCGACTCGGGTCAGGACATTACTTGGCAGCGGGTCTATGGATTCAGCCCATCCGCCCACGTGAAGTTCAATCATGCACCGCACATCCACGCGAGCGTCGATTGCTCAGTTTGCCATGGTGACGTGAAAAGCATGACGGTGGCGGTTCGCGCAGTGAATCTGAACATGGGCTTTTGTTTGAGTTGCCATCGGGCGAAGCAAGTGTCGACCGATTGTGTCACGTGCCATTTCTGAGAACTACAGCCAGCCTGCGGATCACTTATGGAGCGGCGTGATTTTCTGAAGGTTAGCGTGTTGACCGGAGCAACCGCGGCACTGAGCGGATGCGAAAAGCCGGCGCACACGTTGGTCCGCTTCATTCCCGAAGAGGACCTCATCCCTAGTGTTGCTACCTGGAAGCCAAGCGTCTGCACGCTCTGCCCAGCGGGATGCGGGTTGATGGTCCGAGTCCTTCCGGGTGAAGCAGAGGTGGTGCGCAACGGGAAACTCGGAACAATTCAAATGGGCCTTGCCAAGAAGCTAGAGGGCAACCCCAATCACCCGGTCAACTGGGGAAAGCTCTGCGCCCGTGGGCAAGCGGGACTGCAGATTACTTATCATCCCGACCGCGTGCGCTCACCGCTCAAACGGTCCGGGCCGCGCGGATCTGGAAGTTTTCAACCGGTAACGTGGGAAGAATCGATCCGCGAAGTGGTTTCGAAACTACAGGAGCTTCAGTCTCAGAACCAGTCAGAGAGTCTGCGCTTCGTGAGCGCGTGTCTTCGCGGCCAACGTCACGAATTGGTTCGGAAGTTTCTCAGTGCTTTCGGTGCACCGGCGGCGATGGTTTTCGATCCGCTGGATGAGCCTGTTTTACGGCAAGCCAATTTGCTCAGCTTTGGCCAGGCGGACATGCCCTCGTTCGATCTCGCTCACACCGGCTACGTTATTTCCTTCGGAGCTGACTTCCTCGGAACGTGGAATTCTCCCGTGGCGCAATCAATTGCCTACGGCGAGATGCGACAAGGACGTCCGGGTAACCGCGCCAAATTCGTCCAGGTAGAACAGCGCATGTCGCAAACGGGAGCAAATGCGGACGAGTGGATCGCGCCTCGAGCAGGAACCGAAGGTGCCATGGCTCTCGGTCTTGCCCATGTCATTCTCAAGGAAAAACTCCGCCCCGCCGCGGATAACAAGGCGACTCGCCTCATTGCTGGATGGAGCCAAGGGCTGGCGGAATACTCGCCAGAGCAAGTTGAGAGGAAGACAGGCGTCCCGGCACAGCGGATCCAGCGACTCGCGCACGAGATGGCCGCGCACCTTCCGGCGGTTGCGATAATCGGCGGACTGCCGTTGGCCCACACAAACGGTCTCTTCAATGCGTTGGCGGTTAACGCGCTCAACACATTGCTTGGGAGTGTTGGTATGCCTGGAGGGCTGTTCTTTACACCGCAGCCGCCATCGGAAAATGCCGGAAGCTGGAGTTCAGAAAGCGATTTTGCCAGCGTCCTGCTCGCAGGAAAACTTGATGGCACAAAGGTCTTGCTGCTCCACAATGCTAATCCGGTGTTTGCCACACCCGCTGTTTGGAAGGTTCGGGAGACACTCGATAGGATTCCTTTCATTGTCAGCTTTGGATCTTTTGTCGACGAGACCAGTCAGCTCGCGGATCTGATTCTGCCGGATCATTCGCCGTTGGAATCCTGGTTGCACGATGTCCCAAAGTCCGGCACGAACCAGGCCGTTGTCAGCCTGGCAGCGCCGGCGATGCTGCCGCTGCACGACACGCGTGCGATGCCCGATACGCTCCTCGAGATTGCGCACCAGATGGGTGGTGAGGCCGCGAAAGCTCTCCCCTGGCAAAATTTCCAGGAGATGCTGCAGGCATCGATGGCACCACTGAGGACGGCGGATGGTATCAATCCGCCCCCTGATCCTGAAAAATTCTGGAGCAAGGTACAAGAACAAGGTGGGTGGTGGAGCGACAAAGTTAGGCAAGCTGCACGGTCGGCTATTCCTCAGAAGCAGCTCGTAACAGAATTCGCTCCCCCGCAGTTCGATGGTGAAGAGAGCAGCTTCCCATTTCATTTTCAACCGTATGTATCCCAGGCCTTTCTGGACGGTTCGCTTGCGCATCTGCCGTGGATGCAGGAGATGCCAGATGCTCTTTCCACGGTGATGTGGGGCACGTGGGTCGAAATCAATCCAAAAACAGCGCAGAAACTTGCTATCGAGCAGGACGACCTCGTCGAAGTGCGTTCGCAACATGGCAAATTGCTGGCGCCTTTGCTGGTGTCGCCTGGAATCGCCTTTGACGTCGTGGCGATGCCGATGGGACAAGGACATGAGAGCTTCGGCCGTTACGCCAGCGGACGCGGAGCGAACCCGATGACGATTTTGGCACCGATGCAGGTGGCGGAAACGGGGTCGCTGGCTTGGGCTTCGACACGCGTGCAGGTGTCAAAGGTCGGGAAGGCGAAACTGGCTTTGTTCTCGGGCGGTCTATTTGAGCGCCCGTCCGAATTGCAGCAACGCTAGGAGAATTTGGTGGCACATCGTTGGGGCATGGCAGTGGATCTCGATCGTTGTACCGGATGCGAGGCTTGTGTGGTCGCGTGCCGCGCCGAAAACAATATTCCCAGTGTTGGGGAAGACCAAGCGCAGAAAGGCCGAGCCATTCATTGGATTCGGGTCGAGCGAAACTACGAGGGTGAGTTCCCTGACGTGCGCGTCAAGTTCCAACCGGTCCTCTGCCAGCAATGTAACAATGCGCCTTGCGAACCAGTCTGTCCGACGTACGCCAGCTACCACACCGATGAGGGCCTGAATGGGCAGGTCTACAACCGGTGCATCGGAACCCGCTATTGCGCTAACGCATGCTCGTACACCGTGCGGTTTTTCAACTTCTTCAACCCTGCCTGGGATAAGCCACTCCACCTGCAACTGAATCCGGACGTGTCCTTGCGACAAGTCGGCATCATGGAGAAGTGTACGTTCTGTGTGCAGCGGATTAAGAGCGCCGAGATTCGGGCAAAGGAGGAAAAACGCGAGCTCAGGGATGGTGAGCCGGCGCCTGCATGCGTGCAGTCCTGTCCACCAAGAGCGCTCGTGTTCGGTGACCTCAACGATCCTGAAAGCGAGGTGTCGCGCCTAGCGCGATCCCGGCGCGGGGTCAAGTTGCTGGGTGAACTTGGGACTCAGCCAAACGTGACTTACCTCCAGCGGAACGAGTGGAATGACAACAACACCTGACCAGATCAAGCATGATTTGATCAACCACGATGTGATCAATCACGACTTGTTGCGACCGGTAGGGCAAGCCTCCGCGCGTTTCTTTTTGGTCGTGGCGATGTTGGGTCTGGTCGTGCTCGCCGGGTTTTCTGCTTGGGGCTACCAACTGTACAGCGGAATTGGCGTTGCCGGCATTCGGCGTCCGGTCTTCTGGGGCTTCTACATTACTAATTTCGTGTTCTGGATCGGTATCAGCCACGCCGGAACCTTGATCTCCGCCATCTTGCGCCTGGCGAACGCTGGTTGGCGCCGGCCCGTTACGCGCTGTGCCGAGGTTATTACGGTCTTTGCTCTTTGCATTGGCGCGATGTTTCCCGTCATTCACTTGGGCCGCCCGTGGGTGGCCTTCTGGCTGGTTCCTTATCCAAACGAGAGAGGATTGTGGCCCAACTACCGGTCACCCTTGGTGTGGGATTTCTTTGCCATCGATACCTATCTGATTGGAAGTATCACATTTCTCATTCTGCCGATCATTCCTGACTTTGCCCTGTGTCGCGACAAGTTCTCTGGATGGCGCAAGACATTTTACGGGCTGCTCGCTCTGGGGTGGCGCGGTACGCAGCGGCAATGGCATCGACTGGAAACGGCGATGCATATCATGGCTATTGTCATCATCCCGGTGGCGGTCTCGGTGCACACCATTGTGTCCTGGGATTTTGCCATGACCCCAGTGCCGATGTGGCACTCCACAATCTTTGCGCCCTACTTCGTAGCCGGTGCCATCTTCAGCGGTATTGCCGCCCTCATCGTTGCCATGGTCTTTCTACGGCGGTTCTTACACTTGGAGGAGTACCTGCCGTCTGTTTGCTTCGAAAATCTCGGCAAGCTTCTCCTTTTGATGAGCCTGTTGTGGGTGTACTTTGTTTTCGCCGAGCGTCTCACCATTTGGTACGGAAACCAGCCCGCTGAGGTAGCAGTACTTTGGCTTACTCAAAAGGGACCCTATCGCTATCTGTTCTGGATCATGGTGGCTTGCAATTTCGGGATTCCGTTTCCCTTGCTGGCGATCAAGAAGCTGCGCACGATCACGGGGACTTGCATCGCGTCGATCACGGTTGTAGTTGGTATGTGGCTTGAACGCTATCTGATTATCGTCCCGTCCTTGTCACGGAAGTTTCTGCCATACGCATGGGGAACCTACCGGCCAACTTGGGTGGAGATCACGATTACGGCCGCCACTTTCGCGGGCATGGCTCTGCTGTATGTAATGTTTGCCAAGCTTGTTCCAATCATTTCCATCTGGGAACTGAAGGTAGGAATGCGAGAGGCATCAGAATCCATGCCCTCAGTTGTGGCAGTTTCGAAGGCGCGGCCTACCGTGTCCGAACGAAGCGAACACGAGACAGTCGGTTTTAAGAACAGTCACAGGGTAGGCAAGCCATGAGCCGCGTCGCGAGTCTTTACACAATGTGTCCCGATGCTGCCGCAGCCGAGCGGACTGTAGATGCTCTGTTGTCTGCCGGCGCCCGTAGGGAGGACATAACCGTAATTTCGTCTGAGCCCTTCGATCGCTATGAATTCGGCCAGCACGAAAAGTCGAGGTTCATGCCTTGGCTGGTCGTACTTGGCGCAATTCTAGGAGGCACGGCCGGTTTTCTGCTCGTGTCCCTGACGACGGAGAGCTATCCCATTGTTACCGGAGGGATGCCGATCACGCCGGGCTGGATTACCGGAATCATCACCTACGAACTGACGATGCTCGCCGCGATCCTGACCACTCTGTTGGTGTTGCTGTTGACGGCTCCTCTCTTTCGGTGGAAACAGGAACCCTACGACGTGCAGGTCGCGGATGGCAAAGTCCTGGTGGGAATCAATCCCCAGGGGGACCTCCCAGATAAGGTGAAGGAGGTCTTGAAGGTATGCGAAGACGGAGCAGGAGGCGGAATTGAAAGGTAGCCGGCGGGGCGCGTAGCATCCACGGCGATCGGTCAACCCCCTCGGGGTAGGCACAGACGCTCACATTTCGTCGCCGTGGTCTTGTTCTCCGGCGTTTAGCCCCCCTTGCAACGCGGAAGGCTAGCACAGGTGCGCAGCCTTCGATCCGACTGCCTGATGCAAAATCTCGATAGCACTCATTGACCGTGAGGAAAAAGGGTTCGACAACGAATCTGGCAAGGGTAGGTGACGGAGAGGTGCGCATCTAGAGCCTGTACATCTGAACTCCGGGTCCAGTGGCATCGCGTTGTGACCACAGTTCTCGCACTGCAACCAGCCCTCGATTCGCGTCGTCATTGAACGAAACTCGTTTCCGACTCTGCAATATGGGCAGCTGATGATCGGTGCAGATTGGTCTGACATTTAATTCGGAGGTCACCGTTGTTTGCCTGGTAGACCATCACGCACAATAGCTTCAACGGTAGGATCGACGCCGTTCTCGTGGAGTATCCTCAAGACAACGTCACCTATTGCGTCGAAAGCCTGCAGCTTACCAAGCGCGATACAGTCGATTCGCAGAAGCGCTTTCCACGCCTCGAAGGTCACCGAGTGGGTCATATGACAGCGGACTGCGTGGCCGGTGCTATGCGTTTTCAGAGGCGCAGACGAGGTTGTCGTTTCAGTTTCAGTTCCTGCTCTCTTTCGTCGAGCAGACGGTTTATCTCCTCAACAAGCACGAGGAGTTTCGTGGAGTCTTGCTCCACTGCGGCAAGAGCACAGAGCTGAATCATCTGGTCGTAGACTGCACTTTCCATATGCAGCCTCGATTCTCTGGAAATTTACTCGACGGGCAGGGATTAAACCTGATCGGAGTTTAGCAGTGTCTGCTAGGACTTCAAGCGCCAAAGCGCGCCATGCCGGAGATGTCTGAGATTACTGCCCCTAGACAGCAGTTCCGTCAACGAACTCGCGATAGTCCTTATCTGCAAGTTCTTTTCGTTCAGTTTCGGTAACAGTAAACTGCGCAGCACCGCAATCCATACAGACGGCGATTGTCGCGAAAACCCAAACGGTGGGAATATCGAGGCCTTCCATTCCCGGAAAGTGGACGTTTAACTCGGCGGGAAACTCGCGAACATGGGCTGAGTCGCAGGCTTTGCAGGGCATACGGTAAGACTCCACTTTTGAGGAGCCTCCCATCGAGCGACTTAGCCCCGGTCTGGCCTCAAAACTATCCCTGCCCGTCTCAAGCCGGGATTGTCGAAGGCGAAAACCGAGACTACGCTCAAACCCTTCAATAGCGCAATATCGTTTTATGGCGCACATCGGCGTAATCCGATTCTTGATAAGTATGCCTACACTGGATCAGTCAAAACTACACATCCTTCCGCCGTGCCCATTCGGGCGTCGGTTTTCTGTGCAAATTGATTAATTCCGCTTACACGGGAGGCCGAGATGCAATCGCCATTTCCTACACTGTTTACTCCTACTCGATTCTGCTGGATTTGTGGCAAACCTGTTTCCATAGAGAACTGCAGGACTGACGAGCATGGAAGCGCCGTTCACGCTGAATGCTACGCAGCGCGAAGGAAGTTCTCAGAAGCAGGATCATGAATTTCGAAAAAACACATAGCCGAAGAGTGTGGGAATCGCTTGCCGATGAATTACTGAAGACGCAGGATATTCAGAGAATGCGGGAGCTTGTGATGCTCATGGAAGAAGCAATTTTCAATCGGCAGCAGGAACTCGCCTTGAATGCTGACAAGCTAGCCAAGCCTGAAATCGAGGAAGAAGAGCAAGCTTTGAAAGGAGTTTTGGAGTTGATGCTTGCAACAAAAGTTAAGAAACTTGGCTTTCCGGCTATCAGATAACCCGCAGTTTTAGCTGGTTGGCGAAATATCGCCATCACACTCATCATCCGATTCCAAACAAATGGTTCGATGCGAAGCGGATCGAAAGCAGTCGGAACTCGAGTGCTAACGCACGATAGCGACAGCCATCCTTTGCGAACCAGAAGAATGGTTCACTAGATACGGCAGCACTAGTGCTTTGTGTGTTCCCTTACGTATTGGAGAATTGATAAGCGGCTCTGCGGGCCTACGTGGGTGAATCGGATTCCATGCCGCCTATTATGTTGCCAAACGAGACTACCGATTGTATCCACGGCTACACCGGAAACAGGTAAGCGGAATGACAATTGGATCGCTCCTTTCGGCTTGAGGCTTGTCACTTCCACTTGCATCCCGGCCTGGCTGAGGTTCCAACTCACGCCGCGGCTTGTCTCGGAATCGACTATGCAGATTACCTGTGCATGCATCGCTACCCGTTCGTGCGCACGCTGCTCCTGGAACATTCGGCTGCCCATCCCTTCGGCGAAACACTTATCTATCGCTCACTCGAGCGGCCCTCTGTCGACGGCGAGCTTCGCGGGTCCGAGCTTCATGTCAAAAAAATCGCTCCCGGCGTTCTCTGGCTCCGGGAGCTATTTCGTGCCTCTTTCCGTCGAGCAGGGATTCAGTTTTTCGTATTACATTGGGGATTGAGGAGCAGAAGCTTTGGCCCAAGGCCCATGCCGCACTCGCTTGATGATCCCCGATGTGCGACGCAAGCTTGCCAGACCCAGCAAACCTGTGCCCAATAAAACCATCGCACCCGGCTCGGGCACTGGGCTCGGCCCGCTCCCCTGCGCAAATCCCGTCATAGCTCCGCAGTTTGTTCCCGAAGCCGTACAGAAGTGGATCGCAAAAGAAGTAAACTGGCTTGCAGTCAAGCCGGATGCTGTGAGTGTGAAACTAATCATGTCCGCACTCACAATACTGCCCGGTTGACCCTTGATGTTTGCGTAGTCAAAGGCGAACTTCCCAAAGCCATCGATATTTTGATCGTCTCTAAGCTTTGTAAAAGCGCCTTTGAACAGACCGGATTCGATGCTAATGCTACCTGCGTCGCTGAGTGTGAGGCCGCTGGGACCGTTAAAGGCTACATCGCCCCCGTTCAGCTTGATCGAGAAGCCGGTATTCATGGTGATGGTAACCGTTACTTGATTGGGTCCAGAGTTGGACACTGTTACGCAACCAACCGAGCCCGAGAGTCCCAAGTTATTGTCGGAAAGGTTGAAGCCAGAGCACGAAGTGGCGGATGCTGAAGGTGGTAATCCGAGAGTGAAGGCTAATGCTAGAGCACCCAAGGTACATTTTGAGAGAGAACCCAACCGCATGGGCACCCTCCTTTCATCCTGACAATCACTTTCCAGTCAACAGGCAATGTTGGATTGTCGTTGTCGGAGAAACCCAGACTGACGTCCGAGGCAGAAGGACGTAGCGTCGCCATTCGACCGGAAGCCGGAATCGTTTTGGCTAGGCCACTAGTAGCATGAGACTAGATACTTTTCCATACGGGAAATTCTGTACTGTTTTGCTGTCAATCGAGCGAATGGCAGCGATGATAACCGCTAACCTAGTCGCACGTAAGCAGATTGTTATCGACAGACACAAGAGAACGGAGAGCTGTTGATAAATCCCAATTTCACTCAAAATGGCCGGAGTGCTTCACGAGAAATGTGCTAAGCATGATTGGCGCTTAAAGCGGCAAGCGGGTGACATCTCGCAATGCGTGAATATCAAATTTTGTTTCGCCTCATCGGATGGCTCATATTCCTCTGGCTTGGGGCTGCGGCGGGGGCGCAGGTCACTCCCGTTGCAGACCATCACGCTCACTTGCAGAGTCCTGCGGCGGCGCGGCTTTTGAACGAAGCGGCACGGGCTCATCCTGAGGAGGCGGACGAACAAAAGCCACTTACGGCGAACGACCTTGTCTCTGCACTGGACGCAGCGGGCATACAGCGTAGTACAGCCCTATCGGAAGCGTATCTGCTTGGTACGGATCTGGTGCATGTCCCGGACGAGGCTAAGGTGGTGAACGAGGAAAATGAGTGGACATTGGGGCAGGTGAGGCAATATCCGACGCGGCTGGTTGGTTTCTGTAGCGTGAACCCGCTCCGTGCGTACGCGAGGGCCGCGATTGAGCATTGCGAGCAGATCGGCCTGCGCGGCGGACTCAAGCTGCATTTGGCTACCGCTCACTTTCGTTTCGAGAATGCGGAACACGTCCGGCAACTGCGAGATATTTTTCGGGAAGCAAATCGGTTGCGGATGCCGGTGCTGATTCATCTGCATCCGGACGATGAAAACTGGAATGGGAAGAGCAGCGCTCAGATTTTCCTGAATCAGGTATTACCAGAAGCTCCTGACGTTCCGGTGCAGGTGGCCCACATGGTCGGTTGGGGTGGATATGACCGAAGCTCGGACGATGCACTGTCGGCATTTGCGGATGCGTGCGAGCATCGCGCGCCGGTGTGCAATCGGCTGTATTTCGATATATCAGGCACGATCGTGCCGCCGTTGGCGCCTGGCGCCACCCCGCACGGCGAACTTCGATACGTGTATGAAGTACTAAAGAGCTTTCCGGAGGGCCCTGCGCGTATTGCGGCCAATGCTCGCCGCATCGGACTCAACCGCATACTGTTCGCGACGGACTGGCCCGTTTTCACTCCCAAGGACTACATCAAAACGCTGCGGACTAGATTACCGCTTACGCCGGCTGATATTGATCAGATCTTTCGCAACACAGCTCCGTACTTTCGTGGATGGTGATTTGGGCCGGCAAAGACTGCGGTCGCGCATCTTCGCCGATGGTTGTTGAAACAGCCCCGATTTCACTCATCGTCCGCTGGGAGCGCAATTTACTCTGACCCGATCCCTAATCGTCGGTTATCCCGCTCGGCGGAGGAGTTGGGCGCGATGGATGCTGGAGATACGGGAGATGGCGGCGACCATCATGCTGGAGAGAAGCTGCATGGTCGCGACATCGCCATCGTCGAAGGCTCCGGGAGAAGACGAGAGAACTTCGAACACTCCCAGTGTGCGCCGGTAGTGGCGCAAGGGCGAAACCAGAATAGATCGAACGCCCAGGCGGCGACAGCTCGCGAGGTCGACGCGGGGATTGCGTTCGGCATCATGGCAGAGCATGATTTCACCGGAGCGGACCGCCTCGGCGGAAATGCCAGCATCGGTTTGGAGACGGACGCCGAGGTCGGGAGCGGTGCGTCCGGCGCGGGCGCGGCAGACGATTTCGTCTCCGGCGCGCAGAGCGATGGCGGCCCCGGTGGCGCGGGTCAGATGCTGGGCTCGCTCCGTGATGGCGCTGATCGCGGGCTCGAGATCGAGTTCTCCGGCATGAATTTCGATGTCTTCGGGAACGGAGACGGCTTTGAATCCGGAGGCTGGGTGCGCGGCGTTGGCGACACGAAGCTGACTGCGCTGAGCCAGTGATGGAATGCGGGATTCAGAGTAGTCGGGTATCACCGAAGGATCGGGCACGGTGCGGAGCAAGTCGCGCACCAGACTGTCGAGTTCGGCATCGGTGATGAGGTGCGCGGTCTGTTGGTTGCGCATGGATCCGCCAAGAACGCGAGAGAGACCAACCAAGGCCTGGCTACCGCAAGCCAAGCAATAGGATTTGGTACTAGTACTGATCAGCTCGCACTGCACGCAGAATGTGGCGGACTGCAAAGGGACAAAAGGGACGTCCTTAAAAGTCGTGCCATACACGGTGTTGCGAAACATGATTGCCGAGTCCTCATTTCCGGACGGTGCCAATGACGTTACTCACAGCACGAAGCGGGAGAAAGTGACGTGGGTGGTTCCGGGGTGTGGAAAAGGGGATTAAAACCCTCGACCTCTTGAATACTCAATGAACTCTGAAGTCAAAAGCGTTTTACCGCCGAGTTCGCAGAGAACTGCCGCGGAGGTCGCAGAGATTCGGGCTCTGTGCATGGGCAGTAACAATTACCCACATCAAGTGTGCAAAATTCTGCAACCGTCCGTGAAACAGAACACATCCAAGGCCTTGCTTGCGGCGGAAATCGGCAAATTGGCGTTCATTCGTGTTGCCTTCCGGCGCGGGCTGGGTTAACCTACTTGCACTTCGGTCCAGACTTGGACCGCTGGGGGAATCATGGAATGGACAGCACCTGCTTTTGAGGAAGTATGCCTCAACTGCGAAATCAATTCTTACGCCAGCGCGAAACTGTAAAGTTCGACCCTCCCCTGCACTTCCACTCAATCGCTTGAACCTCGCACGATGATACGTGCGATGCGTTCGGCTGCGTGTCCGTCCCAATGAGGCACGGGCCTTCTCCCGTTTTTCAGCGATGGATTCTGCTGCAGGATTGCTTCGGCGGAACTGCGCAGCTTTTGTAGATCTCTTCCCACCAATTGGTTCGTTCCCAATGAAATCGTGATTGGGCGCTCTGTGTTTTCGCGGACGGTGAGACAGGGCACGCCCAGGAATGTTGTTTCTTCCTGAATACCGCCGGAGTCGGTGATAACTATGGTGGCGCGGCGTTGCAGTCCAATGAACTCCAGATACGGCAAAGGCTCGAGCAGATGGAGGCGCGTGTTTGCCGAGTGATCGATGCCGATGTCGTTGAGGCGCCGTCGGGTACGGGGATGAACCGGAAAGATCACCGAGAGTTGACCGCTCAGATCAGTGAGTATGGCGAGCAAGTCACGAAGCCAGACAGGGTCGTCGACGTTTGAAGGCCGATGTAGGGTTACGAGAGCGAAGCAACCGTTGATGCCGTTGGGCAGGTTTCCGTTTGCTTTCGGGAGGAGGCGGACGAGCGTATCGATCATCACATTGCCCACGAGGTGAATCCGCGACTGAGGGATTCCTTCGCGGAGCAAGTTTTGATCGCCATCTGCGGATGGAGTAAAGAGGAGATCAGACAGGCGATCGGTGAGTAGGCGATTGATCTCCTCGGGCATGGAGCGGTCGTGGGAGCGGAGTCCGGCCTCGACATGGCCGACGGGCACGGTGAGTTTCGCGCAGACGAGGGCGGCGGCGAGAGTAGAGTTGACGTCACCATAGACCAGGACCAGATCGGGCTTGAGGTCGATCACGACGGGCTCGAATGCGGTCAGGACTGCAGCGGTTTGCTGAGCGTGAGTTCCGGATCCGATGCCGAGATTTACATCCGCCTCGGGCATTTCGAGTTGGCGGAAGAACACGTCGGACATGGAAGCGTCGTAATGCTGACCGGTGTGGACGAGAGTTTGGCGGACCTTGGGATATTCGCTCAAAGCGCGGAGAACAGGCGCAGCTTTCATGAAGTTGGGGCGCGCGCCTACGACGTGGAGGATGTGCATTGGATTGGAACAGTGATTCTAGTTGGTGAAGAGTTTAGGGGCTAGTGCGGTTTTAGATCGTCCACTCGTGCGAAGCCGAGGAACTCATGCGCCACGGCAGGTTAAGAGGTAGGGATGGTTCGACTGCGCCGCAGTTCCGCTTCGCTGCACTGCGGCTCCGCTCACCATGACAGGGTCTCGATCGCTCGTCATAAGACCTTTGTGGCGGCTTCATAACAGCAGATTCCTCGCGCCATAAACCGGCGCTTCGGAATGACAACTTTCGAGGGGGCTTACTTCGGCTTAAGACGATGCCATTATCCCGCTTGGGCGGCGACCAGCGTGGAATCCTGGCCGGGCAGCGGGATGACTTCTGCCGATTGGGCCAATGTGCGATCCAGGGCATCCGCCAGAGTCGTCGGAAATGCGGCGGTCAGCAGGTTTACATCGAGTTGCAGATCGCGGGCGGAATAGTTGCGAACGACGGTTAGCGTTCCGCGACGGCGATTGGAAGAGCTCAGCAGGTTTAGAGCGATGGTCCACGCGGACGAATTATCCAGAGTCTTCGCGATGCCGGGCTTGTTCCAGCGGAAAGATGTTGAACTGCGAGACGGATCGTAGGCCACAATTTCTCCGGGCAGCAGGTCGAACCGGAGTTCGAATCCGTCGAAGTCGTTGCTGCCGAAGGCTGCCAGGAGGATGCGACGAATCTGGTCGTAGTCGCGCGCGACTTTGAGTTCTTCGGTGGCGCGGCGAATGGCGAGATTATTCACGAAGATCTGCGGCTGGTTGAGGGTACGTTGGGCGACGCGCGCTATCTCTCCGAATTCGAGATAGCCGAGGTGTTGGACGCCAATCCAGATGCCGATGCCCAACACAGCGAGCACGAGGCCTAGAGAACTTCCGGTGGGCCAGAGCAGGAACAGGCTCAACATCGCAAAGATCGCGGAGACGCCGTAGAGAAGAATTACGACCTGACGATGCGTGAGTCCGTGCTGCAGCAGTTTGTGATGGATGTGTTCACGATCCGCAGTGAAAACTGGGCGACCGCTGATGAGGCGGCGGATGACGGACAGAACGGTCTCGAGAATCGGCAGTCCGAACGAGACGATTGGGATCGCAACGGCAACGATGGTGGGCGCTTTTTGAGCGCCGAAGAGCGCGAGAGCGCTGAGCAGGAATCCGATGAATAGGCTGCCGGAATCTCCCAGGAAAATCGTGGCCGGATTGAAGTTGAAGCGGAGGAATCCGAGAATCGCGCCGGCAAGTGCAATCGTCATCACCTCGACGAGCGTGGGTCCGTTCAGCAATGCCACGACAAAAACAACCATCGTGGAGAACAGAGCCGATCCGGCAGCAAGGCCGTCGAGGCCGTCGATCAAGTTAAACGCGTTGGTGATCGCGAGCACCCAGATAACCGTGAATGCCCACCCAACGTACCAAGGCAGGACGCGATCGCCAAAAACGACAGGAATATTGATGATGCGCAGGCCACCAGCGTAGAGCATAGTGGCGGCGATTCCCTGCACGGTGAATTTGAAATAAGGGCCGAGGCCGCGCAGATCGTCATAGACACCAAGCAGGAAAACGAGGCCAGCGGGGATCAGGATTCGGACCATGGTCCGCAGAAATTGCGGTGAGTGCATCTGCGGATGGCGGACCTCCCAGAATGCGGCCACAGCCATACAAATGAAGAAGCTGAGGAAAATAGCGACTCCGCCGAGGCGTGGCAGAGGGCTGGAGTGCATGTGGCGCTCTTGCGTAGGGACAGTAACCCATCCACGGGAAGCAGCGAAATCCCGCACGTACCGGGTCAGTACAAAAGAACCCAACAACCCCAAGAGGAACAACCCGAGGCAAATAAGGGTCAACTATCCCACCTCGACACACACGACTGAGGGCTCGGCACTCGTTCTCCGCACACTTAGCGTAAGTATCGCAGCGACGTCCCGCCGTTAAAAGTTAGACTTCAGATTCCTGATTGTTTGAGAGTGCCCCGAATGTAGCAGCAGAGGAATGGGACATCAATCACCTCAGGGCAAAAAACTGTGGAAAACTAAGCCGCGAGCACGCGAATTGCAAGATGCGTACGGGATACGCTGTGCTAAACTTTTTTTCGAATTTCCAAAGAAACAACAGAGGGTGTGCGATGAAGTCGGGTACCTTGGGTTACGCTCGGTACTGCTGCTTTGCTACGTTCGCAATTGCTGCATTTCTCATCAGCGCGGCGGCACAACAGGCGACGAATCCGCAGGAACAGACAAGCCCTCCTGCTACCCTGCCGGCGGCGCAGCCAGTGTCGGAAGCGACGCAAAGCGCGACTGGGGCAGCGGTGACGACGCAGACGCCGAACGACTCCAACAAAAAAGATGATATCGATCGGACGGTGCTGGTGAAGCTGGGTGCCGGCGATCTGCTGGAAGTGAGTGTTTACAACGTCCCCGAGTTAACCAGCAAAGTCAGAGTCAGCAATTCGGGGGATATTTATCTGCCGCTTATCGATTATGTCCACGTTGAAGGTCTGACGCAAGAAGAGGCGCAGAGCGTGATTGAGAAGCGGCTCGAGGATGGTGGGTTCGTTCGCAGCCCGCATGTCACGATCTTCGTGGACGAAGCGTCATCGCAGGGCGTGACGGTGATCGGAGAGGTGGGGAAGCCCGGGATTTATCCGGATGTTGCGGATCACCGGTTGTTCGAAGTGATCTCTCAAGCAGGCGGCTTCACGCAAAACGCGTCGCGCAAGATTGCGATATTGCGCAAGGGTGAGAAGACCCCGATTCGTGTCGATCTTCCAAGGAATCTCGCAGACGACCTGAGTACAAACGTGGATATCATGCCCGGAGACATCATCACAGTTCCGCGCGCGCCGATTATCTACGTAGTTGGGGACGTCGGACGACCCAGCGGGTTGCTGGTCGATAATGGGCAGCTCACAGTCTTGCAGGCGTTGGCACTGGCAGGCGGGACGAATCATACGGCAAAACTGGGCGGTGCACGGATTATCCGGAAGGGTCCGAACGGGATGTTTGAAACCAGGGTTGAGATCAAGAAGATGCTGGAGGCAAAGATTCCGGATGTGACTCTGCAAGCCGACGACATTCTATTTGTGCCCGTCAGCGGAGGGCGGGTGATGGCGAGCAAAACGTTGGAAGTCGCGATGGCGGCTGCGACGGCAGCGACCGTTTACTCCGTACATCCATAAAGCGTTCTGCCACTTTATGAAAAACTCACGGACTACGCCGTGGCTTTTCTTATGAGCGGCTGAAGTACGTTAATGTATTTTTCGGCCGTACGGGCCCGCGAAAAATTCTGCAGGATGTATTCCCTTCCCTTCTGACCTAGCTCCCGCGTCATGCCACGGTCTGCCTCGAGCGAACGGATGGCGTCCACGAGTGCACCGTCACTTTCCGGTTCGATGGCAATCCCGGCATTTGCCTCTTCGACGATTTCGCGGGCCTGTCCGTCAACTCCAAGGATGACCGGGCTGGCGCAGGACATGAACTCCAGCATTTTGGTGGGGATGACGGTTTTGAAGACGTCAGCCTTCTTCAAGAGAACCAGACAGGCATCGGAGGCCGCGATGAAGGCGGGAATTCTTTCACGTGGCTGCTGGTCTAGGATGCGGACATTGGCCAAACCTCGGGAGTGAGCGAGTGATTTGATGCGCTCTTTTTCGGCACCTTCGCCGATGAGCAGGAATAAGACATCGGGTTGCTGCTGTCGAAAGGTTGAAGCGGCACCGAGGAGCGTTTCCAGGCCGTGAGCCATGCCCATCGTTCCGATGTAGCAGACGATGAAATTGGAGTCCGCGCCGAGTTCGTGCCGCAGCGCTGCCCGGACTTCCGGGGACGAGGGCAAAAACATTTCAGTTTCTACACCGTTTTCGACGATGACGATTTTTTCCGGCGGCACCTTCCACCGATGGATCAAGTGATCTTTAAAAGCCGGGGTGACGACAACGATGCGGTCGGCGCGCTCATAGAGGAACTTCGCAATCGCGGCGAGCGTGTAATGGAGCATCGAATGTTCACCACCGACACCGACGGCGGTCAATGATTCAGGCCATAGGTCGCGCACTTCGAAAACGAACGGGATCCGGCGCACGAAGGCGATCCACCAAGCGGCGAGAGCAACCAGTAGTTGCGGCGAGGAACCGACGACAATGTCGGGACGAGGCAGACTGAGTCCACGAAGAGCGGCTGATACACAGAAGGATGCGTAGTTCCGCATGCGCTCGTGAATTTTGCGGTTGGGGAGAGGCCAGAGCCAAGTGCGAAAGATGTCAACGTCGCCGGCCTTTTCGTTGTAGATGAGGCGCCGCAGTCGGGGCTTCCATGCTTTCGGGACAACTCCCGTGGGATGGTTCGGGAAGCCGGTGAGAATGGATACGTCGTGCCCTGCGCGGGACCAGTGGCGCGCGAGCTCGGAAGCGCGTGCCGACGGGGCACCCATTTCCGGCGGGAAGTATTGGGACACGTAGAGGATTTTCACCGAAAGAAGAGGCTACAGCATCGGATGGGTTTCGGGATAGATGGTGAGCGTTGAAAAGTCAGAGCGGCTGCGAGTTTTGACCTCAGACCTCAGACCTCCGCCCTCAGACCTCGGCCTGGGACTTCAGGCCTCGGCGCGGACTCGATTTTGTATCCCAGCGCGGTAACAAATCGAAGGCGCGGGTGCGCTCGGCTTTGCCGAGAGGGACGGACGAATGCGTCCGTCCCCACAAAACCGATCAGTAGTGGCACAGTTTGAAGGTTGCCTTGTAAATCAGTGCGCGGGTGCGGTTGGTGCGGCTGTGCGTGTATTGTTCCCAGCGGTCAGCTGTTGTGGCAAACAGTTTTTCCCCAGTCAGGCGATGCATCACTCGCAGTTGCACAAAGTGCAGACGGTGATAGAAACTGCTCGCGACCATCGGCAGGCGCGTACCGGATTGCTCGTAGAGCGACCAGAATCCGAGGTCGTAGCGGTCGAGGTTGTGGAGGAGCGTGCGCGCTCCGCGGTCGAACAGATCGCGTGCGGAGGAATCTCGAGTGGCGAGCCAGTAGTCATGCATGCCCCAGAGTGCCCAGATGAATCCATTGAGGATGTGCGTGGGCGGAGAGACGATGTATTCCTCGAACCAGAGGTCACCGGATTCGTCAGTAAAAGCTACACCGCCTTCGGCGATCGGGCGCTCGAAGCTGACGAGTGCTTGCTTGGCAGCGTCCAGATATCTGGAATCGCCGGTCTCCTGGTGAGCGCGAACCAGCAGTGAGATTCCCTGGCCCTGCGCTAGAGCCGAATACCACGGGGCGCGGAGCGTATCGCGGTATTCCCAGTTGAAATGGTGGTTCCAGACGTCGACACCTTGGGCGTTCGGCTCGAGATGCGCGCAGAGCCAGTCGGCGATCTCGAGGAACTTCTGCTTGCGGGCTGGGTCATTGGTTCGACGCCACAGGTTGTAGTTGCCCAGGCCATACTGCGCAATGGCGATGGGGTTGTATTGCAGGCCGATGTGTCCGTGATAGTCAAGTTGCGGGATACCTGTTGCATCGTAGGCTCCTTGATAGTGTGCTTTTTCGGCGAAGAGCATGTAGTACTCGCCTAGTTCCGTGGCGCTGGCGTTGGGATTCTCGGTCGGAGTTTCGTGCCAGAACGTGAGGTGGCTTTTGCCTCCCAGGAGATAGGCGCTGAAGATCCGGCGATAGTAACGGAGCGTGGGCAAGGACGGATGATTCTCTAAGGTTTCAAGGTTTCAAAGAATCGTACGACTGCACCCGATACGCATTACTGCGCTGAATGCTCGAGACAAAGAATTCACCACCAAGGACACTAAGGTACACGAAGGAAAGCGATCTACATTCGGTCTTCTCGATTTGGAATCAAGGCTGGGGCTAACCATTTCTGCAGGTTCACTTGTCGCTGATGGCGTAAACCAGCGTTGTTTGGTCAGTGCTTTCGACAGCGATGGTGCTTATGGCTAAATAGTTCGTCGTGTTGTTTCCGTCGGGAAGGAAGGCGTTTCCGTATTGGAGAAGGCCCAGGGGCCAAACGTCCTTTTGCCACGCCAGCAGCGGTTGCCAGGATTCAGCCTTGCTAAGATCTGCGCCATAAATGCGGACATTGCGATCTCGATTAACCTCGCTTGGCTCGACCATCGTGGAGAAGAAGACGTGGTTGCCGACGCGGCATCCGCAGATGGAAGAGCTGCTAAGGCCAGCAAGTTGCGACAGCTTGCCTTGGCGTTCGAGACGATAGATGTAGTTCGATTCCAGCGGCGTGTCGGAAGAAAAGTAGATCGCTTCATCGGTCGGAACGGCCGCAACGGCTCTCGCCTGCTGATTGCCTTGCAGCACGACATCTATGCGGGTGAGGTCGCAGGTGGCGCGGAGGATACGGCATTCGTTAGCGTAGTCGCCCGTAAAGATCCAGAGACAGTCGCCCCAGGGATCGTGAACGATGTTGTGGATGTGACGAATGGCACGCTTGGGGAACGTATAGGCCACGCGCCACGTTCGACCTTCGTCCGAAGATCGGTAGATGTGGACTTCATCGCGAGCGGCGTTGTCGAAATATTCTCCCCAATAAACTGCGCCTGATGGGACTGCGGTGATGTGGAGCGGCCGCGTGCCGCGGGAGACCGCATGGGTCTGGCGGAAGTTCGTCTCGCCCGGAGCGAGAGTCACGATCGCACCCGGCAGTGCGGCGACGACAGATCCCGAAGGCAAGATCGCAAGCGCGTGGAATCCGTCGCGAAAGAGCCGCGCAGTAAGCCGGCTGGTAACCGAAAGGCGACGCTTCCACTGTGGACGAAAACCGGCGACCGACTCCCAGCTCAGATTTGAGGGATCTTGCACTCTTGCGCGGAGCAACCTGTATCCGCGGGAGGCATAAAGCCAGTCACCATCCCACGCGAGGGCTCGCAGGCCCGGCAGGCGGGCGATGGGAGCGTCAGTGTTGAGCAATGTCATCTCGGGACTGCGACATCTTAATTTAGTTTGCGCGTCGGCGGGCAACGATGGT
>Ga0126370_10000021_pt1 | contig 45789 bp, 34 predicted proteins | sample PanSoiMetaPlot_3_FD_92586 | JGI IMG/M metagenome (GOLD analysis project Ga0126370, IMG submission 92586) | Tropical forest soil microbial communities from Panama - MetaG Plot_3 | ecosystem: Environmental > Terrestrial > Soil > Tropical forest > Bulk soil | place: Panama | collected 2016-02-17 | reverse complement strand
GTGACGCGCAGTTGCAGGCCCTGTTTGCCGGAGTCTCTGGTTGCAAGGGACCAACTTTGGGCGGAGCCGCGGGTAGCATTAACGTATATATTCGCGAGCCGCTCTCTGGTACCTACAACACCATCGAATACAATGCCTTCGTTTACCCGGACTTCTCGGGTACGAGCCAGGAAGCGTTTCTGGACCCCTCGATCCCCGCCAACAACCCGCTGAGTAACACTTGCCCAGGAGGCGGTGGTAAGCGGATCCGCGGAATTGGAACCGGCAACGTGATTGACAAAGGTGTAGTGCTGGACGGCACTTTCGACTCAATTGCCTACACTTTCGCGGGCTGGGGCAACTGGAAGCAGGCCTCTGACTTGGGGAGCCCTCTGTGCAGCGTTGCCGGCGGCACTTGCCGCTATTTGACGCTGAACGGCGTGGATGGAATCTTCCACAAGTACGTAAGCTCACCCGGGGGAACCGCGCTTGATCCTGGACAACCAAACACGACCGTGGGTCAGGTGCCGGCCGCCGACAACTTGCCTGCGGCGTGCGCTGGTAGTTTCCCTTGCCGCGAAGACCAAATCTGGAGCGGTGGACTCTCCTATCCGAACCTCCGCAGCGGTCAATACCGGGCATGGTCGATCCTTCGCCTCATCAGCGACGGCGCCGCTCTGGCCACTGTGAAGAGCATGGTCACTGCATCGCAAGCATATAACGCACTCAACACGCCGGACTTCGTTCCGATCGTGGCGATTGCGGCGAATGCCACTCTCACACCTCCCTTCCGTGGAGACGCGGGCCTGCAACTCCTGCGTTCCCACTATCAACAGGTTGACAACTCGGGGGCTCTGATTGGTCCGGCTCCCGTCAACGACTCCACCACCGGCGATAAGGGCGGCGACGTAGGTGGCTGCATCGAGCACTTCCTGCCGGGTACCACTGTTAATTCGATCGGCCAATCTGACAACGTCACCGGTCTGGTTCACAGCGCACCTGGCACCGAGTGCGATTTCGCCCCAACCAGCCACTGACGTTAACAAACTTTTAACATAGAGCGAACCATTTTTTGATGGTTCGCTCTTTTCCTTTCCTGCATAATGCAGACGACCCAAATTCAGAGCCCAAGTGCAGCTGATCCATTAACAGTTACGCATTGGTCCGCAAACCTTCAAGCTATCTGGAGAAGAAAATTGATGTGCCGTAAGCTCTCCTCGCCTGTAAGTGCAAGGAACCTGCTCCTTGCAGTTATCCTTTTATCAGTTACCGCAGTGTGCCCGGCGCAGCAGCTCGAGCCCGCAACTCCGCCCATTGCCAATCCCGCCGACACACGATTCAGAGACGTTCGAGAAGACTGGACCACACCGGACCTGGGCACTAGCGATCTGAGGTCAGTCGGGCCGGTGGTGCTCCCAGTCAGCGATTACCCCGGATACACGGTTGAATTGAGCCAGGTGCAGTGGCGCTTTGGTGATCCTCTCGATTTGTATGTGATAAAGCCAAAGGACATCAAAAAGCCCCCGGTCATTCTCTATCTTTATAGCTATAACTACGACACGGACTACTTCAAGAATGAAGCCTGGCAGAAGGCGGTAACCAAAGACGGTTTTGCGGCCGTCGGCTTTGTAACAGCGCTGACCGGACATCGCTACCACGACCGGCCCATGAAGGAGTGGTTCATCAGCGAACTGCAGGAGTGTCTGGCGGTATCAGCGCACGACGTCCAGATGGTTCTGAGCCTTCTCTCCACTCGCGACGATCTCGATGTGAACCGTGTGGGCATATTCGCGGAAGGTTCAGGAGCTTCGATTGCCATCTTGGCCTCGGCGGTCGATCCACGTATTAAGGTGCTCGATGTCGTGGCCCCATGGGGTGATTGGCCCACCTGGATGGCAACGTCTCCATTTGTTCCCACGGAGGAACGTGCCGATTACGTGAAGCCTGAATTTCTGAAGAAAGTTGGGGCGCTTGAGCCTCTCGACTGGTTGCCAAAAGTGCAAGCGAAGAAACTTCGCTTTCAGGATATGACCTTTGACACCACGACGCCCAGAACGTCGAAGGAAAAACTGCGTGCGGCCGTTCCCGCGAGCGCATCGGTTGTGGTTTACAACACTCCGGAAGAGTTTAATGCCGCGAGAAACCGCAACCAGACCATGACTTGGATCCACACCGAACTCAGATCCTTGCCAGAGCCGAAAGCAGCTGTGACCGCGCAGTCCTGCTGTAAGGCAAAGTTGCCGTCCGCAGCGTCTCAAGTCAGACGATGATGAGAGTGCGACTCGGAACCTTTATGTTGTCACAATTCGAGTAGTAGTAATTTTGAAACGACTGCCGCAAGCAGGCCGCGCCGGGTCGGCCAAGACAAGTTATGACACAAAGATTCTTCTTCGCCGTTGTTCTGGCATTGTGCCTTATCGGACTGGTGAACTGCACGACCGGATTTCGCAACATGACCGGTACGACCGTGGAAGCGATCACCCCGATGGCTGGCACACCACAAAGCCATGCGATTGGTACTGCTTTTTCTCAGCGTCTGGTGGCTACGGTAATGCAGAACGGAGCGCCAGCCGTGGGTATCACCGTGACCTTTAACGCTCCAAAAAGCGGGGCCAGTGGCACATTTTCTGACACGGGCACAGACACGACCAAAGCAACCACGGACGCGAGCGGCTTGGCGACCACTTCGGTTTTCATCGCGAACAAGACGGCCGGCGACTACCAAGTGCTGGCTTCGGTTGCCGGGGTATCGGCTACAGCCGCTTTCAACCTCACCAATACAACGGCGGCGCCCGCCACGGTCGTCACTACAAGCGGAGGTTCGCAAAGCGCTGGGCTTAACTCTGCATTTATGCCGTTGACGGTTACAGTGGTGGACAGTGGCCAAAACCCAGTGCAGAACGCGGCAGTAGTGTTTCAGGCTCCGGCCACAGGAGCCAGCGGTACATTCGCAGATACCGCGACGAACACGACAACAGCGACCACCAACTCGAGCGGTATTGCTACGTCATCGATTTTGACCTCGAACACGGTGTCCGGCGCAGTCATGGTCACTGCCACGGTCGCTGGGATCACCACGCCAGGCATCTTTAATCTGATGACCATGTCGGGGCCACCTGTCTCGATTGTTGCCACAACCGGCAATCCGCAAAGCGCGGTGATCAGCACACCCTTCGCCGCGCCGCTGGCTGTGACCGTTTTCGATAGCTATTCGAACCCCGTCAGCGGCGTGGCTGTGAGTTTTGGCGCTCCCACAACCGGTGCCAGCGGTATCTTCGCAAATGGAATGACCGCGGAAACGGATACAACCGACTCCAACGGTATAGCGACCTCGACGGTCTTCACAGCAAACGCGACGAAGGGTGGGCCTTACTTGGTGACCGCCTCGGCTGCCGGACTCCCGTCGCCGGCTGACTTTACTCTGACCAATACGCTGCCGTTCAACACATATGTTTTCTATCTGAACGGCGAAGAGTTAAACACCTCTTGGTCTTATACTCTTGCCGGTTCGGTGCAGATCGACAGTGATGGAAACGTCCTAACTGGTGTGCAGGACTACAATGATGGCGCTTATGGGATCACGTCACCGCAACCTTCAGGCGACTCAATTACCGGCGGCACCTTGAAGGGGAGTGCGACCACGGGCCTGGAAAAACTCACTCTTGTCACAAACAATCCCTATGTAGGTATCGGCGGAACAGAAACCCTGACAGTACAGTTTGTGAATCCATCACACGCAATCATTGTGCAGTTTGATGGGTCGGCAACTTCTAGCGGGAGCATGGACGTGCAGACGCTTACACCGTCCATCGGTGGCAGCTATGCGTATACCCTTTCCGGCAATGACCCTAGCCTTTTGCCGGTCGCCTTCGGCGGTCTCTTTTCAATCACGGGAGTCACAACTCTGCAGAACGGGATTGAAGACAGCAATGATGCTGGAACTACAACTCTGGGAACAGCTTTGAGCGGTACACTAACGGTCCCCGACGCTCTAGGGCGAGGCAGTATTACCAGCACACTAGGAAGTGCCTTACCCGATTACAGTGGCATACCCATCGTACTCAACTATTATGTAGTAGGTCCGGAAGTCATAAGGCTTATCAGTGTCGACGCGTACGATACAGTCATCGGTTCTGCCTTCGGGCAAGGTGTGAGTGCCTCCTCTTCCAGCAACGCCTCTCTCGGAAATTCCGTGTTCAGTGTGGGATTTGGCGTTGCGGGAAGCGCTTTTAGTAACTTCTTCACAACCGCAGGGCTGGTATCGCCAAATGCCGGGGCAGGTACTTTTACCGGCGTGGCCGATAGCAGCGAGTTAGCGCTTTACGGTCAAATATATGACGCTCCTCTTACAGGTTCCTACTCGATTCCTTCTAACGGATATGGCACTCTAACAATTGATTCGGGTGAACTGGGAGATGTCAGCGCCTTGAGCATATACATGACCGACCCGCTGCTGAACCTGAACGATCCGAACAATACAGTCAACGGACTAGGAGGTGCTCTGGTGGTCGATATGGATAGCGCTCTCTCTGGCGGCACCGGCTTTATCGTTCCCCAAACGGATCCCGCTAGCACTAGTCTCAAGGGAAAGTACGCATTCGTAGGACAGGCGTACGCCTTCCTATATTCGGCGGGTGAGTTTGATTTTGTCGGGAATGGCTCAGTTACGAGCGGTGTTTTCAACGGAACGGGAATGCTAAACGATCCTTTCTACAATTTAGGCGAAGCCAATGCGTTGAATACAGGAGTGAAGTTCGGAGGAACTCCTCAGCCAGACAGTAGTTATCCGGGGCGGTATGTATTCTCCGCTTCAAACGGGAATCCGCTTGCGATTATTATCAGCGGTACAGAGACAGATTTTGATGTGACCCTCTATCAGGCAAGTGGGGCCCAGTTAATCTGGATAAATAATGACTCTACCAGCCAGTTCCTTGGGTTGTTGCAGCAAAAGGGAACGCCCATACCTGCCAAGAAAGTTAGCCCCAAGTCGGGTCCGAGATTGCGACGCTAGTAGCAGGCCTAAATTGCGACCGGTATCCAAACAGGTGGTTATTCGGCCACGAACACCACGTCGGCAGGCAGCGCGAGCGCAAAGGGTCGCTCAACGCCCGGAGCGAAGGACGGACAATTCAGCGTCCATTATTGCATTGGGGCTCTTATTATTCATCGGAACGATTGTCCTTTACGGGCCGGTCCGTGCTCACGACTTCATTAATTATGACGATACGGAATACGTTGTCGAAAATCCGCATGTAAATGCAGGCATGAGCTGGCCGACCGTTCGATGGTCGCTCACCGCCAGCGAACAAGCCAACTGGCACCCGCTGACGTGGCTCTCTCATGCACTGGACTGCCAGTTGTTTGGCTTGGACCCTGGCTCTCACCACATCGTTAGTCTCGTCATTCATACTTTGAATGTGCTGCTAGTGTTCTTCCTATTGCAGCGGGTTACCGGTACGCTGGGACCCAGTTTTCTGGTAGCGGCCTTGTTTGGCTGGCACCCATTGAATGTCGAATCGGTCGCCTGGATCGCGGAACGAAAGAATGTCTTAAGCACGCTCTTCTTACTGCTGACCATCGGAGCATATGGCTGGTATGCGCGGAAACCTGGCTGGAAACGGCTCGCTTTGACAATAGGTGTTTTCGTGTTGGCGTTGGCATCGAAGCCTATGGTAGTGACGCTGCCCTTCGCGCTGCTCTTGCTGGATTACTGGCCAGTGCAGCGGGTGAAGGGTTGGATCGATGCGTCTCCACATTTTCCCGTTCCACAGCAATCCCTCATGCGACTTGTGTTCGAAAAAGTGCCGCTGTTTGTACTCTCCGCGGCAGGGTCCGCGATTACCTTGTGGGCGCAAAAATCCAATGACGCCGTGCCGTCCATACAAACCTTCTCCCTGAGTACACGTTTGGGCAATGCCCTGTTTTCCTATTTGCTGTACATCTGGAAGATATTTTGGCCGGTCAAACTCTCAATATTCTATCCCCACCCCGGCGCTAACCTTTCGGTTTGGGCAGTTAGCTTGTCCGCGGCAGTCCTCTCCGGAATCAGCGTAGTGGTCTGGCGTCAGCGCGTTACCCGCCCTTTTCTCGTTGTGGGATGGCTTTGGTTCCTAGGAACGCTCGTCCCGGTAATCGGCATCGTGCAAGTGGGATATCAAGCAATGGCAGATCGCTACGCTTATGTTCCTCTGCTCGGGCTCTTCGTCATGATTGCCCTCGGAGCAACTGAATTGTTCGATCGACTGTCAAGCCGCAATGAGCTGCGATGGGCACTGACTGTCGTCGTGTTGCTGACGATCGCATCGCAGAGTTTTCGGCAACTCGGCTATTGGCAAGACAGTGTGTCCATCTGGTCTCACGCCATGGACGTCACGGAAAGCGATTTGTTTGTGGAAAAGTATCTCGCCGAGGAATTGCAGAAGAGGGGTGATACTGACGGCGCAGTAGTGCATCTGCTGGTGGCCAAAAAGCAGGATCCCCAGGACATCGAAACCCTCATAAACCTTGGCGCGCTGCGTATGCGACAGAGCCAGTACATCGATGCAATCCAGGAGCTTGAGGGTGCGATCAAACTCATGGATGAGGGCGTCGCCTCAGATGGTCAAAGGTTTACTCGCTCCTCTGCTCTGCTCAACCTGGGTTTCGCTTATGCCTTGTCAAAAGACTACTCCAATGCCACGGCGAGTCTTCAAAGAGCAGAGCAGGTCGACCCGAATACGGTTGACCAGGCGGTCGAGACGATGAACCGCGCATTAGCGTCGACGCCTACCGAGGGTACCTATCTTAATTTGGCGTTGCTGTTACGCGTTAAAGGGAATGACACCAAGGCGTCGTTGATTCTTCAAGACGCGATTACAGAACATCCGGACTACACCGCGATTCGGTCGTTGGTGGGCTATCTTAAGACCCACGGATGAGAAACCACCAAAGTGAAGTAACGATCAGGGATCACAACTCGTGAGCACTCGGGGCGGGGATGGAATACCGCGCAAGTGAAGAAGTGGGATTATCATGGCATCGGCATTACGGCCGAAGAGAGCGGTTCGGCCACGGACAATTCGGCGGCTCAGAGAACGCGAGGCGAAATCGGGACCATCAAGCATCTCGAAGAGCAATCGCGCGGCACTCATGTTTGGGTTATTACTGATTGCCGGTACCTTGGCCCTCTACAACTCGGTGCGCAGTCACGACTTCGTTAATTACGACGATAAAGATTATATTCTCAACAATTCCCACGTAACTGGCGGTCTGACTTGGGAAACCGTCAGATGGTCGCTCACCGCAACCGAGCAAGCGAACTGGCATCCGTTGACCTGGCTTTCTCACGCCTTAGACTGCCAGTTGTTTGGCTTAGATGCGGGTTATCACCACATTACGAGCTTGCTGCTCCACGTCCTAAATGCTTTGCTACTGTTCTTACTCTTGCAACGTGCCACCGCCGCGCTTTGGCGAAGTTTCCTGGTTGCGGCAATGTTTGCCTGGCATCCTTTTAACGTGCAGTCCGTCGCTTGGGCCGCTGAGCGCAAGAATTTACTGAGCACCTTGTTTTTCCTGCTGACCATCGGCGCTTACGGTTGGTACGCCAAAAAGCCGGGATGGCAACGGCTCACAGCCGTTGTGGGCCTTTTTGTTCTGGCTTTAGCGTCAAAGCCGATGGCAGTTACCCTACCTTTTGTGCTTCTCTTGCTTGACTACTGGCCGCTTCAGCGGATCTCTGGATGGACCGAACCATCGTCTCGACTCAGCATTCCGCAGCGGACGGTTTGGCTGCTTTTGCTGGAAAAGTTGCCGCTGTTCGCCCTCTCTGGTTTGAGTTGTGTTGTCACGGTTTGGGCGCAGAGAGCGGGCGGTGCATTGCGTTCCTTGCAGGCTTTTTCATTCACAACCCGCGTCGAGAACGCCTTGCAGTCTTACGGCATTTATCTATGGAAAACGATCTGGCCTTTCGGATTTTCCCTATATTATCCATTTTCGCAAGCTGCAATACCCATTTGGAAGCCTGCTTTAGCGACAGCTGTCTTGGTAGCTATTAGTGCGATGGTGTGGAAGCAGCGAATAGCTCGCCCTTGCCTGATCATGGGATGGCTTTGGTTTCTGGGCACCCTGGTGCCAGTCATCGGCGTTGTCCAAGTGGGCGACCAAGCCATGGCTGATCGTTATGCGTACCTTCCTTTAATTGGAATCTTCGTCGCTCTTGTCTGGATGGCGTTCGATTGGTTCGATTTGCACCACGTAGGCGGTGTACGTTGGGCGGCCCCCGCTATCGTGTTGCTGGCGATTTGCTTCCTCACGTTCCAACAACTTGAGTATTGGCATGACAGCGAAACCATCTGGACGCACGCACTCCAGATTACGCACGGCGATTTACTGGTGGAAAAACAGCTCGCCAATGCTCTCGTGACGTTAGGTCATACTGACAAAGCTTTGCCCCACCTGATTCACATCGCTCAGGTCGATCCGAAGGACACGACAACACACGTGAACCTCGGAGCCTGCTATGCGGCCCAGGACCGCATTGAAGACGCAACTGACGAATTCGAAAAAGTGATTCAGCTGACAAATCATAAAGAGTTGAGCCTCGACGATCGAAAGTTTCGTACATCTGCTTTTCTCAACCTCGGCTTTGCATATTCACGGTCCAAAGACTACCCAAAAGCTCTTGTCAATTTCCAAGGGGCAGGGCAGTTCGATGCGCCTATGGTGGACCAAATGATCTCGGATTTCGAGCGTGCCGTTTCCAGTGAGCCCACCGAGTCACTGTATTTGAAGATTTCTTTGCTCCTGCAGGCACGAGGAAAGGACAACGAGGCTACATCCTTATTGGAAGAACAAATCAAATTGCATCCTGATTCCGCGGACAGCAGAGCCCTGTTGAATTACCTGCGTATGCAGCCCAAATTGAAAGCGCTTGTCAGATCTGCAGGAACCCAAGTCGCCACATCGCAGTGGAATCCTTAACTCATATGGGGTGTCTTTGCTCGAAGAGTTGCTTTGTCAGCTATTGCCCGATCAAGGGAATACAGTTAGCCCAAATATGAAATCCTGCATTAGAGAAAATCGTCAGCAGCAGGGATACGTCCTCCTCGTGTTACTTCTTTTCATGGCACTGCTTTCGATAGGGATGTTGGTGGTCATGGAGGGAGTCGAATTTCAGATCAGGAGAGATCGAGAGGAGGAACTCATTCATCGCGGCGTGGAATATTCCCGAGCCGTCCGCAAGTATGTGAAGCAGTTTGGGCGGTACCCGACGAGCATCGAGGCGCTGGAGAGTTCCAACAACCTCCGCTTTTTGCGAAAGCGATACAAGGACCCGATCACCAGAAGAGACTTCAAAGTTCTCTATTACGGAGACCCGGAGACCTTCTCTCAGAACGCCCCTCTCGTCGCTCCCGCTATGGGTTCTCCTCAGCTACCAACAGCCGTGCCGCGGCCAACAACGGTCGCGCCAAATCCAGAGAGTCCGTCCCCCGTTGCGGCTGCCGATCCTCAAGAAGTTTGGACAGACCCAGAGGGCGCAATCCCAACGGATGGCATGCGGCCACCGGATCCTGCAGATCAAACTCAAGCGGACGCATCAGCGCAAGATGATGGGGGAAGGGCGATCGTTGGTGTTACGAGTTACAGCAGGCGCGAGACGATTCGCATTTTCAATAAGAAGAACCATTACAACCAGTGGCAGTTCGTCTATGATCCCAGCAAGGATATAGGGCTCATAAAGGGTCCTGACCAGCCCCTTCTCAGGGGTGTGGGACAGCCTCAGACTTTGCAGAATGAGCAGAAACTGACGTCCGATTCAGGAATGAACGGCACCGAGAAGTGAAAAAATGTCATGAGATGAATACGACAAAACTTCCGTCAAGAAAACCGTCGATCGCATTTGGGCTGAAAATGAGTTTCGGATTCGAGCACAAAGGTCTTATCCCAGAAAACGCGCGCCTTCGATTTGAGCAGTTAAACACGAACACCCCAAAACGAAGTCGCTGGATCTGAGGAGAAACCCGACCCTCTGATGGGTATCTAAAGGCAGTCTAGTAGCGTTCCTCTGACTGGCATTTCTGACCGCATTCGGCATGGACCACTCCGTGACATTGAGCACACAAGGTTAATAAGTTCTCTTCTGAATCGCTGCCGAAGTGGCTACGAAATTCAATGTGATGAACCTGCAAGTGTTGTCTTGCGCCACAAGATTGACACTTCCAGGCATCACGTTCGAGAACCCGCCAGCAAAGCTGGCGGTAAGCGTCGGGATCCAGTCGCAGCCGGCCTTTCTTCTGTCGAATCGCAGTCATAGTCCTTAGGGAAGGTATTCCTCAAGGAAAGTCTGCTGCTGTGGTCTTGGCAGAAACTTGAAAAACCTCCGCATGGAAAAAAGCAACGTTTCTGGATTTTGATCTTCGAGATGGGCTCCCGCTAAAAAGTCAGCACAAATCATTTCCAACAGGTAGCCTCGTGATCGGTCGGTCCCCAGCATCCTCGCCGCGGTCTCCAACGCTTGCTCGATCACAGGAATCTGACTCTTGTAGAGTTTGAAGTAAACGAGTTCCCAAGGCTCGGTTTCTCGGCCCGTCAATTCCTTTTCAACTTCCCGTTTGAACCGCTCTTTCGGCATTTCACGGGCCTTCTGCAACCAGGTTGCACAATCGAAGTCCTTTCCATCCCTGCGCGCGACCTTCGCAAGCTCCAGTCCTTTCGCCCAGCCCACTTCCTTTAGGCCGTTCCGCGCCTTCGGTGGCAGCTGCTCGTGAATCGACATTAGGTAGTAGGCCTTTCTGCGCGACTCCGGGAAACGTTTTTCCAGAAACTCGTCAAATGACCTCAGTCCTTCAAGTCGCCAGTATTGGCCGACTCGTACCTCGCAGAGAAATTTGCCCAGTTCTACAAACTTTGTGTCGCGCTCCGTTTCTTTTCGGCGCTCCCAGTCGAGAATCTGGTCGATCTGGGTCAGCACGAATAGGGCTCGCCGCCGGTTGAGGTTAGGCATGAGGGGCGGAGTCCTAGTAATTAAGCTCGTCAACCCAACCAAGGTCTTCTGCTCCTGGCAGCCGCATGAGCGTGGCATTGGTCATATCGTGCCGTCCGAGGCAAAACCCGACATACGGACAAGTAGTACACAGGTTTTGAGGGAAGCGGATGCCGCTGTTGGGCAAGAACACCGCAGACTCAATTCGTCGGATGGTGTCCTCAGCGAGGTATTCGAATTCCCGGCGCTGCTCGTCCGTGATGGTGGTTCTTAGATACTGAACCTCGACCAGCCGCTTACGAACGAAAACCACTTGGGCGACGTTAGAAATACCCGTAATCCAGGAGTAGCAGACTAATTGCGGATCGAGGGGCAACAACTGATCGATGTCGTCAGGGTAACGGGCGCCAGAAGTTTTCCACTCAAGCAGACACCGTTTGCCATCTAGTTCTCCGATTGCATCAATGTAGGCGAGGAAGTCGCTCCTGCCAGCGACCTGTTTCACTACCTTCACTTGCAGGTTGTGCTGCGGATCGTGAATGCGTACCCGGTCCTCCTGGCAAAAACGAATCAGCAATTGCAGACCTTGCTCGAGCATGCGGTCCCACGTGTCAGTCTTTGAAAACCGCACTTCCTGGTTCTGAACGGCAGACCATTCCTTGAATAAAGTGGCCCCTGGATCCTCGCGGAGGAAGTATGCTTTGAGAGCCTGTTCGAAGGCACGACCGAAAAGCAAGGCCGCGCGAGTGTCTTTTTCTTTCCACCCATCGAGGTATCGATAACGATAGCGCCGCGGGCAGGCTAGGTATTGGCTCAGTTGAGTGTAGCTGTAGGTCATCCAGCCACCTCTGGGACCCGTGCAGACTTAGAAGTGAGTGGTGAAAGCTCTTCCCATTTGCTGGCCGGGGCGAACCCGTCAAGATTGGTCCGCCAGGCGCCGTTGACCACGGCATGGCTGACCTTGATGATGCCGTGTAGCCCAATCAGGTTCGTGTCATCGACCTCATCCTTACCTAAGAGGTCAAGGTCGTAGCCGAAGTCGCGGAGGAACCAAGTAAGCTTCCAAAGTGCTTTCTGTGTGCAATACAGGCATCCGGACAGGTTTTTCCCGCAAAACTCAATCGGCTCGGAAATCGTGAAACAAAGCAGGTAATGGGGTTTCGGTGAGCGAGCGCGGTACTGTGCTCGCCGCACCCTTACCAAGAACAATCCATCAGGAACTTCGCGTGCGCTTGTCGGCTCCGCCTGATGCAGGCCTTGGAATTGTCGCTTCATGCCACACCTTCCTTTGCTGGAAGATAGCTGTTTAGCTGGCAGAGCAAGCCGTCGCGATCCTTCTCGGCCCAATCAGCGAGGTGGACCACGAAGTTTTCGACCTGCTCACGAGTGGCTTCGCGAAGGGTTGTAACTCTGCAGAAGTCCGAAGCGTAGGTCTTTACCAGGTTAGGATCGAGTCGATGGTGTTGGATAATCTGGCAGAGCCGGTCGCGAACCGTAGCAGCGGTCGCTTTTACATGGCCATTTTCGTTCTGAAGCGGGATTTTCTCCCTTGAAGTTGCGGCCATGCCGACCTCTTCGACCGAACAGATGCCGATGCCGTAGGCCTTCCTCAACGCACGGTTCACGGCTCTCGTTTCGGCGACGCGCATTTCGGCACCATGAACTAAGGGAGAGACATTCGACGGATCTGCGTCGCCGTAACCCACAAAGCCTTTGCATGTTCTCGATTTGTAGACGGTTGCCTTAAAGGCCCACTTTGATCTTTGCGGATCTGAAAATTCATTGACGGGTTGAGTATGGATTCCAGCGCAACGGTTGCGGCGTGCCAGTCGAATCAAACCGGAATGGGTCACATACAAGTGACCATCGAGATAGAGCAAATCACCGGATTCGACGGACAATTCGAACTCTTTGATCGATGAAACGTTTTGAGGTGAGTGGTTGGCTGCATGGTTCGATTCTTCGCTGTGATGTGGTTTTGGTCGCGTCCTCAGAATCTTTACTAGCTACCTCCCTTGCGAATATCCTGTGATGGCCAAGGTCGGCATAAAAACTCCGGCTGCAATTTGGCGATCTAACATGCGAATGCACATATGCATATTAAATGCATACGTGCATTATTGTCAATGCCGATGGCCAAAAAACTAGAGATCGACTGGCGTACAGTTGGGCGGCGGATTCGTGAGATTCGGGGATTTGAGTCGAATCAGGCAGAATTCGCCCGCGAACTTGGAATTAGCCAGGGACAGCTGTCACGATATGAGCAGGGGAGTAGCGAAGTCGGAGCTGCTGTGCTTCTCCGACTTGCGCGTGTCTCAGGAAAAAGTATCGAGTGGCTTCTCACTGGTACCGGCGGTGATTAGGAGTCAGCGCAATCAACCCACTGCGAACTCGGAGCGCAAGCTGGCAGCAAATCGCGAAAACGCCAAGAAGTCGACAGGACCGAAGACACCGAGGGAAAAGCTTTCAGTCGAAGGAACGCCCTCAAACATGGGTTGTTTGCCAACAATATTACCGATTTTGAGGACTAGGCGAGGACCCAAAGCAATACGCGGAGTTGTTGGACGGACTCTGGAACCAACATCAACCAATCGGGAAGGCTGAGGAAATTCTGGTCGAACGCATCGCTATCTGCTACTGGCGACTCAGCGGGCGTGGCGATTTGAGAATGCGGTGAACCTCGACGCCAAAAACGATCCTTGGGGTGGAGTGGCTAACGCTGCGTCTGAACAATGCCACATGCCCAACTTTGACCCCTTCGACAGAATTCTTCGATATGAGACAACCATTGCGAGGTATCTTTGTCATGCATACGAACAACTCGAGCGTTTGCAAAGAAGTAGAAGAGGAGAGGCGATCTTCCCGCCAGTTCGGCTGCATTTGTCATAGGCTCGCCTTTTGCAGAACGAAGATAATAAGTGTACTGCTTTCAACAGTTTAGAATCTTAATGCCCGCAGCTTTAAAACGACCGACGTCACGACTGGAACAACGTTATCATCCGTCACCATATATACACTAAGCGGATAGCAACGCTTCATCGCGATCTACAAACAAGATCTCGTGTCCCGTATCGCTGAGCATCACGCAGAACAGAGAAGACAGGCAAACGATTCCGATGACAGGAACGGGGGATAAGCCAAATTCGGGAGACTCTCCCTAGGCCAAGTGGGGAGAGTCAGAGAAACCGTCGCTCGTTCTTAAGCGCTTCGCTGCATTAATTTGCGATAGAGCTTTCGCGTAGCCGCTATCTGCGCTGAACTAAGAAATGTAGCTCCGTAAAGAAGCCAATACCAGCGATTCATGGGCCAGCAAGCCATAGCTTTGCGAAGCAAGGGGCGCGCATTCTTGGGCTGATCTTGCAGCACTCTTGCGTAAGCCACACCTGCGTAGGGTTTGGACAATCTCCGTCTTACAGTCGACTTGCCCAATTCGTCGATGGCCTCAGGATAAAGCTGCAGAATTTTACTTATCACCTCGGCCTCCCAAGGCACGCCGTTACGCATTCTGAGACCCAGACCCCGGGTTGACATAGCCGGATGATGTCTATACATGAGAAGTGGTTGGTCGACGGCGCCTACATCGAAATGTCGGGCAATCCGAAGCCACATCTCATAGTCGCTTCCCACGAGAAGGTCTTCGTCAAAATATCCAACAGTATCGACGCATCGTTTATGGAAGATAACGGTGCCTGATCCGAAAAGAGACCGTTCAAACAGCGCTGGAAAAATACGGCCACTCGGCATGGACATCTGAAACCGTTTAGTCACACTGGCGTCGATCACGCCTTTTTCATCAAAGGTGCTCATATCCGAGTACACGAGCGCACAATTCGGCCGCTCCCCCAGATATCTCATCTGCAACTCGAGCTTCTTCGCATGCCACAAATCATCTCCGTCGAGAAATGCCACACACTCGCAAGTTGATTCCCGGATGCCGCGGTTTCTCGCGGCGGGCTCGCCTCGATTTTCCTGATAGAAATATCTGATCTGCGTTTTAAATCGATTCAGCACTTTCTCGGTGCCATCCGTCGAACCATCATCCACCACAATGATTTCTTCCGGTTGCCTGGTTTGCGACAGCACACTCTGCACAGCCGCCGCAATGTACGGTGCGTTGTTGTATACGGGAATCACCACGCTAACCGTAGATTTGTCCGTTTCCATTTTCCCTACCTCGACTCGGCTGGGCTGATCAGACGCGATCTAATCAGAATTGACTGGGTCAACATCTTTCCTTGCTCAACTTCTCCCTTAGAAAATACGCCGAGCACGTACAGCACAATCGGAAATGCAGCCAGCAACAGAACTTTTAATGCCAAATCAAGCACCAATGAGCGCAATGTAATTAATGTAGAAACACAGTACACGGCGCCCGCCACAACGCCCAATGCCGCCAGCCTGCCAAACACATAAGGCAGCGGATAGACCCGCTGGGAGACTGAAAGCGACAGTAGCGCCATGACACAAAAACTTACCGCGGTTGACCAAGCAGCTCCCATCATGCCGTATCTTGGAATCAGCAACAGATTCAAACCCACATTTACCGCGGCGGTGCCCAGGCCCACAGGTGCGAGCCACATGGTCCTTTTAGCGATGTAACTTCCGGCCAGCACAAAGCGATTCATGCCCTGGAACACATAAGCAAGGGCCACCACTGGAACCACTTTATATGCATCCTGAAAGTTCGCGGATGCAATCAGGGCAATAACGTCCCTGATAACAACAGACAGAGCCAAGGCGGCTGTCACAACCAGAAGGAAATAGTACTCGAATAAGCGCGAGAAGAGCCGCCCGGATTCGTTACGCTTTGAGATTTCGTAAATTCTAGCCTGCCAGATCGTGTCGAAAGGCTGAACTACCAAGAGGCTGAGCATGAAACCGAATTTGTAGCCCAACGCGTATACACCTACTGTAGCGAGCGAAGCGAACCGTTGAAGGAAGAAGCGATCTGAGAAATTTACAGCAAAGGAGGCCACGCTTGTGACGATCAACGGTGCTCCGAAAGCGATTATCCCCTTGAACTTGCTATACGACAATGAGAAGCCCACATTTCCGATCGTATAGACGATCAGGGGAATAACCACCACTCCGCTGGAGATTAAACTGCTATATAAAACACCTACAGCTCCGTCATGCCGAACCGCAATGAAATATATATTTAGCAGGAGAGATATACTTAGGCTAACCAAGCCGGTAATAACCACAACAGCGGACCGCTGCCTAGCTCGAAGATAGCTCATGCAGACAATAGTCACGGTTGATAACGAAAACGACCACGCTTCGAGCTCGACGTAATTATGGAGATCTGGCCGGTTTAAAATTATGCTCGCCAGCGATCGCGAGAACCGCAATCCACAGATAGTGACGAGCACGCTTATGATGAACGCGACAATCAACACGGTGCTTACCGCTTCATTTCGATCCCGCTCTGTGTCAAAGTCGTTATAGTGACGGACCACCGCCGCGTTTAGCCACATGGTCAGCACCAGAGTCACCAGGGTCAAACTTAGGTCGAGGAGTTCCAGAGTCCCGTAGTCTGCTGGCATAAGGTAGTGGGTGTAGAAAGGAATCATAATAAACCCAACCACCTTCCCGAGCACATTGCCGACACCGTAGATCGATGCGTGTTTTAGAAGCTTGCGTATTTCTTCGAGCATGGACGTTAGTAGACTTTCGGGCGAACAGTGAACATAGCCACAGATACTACTCCAAATAACCTAATCCCTGAAGCCGATGCGCTATGATGTCCGAACCAGCGCGATCATCTTCCTGTACCACTGAAACAACGGCGTTATCGACGTCTTGATAGCGGACCGGCCGGTCAACGGTGAGAATTTCTTCCCACACTCGACCATCCATATCTGTAGGAACCGGAAGATCTAGTAAATGCATGATTGTTGGCGCAACGTCGATCAGTCGGAACTGAGAGAGGGGAGATGTTTTGCGTATCAAGGGGCCATGGGCCACAACAACTCCATTGTGACGGTGTGTACCTTCATCGGATATCTTGGGCGCGGACTCTGCCAGAGAAAATGAGAAGCCGTACCCATCTTTTGGGATCAGCACCAGATCGGGAACCAAGATATCGTTATCGGCCTTAGGATAAATTTCTGTGCCGCGCACGACATCGCGCAGCAAGCTCTCCCCATTATCGAGGCGGGTGATTTTGCGAAAGCGAGAAATCAAATCGGTAATCAGATTCTCGTAATCCGAACCTGGCTGAACAATTCCTAAGGGCCCCCGCCCCACTAAATTGATATAAACAAATCCCATCTGATAGGCATACACTACTGCTGCCTTGGTCTTACTCCAGTCCCAGGTAGATCCGCGGGTTCCCAGAACATCGCCAGCATTTGACGACCACGAGTTGTGGACTTGAGTGGCCTTGCCCTTACCCAATGCGTTCTTAGCCTTTACAACTGACCTATATAGATTCCGGATCGTCTTAGACTTCGAACGTCGAAGGCAAGCTTTGAGCGAGCCCAACCCGGCATCAGCTTCCGGTGCGCACAGGTAGCCCCATTGCTTCAGATAAGAATTAGGGTTCGTATTTCCCATCAAACGGCCAAAACCATGATCGGACAGTACAAATGTGGTTGGTGCGAGGGGAGCGACCTGCCCGAGAAGGCCTCCTACTAGCTCATCGAAACGGCGATAGCAATTGCGGGTCAATTCGACCTTCGAGCTATGGTCATACGGGTCGGCACACGCCTGCTCGATGTAAGTCCATAGCTTGTGCTGGATCCAGTCAGTTTGCTGGAAATGAACCATAAATACATCCCACTTTTCGGTCCTCAGCACATCTGACGCGATTGCTGCCTGTTGCTCAAACCCTTTGAGAAGCTTGTCCATTAGTTCAGTGAAGTGCTCTTCTTTCCGCAAGGGCTGCAATTCACTGATCCAGAGGTTAGCCCTGTAATCTGAGAATTTACTTAGAATCTTATCGCCGACATCCGTAGGATAAGAAAATGCCTCCCCATTAAAGGGAGCGTCCCAACCGGATACAATAATTCCGTTAATCTCATAGGGTGGGTACGTGTAAGGCAGATTCAGGACTACTACACGCTTATTGTATTCGCTTAATATCTGCCAGATTGTCTTGCTTTGAATGTTGCTGCCGTTGTTAATTGTCCACCCATAGTTCGCTGGATTGAAGCGCGCAAAGTCAAATATTCCGTGCTTGTTCGGGTGCTTGCCGGTCATAAAGGATGTCCACGCTGGGGCAGTCACCGGCGGGATTACAGACTCCAATTCGGCCACAAAAGACGCAGACATCATGGTATTCAGGTTGGGTAAGTAGCCTTGAGCTGCAAGAGGCCTAATAACGCTAAAGGTCGCGCCATCAAGGCTGATAATAAACACCTTCCCAGAGCTGGATCGCATCCCTATGTCTCCCGATGATTCTGGCTGCTTCACGAACAACTACTCAAGGTATCCAAGTGCCTTGAGTCGTTGGTTGATTATCTTCGATTCAGGTTCGTCATAGTCTCGGGCTTTGAGCACGCTGGAGTTGTCAACTTCCTCAAAGAGTACTGGCCGACGGTCGGCAAACACTTCTCCAAGAACGCTGCCGTCCATGTCAATTGGAACCGGCAGCCCCAATGCATGAAGAATGGTTGGCGCCAAATCGATCAAGTTCGGATGAAAGCCTCGAAGGTTACGATTTACTTCTGCACCCTGCAAAAGCAAAATCCCATTATGACGGTGATTACCTTTGTCGCCGTTCGCCGGAATAAACGCGTCCGACAAACCCGCCCCAACGACATAACCCTCGACTGGCACCAAAACAACGTCGGGTAATAGCACACCATTTCCCGGGTCGGAATAAATCTCAGACCCGGGAGCCACACGCGGAAACACCTTCTGTCCGTTTAAGTCGGTCAACTCACTGCACGCCGTAACAATTCGTGATAGGACATCTTCGTATTCCTTACCGGCCTCGACGCATCCCCAAGGCCCACGGCCTTTGACGTTGATGAAGATAAAACCGGCTTCACTACCGCCAATAAACGCGGCTTTCGTGCGCTGCCAGTCTACCCGACCTTTCTCACCGGGAACTGCCTCGTTCGCAAAGTCCGCCCAGTTCTTGTACTGCTTGACGATCTGCCGGCCGTGAAAAACATTTCTCACCTCCCTCAGGCCGCGGTATAGACTTCGCACCGCGGGAACGCGAGAGTGCTTGAAAGAGCCCTTCAACGTGCTGGACAGCTGCGGTTTAAGATGATAGTAACCGAGCCTACTTAGGATATAGTTTGGGCAAATTGTCCCCCGATTGCTTCCGAATCCGTGATCGGAAAGAACAATTCGCAGTGGGCTGAAAGGGTCACTCGCGGCCAATAATTTCCCGAGATGATGATCAAATGCGCGATAGCATTGCCGAACTTGTTCAAGGCGTGACTGTTTATTTTCTCGCTCACGACATGCGCGCTCGATATATCCCCATAACTTATGTTGAATCCAGTCTGTCTGCTGGAAGTGAGCCATAAACACATCCCACTCTCGAGATCGTAGGAGATGGGATGCGAGGATCGCCGATTCCTCGAAGCTGCGGGCGAGCTTGTCGAGAAACCCTGTAAACTCCTGGTCCGAGTCTGCCGGAATGTGATTCCACAACGACAGTTCAGATGAAGATCCATAATCCGGAATAACTTGCAGGATCTCCTTTCCAAGTTCATCAGGATAGGTGAACGCGCTCATGGAGGGAGCGTCCCAGCCCGCGACCATCGCTCCGTTGATCGCGTAAGGCGGATACGTGTATGGTAAACCAACGACGATCACCTTCTTGTTGTGTTCTGAGAGAACTGTCCAGATTGTCTTACTGCGGATGTGTTGAGAGTTATTAATTTTCCAGTCATAGTGCTCTACGTCGAAACGAGTGAAATCAAAAATTCCATGCTTGTTTGGATTTTTGCCAGTCATGAACGATGTCCATGCAGGCGCAGTCACCGGGGGTATTACCGATTCGAGTTCAGCAACGGGGCCGTCTTCCATTATGCGCGCGAGATTCGGCATATAGTCTTGCCGCGCTAATGGGCAAATGACATCAAATGTCGCACCATCTAAACTAATAATCAGGACTTTGGTCGTTAGCTTCCCCACTAGTACACCCCATTGTATGATTTAATAAATTCTATCCTTATTCAGATATGAATGTCCGCTCATCACGGGTTGAGCGAGTTTACACATGTGGTGTTACTGCTCTGTTAAACACCCGTTTAAGTTTTCCCACAGCAGCGTTGGTGAATGAAGGCAGAAGCGTCTTCAGTGAATAGCAAATACACGGTGCAGGGTCGTGCCAGTCGGATATGCCATAGATGCGCTTGCCGGCGAATACATGCAAGATCGTCTGCTGGTCGGCCCCTCTTTGCCAAACGCACTCCCATAAATGGCGAACAACTACATCTTCTGCGATCCATTTCGCCCTTTTGGTAGGTGTGTACACTGCTTCTATCTGCCGACCGACCAAGTGGCAATAGGCAGTCCAAGTGACGTTAATTTGGCTGGCCCTTCCCAACTCGTGCCAGTCCCAATGGCGGACATTGATTTCGATAAATTTGAGAACGCCATCCCTGGGGTCGCGTTTATACTCAATTTCGGCAATTCCCTCATAATCGAGAGCGCGGCAAAGCCGGATGCTGGGTTTTAGTAAGTCTGGAAGTGGTTCGCTTTCCACAACACAGCCGGTGCCAAATTCGCCTGGCGATTGAAGAATCTTCCTAGCTGTGAAGTATGCGGCTGCGTCGGTTCCACTTCCAACATAACCGCCCCAAATTTCGAGATTACCGGTTCCGCCGGGTATCCACTCCTGCAAGAGCACTTCCGATCGAATTTGCGAGACTCTCTTGTAGTGGTTTTCCAGTTCATTTATGTTGCTAGCGCGAAACGCTTTTCGCCCTCCAACAGTCTTCCAGTTATCTCCGTCTCGCCAGTGGATCGATCGGACGGGTTTTAGGATGCAGGGAAACCCCACATATTGAGATTCCCGCATCAATTCTGTGAAATTCGTAACTGTTGCTGTTCGCGGCACTGATATACCAGCGTTCATGGCAGTCTTCGCCAGAGTGTCTTTGTCAAGCACACGACCTAAAACGTCGCGCGACGGGATCGGGAGTCGATATAACTGTTCGAGCTCAGGCCGGAATCGGTCGAGGAAAAGCACATCGGCATCCCGTGTCGGAAAGATGATGGCGCCATGCAGTTCGGGGGCGGCATCCTGCAGGAACCGCAACAGTTGTTCTGGTTGTTCTTGTGAATTTGGAGCACGACGAACCTCGCATAACCTCGTGAAGTTACCGAAGATTTCGTGGTTCGCCGAGAGTCCTACGACGCGAACACCAGTTCCGGATAACTGACGAATGATTCCGAGTCCGGAATAAAAAAGATTCAAGACAACTACTGGCGGCAGAACCGTTAGTTTTTGCCTTGTTGGGCACCGCGCCAGGTCGTCATTTGGAACCGCAACTGTAGCTTCCATACCTTAGTTATGCTGAAAGAGTCTTTTTAATGCGTATCAACCACGACTAAGTCTGCACCTTTGACGATTGGATTTCATCTTCCGGAGAATGCGCACACATTCTCGACCAGTCAAGTTTCAGGCCAAACAGTCCGCGGTCTGGCTCGTCGAGACTCACGCGTTTGAGCTCCAACGGATCTTGTCCCGGCCGATTCACTCCGGAGATTGTAGTGACCGCTGTCAGGAATCCCGCAGCCCGGACAATTGTCTTGGCGTCGCCGTCGAAGTCGACGTGCTTTCCAAACGGATACGCGAAGTGCCGGACAGATGCTTGCAGACGATCTTCAACTTCTTTCTTGGAGCCCAGGATTTCTTCTTCCAGCCTTCGCACAGACAGACCGCCCAATACAGGATGGGTGATGGTATGCGCACCGAAAGATATGTTTTCTCTGTTCATTTTTCTAATTTCATCCCACTCGAGCATCGTGCCCGGAAGGTTCAGTTCGCCTGAGACTCGCAAATTCTTGAAAAGCTCCGGTAATAGGCACAGACGATTGGTGTCAGTCGTCATCCGCAGCCAGGATAACGTCTGTCTCATCGCTTTCAATCGCGCAGCGTTACTACTTAAGTCGGCGCGCAGATCTCCTACGGCGGAGAATGAAAATTGTTGCTTTGAGGTCAATTTGAAACTGAGACGGACCTGATCATACCAAGGTAGGCGACCGGTCTCTATGTAGCCCGTGGTTAAGAAGATGGTTGCGGGAATTCCCAATTCTTTGAGGATCGGAAAGGCGTGAACAAAATTGTCGCGATATCCGTCATCAAAGGTGATGGCGACAGAACAAGTTTCATCGTTGCACGGCATCTCACCGCCAACGAGTTCATCCAGAGTTACCACGTGAAAATGTTTGATCAGATATTCCATCTGAGCTCGAAACCGGGATACAGGCAGAGCTTCGAAGAAAGGATCCTGATGATCGTTTACCCGGTGGTAACGGAAGATTATGCAGACGGGGGCTAAACCTGAGTCACGCTTGGCAGGTGTGTACCGATTCACGTTCAGCGAGTATCGATTGGCCAGATACCGGCTAACAGCGCCGAAGGGAGTGTGAGAATAAATACGAGAAATCGACCAACGCACCAGCCTGCGCATTGCCGGCCCAGCTTCGGAACGACTCTTGCTCCAACGCCGTTGCCGTCGCGACGTGAGAAACTTCCGCCGCCACAATTGAAGGGTGGGCGGGACTAACTCTCCAGCGGTGGAACGTAGACTCTGGGACAGCAGCGGCAACGAAATTGCGATCCATCCTGGCGCTGGTTTTCTAGTTAACACAATGCGCCGACTGATACTAACGTGAGCGCCCCAGTCCAGCTTGTGGGGAGCGTTTCCCGCAAGGAAATCGTATTTCTCCATGCCTTGCTCGATGCCCTGCCGTATTACCCAGGCACGAAGAGCGTGGCCGGGACGCAATGCTTTGAAGGCTGGATCGAATCCCTCCTGTAAGACGTACAGGCGCTTGTGATATTGGAATCCAAATTGGAGCGCGAGTGAACGCTCGCCCCAGGCAAGACGATGGAAGGCTAGCCATCCCTGCTGAAAGGCCAAGTGACTTATATCGTGGTAGAACGAACGCCGGGACGCATTCCGGAAGACACCGGGTCCAGATTTGCTCCCCCAACGGCATGTGTGTACTTCGAATAGCTGCTCCAGCCATGGGTCGACCTCATCGACCGAGGAGCAAAGCGCGGGAGTAAGGCTCAGATGTTGTTCAAAGTACGCGAGAGCCGAGCGGACATTGGTGCGGAACCTGGGGCGTAACCCACTGAGGCAATCTTCCCATTTTTGCGGCAGCCGTAGCGATGAACAGGCGATGTCCTGTGACATGACCTTCCATTCCCGTTCTCTGGCAATCTCACCCAATGCGCTGAGACCTGGTGAAGCCTGTGGTACACAATCGAGCTCGATCCAATCCCAATGGCCGGACTGCGCTTCAAGAAACTCGACAAAATGCTCCGTCACTTTGCGTTCCTGACCGGGCTTCACGAAAAAATCCAAATAGTCGGAATCGCCGGAGCCTGCACCAATGAACCGCAACTGCCTCCACACTCTGCCCAGACGCCATTTCTTCTCCACATAGAACGGCGCGACACCAATGAGCTCGCTTCCCTCCCAGGCACTCAGCACGAACAGCGACCGACCGCCACCATAGGCCTTCCACCAAGCTTCGCACCATTGCCACGTCAGAAAGATGGTGTCACTGCAACTTTCCGCCAGCAGCCGATTCCATTCATCACTCAGTGAGCGCAAGTCGTGCAGAGACGTGTGGAGTTCAATTTTCACAGGGCTACACCTGATATATGTCTGCGCTGCCACAACTCCAGCATGAGGAATACCCAAAGCAAATCGCCAAAATACGGCCCGTCGTCTCGCTCAAGACTTGAAATCAGTTTTTCAATGAATTGCTTTCGGAAGTATCCTCGTTGATACGCCACTGGGGAAAGCAAAACATCGTGGGCCATGGCACGTACGTTGGGGTCGGTCTTAAGCCACATTCCGATCGGCAGACCGAATCCGTGTTTCTTTTTATTGAGAATTTCTTCCGGCAGAAATCCGTGCATGGCGCGCTTGAAAAGATAGCGTTTCTTCAGGCCCTTCACTTTCAAACGCGCCGGAAGCCGCCCAGAAAACTCGGCCAGGGAATGGTGAAGATAGGGAAAACGCACGTCGATGCCGTTCCGCTCGGCGGTACGCGCTACTTTCGGTATGTCCTCGTCAGCCAGCGTCATATTAATGTCGACATACAGAAGACGATTCAACTCAGAGCTGGCTTGTGCCGCTTGGTAGTGGGTTTTTATTACATCCAGGCTATCGCCGTTGACGTGCGATATCAGGTCGCCCAGAACTTCCGCAGCTGGAAACTTTCGCAACAAACGCCACCGGCTGTATCGTTCAGGATTAGGTGTGTTCGAGCACCGAATGTATCTTTTCGCTTTGCCGAGTACTCCACTTTCGCTCGGAAGAGCAAACAAGACCGGCTCTGCCAATCTTCGAACTACGTTCGGCACTCTTTGATAGAAATCGTATATCTGATGAACGCGATAACGTTCGTTTCCTCCAAACAGCTCATCGCCTCCATCACCGGCAAGCATCACAGAAATGCCATGACTCTTTGCAAGTGCAAGACAGGCGTAAGTGGGAATAGCAGAAGCGTTGGCAAAAGGTTCGTCGAAAATATCGACAATCTTTGGAATTATGTTTTGAGCTTCAGCGGGCTGTAGGATGTGCTGGTGATGCGGAAGTCGGAAATGTCGTGCTGCCAGATGAGCGTACTCGAGTTCATCGAATCTCTTTTCTGAAAATCCGATAGTGAAGGCATGCGCCGGCACTTGATGAATGCGAGAAAGCAAGCCGGCAATGCTGCTGCTGTCAGTACCTCCGCTGAGGAAGCAACCGGTTTTGTTGGGATTGTGATTCTTGGAAACCATACGGACAGAATCTTCCATACGAGCGAACAACTCGGTCGCCAACTCCGGTTCTTTCCCACCCTCCTCCTCGGTATATTGCAATTGCCAGTAGCGACCCTTTCGGGTTTGTCCCCGCTGCCACACCAGATATTCTCCTGGCCTCAATTTTGATATTCCCTCATAGGCAGTCTTCGGGGCGGGAACTACGTTAAAATTCAGGTAATCGACAAGGGCATGGGAGTCAACCACCTTTGGTACAAGTCGGCTGGCCAGAACTCCAGCTGGATAAGAAGCGAATATCAACCCGCGTTGGAGTTCCGCGTAGCATAGAGTCTTAATGCCTAACCGATCGCGGGCTAACAGCAATTTGCGTTCTTGATCGTCCCAAATCGCGATGGAGAGTGCTCCGGCGAGCTTATCAAGAACTTTCTCTCCGTATTGCGAGTAAAGTTCCGCGATTATCGCTGCGGGCCTGGTATCCGTGCCTGAAGTAATTCTATTTCCTTGAACGGGATTTTCGTCGCAGATCTCACCGTCACATGCAACCACCACCCTGCCGTTGGAATAGAGTGATGTACTCCTCGAGACGGACGTAACCCCTAGCCCGGTCGAGTGAGTTACATGGTAACGGCTCCTGCTGTCACTATGCGCCATACCAGAAATCATGGAATTGATCTGATCGACTCCAGGCCGTTCGCCATTCGTATTTGCGATTCCACACATTGTCATCAGATGTCAACCCTGCATCATCCTCTAGGTGCCAAAAGCACTCGTTACTCGAATTCCGGCTGCGTAGCGATCTTGCGATCTGAAATACCAAACCTCGAACACCTGCTAGCCACAAGATCGGTGTACAAGCAGGTATAGTTGTGCAGCATACGATGAAGGCTGAAGGACTTCTCCACTCGCTTGCGAGCATTCTCGCCGAGGTTCTGGCGATATTGCGGATTCAGCGCCAGCATCTTGAGCCGATCGGCAAGTTCCTGTGCATTGCCAGCGTCAAAAAGCAATCCTGATGAGCTCTCCTCAATCAGTTCCGAATTGCCACCGACGCGACTGGCCACACAAGCAATTCCAGACGACATCGCCTCCAACAGTGCGTTCGACATGCCCTCAATGAGGGAAGGAAGCACAAAAATGTCGAAACTGTTCAGGTACGAGACGACATTGCTTGTTTCTCCAACAAATGTCACCTTCGCCGCACAGGAGTTTTGGGTCCGTATGCTTGCTTGCAGCGCTTCTCGCTCGGGCCCCTCACCTACAATCACGAGATGGACGTCAACACCCATAGCAAGCAATAGATCAATAGCCTTTAACAAGGTGTAGTGGTCCTTGACTGGATCTAGGCGGCCGACCGTCCCAATTACGATAGTGCTGGAGGAGGCCCTCCATCTTTCTCTTGCTGCGAGGTGGGTCTCGGGCTGCGGCCGGAAGCGATCCGTATCAACACCATTCGGAATCACTCCAATCCGTTCTTCTGCGATTCGCAATTGCTGAACGTAGTAGGTGCGCAACGCCCGTGAGACCGCAAACACACGGTCAGTCCAGGCAAAGGAGAAACGACGAATTGCTTTACGCCGCAAAGGTTGTCCTAAGTAAGTGGACGACTCCAGACCGTGTTCACTGTGGACCACTCCTCGAACACCGCCCAAACGGGCCGCAACAATCGCTTCAATAGCTCCCCAATTGCGTGAGTGAACAATGTGAGGCCTCTCCAATTCAAACATCCGCTTGAACTGCCCGACTAGCATCTGTCGTCTGCCCTGCGACTTCAGCACCGAAACGAGGCGTTCGCCGCCAGTCGTTTCGGAATTCTTGTAAGGCACAACGGTACAGACCGTTTGCTCGAAAAGGGCTTTATCGAGGCCGGACAGAACTTTGTGGATGCCTCCCTCGGTTCCGCCGGTTCCGAGGCTATCAACTACGTGCATGATCCGGATGCGGTTCATATGCTAGAGAGGCAGTGGCTCCTCGACTAAGAGAAGTCCTCCTTGCAACTTGTTTCGTCGACTACCTACATCCGCAATCCTACGATTGACTAACGCTGATAATCCGACACTTAGGCCGACTAAGTGATACATCAAATCCAGATTTTGTCTGTTTATAAAGAAGTTAGGAACAATGTAAACCGTTAGCGCCATCTGTATGATTAAGCACTCCGCTGCAAGCTCTGCGAGTTCTGGAATATCCTTCAGTTTTCTTCGCGTCCACCACATATCAACAATGGCTAAAACGATGAATAGAGCGAACAGCAAGGCGGCCGGTATCCCCGACTCGGCCGCCAGAGCGACGAACGCGTTGTGCGCGACTCTGGCATGGTAGCCAGGAAAGTAATTTTGAAATTGCGGTAGAAAGTTCAGTGGGCCAACGCCAAGCACGGGATGAGCTTTCACCATTTTTGTTCCGGCTTCCCACGCTTGCAGACGCCCCAATGCCGAAGGGTCGACATCCTCTGTAACTTTGCCGGTAGACGCTTTCTCAAAGAAAGCCGCAAATGCGGTGGAGATTGTCTTATACCGGTCCAGCGCTTTCTGCGGGCCAAACGCGACCAGGGCGACCGACGCCAGGGCCATAGCGCCGAACCACAACGTTCGCTTTTTGGAATACCAGGTGAGAAGGAATGTAGCCAGGCCAAGACCCAGTAGACCAGATCGGGAGTAGGTGCCAATCACTGCGACCGCGCATCCCCCAGCCGCGGCCCGTAAACCCCAGCGTTGCCAGAAATTCTTCAGCGTGCTGGATAAGCCCACCAATAGCGGGATGGCCATATTCAGGCAAAGAGCAAATTCATTTTGCTCCTTCATCAGGCCGCCGACACCCTGTGCCCGAAATTGCGCACCCGTCACTAGAAAGTCGAACGCGCATTTCGATCCCAGGAATCCGATGGCGACGGCAACAACGACGAGCACTGAGCGTACTCGAGACTCTGAATTTGCCATGCCCGCAATCAGGTAGGTAATGATCAGAATGTTCGTGTACTGTAGGAATTTCGGTAGAGAGAGCGCGCGATCCGTGGATGCAAGAGTAGAGAGCCCAATCCACGCCCAAAACATAGTGACGACAATTAATCCTTGAAATCGTAGCGGTGAGTAACGCAGTTCGAAGAGGAAATAGCCGGCGAGCGTGGCCACCGCGAGCAGCAAAGCACCGCTATTGAATGCGTATTGTGGCCAAATGAAGTCGTTGGGGCGACCGTGCGAGTACCAGAGATACCACAGGATACCGTTGAATGGCGATAAGAACGATATCGGAACGGCTATTGCAACGATCAACCGAACTATGACGCCCCGGATCATGGTTTATCTTCAGATGACTCGTAACTTGGTCGTAATATCGACAGATTTCCACGAGATTGCGCAAGTTCGTGTAATCAGTTGTACTGAGTTGCTGACATTTGTAGTGGACCCGAGCACTCATCGATGTTTGCCTTCACGGCTGTGCATACAAGCCTCTCCAGCTGCCTTGGAAGATCAAGGGCCTCCAGATGCCGCTTTAGCGACCTGCGGCGCTGTCCGGTTGGAGTTGGGGCAAGGACATAATCCACTACGCGAGCCGCAATATGCGTCGGTTCAGATTCTGCCGCAACAACTGAAGCCAGATCCTTGGGAAGGACCGCTGCGGCCATCGGACTGGATACCACCGGAACATCCATCGCCAAAGCTTCGAGAATCTTATTTTGCACACCGCGTGCAATCCTCATTGGCGCAACAGCAACCGCTGCGGCACGCAGATAAGGGCGCATGTCCGGTACATCGCCTGTCAAATGGATGCCTGGAGTCTCCGCCAGTCGAATTACTTCTCGAGATGGATTTCTACCCGCAATCACGAAGCGCAAGTCAGGGACGAGTTTCCTGATCAGCGGAAACACTTCGCTGGCAAAAAATTGGACTGCATCGATATTTGGAAAATAGTCCATGCTCCCAGTGAAAACGACGTAAGGCTGCAGCCTCCGAATCGACTCGGAAACCATGACTGCATTGGGTTTGTAGTAATCTGTGTCCACCGAGTTCTGCAAGACATCGATTCGGCCGCTCGGACTTTTGGAGCGCAGCAGGCGCGCTTCGGAATCAGTACAAACAAAAGTAGTAGAGAATGTTCTTACTAGTTCGGACTCCCACGCCTGTAACCGGCGACCCTCCGCACGCCAGATCCAGGAAAATGGACGTCGCGAACGATTTGCATACTGCGCCCATTTGTCGGAATCGACGTCGACCAGGTCCAAGATGCTTGGCAAGTGGGGCCACCGCTCGGCGTATTGCGCCATCGAAGAACCAAAAACGAATGCGAGGTCGTACTTTCTTTTTTGGACACTTGCCGCAATTCGTCGTCCCATCGTCCGTGAATAATAAAAGGCCTCACTAAACGGCCGCCCGCTCATTAATGCCGATAAGGCGCGGACTCTGCTGCCAAACACAGAGACACGTTCGGCATAGCAAGAATCGCAGTAGTTGCGAAGGCCGGAAATGTGTCGTTCGTCTTCGGGATCATCGTAAAAACAAAACAAATCGACTTCATGCCGAGTGCCAAGATTCGACAATTCCCAAAACGAGCGGATTTTGTCTCCTTTATTTGGAGGATAAGGCAGACGATGAGCCAAGAATAGGATTCGCATGTTCTGTTCGATCCAGAATGACAAACTCACTTTCGCAGGGACATGATGAGCAACCCCGCATATCCGATTGTCAAAAACAAATTGGCGGCCGTAGCCAAAATCGACCAGACTCGTCGCCTTCGAGTCCCAGTTTTCGTCCTGAGGTGTGGAATCTCTCCGAAGATTGGAACGTTGAAGCGCAACTCAACCTCCCGTTCTGTTTTGACAGCGGGATCCAGGAGTTCCAGAAGCGCGATTACGATGAGAGAGAGAAGCAGCCCGGCTGCCGCGCCAATCGAATCGATCAAGGCTCGGTTGGGGCTGACGGGCTCTGTAGGTGGCTGAGCAGGATCCACCAGAATAAAACGCTCTCCCTGCTGTCGAGCTTCGACGTCGGAGAACATATCGGCGCCAAACTTACGGTCCTCCAAACGTTTGTAACGATCCTGTGCTGCTAACAGATCGTTGTTGGCCGCGGCCACCTCTTCCTGGACTTTTGGCACTCCTCCGATTGCTGCTACATGAAACTTTATTTGGGATTCGAGATCTGACTGGCGAACCTGATGTTTACGAATCTGCTCATCCATTTGGGCGATTTGGCTCTCAAGGGCCGGATCATTATGCTTATTCTTCGATGTGTCGGTAGCCCCTTGACTAGCCAGGTCCTTAATACGCTTCTGAAGCTCCTGAATGTCTGCCGCTTTGCTAAGGACATCAGGATACTTGGGGCCGTAGCGAGAGCGAAGCTCATCCATTTCTTGCTGCTGACGCTCCAGTTGCCCCTGCAGACCAGTAGTTGTAGCCCCACCAGTGGCATCCAGATTGACCACCAGCGGAGCCGACTGGAGTTGGGCTTGCAGCGCCGCTTTTTGTTGTTCGGCACGACTCGCGGCATCCTCTTCCTCGCGCAGCGCCAGCTGGGCTGACGTAAGAGCCTGCAGATGCAAATTCTGAGCTTCAGGAAGCTCCGTCGCGTGACGCGCTTTTAGTTCCGCCAGGATCCGAGCCCTCTCGTCGACTTCGTCTTTTGCTTTCTGCAACTGGCTTTCGAAAAAAGCCGCCGTACCTGTCACCTGCTGCTCGCGGACCTTCAGATTTTCCTCAATAAAAAGCGATGCAAGGCGATTGGACACCTTGGCCGCGAGAACAGGATTTGGGGAGACGAACGACACGTTAAATGCCTTGAGGGCCTTTGCGGGCGGCGCGGTCAGCGTGGCATCGATTGCAATTTTCTCCCTCATCATCTGTATCATCTGTTCTCGGGCAGTGGCCGCTTTCAGGTTCTTGTACAAACCTAGATCGTCGGCGATCTGGCCCAGTCTGGCCTCGGACAGAATTTGTTCCTTCAAAAGAGCCAACCGTTGATTGGCGTCGATGGTGGCAGTAGATTTAACGTAGCTCTCAGGCACGCGGCCCGGATCTACCATAATTGCCGTACTAGCCAGATATTGATTGGGAATCCGATACGCGATGACGCACACCACCAGGGCAGTGATCACGGAAATTGTGACGATCAATGCCTTGCGACGCCACAAAAGGGCTTTGTAATGACTCAGCGTCAAGTACTCCAGACCTGCAAATCGACTCGTCACTTTTCTCTCTTGCAATTCCAAAGTCGTCATTGCTCCCGCCTAATTACGCGTTTCATTAATCGACACAAGAAGCTTTTTGGCATCTGGAATAACACTGGAAGCGGATTCCATACGAACTGTGGCTTCTAGTTGTTGCTTTGCCTTCGTTGTATCCCCAGCGCGCAAGTACGCCATGCCGAGGTGATAACTGTATTCAGGATTTTTCGGCTGCAAAGTCAAACTTTGCCTGAACGCCTCGATTGCTGCTCCTGGTGTGTTCTTTTTCAAATAGATCCACCCCAGCGTGTCGCAAATTTGGGGATCGTCTGGCTTGGCCTGATGGGCTTCCTGAGCTAGACCGAGCGCCAGATCGATGTTTCCGCCATGTTCGGCGTAACTCCACGCAAGATTATTCTTGGCGATAACATTGTCGGGCTCCAGTTCGAGGACCTTGCGATATGAGGTTTGGGCCTGCTGCCAATCTCCGCGAAGGTCCTGAACTTGCGCGATATCGAAGTACGCGGATCCAGATCTTGGCAACAGCTGCGCCACTCTTCCGAACGCGTTGAGGGCGCCGTCATAATTCGATTCCGCGCTAAGGACAACACCCAATCCCTGCCATGCTGAGATAAGCTGCGGGTTGATCGAAACCGCTTTCTCGAAGTACGTTTCAGCCTCATGATTTCGTTCGGCCATCGCGGCGAGTTCGCCGCCAACCGCGTATCCTTCAGCCCAGTTGGGCCGCGCCTTTAGACTGCGATCGATCGTCGAAAACGCCGTATCGGTTTTCTTTTCGGCTATGTAGGTAAGCCCAAGCAAATACAGGTTTTCTGGAGAATCCGGCTGTGCCTCAGACGATTGCCACAATAATTTCCGTGCGGCTTCATGGTCGTTGCGGTTAAACATGACCCAAGCCAAAGCACGAAGGGTGAGCGCTCGATCTTTTGCCTCGGGAAACTGTTCTAGCAACGGCAACAGATCCTTCTCTGCGTGGGAAGTTTCACCTTGTTGCGCTTGCAGGACGGAACGCGCGATATAGGGCCCCAGAATGTCAGGCTTCGCTGAGACAATTCGATCTAAATCGGACATTCCGGCTTTTATGGATCCGGAATCCAGCTTTATTCCCGCGAGAAGGATTCGAGCGGGCACAAAATCGGGTTGCGATACCAGTACACTTTGCAACTCCGCCTGCGCCTGCATTGTCTGTTTGTTCTGCAGTTCCGCGACTGCGAGATAGTAATGAGCCTGAACCGACTGTGGGTCGCTCAGCGTCGCGTGCTGCAAGACCGAGATTGCTGGCTCGATTTGGTTTTGCTGAATCAACGACCGCCCACGCAACATCAGGGCATCGGCATTGTCAGGAACGACCTTCAGGACTGCAGCCACGAGAGGTTCAGCTTCAGCGGCCCGATTCGTCGCTACGTAAAGTGATGCCAAGGCATTTTCAGCTGCCACGTCGTCCGGATATTTGCCGCGTATGCGGAGGAGTTCCTTCTCGGCGAGGTCAACCTGATGCATCGAGACATAGAACGTAGCAAGGGCCTCGCGTTGCTTCGGATTGGAGTCGCCTAGTTCCGATATCTTTTTGAAAACGGTTTCTGCCTCGCTCCAGCGCCGTTGCTGCACGAAGAAAGCGGCTAACAAATACTCCGCAGATGAGCTGGCCGGTTCTCGCTGCACGAGATCGCGAATCACAGTTTCTGCCTCCGTTGTTTTGTTCTCTTTCAGCAGGAGTGCAGAAAACGCAGCGGTTGACGTCAGCTTGTGAGGATCGTACTGAAGCGATTTGCGAAAACTGTCCTCGCTGGCAGAATAGTGTTTTTCTTCGAATTCCTGGGTCGCTCGTATCAGCCAGGCATCTGCGTTTGTTGGTTCGGTACGTAAGACCTGCTCCACTGCGGCACTGGCATCCATGGGTTCACCCATTCCGAGGGATGCCCTCGCTCCAACCAACAAAGCTTTGGAACTGGCGGGATGCTGGAGCAATACTGCGTCGGATTGCTCTTTGGCTTCGCGATAACTTTTGGCCAATAGAAAGATGTTGGCCAAAGCAAGACGGGCATCGTCGTTTGACGGATCAAGGCGGACCGCAATGTTCAGTTGCTGCGCGCCGCCAATGTAATCTTCTTTTTGGACGTATACCTCTCCAAGTTCAAAATGTGAAACGCTTAACTTCGGAGCTGCCTGGATCGCCCGGCGGTATTCAATGATGGCTTCCTCCAGCCTTCCACTCCGGATGGATGCGCGGGCCTTTTCGAGTTCATTTTGTGCAACTTGCGCGCCAGACTGCCGATTGCAGGATGCCGAAATTAGACACGCGAACAACACTAATAATAAGGATACGCACGCCCAGGTTAATCGCCGGGCTACGTCGTTCGACCGGAACTGCGGGTCAACCCTATCAGTACAAAGATGTTTTGAATGAATCATATTTCTGGCTTTTCAGGCACCCACGACCAGCGGAATCCAAGTATTACACTCTTCTCCGGCCCCAGAATTCGTTGGTTACCCCAGATGTTGAGGTATCGGGCCTGAGCGAAGATCGCCCAGTTTCGGTCTAGGAAGTAGCGCATCTCGCCGCTAACCAGTTCGCCATTTGTATTGCGCGCATTCGAAAACTCTTGCTGTATATAGCTCCCCGAAATTGATCCGTGAAACCGGGTCGTGAACTCGCGATGTAAGTTTAGGTCGTAGCGATTGTGGAAGCTGTCGCTGATGATTCCGCTGAAGCTATCACTACGAGCAAATGAAAGGATTACTCCGCCCCGTCTGAATTCCTTGGATAACGCGAGCGATCCGTGCAGCGTGGCCCTGCCGTGGCTCGATCGATTATCGTGTCCAGAGTACAGCGACCAGGCAGGCCCCGCGGATGCTGACACTCCCAGGCTTTGGGTAAACTTGTGGCTCAATCCGATACTGGCCGCTTGCGAGTTTGCGTTTGCCCCTGAAATACCTGATGTATTCAGAAAGCGATACGTATACTCCGCACTCAGTGTATCTTTCATGCTGATCCTTTTGCGCCATGTACTGCCTGTTGAAAATGTAAATGCTCGTTGTGCCGGAAGAGTGTCAACGGCTCGCAATCCTCCGACAAAATTCGAGAGGCGAGTGTAGTCTTGATCAGCATGAAATGTCAGCGTTGAGTTCTCACCATAGCGGTCAGTTAGCGTGGAAACAACACCATTTACCAGCACATTACGGCCACTCGACAAGAATGCGTCCCCGACGGAAAACCCACCAGAAGGATCGACTACGAACCCCTTGGATTGCTCAGTGCTGTGAGTTGGTGAGAAACGAAGGCGATCACCAAGAGTCCAATGCCAATTACCGTTGATATGACGCACAGTCCGAACATCGAAAGATACTGCCGCGAAATCCTTAAGCGTGCGTTTTGAGGACAACCATATAAACGGTTGATATTGCAGGTTCACCTTCCATCCGACAAATTCAGTGGAATAGATCGCGAGAGGGCTGATAGCAGTAATTTCGGCGCCTAAAGGAATTCGTTGGAACTGCGGATTGCTGTTGTAGCCCTCATATGCGTTCACGGATAATAAGGAAAAACGTCCCCAATGAAGTGGAGTCAACAGGATTTTGAGTGGCAATTCGGTACTGAGATCGGTGTCAGGGTCCTGTTCTTCGCCAAATTCATCATCTGAGCTTGACCCTGTGCCGCCATCACCATCCTGGAACATTACTGTGTCCATCATTGGTTCCTGGTATTGCGAGCGCTCATTGGTATCTTCAGAGCCTGAGATATTCACTGGAACAGGAGCGTCACTTTGCGCCCCAGCAGCTTTTGCAAAAACGAGAATCGCGAACAGCACCGCAAAGGGTGCGCATGCCAACCAAAGTCGCGGGAACAGAGACACGAATTTGCAAAACGAAAACATGTTTGCCGTATGGACTCAGGGAACGACCATCGTGTCTCCTGGCTCTAACAACACATTCTGTTCCGGATGTTTCCCTTTGATTACGTCGTCGTAGTTGAAGGGAATCCGAGTCTGCTCGGTGCCGTGAACGCGAAGAATGTAGATCTTCTTGCGTTTTGCAAAATCTTTCACGCCTCCAGCTTGAGCGATAAGTTGCAGCACTGTTGTCGAACTGTTGATCATGAACGGCCCTTCGCGGGCGGTATGACCGATCACATACACCTTGCGGCTGCGAATCTCGGCTACTGCCACTGTAACTTTAGGCACTTTTATAAAAGGTTCTAAATCCTCGGCCAATATCAACTGCAACTGAAGTGGCGTCATCCCAACCACTTTTAGCTCTCCGACCAATGGAACCGTAATCTTCCCATCTGGACGAACCACGACGCTGCATGACATATCCTTCTCTTTCCAAACTGTGATCGTGAGAGCGTCCTGCTCGCCTATACGATATGAACTTGGATCGATTTCCTGCTTCGTAACCTGGTCGGGCGTTGCTGCTTCTGGGTTAACTCTGCTATTGTCAACATTCGACATCTCACCCTGTCGAGAGGTTATCGATGCTTGTTGAATGGGCGGCCCAGGCTTAGTAGTAGAGTCTTGTGCAGCGATTAAACGGACTTCACCACAACAACCGAGAAGTAAAAAGAATACGCAATACCCGTACCGAATATTCCTGCCGCGATCCGCGCAAGGTGCATTCTCTTTGCCTGCGAAATGTTTCTTTTGTTTTGTCATTTGAACGAACACCCAAGTGCAGACTTGCCTGTCAGGCCCACCATGTGCAAGCAGCACGGAATACTAAATGTGTTACGTTACGCTTGTGTGAAAAGAAGGCACGCACGCTTCCGTAACGACCGACGATCGCCTGAAACGAACTTGCCACTGGCGGAACATGTAAATGGTCCACAGAATTGCCGAATAGTCCCGGACGCGGCTTTGGTGGCTGTCCCAGAGCTTGCGCAAGGCTCGGAGATTGAGCAGATCGTCAGAGACAAATAGAACTGCCTCCGCGTGCTCTCGCAATTCTTTGCGGAACCATTCCGCAATTGGTGCGGTAAATCCTTGCTTATGCCTGTCCAGAAAACCTGCCGGAAACATGCCACCAAATGCACGCCGGAAAATGTGTTTTCCAATACGACCTTTAAGTTTGAGATCGGACGGGATGCGGGCGACCAACTCCATTAGCCGGTGATCTAACAGCGGGGCCCGCACCTCAAGCGAAACCGCCATACTGGCGCGGTCAACTTTTACACAAATGTCATCCGTCAGGTAAGTCTTAACATCGAGATATTGAATGCGCGACAAGGCATCATCAGTGTCGGCACGGTAATAGTGGTCGCGAAACTGTTCCAAAGGGTCGTAGCCGCGTAGTTCTTGTTGGAGATCGCCGGAGAGAACGGCGTGGCGAATGTGCTGTGGACTCGAAACCCGTCTCAAATACCCTTCAAGGGAGTCTCCTCCAACTCTTTGCAGAAAGGACTTGCCACGGAGGAAGTGCGGAGCGCTCTCAAGCGTTGGAAACCAACGACCAAGAGGCTCGAGCAGATTTCTTCGCACGGCAAGAGGAACTGTCGAGCGAAGATGATCATCTTCAATCTCACGTGCATACCGTCTATAACCGGCAAAGCTTTCGTCACCGCCGTCGCCTGAAAGTGCTACGGAGACCTGTTCGCGCGCGACTTTCGATACATAGTAGGTGGGAACTGCAGAGGAATCTGCGAACGGCTCGTCATAATGCCAAACTAGGCGTTCCATGACGTCGGTGGCATTCCCGCCAATCGTGGTTTCGTGATAACCTGCCCCTACGTGGCGCGCAAGAGTCCTTGCATAATGCACTTCGCTGTATTTTTCTTCTTCGAAACCCACCGCAAAGGCCTCGGGGGGCGTGTCCATTACTTGCGCCATGCAGGCAATGACAGCTGAAGAATCGATTCCCCCGCTGAGAAATCCCCCGAGGGGGACTTCGCTCATCAGTCGTATCCGTACGGCCTCCAGAAGACACTGCCTCAGGCTCTCACACCATTCTTCTTCGCTCCGATCCTCGACTTCGGCAAAGCTCAAGTCCCAATAAGCATGCTGACTGCTTCCGGCTGCCGAAAAAACAATATAATGCGCCGCGGGAACTTTTCGAACTTCCAGATAGATGCTCTTCGGTGCCGGAATGTACTGAAAAGCGAAATAATCTGCGATACTGGTGGTATCGGGATTGAACTTCGAATGGCAGCCTGCCGAAACCGATTTCAATTCCGATCCGAAAGCTAGACGGGAGTGGGCGTCGCAGTAAAAGAGAGGTTTCTTACCAACCCGGTCGCGAGCCAATACTACCTGCCGTCGCTTCTGATCCCATAAGGCAAGGGCAAACATACCGCGTAGTTGAACGAAGCAATCTGTGCCTGCCTCTTCGTACAAGTGTACGATGACTTCCGTATCGGTCTTTGTGCGAAAGTGATGCCCTTTCGATAACAGCAGAGAGCGTAGTTCAAGGTAGTTGTATATTTCGCCGTTGAAGACAATCCATATCGATTCATCTTCATTCGCGATGGGCTGTGCACCCTTCTCGACATCAATAATGCTCAGGCGACGGTGCCCTAGTCCGACATGAGGCTCGAAGTGGTAGCCCGCTCCGTCGGGCCCACGGTGCGACAAAGAGTCGGCCATCCGGTAGACGGTTTCAGCATCAACCGTTCCACCATTGAAATCGACAATCCCGCAAATGCCGCACATAAGTCTTGATCGAGCACCTTTATTGAGACAACGCCTTACCCTGTACGCTTGCCCTAACACTTGATTCCGTTTTTATGGAAATGCTCGAACCATCGCCGGTCCGAGAACCCTCGTCACCGGCACCGGCAAGGCTTTCCACAAGAAAATCGCGAACTTAAAGCGTGGATTGGAGGGAGAGAAGTTCGGCATGTTCTTTCTCCTCACCAGAAAAAACTGATATGGCAATGGACGCTCTCGCATATTCCACTGTGTTTTAAAAGCGTAGGAGCCGGAGCCCAGTTTGCTACGGCCAAAATCAAACTGGCGGACGCCTGCTTCTAAAGCACGGGCCATCACTTCGTAGTACATATAATTGTTGGCGGCGACGGGACGGCCTTCTACCAACGAACCGCCAAAATAAGCCAGTATCTGATCGCGAAATCGAAAGCTCAACACCGAGGCAAGCGCTTTGGTTCCACGCCAGACCGTAGTGAGTTCGCACCGCTCACCCATCACTTCGAGAATAGTTTTAAAAAGCCGCTTGGAAAATACCGGAGTGCCAAGGTGCGCGAAACTTCGTGAATATATGTCGTAGAACGTGTCGAGCTGACCGTTATCGACCACAGCACTCAATCCATTTTTCTGGCCCTTACGAATCATGTACCGCGTATCGCGGGGAAAGTTTTTGAGTAACTCATCTCGGCTGGCCGGCAATTGGAGATCAAAAGCAACGTATAGCTCTTTCGTGAGAAAGCCTGAGGCCTCAACCGGCCATTGATCGCGCAGTTCGAGATATTGCACCTGCTCTTCCCGGGCCATTTCACAGGCAGCCAGCCGCAGCCGAGCACTCGCCTCTTCATCGTCGGCGCAAATGCCACCGTATACTCCGAGCGGCGTGGAGATCAGGGTCCGTCCAAGCACAACATTCTTCACCAAGAACAACGGAAGCACACCCCGAATCTTGTTACTCTCGGCAACGAACAAGTAGCGCGACTCAAATTTGAAAGCTCGTTCGACGATTTCCTTCCAGGCGGTCAAGTGGCAGATCGATCCGGAGTGGTGACGAAGTACGTACTCATCCCACTCCTTGCGGAATTTCTCCTCGTAGCGGTGCAGAGTCAGGCAGCGGGGCGCATCCTCCACGGGCGGCACCGATCCTCCTTTGTATCGCTCGGAACTCTGATCAGCCAAATCAGGTTGCCGCCAGCCACGGAAATCTTTAGGGATCTTGCTTGCCGGGGAAGGAGCCGATTCCTGCCACATGTTACGGGGCCTCGTTATTTGTTCCTTTTCTCGTAAGGGGTTGAGTGATAGTCCAGCCTGGAGGGCAGTTCTTTGTTGTTGACAATCAGGCCCAGGAGTTTTCCTCGCATACGAATCGATGTAACATCGAGAGCTTCGCGTGAGGTTTTGCCAACCTGAACCACAAGCAGCGCAGAATCACAAGCGTTCAGCAACAACTCGAAGTCCGCCAAGGGCACCGACACTGGGACCGAATCGATGATGATCAGATCAAATTCTTCCTTTGCCTTCTGTAGGAATTTTGGCCACCGCGCTCCCTCTAGAATGGCAGGTAGTGAGTCTTGCGAGATATGTCCGGCGGGGACGATATGGAGATGAGGAAGCACGGTTGCTTTAATGCATTTCTCAAAAGGAGCCCAACCTTCCAAGAAGTTGCCGAGGCCAGACTCCTCTTTCAAATGGAACATATGAGTAATGCCGCTGCGTCGTAAGTCCCCGTCAATCAGCAAGATTCGAAGTTGTCGCAATTGCCCCAGGCTTATGGCAAGGTTAACGGACGTGAAAGTCTTTCCATCCTCCTTTTCGGGGCTGGTGATAACCACAGACCGAATATCGGACTTGCTGCGAGCATGAAGAAGTCGCGATCGCAATACTCCAAAGTATTCTAACGCCGCACTTTGAGACCGATCCACGATCATAGGACGACTGGGAGTTGAGTCAAAAACGACTACAGAGTTGTTTTCAGAATAGGATGGCTTCTGTTCATGACTGACACAGAGAGTGCTATTTTTTTCCACTGTTGTAGAGATTACTTCCTCGCGGAGAATCCGGCAGTTTCCCCGGACGCCCAATTAGACAGTTAATGAAATCCAACACCTGGCGCAGATACGGCTTGCCAAGGCCGAGCGAGAGCCAAGAGTAACGGTTATTCGTTACAATTTATCGACCGCAAGATGAACAGTAGATGAAAATTGTTGGGATCGGTCGGGCCACCTGCAGAACCCGTCATATTCTCTGAAGTTCCCAGCAAACTTTGTTTTGCCTTGCAGCCCAGAGTGCGATAGACTCCGTTCCGCGACTGGAAGCACGTCCCCCCAAAAGTCGCGTCTTTTGCGGCTCTGCACGATGCGGGTTCATCATTCTTTTCGAACTCGTTCTCGTGAATGTTGAAGTTGGGCTTGCCTCTCTGGAAATTGCCAATTTGCACGAGTGAGGAAAACCATAAGGTGCAATGCTGCGGATGTGTTGGGCGAAGAACTTGGAATAAAAAGATAGCGCCTTGGGCAGCTACGCTTTTTACTGCTCTGTGCGTTAACGTACCCGCTTGGGCGGGCCCCGTTTTGACAGTTCCAATTAGAAGCGGCGGAACTGTAATATACGACGGCCGAGGGGAACAGCACAGGGCTTTAGGCTTCGGCATCAGGCTTGGCGAATTCGCATTCGGATCTGACGTTCTTCGGTTGTTCGGTGGCCGGCTTTTTTTCGCAGGAGAAGGTTCTTGGGGCTCTCATGATGGAAACAGGTTTTGGCAGTCCGGAGGCCGTCTGGCACTTCGGGGCTGTGCCGATCTCAATCATGACGCGAAGTGCGGCAATGGTGATTTTCGTGGGACATTAATGACGGCAACCGTTGCTAACGTGAAATTGATTGAGCAGAACGGACACCTGATCCTGGAAGCACGGATCATTGAGCATTTGAATCCGGAGTTAGCCGCATTGCTGAACCTGTCGGACACCCGCCAGATGGGGGAACTGGAATTGACCTTGGTACTTCTTTGCAAAGGCAAATGGTGGGAGCGCTACTCGATCGTATCAGGATCTCTTGGGGAGGCAATCGTTCCCGAGCCTGCGTCCTTTTGGCTGCTAAGCGCGAGCCTGACGTTTCTGGTAGGCTCAGCGCTCCACCGAGCAAGAGCGTCTAAATAATCCGATCTGCTCTGGCATCCTGGCGTGATTATTTCTCCAGTGGGATCAAACTGGCCGACTGGAACCCAGTGGACGAAACGGTCGTAACATTATTCTCAAAATTCAGGTGTACCACGCATTCCTGCAGGGCTTCGTCTTCGTCGGAAACATTCAATGGTCCATCAGAACCCACACTGATGACTGCTATCTCCGCTGGATCTCCCACGAGCCGCGCTTTGGCTTGCAGCAGTCTCACGCGGTTACGGTTCGCCGTAAATTCTCCGTTGACCCAGTACCAAGTCCAAACCGTGCGGGACATCCTGCCCGACCGAATCAAGTTCCGATAAACCTCGACATTCTTGCCTGCGATGACAACATTTCTCAACTCTTGGCGCACAACGGCCCAAGCCTGAGTGCTCGCGATGGCATCCGACGGTAGGGACAAGTCGGTTCTTTGCCGGCCGGAATACAACACCCAATAAACGTCAACCCGTTTCCCCATATACTCGTAACTCTTGCTGTATTTAGCATACTGACCGCGCCAGAGCGGCGCCCAGCTCATGTCTCCAGTTATAGAACTTTGCCACGGAGCCATGATTGTTATGGGGGGCTCGGTCCAACGGGTCGTCATTGCCGCGCGGTCCCAGAGACGGTTTGCAATCATTGGCGCAACGAGCATCATTGTTGCCATCGCCACTGTCAGCGGAAGTGCGGTCTTCTTCCATGAACGATCATTATTGACCCGCACAGCTGCCGCAGTGGAAGCTTCTTGCCTACTTGGCTGGATCGACCCTTGCTCGCGCCACCGCAGACCGATCGCCAGCAATATCACTTGGATGATAGTCGAGAACAACCCGCCATAAATAACATGGTCCACCCCTACCGCAACTCTATTGTTGGTGCTGTAGGCTAGCAGAATTGTCCCGTACGCCCGTAATCCGTTCCCAACGATCGGCACCACGACGCAGGCACACAGGAAGACTAAGCGACGCGACCAGGATCGATACATTAGCAATGAAAAGAAAACACCTAAGACGAATGAAGACAAAAGAAAGCGAATTCCGCTGCAAGTTTCGGCAACACTCCAAACGCCCGATGGCAACGAGATGGTGTGGTTCTCCAGTACCGCAGGCACATGGGATAACGTTAGTACATGAATAACGAACCAGGAAGTGAAGTCTTGCAGAGGTGCGATTAGGCTAGTTCCGAAGGGAACGGCGAAGAACAGGAACATGATTGCTGGTGCTAAGCTTCGGATAATCGCAGTCCCGAGTAGTGTCCAGGCTATTTCGACCATTATCGACACTACGACAAATTCTTGGAGAACCCTTACCTCGCTTAGGTTCCCCAAGATCCAGATTAGGATGAGAATGCCCAACGTCGGCAGGCCCCAATAGTTCGCGTGACGTCGTATGCGCCCAAGGCTTTCTCGGTGAGCCCATACAAGGTACATAAACATGGGCACTACCAGAAAGCAGTGTGAAAACGTACGGCTCCGGTACCACGTACCGACCAGCAGAAACAATGTCTGGCGAAACGAGAGAAAAGCTACTGTCGTAAGAACGAAAACAAACAACGCCCAGTGTGCCCCATCAACTCCCTTCACTGGGCCGAACAGTCGATTCTTATCCACGGTGTCTATCCGATGGCACCGGTGGCGAAACCCATCGTCCACGTGACCATTAAACTAGCTGCGCATCGAAATTGAACCACCATCCTTACTTCAGGCTAACCAGTGACCCTCTTCGGCAACAACTTCTTTCTACCGAGGCTCGCCAACCCAACCAGACCGGCACCCATCAGAACCAATGATGCAGGTTCTGGCGCTGGAAATACTGCTCCGCCTACCACTTTTGCAAGCAAGGTTTGACCATTCAGAATTGTGGCAAGATCCTGGTTCGTCGTGAACTTGATCTGAAGTGTAATGATTCCATTGCCAGTCGTGAATGCCGACGCCAAGTCACCGCCCGTGACAGAGAAATTGACGACAAGAGAGTCATTGAAAATTCCTCCTCCCATGGCCGTCTGAACGAGATCGGTAAAAAAAAGGTCTCCTGTCAGCAGGTCTGAAGCACCGGCCGTACTTCCGTATTTAAACTTTAGCGGCGCCGTCTGGCCGAGCATGAAACAGCCGCTACCGCAACTGCCGTTGCTGGAGAGAATGGCTCCCGAGTTAGTGATGCTATAAAACCCGCTGCTCGCCAAGGTTCCAAAGCCGGTCGCAAGGAGATTGTTAATGTTGAAAGTCACATTAAAGTCGTGCGTCCCAGGGTGACCTGTGCCAACGAACTTGATCGGCGCGCCGGTTGAACTTCCCAGCACGATCTCGTTGCCAGCAAAAGCGGGAGCACTGCAGAGGAGCAGAACTAACGAAGCCAGAATGGCCAGAACAAGCTTTTTCATGGCGCAAATCCTCGACTGCACACCGTCTCAGGACAACGCAGTGACTATAGCAACAACTTGTTACAAGACAACGACATTAATATGAAATTATCGTCGCTCCTGTGGATTGTGTGGACAAGAAAAGTCAGCGGTGTATGGCGGCTGGGCGCTTCCACAAATCATCAATTCGCAGGATTTTAATATTCGTGCAGGCTCTGGCTGACAGAAATGCGGTATTCTTGGCGACCAGATTGAAACGCAAACGGACAACATTTTCACAGCGGCGCGTTCTCCACGTGTTAGACCACTCATGGCCGTTGATGAGCGGATACGCGATCCGCAGTCGAAACCTAGTCTCCGCCCAGTCTCGTTGTGGGGAGGCTATTGACGTCGTCACCGGCCCCCTCCATGAGATCGATGACCCTTCAGCGCAGGAAACGGTATTGGACGGAGTACGTTATTTTCGGACTCCTATCGAACAACGTTTGACCCACGCCGCCCTGCGTAATCGATGGCCCGTGTTGCGGGAACAACAGGTTGTTCAAACGCTACGCCGCCGTTTATTGGAGATTATCAGTAGCCGTGAAATCGATATCGTCTATGCTCACTCTCCGGCATTATGCGGTCTGGCAGGACTGCAAGCTGCAAGAAAACGTGGTCTGCCGTTTGTGTATGAAATTCGAGCGTTCTGGGAAGATGCGGCCAATCCGAACAAGCAAGGTGGTCGGTCATTACGCGAACGACTCACCCGTGAACTAGAAACTTTTGTTGCGCGCGAAGCCGACGCAGTTACGGCAATAGCGAAGCCCCTGATCGAGGATTTGAAGGGACGGGGGATTTCCCCGAACAAGCTTTTCCACGTTCCCAACGGGGTCGATACCAAGCGACTAAACCCGCGAGCACGCGATGAAGGACTAGCCCACAAACTGGATCTTGCGGAGAATCCGATCTTCGGATTTTTCGGGTCCCTGTACAAGTACGAAGGAGTCAGCTGGTTGATTCGGGCGGCGGCGGAACTTCGCTCGCAAGGTCACCGATTTGGCATGTTGATCATTGGGCGGGGAGAAGACCAGCCAGCGATTCAGGATGCGATTCGCGCCTGCGACGCCTCCCCCTATACTCGCTGTATCGACTTTGTGCCGCACGAGCACATTGTCGAGTATTATTCTGTCATTGACATTGCAGTGTATCCGCGGCAAAGGTGTCGACTGACCGATCTGGTCACCCCGCTCAAGCCACTCGAGGCTATGGCCCTGGGAAAACCTGTGCTGGCCAGTTCTGTTGGGGGTATTGAAGAGCTCGTTGCGCATGAGCACACAGGACTGCTTTTCGAGGCCGGAAATGTTGCCGATTTTTGCCGACAAGCAGGACGCATGATCACTTCGCCCAGATTGCGCGAACACTTGAGTGTGCACGGGCGCAGGTTCGTTGAGAAGGAGCGGGATTGGACAACTCTCGCGAAGCGATATCGGGAGATTTATAACTTCGTCCTTCCTACTGAAACCGAAGAAGTTACCCTGTGCACAACGGGATCGGAAACCTAGAGCAGATATGGTGGGCTTCTTTCAACGTTTCTCCAGCTGAATTATGTCCGTCGACCCTTGGTTTTCCTCTTGGAACTACGAGCTCTTTCGTTTCCTTTTCAGTCACATTCCACCCAGCAACGCCATTGACGATTGGTGCGGGACGCTGATTTCGAATTCACCTCTCAGTTGTTGGATTTTCGCCTTCTGCTTTTATTATTTTTGGACAATCAACGATTCGCAAAGGCTTGCGCGAAGACGCTATCTGATCGACTCCACCATCGCCCTTGCTCTTGGAGTCATGATCACAATTGTCCTGCGACCGTGGGTGCACTGGCCGGCGCCTGTCCTGAACAAGAGTTTTCAACCCCTCTTTCCGCAGCACCTTTGGGGCAACGGCAACGGAAATTGCTTTCCCAGTCATTCCACGCTCGTATACTTCACGATCGCTGTCGGTTTTTGGCGGTTGAGCCGTAGTTTGAGCGTCGCCCTGGCGGCCGTGACGCTCGCTCTCATTTCCTTTCCACGGGTCTACGAAGGCGGCCACTATCCTATCGATGTCGCGTTCTCCTGCGGTTTGACCATTTTGACTCTTCTCCTTGCGTGGCATTGGCCAGTACTTGGCAAGGTTTCGAACCGGCTAGCCGAAGACAATAGTCCAGCCGGCGCATTGCGACAGCTGGTTCTTTTTGGCTTCTTGTTTGAACTCGCCGAGGGTTTTCGCAGCGTGGAGTTTCTGTTTGGTGTCGCCCATCATATGTTCGCGCCATTACTGATCTAGAACTTGTGCAACCAGGAGATCGACTTCGTGAGGCGGATACTCTGGCAGTCTTGTGCTAGTTTCCTCGTGCGGTTATCTCCGTTCGGGTGCGTGCAAAAACTCAGCGGACTGGCTCATGACCTTTGTCATAAATTAATGTTTTATTCACATTCCAGTCGCCGTAATTAAACATGAATTCGCGTATAGTGCACCGACGGCAAGGAAGCTAGCTGCATGGCGTGCAGCTGCTTTCACTCTTTGGCCGGATCTCAAAACCTTTTTTGATGTGCCGTTTCGGAACTGTATAGAAAACAGAGCCGT
>Ga0126370_10000019_pt1 | contig 46280 bp, 28 predicted proteins | sample PanSoiMetaPlot_3_FD_92586 | JGI IMG/M metagenome (GOLD analysis project Ga0126370, IMG submission 92586) | Tropical forest soil microbial communities from Panama - MetaG Plot_3 | ecosystem: Environmental > Terrestrial > Soil > Tropical forest > Bulk soil | place: Panama | collected 2016-02-17 | reverse complement strand
GAACGATACAACAGCGACCGAACTAGTGCATTGCTGGTTCAGCGGCACTTAGGGTTGTTTAGAATTTCGTAGGGTCCAAGGCCTTTTCGCTTGCAACTGTCGATCAGGGGAGCGAACTGTGATGCCCCCGGCAGTTGTTTTTGGGTAGGGATACTTCGACTGCGCCGGAGTTCCGCTTCGCTGCACTCCGGCTGCGCTCAGCGTGACACTTCTCCGGGTAGCACAGAAGATGGGTCACATATTTCTTAAATCGCGCTAGATTTCGCCCTGTTTGCCACGGGTGTGGACATAGACTAGAGCGAAATGCGTGCCTTTACCGTCTTCCGGTTCAACTGCCACGATGTGCTGGTTGTCTTCGGTGCCGACCTTTAGTTCGGTAACTGGCCCTGAATCTTCATCGCATTTCAATTCTTTGCTCTTACCCGAGCTTTTGTCGGAATCTTTGTCATCGTCGTGTACGTCGACGTCGCCGTGGTGTTTTTGCGAATGGCACTCGAGGACCTTGCCGTATCGTTTCAGTTTGTCGCGATAGAAGTCGATGATCTTCGGCGGCGCGTCGTCGGATACGTAATTAGCTACAACGAGTTTTACGCCAAATGCTTCGGTGAAAATACTCAGGTTTGCCTGATTGTTATTCTCATCGCCCGACTTGAGGCGAGCACCCGGATAGAGTGGAAGCCCAGCCTTCTTCGCGTCTGCATCTCCGCCCATATGAAGATCGCCCGCAGAACTGCGGATATCGAGACTTTTGTCCTTCGATCCTGAGTCTTGCGAGAACAGCGGCAATGCGAGCGCCGCAAAAATAAACAGAAAAGCCATCTGACGCAACATACGTCCTCCTAGGAACGAAGCGGGCTAGATATCGGCTTCTTTGCCGTGAGTGCGCACGTAAACCAGGGAGAAGTTTGCCCCGCTCCCTGAAGGCTCGACGGCGACGATGTGTTGGTTCTCTTCAGTACCGACTTTCAGTTCGATGTCTCTCCCACCATCACCATCACAGGTCAACTCATGCGATCCGTCGTCATGTTTCTTAATTTCAGTCTTAACGTGGAGGCTGCCGGTATGGCACTCAACGACATTGCCGTACTTCTTCAATTGTCCTCTGTAGAAAGCGAGAACCTTGTCGGGCGCATCATTCGACTCGTATTCGAGTGCCACGACTTTCAAGCCATAGCCGAAGCCTGAGATATTCACATTGGCGCTCTTGTCGTCTCCTGAATCTTTCTCTTTCAATTTCGCGCCCGGGTAAATGGCGATGCCGACGTCTTCGGGATTCGCGGCTTTGCTTACGTGAATTCCTCCGACGAGCGTGTTGATGTCCACCTGTTTGTCTTGACCGTTCTTTTCCTTCTTCACGTTGATGCTGCATGACGCAAGAAACAACAGCAAGATCACGCTCGCGAAACGGGTCAAGTTTCTAGTGTTTTGCATGAAGAGAACCCCCACTGGCAAGCTGCGCTGGGCGCTCGATTCCAGTTCCCCGTTGAGCGATGTTGGGAATCGTGACTGGAAGATGTCCATGAACCGGGATTTCGCCAAAGAGCGCTTTCACGGCTGCCACTTCGGATACGGTCGCGTTTGAGAACGTGCAAACGTAGTTTTCAATTTTGGGGAAGTCGCTGGCCAAGTATGGATTTCCCATCGCGACGACCGCAGTCTTCGACGCGGCGTGGTCGAGCAACTGTTGCAGCAGCGTTCCCGTCGCATCGGCCATCGCCATCGAGTTGCCGATCTTTCCTGCAGTGGGAATCACGTATACCGCTGCGACAACGGTTTGCGCTTCGTCGACCGCTTTAAGGACTTCGTCGCTCATACCAGCTGCGATCCGTGGATCCACGTAGATGACGCGCGCATCCGGAACGCGAGCGCGAAACTCGCGCCCAAAGGCACGCCCTGACTCCGAACGCACGTCGTCGGAGAAGAGCACCGCCAACGTCTGGTTATGCGTCTCCTCTCTGGTCATATACGGAAGTGCCGACTTAAAAGTTTCCTTGGATTTGAGCGGCAGGACTTTGCCATTGTCGCGGACGAGGGTGATAGCGGAATCGGCTACTTGCTGGCCAAAAGCGACGTCCTGCGGCTTGCCGATGGCGGTTGCAAGGGCATTCAGGTCAACTGTTCGCGAGTCGTTCAGACCCAAAGATGCCTTTATTTTCAGGATCTTCAGGACAGAGCGATCCAGACGCTCCTTTGAGATCTCGCCTGAGCGGACTGCTTTGATCATGGACTGGTACGAGGCACCGAGGTCGGCTGGAATGATGAGCAGATCGTTGCCAGCTTTGAAGGCCTCGACGGCGGCACGTCCGATGTCGTTGGCGAAAAGATGAGTCAGGCCAGCCATGTCGAGGGCATCGGTGACGACCAGCCCTTTGAATCCGAGTTGTTTCTCCAGGAGGTCGGAAACGACCTTCGGAGAGATGGTCGCTACATGGTTTGGGTCGGAATCGAGCGCTGGAACCGTAACGTGCGCAACCATGACCGAATCGACTCCGGCGGAGATCGCCTGCTTGAAGGGCGGCAGTTCGATTGAATCGAGGTGAGAGCGGTCGACATTTACGCTGGCGACTCCGAGGTGCGAGTCGGTAGCTGTGTCGCCGTGTCCGGGGAAGTGCTTAACCGTTGTTAGCATTCCGCCCTCATGTGCCCCCTTGATGTAGGCGGTGACCAGTTCCCCAACCTGCTGGGGATCTTCGCCGAACGAACGCGTATTGATGATCGGGTTTGCCGGATTCGAATTCACATCGGCATCGGGAAAGAAATTCCAATGGACGCCAATGGCCCGAGCCTCAAGCGCAGTGATGCGCCCAAAGCTTTCGGCGTCTTCGATTTTGCCATCGGCGCCAAAGGCCATGGCGTGAGGGAAGTTCGTTGAGCCGATCAGACGCGTGGCGACACCTCGCTCGAAATCTGCGGCGAACAACAGGGGGAGCTTCGATTCGCGCTGCAGGCGATTGAGCAGTTCGGCAGCCTCGTAAGGTCCAGTACGCAGAAGCAAGGGGCCGTCGACGTGGACTGTCATCGCAAAGGAGCCGACGTGGTAATTCTGCATGGCCTCGCGCAATTGCAGATACTCGGGGCTCTCCATATTCAGGAACGTGGCGCGGCACCAGATCATGAATACCTGGCCGACCTTTTCCTCCACCGTGAGTTTGCGAAGTGTCTTCTCAGCCCATTTGTTGCCCTTGTCGGTCTGGCGAATCGGCGCGGGATGGACGTGCTTTTCCGTGGCGAATGCAGACAAGGTTAGGGCAATGAATAGCGGGATCAGGGCCAGATTTTTAAGCATGAATGAACGATAGCAGAAGAGCAGGGAGACTGGTTTGTTTTCGGCTGCTGGAGGCGCTCAGGAGCCCATAACAGGAATCAGGCAGGTTTGGCGGGAGTCCGTGACAGCGACCTATCGACCGCAGCGACGGCATTGGCCTGAATACTGGGATCATCGCCAAATCCGTTGAACCAGATCACGTCTGGCTCTCGGCGAAACCACGTCATCTGGCGTTTGGCGTAGTTACGATGGCCTTGCTGTGCAGCCTGGACAGCCTGCTCCCTGATTACTTCTTGACGTAAGAATTGGACCGCTTGTTTGTATCCAAGCGAAGCGAGCGGGCGCAGGTCAGTCCCGTAGCGATCGATGAGCCCCTTGGCTTCCTCCAACAAACCGCTCTCGAACATAAGGGCTGCGCGCTCGTTGATCCGCTCGTAGAGCTTTGCTCGGTCGGGATCAAGGCCCAGTCTTAGAATCTGAAACCCCCGCAGCGGGTCGCGGCCTTTTTGCCATAGGTCTGTCATCTTTTGCCGGGAAGCGAGGCACACTTCGATTGCGCGAATCAGCTTGGCCGCGTCGTTTGGGTGGATTTTCTCGGCCGCGCCGGCATCAAAGCGAGACAAAATCTTGTGGAGATAATTCGATCCTCGTGTGGCGGCGCGTTCCCGCAGGCGCTCGCGGAGATCTTCCGATCGTTGCGGACCGGGGAAAAGACCCTCGATCAGTGCGCGCAAATAAAGCCCTGTGCCTCCCACGACGATCGGCAGATGTTGATGTAAGGCAATTTCGGCGAGAATTTCGCGGGCCTTACGGGCGTACTCGCCGGCAGTTGTTTCCTGGTCGGGATTCAGACAATCGAACAGATGATGGGGAACCTGCGAGCGTTCTGCGAGGCTCGGCTTGGCGGTGCCGATGTCAAACTCCCGATACATTGCCACCGAGTCACAATTGACAATCTCTCCCTTAAATTTCTGGGCGATTGCGAGGGACAGAGACGTCTTCCCGCTGGCGGTGGGCCCGAGGATGACGACCAATAACGGATCAGCACTCTGGCGCGACTGGGACTGCACGTTCAGCGCAGGCTCCAATGAATCTCGTGCCAGTAGCGGACCAGAGTCAGGACCAGCAGTACGATGGCGATGAGCAGCAAACCGGTGGTCTCGGAGGCGTAAACCGCATGCCGGTGATGCCTGTGAGCGGACTGATCTTCTTCGGGCGAAGTCACGGGTGCTGGGGGCACGGCCCTATTTTAGCGCCGGAAGTTGAAAACCCGGGTAACGTCTTAGTGTCGTTCGGACTTCGTAACGCTGGGGTGCAAAATCAAATTTCGCTGGAACTAACCTCACCCCAGGTGCGTAACTACGTCTAACAGGCCGAGGCGAGCGTGTGCTTGCCTGGCCGGAGGATCTTATGAAATCCACCTTCACCCGTGTTTCCGTGGCTGTGGTTGCACTTTGCCTGATTAGCTCCCTGGCGGCAAGCGCCGAGGAGTGGTCCAAGACCTACAGTCTGACTGGCAGACCCGATCTACGCGTCGAGACCTCGGACGCGAATATCCGCGTGACGACCTGGGACCAGAACACCATCGAAGCCAAGGTCATCACGACCCGCTACAAGATCGGCGAGGGTGGAATCCGTATCGAGGAGCACCAGAACGGTAACTTGGTGGAGCTCGAGGTCCGCTATCCCCACCACAATTTCAACATCGAATGGGGACAGCATAAGGTCGACGTCATCATCCAGATGCCGCGCGAGGGGAAAGTCAACTTGCGCACAGGTGACGGAAAGATCGAAGTTGCCAGCCTTAAGGGCGAGATGGATTTGCACACCGGAGATGGTTCTGTGATCCTCGATGCGGTTGATGGTAAGTTGCGTGCCTCGACGGGCGATGGACATATTCAAGCGAATGGCCGGTTTGACGAGCTTGATGTCAAGACTGGGGATGGCCATGTCGATGTGCGGGCTGCCAGCGGCTCGGCGTTGACCAATAGCTGGCGCCTCGAAACCGGAGATGGAAGCGTCTCGCTGGAAGTGCCGCACGATTTGGCGGCCGATGTCGACTTACACACAAGCGACGGTCACATTGACCTCGATATGCCAGTCGCGGCTGAGGGCAAGCTGCGGCAGAATGAGATTCACGGCAAGATCAACGGCGGTGGCAGTCTCCTCACGATACGAACGGGAGATGGTTCGATCCATCTAAAAAAGGGTTAGCCGCTTCTAAGTGATTATCAGTCCCCTGACATGCAGTTTGACCGCGGGCCTTATATTCTTGAGTCTTGCGGTTGCGTTTTTATTCATGCGAGGATCTTGCCAATGACGATTCAACGCACGAGCTTTGTCGTGCTTGCGGTTGCCTGCCTTTTCAGTCTTGCGAATGCCCAGCAGACCAAAACTCAACACGAACCGGCGCTAGATATTAATTCGATGGATCGCTCGATCGATCCCTGCGTCGACTTTTTCGCCTACGTGTGTGGCGGCTGGATCAAGAACAATCCTATTCCGCCGGACCAGTCTTCATGGGATCTCTATTCCAAGATGGAAGATGAGAACAAGACGAAGTTGCGCGAAATCCTGGAAGCTGCATCTTTGGCCGATGCGGGCCGGAATGCGGTCGATCAGAGAATCGGCGACTACTACGCTTCCTGCATGGACGAGAAGGCCATCGAAGACAAGGGCATTGAGCCGCTCAAGCCGGAATTGGATCGAATCGCGAACGTCAGCTCGAAATCGGATTTAGCCGACGTGGCCTCGGCTATGGCGACCAACAATGTGCTCTTTCGCTTTGACTCTATCCAGGACTACCGAGACGCGAGCAAGGTGGTTGCTAATGTCGATCAGGGCGGCCTCGGGCTGCCCGATCGCGACTATTACCTGAAGACCGACGCCAAGTCAGAAGAGTTGCGCAAAGCTTACATCGCCCATGTTCAGAAGATGTTTGAACTGCTGGGCGATAAGCCGGAGGTCGCGGCATCCGAGGCGCAGACGGTAATGCGCATCGAGACCGCTCTCGCGAAAGGCTCGATGACGCGGGTTGAGCGGCGGGATCCGAAGTCGCTCGATCACAAGTTGACAAGCGGCGATCTGCAGAAGCTTTCCCCGGACTTCAAGTGGCAGGTTTATTTTACAAAGGCAGGCTTGCCTTCGCTCGCGTCACTGAATGTGGCTGTTCCCAACTTTTTTAAGACTATGAATGAGGTGATCGACAAAGAAAGCGTGGCCGATTGGAAGACGTACTTGCAGTGGCATCTGGTCCACGCTAATGCCCGGCATCTTTCCTCTGCATTTTTCAACGAGAACTTTGCTTTCTTCGGAAAGACTCTTCAAGGAAGCGAGCAGCCCAAGCCGCGCTGGAAACGGTGTACAGAAGATATTGACGATTACCTAGGCGAAGCGCTCGGTCAGGCGTATGTCGAGAAGTATTTCAGCCCGCAGGCCAAGCAGGAAGCGCTCAAGATCGTGAACGAGATTCGTACGGCGATGCAGCAGGACCTCAACGGTCTAAGCTGGATGTCTCCGGCGACGAAGCAGCAGGCGCTCGCGAAACTGCGCGGGATGGCGAACAAGATCGGGTATCCCGACAAGTGGCGTGATTATTCGAAGCTCGATATAGTCCGCGGCGATCATCTTGGCAATGTGGAGCGCTCGCGGCAATTCGAATTCAACCGGGAACTGGGCAAAATCGGCAAGCCTGTCGACAAGGGCGAATGGGACATGACTCCGCCGACAGTCAACGCGTACTACAACCCGCAGATGAACGACATCAATTTCCCAGCGGGTGTGTTGCAGCCTCCGGCATTCGACCCGGACTCTGACGCTGCGCCTAACTACGGCGACACCGGAGGCACCGTGGGCCACGAACTCACTCACGGCTTCGATGATGAGGGCCGCCAGTTCGACGCGCAGGGGAATCTGCGCGATTGGTGGACTCCAGAAGATGCTAAGAAATTTCAGGCGCGTGCCGACTGTATTTCGAACCAGTATTCCGGCTACACGGTGATCGACGACATCAAGATCAACGGGAAGCTCACGCTGGGCGAGGACGTGGCCGATCTCGGCGGGGTGCTTCTGGCCTGGATAGCTTGGAAGCAGGACACAAAGGATCAGAAGCTCGATCTAATCGATGGCCTTACGCCGGAGCAGAGATTCTTTGTTGGCTATGGGCAGAGTTGGTGCGGGCACACGCGCGACGAAACCAAACGCCTGAGGGCTACGGTCGATCCGCACTCGCCGGAGAAGTATCGGACAAACGGAGTCGTGTCGAACATGCCGCAGTTTCAGGAAGCATTTCACTGCAAGGCAGGAGCGCCGATGGTGAATGCCAAGCAATGCAGGGTGTGGTAATCGTCACACATCAAGGCCGATCGAACGCATTAGTTCGAGGCCATTGCTTTTGGTGACCACGCCGTCGTGCAGGGTATAGTCAAATGTCATGCGGCCACCGGCGAGTTCATCTTGAAAATGGACGTTGTGCAGTTGGCCGTCTAGCGGTCCTCCGATGTCAGTAAGCGCGAGATCGTGCGTGCTGACGAGTCCGATGGAGCCGCGGCCGACGAACGCACGGACAATTCCCTCTCCTCCAATCCGGCGATCTTTTGAGTTTGTGCCTTGCAACAGCTCATCCAGCAGGAAAAGCAGCGCTGGATTTCCGCCTGCGAGATCGACGATCTGACGTAGGCGAGTAATCTCGGCATAGAAGCGGGAGCTGCCTTCTTGTAGCGAATCGTTGATTCTGATGCTGGCGCCTACCTGCAAGGGAGTGAGGCGCAAACGTGCGGCCCGGACCGGCGCGCCGGCCATGGCAAGTACTGTATTGATGCCGACGGCTCGCAGGAGCGTGCTCTTTCCTGACATGTTCGATCCACTCACCAGCAGGACGCGCGTTGGTCCGCTGATGCTTACGTTGTTGTGTACGCATACTGCGGCGGGCAAGAGTGGATGGCCGAGCCCTTCCGCTTCGAAGGTCGCGACATCTTGAACGATTTCCGGAAAGGGATCGTTCGGGTGCTCGTAGCTGTAGGCCGCCAGCGAGAGCAGAGCTTCCATCTGTCCAACGATCTCGAGCCATTGCCTTACCGCGCGGCCGTGAGCGCGACGCCAGCGTTCTGCCGCATAAGCCACCTGCACCGAGTACATCAGCGGGGCGTCGATCAATCGGACAAATATATCGTGACGGGAATTGATCAGGTCGACGAGCGTCCTGAGCCGCGCAATCGCGTGGTGAGCGGTGAAGCCGCTGGACACTAGCTGTTGTTGCAGAGCTTGCAACTGCGGACCGTGAAAAGGGTGCGACTCCACGCGTTCCAGCACACCTGCCAGGAGTTCCAGATCGCGAAATGCATTCTCCGTTCCATGCAGCACGGGGTCGAGGGACTTGCGAAGCCCATAAGTGAAAAAGGCTTCGACGGCAACCACTATCACGAAGGGTGTCACGACGTCCCAGATTGCCCAGACAACCGCACTCAGCACCGCCAAACCCGCCAGTGTCGGCGCTACCCACGCCATCCAAGGGATACCGAGCTGCCTGGAGGATTCCGCCCACTTCACCAGTTCGTCGGGATGGACTCCCACGTGAGCGTCCTCGCCGAGCACGTTCAGGTCTTCACGGAGATCGAGTTCATCCCGCAGTTCTTTGACCGCGGCGCGGCGCTTGCCAATTTCCTCGAGTGTTGACGGAGAGAGCAGCCATTGCGCAAGCCGTTGCTCGCCCATTCTGGTGCGAGCTGTCGACAAGAGTTGGAACAGACTGGCATTGCCAAACAAGTCGAGATCGGCTGCGTATACGTGATGCGGGTCGTTGAATCGATCACCAGTTTCTCCGATGCCCGCCCAGCGATCTTCGATGCGGGCCAATCCCCTCTCATAGAACTCTACGGAGCGTTTGGCGAGTTCTTGCGACCGGAGAATACGTGAGTGCCAGTAGGCGATGCATGCGAACAGCAGAATCGGCGCGCCTAGCCACCACGGGGAAAGCAGGTGCGATCGAAGCGATGTCCAGGCAAGTGCCGCGGTGATCACGGCTAACAAAAGGCGTATGTTGCCTAACCGGATATGAATCTTCTGGAAGCGCGCAACCCGCGATTCGCGGTCATTCTGGCGACGAGCATATTCTTCTGCAGGAGACACTGACTCAAAATGTAGCAGGTAAACGCTCTTGGCAGGGTTCGCAAATCAGGGAATTCGCCCCCAGCCTTGCAGCTCAGTAAATGGAGGTTCTCGGAGCAAAGTGTGAGCGTCCGTGGTATGCTCGCGCTTATGCCGCAGTTCGTTATCGAACGCGAGATTCCTGGCGCTGGGTCGTTATCTGAGGCTCAGATACGCGAAGTCTCGCTGCGTTCGCTGGAAACGTTGCATTCGATGGGCCCCCAGATTCAGTGGCTACACAGCTACGTGACCGAGGACAAGGTGTACTGCGTTTACCTCGCGCCGGACGAGAATACAATACGAGAGCACGCGCGACGCACAGGCATTCCGGCAGACCGTGTGTCCGCGGTGCGCCGCCTTATTGATCCGGTCAACTTTTCTTAGCTTAGGAAGACTCTTGCAGCGAGTATTGAAGGGTATCGTCGATACTCAAGGCGGATCCTTCTGCCCACGCTCGTTTACCTTCGGCCCCCCCGAGAGACTTCCATGCCGATGAAAGGTTTTCGTCGAGCATCGTCTGTTCAGACTGAGGCAACTTGGTGCCGGCCAGACGTCTGAAGTGCTCTGCGGCACCGGCGAGCTTTAGTGCACGGGTTGCATGTTGCTGGGCGGCAGCCAAGCTGGCCAAACCATCCAGTACCCTCGCCATGCCGCGCTTGTGTCCCAACTCAGCAAAAACCTGGAGCGCCTCGCGATACGCATCTTGCGCGGCTTCATATTCCTTCTGTTCGCAGTAGACGTGACCCAAGTCGGCCAGCGAGCGGGCGCAGCCCCATCGGTCGCTGGCATCGCGAAACGCCTTCAAGGCGCGCCTGTAGCACTCGCGGGCAGCCTCCACATTGCCCTGCTCGCGCTCGATGTCACCTCGCTGATTAATAGACCATGCCGCCCCGCTGCGATCTCCTAGGCTCTCAAAAATATCGGTCGCCTCGCGTAAAGCCATCTCAGCCCGAGCGTAGTTGCCTCGAATCTTTGCGATATTTGCCAGATTATGCAAGCATCGAGCGGTCTCGACTTGATCAGGCAGCACACGCCAGTATTCGAGACAGCGCTCGAAACAACTCTGGGCCGCTTCGTAGTCGCCGGAATCGCGTGCCCCAACCCCTAAGGCATTCAGAGCAGCCGCAATTCCCCAACGGTCGTTCAGTTCTTGATATAGCGATACACTCTTTTCTGCGAATGGCCGACCAGCAGCAAAATCTCCTTGTGCCGTCGATAACGCCGCAAGAAAGATCCAAATTTGGGCTCGCTGCTTCTTATATCCTGCGCCGGCGAGACGCAATATGTTCTCCAATCGAATGCGGCCTTCTGTCAGGTGCTCACGCATATCCCAGAATCGAAACAGAGCCATGCAGAGACGGAGCCCCCAATCGAGTTCCTTGTTCGCGAAAAGCCAATCGAGAGCAGACCGGAAGTTGTCGATCTCCAGATCGCACCGGGAGAGCCATAGATCGCGCTCCGCAGGGCTAAGCTCAGGGTTGCCTTCCTCTGCCAGTACCAGACAGTAGGCGGCATGAGCGCGGTGGGTGACCATTTCCTCGCCGCTCGATACTAGCCGTTCGACCGCGTATTCACGCACGGTTTCCAGCATTCTGAAACGCGCTTCGGCAGCGGGCAGGTCCATGCGCTGGGCCAGGTTCTTATCCACCAGCGAGGCGAGGCCGTCGAACAAATCGATACCCAGATCGCGACCTGTGTTGCATACCGCTTCGGCAGCTTCCAACGTGCATCCGCCAGTGAAGACCGAGAACCGGCGAAACAGTTTCTGTTCGTTCTCATTCAGCAGCCCGTGACTCCAATCGATGGTATTGCGGAGTGTTTGTTGCCGTTCGGGTAAGTCAATTGCGCCCCCGGTCAGCAGTTGCAAACGACTTTGCAGGCGGTCGAGAATTGCTTGCGGCGAAAGGAGCTTGGTTCGCGGTGCGGCCAGTTCAATCGCGAGCGGCAAGCCATCGAGGCGGGAACAGATTTCGCGAATCGTCTCCGAATTTTCTGGTGTCACCGCAAAGTTTGGCCGTACGGCCGTCGCCCGATTGACGAAGAGCTGAACGGCTGAATCCTGCTCGAGTGGCGTCACTGGGAATTCTTGTTCTCCGTACACCCGGAGGCCGGCGCGGCTGGTGACCAGCACCTTGAGACTGGGGCAAGCCGCCAGGATGTCAGCTACCAGTGTCGCAGACGGCAGCACTTGCTCGAAGTTGTCGAGCACAAACAGGAAAGGTCCTTCATCCTGCAGATAATCGCGCATTAGTTGGGGGACTCTGCGATTCGAGACTTCCGGCAAATCCAGGGATTTCGCGAGCGCGGTTGCGACGAGATCCGAGTCTGTGATGGAAGCGAGCCCAACAAATTGGACCCCAGCGGAAAATTCGGAAGTGATAGCGGAGGCAACAGCAATCGCCAAGCGGGTTTTGCCGGCACCACCGGGACCCGTCAGAGTTAAGAGACGAACATTCGGCTGACGCAACAGCTCGACCGCCCTCTCAACTTCGCGTTCGCGGCCGATAAGGGAAGTACGTGGAGTCGGCAAGTTGAAAATATTTTTGGCAATTTTCCTGACTGCGGCTGTACTGGTTGCTTCTGCAGCAGGCCGTCCCGGAGATTTTTCCGCACGCGTTCCCTCGATGATCTGAGCAGTGAATAAGTAGCCCCTTCGCGGAACGGTTTTCAGCAGTTGCTGATCATGATCCCCAAGCGCGCGCCGCAGTTCGATTGTGCATTGGACCAGAGAATCGTCGGTGACGAAGCTGTCCGGCCAAATCGCCTGCATGAACTCCTGTTTCCCGATCAAGCGTCCTGGATTGAGGACCAAGTATTTCAGCGCTTCATAAACCTTGGGGCGGAGCTTCACTTCCTGTGCTCGCCGAAGCAGACATCCTCGCGCCACGTCTAGCGTGAATTCGCCGAACTGGTACGTAGAGGAGTTTGTTTCCAAGGCAGCGGCGCTCCCGAAAACGGCGGGATTCTGATTTTTGGCATTTCTTCGGCGTTACTTCGTTACGCCGAGCCCCACAGTTGATACTTTGACCCTGACAAGCGAGAGCAGCGCGTTTGTGACGAAGTTGCAACCGCCGGCAGTGCGGGCAGAACGACCATCTAGTGCGGATTCTAGCAAAACTGCCGCGAAAAGAAGTCAAAACGAAGCTTTAAGAACGGGAAACCCGTTTCGGACAAGGAGATATCTCTATGAGCACAGCACAAGTTCCTGCTTTGGACATGAATAAACTGAATGCCTTCATTGGCCAATTCGTAACAGATCTGGGTGCTTCGGTTCACGCCGGAATGGTGGTGATCGGCGAAAAACTGGGGCTCTACAAGGCGCTAGCTGCCGGTCCTATGACGCCTGCGGAACTTGCTGCCAAGACTGGAACCGATGAGCGCTATCTACGCGAATGGCTGTCATCGCAGGCAGCCGGGGGCTATGTAACGTACAACGCAGGAACGAACAAGTTCCACCTGACAGAGGAGCAGGCTTTTACGCTCGCGCACGATGACAGTCCTGCCTATCTGCCCGGAGCGTTTGAGCTTGCGCTGGGCTCCCTGGCTGCGGTCCCACGGATTGCAGAGTCCTTTCGAACAGGTGCGGGGATGGGCTGGCACGAGCATGAAGACGGAGTTTTCCATGGCTGCGAGAAGTTCTTTCGTCCCGGCTACGCCGCGAACCTCGTCAGTTCATGGATACCTTCACTCACCGACGTAAAACAAAAGCTCGAGGCCGGAGCGCGTGTGGCTGATGTCGGTTGCGGAAAGGGAGCGTCAACTCTGCTTCTGGCCAAAGCGTTCCCGAAGTCGCGATTCTACGGATTTGATTATCACGACAAGTCCATTGAGGCGGCGCGCGAATCGGCCAAACGCGAAGGAGTGGCGGACCGCGTCAACTTTGAAGTTTCGAAAGCGAAGGACTTTCCAGGAAAGGACTACGATTTCGTCGCGGTGTTCGATTGCTTGCATGACATGGGCGACCCGAAGGGCGCGGCGGAACATGTTCGGCGCTCTCTGGCGAAAGACGGTACGTGGATGATCGTGGAACCCTTCGCCAACGATCAGTTGAAGGATAATCTGAATCCCGTCGGGCGCGTCTACTACTCGTTTTCGACCCTGCTGTGCACGCCGTGCTCGCGATCGCAGGAAGTTGGACTATGCCTGGGCGCGCAGGCCGGGGAAAAACGCATTCGTGAGGTCGTTAATTCGGCTGGCTTTACCCGTTTTCGACGCGCGACGGAGACGCCTTTCAACATCGTTTATGAGGCACGTCCGTAATCAGGGTCGACCATTAGGGCCGACCTGAACGGCCCTTCGGCAAGAACGGCTCCGTTATTGCGGGGCGTAGAATACGCGGAATAACAATTCGCGACGTGGAGAAAATCCTATGGGAGCAGTTCCTGACACAACTGTTTCTAAGACTCATTCAAATGATGGTCGCGGCTCAGCCAAGCCTGTCCCAGTTGAGCCGCGCCCTTCGTCGGAGAGCCTGCTTAATGAGGAAATGCTGGCGCGTTTTGATGCTCGCGCTGCGACTTACGACAGGGAAAACCGGTTCTTCGATCAGGATTTCGCGGAGCTTCGCACCGCGAAGTATCTGGTCATGCCGCTTCCGAAGGAATTCGGAGGCGCAGGCTTCAGCCTTGCCGAGTCATGTCGCGAGCAACGCCGTCTAGCCTACTATGCGCCGGCAACTGCGTTGGCCGTGAACATGCATCTCTATTGGGTCGGTGTCGCCGCGGACCTTTGGCGTCGCGGAGATACTTCCCTGGAATGGGTGCTGCGCGAAGCGGCTGCGGGCGAGATCTTCGCAGCTGGTCACGCTGAAAGCGGGAACGACATTCCGGTGCTTCTCTCCACCGCAAAAGCCGAACGTGTAAGAGGAGGCTATAGCTTCACGGGGCACAAGCACTTTGGAAGCCTCACTCCCGTCTGGACTCGTTTTGGCTTGCATGGGATGGACACCAGCGACCCGAACCAGCCAAAGATTGTGCATGCGTTCATGCCACGTGACAGTGTGGGCTACATCATCAAGGAAACCTGGGATGTCCTCGGAATGCGCGCGACTCGCAGCGACGACACTCTCCTGGAGAACGTGTTCATTCCTGATCGATATGTGGCGCGCGTGGTGCCGGCGGGTGGCGCCGGAGTCGACGCCTTCGTTCTCGCGGTGTTTGCCTGGGCCCTGATGGGTTTCGCGAACACTTATTACGGGTTGGCCAAGCGCGCACTGGATAAGAGCATTGCGGCCGCGAAGACCAAAAGCTCGATGGCCCTTTCGCGATCGATGGCCTATCATCCCGAAATCCAGCACGCCATCGCGAAGATGGTCATCGAGCTTGAATCGATTGGGCCTCACCTGGATCGGATTGCAGAAGACTGGTCACATGGGGTGGACTATGGCGCGGAGTGGCCTTCGAAAATCTTCGCTGCCAAGTACCATGCGGTCGAGGGATCCTGGCGTGTTGTAGACCTTGGCCTTGATATCGCCGGAGGAGGTGGAATATTCCGCTCCGCGGGGTATGAACGGCTTCTCCGCGACGCGCGGCTTGGGCGAATTCATCCGGCTAACAGTTTTCTCACACATGAAGTGGTCGGCAAGACGGCCCTGGGCATCGGCCTTGATGAGCAGCCGCGCTGGGGCTAGGGGCATGGCACTCGGTAGTCCAAGGTTCGTGATTTTTGCTCAACTGTCCTTTCGAGCGAGGCCCCTACCCCACGGCAACCGTTCCAAGGGTAGGGATGCTTCGACTCCGCCGGAGTTCCGCCTCGCTGAACTCCGGCTCCGCTCAGCACGACATTGCGTGCTCGTTTTAATGTGAAGCAACCCGCGGGAGTTCATCGTAGAGAGGCTGCGCGGGCTTAATTTCCGGATTCCCGTCAGCGGCTGATATTGCAAGGATTCGTATCTTTGGATTGTTGGGAAACTTGAGAGCCTTGGCAGAGGGAGGCAGGTCAATGCCATAGGCAAAGAGATACGAATAGGCGTACGCGACATTTTTCCCCGCGGCGTCGTGGTGATGAGAACAGTACCATGCGAGGTCTGCCCGCTTGATATAGCCGGGTTTGATCCCGGTCATGTCGCCGTACTTGTCATTGGCAGAATCAATCGAACTCCACTGACGATCGTCCCATTGGCCGATGAAACCACCCCAGTCCTCGATGTTGAGTTCGACACTTTTTCCACCTGCATCGAAGTTGGCTTTCTGATCTCCATCTGCGGATGCCGCGAGGATGTACAAGCGATTGAAAGAGCCACTTGGGAGCTGAACTGTCTGGCCTTTTGGGATTACCGCATCCTGAACCCCAGTTTTCGCGGTAGGCAAGCGGAATTGCACACCATTGAACGCGATTTCGGAGGGAAGCATTTCAGCAGGGAGGCTGTCACCTTTGCCATCAAACCCTGCGCTGGATCGCGCTCCATCATTGCTTGCGACGGCTGCATCATAGCGAAGGCTTACAGGGGCCGATCTCAACGGCGGAATTGTTGTCGCCGGAGACTGCAATTTCACAGCGAATGTGCGCGGCTGGTTAGCACTGAAAGAAGTTACGATTGCACCATTCTCCACGGTTGCGGAGCCTAGTGGCTGCTCTTGACCGTTGACTTCGCGAGCGGCGGTAATCGGGGCCATCAACGAGATGTGAACTTTAGATTGCGGCTTGCCATCGAGTTCCACCATTCTCAGGATCAGCTCATCGCTTTGTTCGGCTTTTTTCAGTGCGAGAAGACGGATGCGCGGATTGTCGATCTTGACGAGGGGGAATTCTTTGCCGAGACTGCCGGCGTGACTTGACGTTTCAAATGCAATCAAGGGCTGGTTCAATCGTTGGCCTTGCCAGTCGGTTTGTCCGTCTCGCCATCCATGCGCATGCCCGGCGATGCCATACACGAATTCGTGATGACCAATGTCTTGAGTTGCCTGATCGGGGTAACCGCCCGCCACTCCGGGGGTACGAATCAGGGTAAGACGGATCGTATTGTCATTCGGCTTGTCGGAGCCATTCTTGCAATCAGTCAAGACGGTTGCTCCGAATTCATCGCGCATGTCGGTGAGATCGATCCACTGATGCGAAGCGACTTCAAACTTCTTGGGCTGTGCTGTGGGCCTTTGAATGGTCCCGATGTCCCAGTTGTATGTTGCGAATTCATTGGAAGCCGTGAGGGGGAAGGTAGCTTTCAGATTTGCTTCTTTCGTGTTCCAGTCGATGACGTTTCCGAATTCGACACGTTTTCCAGCGTCTCCCGCAGAGAGACGAATGGTCTGCGTGAACTTGGAGCCTTCTGTCTCGCGGGAAATCTCAAGTCCGACACGAACGGGGCCTTGCTCGACAATGCGGATTTTCGCTGGGCCGCTGACATAGGCGCGGGGTGCGGTCTGCTCCTGATCCCAGTCCATATTCCACGCCGGCCACTGTTTTGGATTGTCGTAAGAGATCGCGAGGCGAGCGGGGGCAGCGAGAAGTTCTCTGCCTGTGGACTTATCGAAGATGCTGGAGATATCGCCGTCTTGATTTACGCGGACACGGTAGTAGTCGTTTTCGAAAGAATCGTTGGTGACTTGCAGAGAGGACGAGGAAGAGACTGCTCCGGGCTGTACATCGTAGACAGCGTATCCAACGGATGGGACGCGTGCCGTGAAGAGGATTTTATCGCCAGAGATCTGCGCGGGAATCTCAGAGCCGTTCGGAGCCACAACGTGAACGGATTGCGGCATCCCACCGGGAAAATCTACCTTGGCTTCGACGATATCTTCGCGCGGGATTCCCAGTGAGTTAAACACAACCAACGAAACGCCTTTGGATTGGGTATCTAGCGCAGCCGCGACTCCTTCGGTTGCATTCGTCAGCACAGCCGCAAATTGGTTGAGAGCGATTGCGTCATCGTTCCACGCAAATTCGTAGCTGCGAGGTGTAGCGGTGCCTGCGGCAAGATCATGAAAGTGGCCACCCATCTGAAGCGTCCACGCATCGTTCAGTCGCTGTTGCGGATAGGACCTCGCACCCAACCATTGGGCCGCGACGGATGCCTCTTCCGCAGCTTCTGCCAGCAATTCTTCTTTCCGCAGCCAGCGCTTTTGGTAGGCCTGGGAAGTGAGCGAACCAGCCGAGTGATTCGTGAGTTCCATCTCGCCGGTGTAGCGCGGCAATCCAGCAGCTTCGGTGGGAGTGATATCGAGAAACATCTGTTCAGCACTGCTGGAAATCACGTGAACCGGGCCGTCACCCACTCTCACTTCCGGCCATGCCGGCGTCGGTTGTCCCCGCGCATAGTATTCGTCTTCGGGCGGAAAGCTGGCAGAACCCTTAGTGACGATCGCCTCTAGTCGTTTAACGGAATCTTCGCGGGGAGAACCTCCAATATCGCCGGTACCGTAGTAGTGATAGTCGGTAAAGACGCCACTTACTTTTCCATTCTGATCTACGCGAGCTGCCCAATCTTTTTGGTATCGGTCAAGGGACAAGTCTTGATCAACACGGGTCCGCGCTTGCATTTCGTTACGCAGGCGAATGTATTCCCGGACTGCATTCTGATCCGTAATATGTTTGGCTTGATCTTGCTGCTCTAAGGTTGCGCGGAGAGTGTGAACCTTGGTCTGAAGATCGGCGAGCGCAGTGTCAGGTTTTGCAGCGGGTAGAAGCTTGCTGAGATCACTGTCGACGTCGCCATCATAGCTGCCAGGGTTGATACCGGCCAGCACGCTCTCGCCGTCAGGACCCACCCAAACCCCAACATTGAAAGGAGTGCCCTCGGGGGTTTTCTCGCGCGATTCGAGGCCGCCCGCAGGAGCAGACGATCCCCAGACCAGCTTTTGCGTGGAGAATCCTTTCACGCCAGAGTGGGCGAGGATCGTTGGAAGGGATGCGGGGAATCCGAAGCAATCGGGCAACATGTATTCAGCGCTCGCCTTGCCGAACTCCTTTCGAAACCAATCATTGCCGTAGAGAATCTGGCGGATGATGGTTTCGGCGCTGGGTGTGTTTACATCACCTTCTTCCATCGAGGAACCGGCCGGAAACCAGCGTCCCTGCTTCACAAATTGCGTTAATTTCTCGAAATCGGCTGGGTAGTACTCCTTCATCAGACGGTAGCGATTTGCGCCGCTGAAATTGAACACGTAGTGCGGGTATTTCTCGATCAGCTTGAAATTGTCCTGCATTGTGTTGCGGAGGTATTCATTGATGACTTGGGGATACTCCCATCTCCATTCGGTGTCGAGATGCGCGTAACCGACCACATATAGAGTGGGTTCTTTGGTCAAATCGGGCTTTTCGGACGTTTGGGCATTCGCGCGTAGCACAACAAAAGAGGTTAGAAATAAAAACATCGCAACTGTCGAACGGTTTCGCATCATTCGTCTCCACGAGTACTGCAGGTATGTACAAAGAAAAAAAAGTCCTACGTTTTCTATCTGGGCTAAAGCCCACATCTTTGTGCGCTCTGCCGGCACGGTTGGACGCCGTGCCCTTCCCAAACTTTCTTAATGAAACCGGTGCTAACACTACTGTAAATGCGCCACATATTCCTGTGGGATCGCGTCGCGAAGCCGGGGATCAAGACGCAGTCCAGTTTGTAATTCTTTTTGAGCGTCGGCTGACATTTTCCCTTCCTTTGCTGCCAGGGCCAAACCCAAGTTTAAGTGGGCGGCCGCTAGATCAGGGGCAATTGCGATTGCCACGCGAAGCTCAAGCTCGGCTGCCGAGAAGTCCTGCTTTGCGGCCACAGCCTTGCCCAAGTTCAGACGAGCTAAGGCGAAACTGGGTTTGGAGTTGACTGCAGCGCGCAGGTGCTCGATCGCACTCTCAATGTCGTGGCGATAGTAAAGAAACGCCGCTCCGAGATTGTTTTGCGCCGGGGGTGAGCCGGGATCGCATTGGATCGCAGCCTGAAACTCGGATAGGGCACCTGCGAAATCTTTTTGCATCCAGAGTATCTCGCCTATGTCATCGTGCGCGTCGCAGAAAATCGGATCGTCTTCAAGGGCGCGATGGAACGCCACCGCAGCATCCTGAAGCTTTCCCTCGCTTCTGAGAGAAACTCCCCAATTCCGATCTCCTTTAGCTCTGAGCACAATGAGTTCTCTTTGCGAGAGCTCGCGAGCTCTCGCAAATTCGCGCTCCGATCCGGCTTTGTCCCCCAGGCTCGCTAACGCTGTCGCCAGCGAGGAAACTGCTTCCCTTGAATTCGGGTTTGCGCCGGCGATCTTTTCGAGCAGTGCAGCAGCTTCCTGCCACTTGTGTTCGAAGGATAGAGCTCGCGCCAAGCCTTTCTGGGCCTGACTGGAGGTCGGGCAGGCTGCGAAAGCCGTTCGAAATTCAAGTTCAGATTCTTCTGCTTTGCCTTGCTGGAGGTAAACAAGACCTAGCCCTTGATGTGGACCACAACTTCCTGGATTACTTTCAGAGGCCTTTTTAAATTCCTTCGCAGCGCCGTCGAAATCGCCCATGCGCAGCAGCATCTCACCGAGCGCGAGATGCGCCGGACCGTTGCCGGGAGAGGTAGTTATCGCACGGCGAAACAAATCCGCCGCTTTGGACCAGTCTCCCCGACCTGATTCGGTGTAACCTTTTTCCAGCCACGCATCGGATAATCTTGGATTCTTGGTCAGCGCCCCATCGAACAACCTTGCCGCTGCGTCTGTCTCTCCAATCGCATTCAGAGCACGTGCGAGCAAAAGGTCGTTTTCCGCAGAAGGATGTTTCTCGTCTGACTGTCGCGCCGACATCAGTTCGGCGATTAGTTGCGGCTGTGTCTTGGCTTCGGTTCGCGAAAGGGTGAGGTGCTGATCGGCAGGAAAGCCCGCCATTTGGGCCGAGCACGATGCGCAGAGAGCGATGACGGCCAGAAGCGACCGGACTTGGCCGATTTCGAAGAACCGTCTTTGGCTCGCGATCACGAACCGCCTCCCTGACGGATCGTATGTTCCCGGTCAGCGACGAGCTCGGTCCGTTCCTCTGACGTCCCGTCGGGCCAGCAGATTTTTAGTCGATCGATGTGCGAAGCGTCTCCGAGCCCAAAGTGAAGGCGCACATCGCTCGAGGAGAGGAAGCTGTCGGCGCTCCGAACTTCATCGATCTGTATGAGCCCGCCAGCCGTTATCGACACACGTGCACCGATGGCGTCTCGATTGCACTTGACGCCTTCTAGCTTGAAACGCGCCCAATGGGCGGACGATTTCCTAGCGGGCTCGTAGAGGAAAGGCTCGTTGTCAATGTTGTTGACGATGACATTCATCCGACCATCTTGCATCCGACCGCCTGGGCCCAAATCAGCGAAGGCAGCTCCGCGACTGCTGCGGGCTTCCTCAAGACCACTGTCGCTTCCTGAGATTGAAGCAAAGCGTCCGTTGCGCAGATTTGTATAAAGCTGATTCTGCTGAAAGTACCTGTTACCTGCTTCCGTTGCCTGGGGATAGATGTGGCCGTTGGCGACGAAAAGCTCCTTCCACCCGTCGTTATCAAAATCGATAAGGCCGGTGCCCCACGCCAGGTTCCGATAGCTCGCCGTGCCCAATCCCGCGGCGAAGGTAACGTCTTCAAACTTTCCGTGGTTGTTGTGATACAGCGTGTTGTAATCCTCGGAAAAGTGCGTAACGAAAAGATCGAGCCATCCGTCGTTATCGTAGTCTCCGACGGCGATGCCCATGTTTGACTGGGCTCTTCCATCAGCACTGAGCGCGCAGCCAGCCTCGAAGGCAACTTCTTCGAATGTGCCGTTCCCTTTGTTTCGCCATAGATAATTGGGCATCGAGTCGTTGGCGACGAAGATATCCGGCCATCCGTCGTTGTCAAAGTCAAGCCACATCACCCCAAGGCCATAACCCCTGATCGTGTCGTTAACGCCGATGTCCCGACTGACTTCGCGAAACTTCCCATGGTCCTCATTGTGGTAAAAGAGGTCCGGAAGCCCAGGCAATCCGCGAGGACCACATGCGACAGGAAAGCCCCGATAGTTGCAATATGTATTTGTGCCGGGCTTCGGTATTCGGCCAACTTCGAAATCAACGTACCTGGAAATGTAGAGATCGAGTCGTCCATCGCGATCGTAGTCGCCCCAGGCACAACCGGTGCTCCAGTTGCCACCTTCTAGCCCGGCGTCTTTTGTGACATTCGTGAAGGTCCCGTCGCCATTGTTGTGGAAGAGCGCATTGCTGCCGAAGTTGGTGATGAAAACGTCGCGAAAGCCGTCATTGTCATAGTCGCCGATGGTTACTCCCATCCCCCAGCCCTGGTTCAGCAGCCCGCTCTCTTTCGTGACGTCGGTGAAAGTGCCGTCTCCGTTGTTGCGAAACAGCCGGCTTGAAGGACGAGGTAAATTCGGATTCGCCAACAGCTCAAACGACGATCCATTAACAAGCAGAACATCGACCAGACCGTCGTTGTTGTAGTCGAAGAGGGCGACACCGCTTCCGAGCGTCTCGACCAAATAATCTTTCACTGCAGATCCGGAGCTGTGATGGAAGGCACCAAGTCCAGCCTTGGCGGCGTTCTCGGCGAACCAAGGATTCGGAGCTAGTACGGGCTGCCCAAGTGCTCCGTTGCGAAACAGCGGGATAAGAAAGCACGGTGCTGCCAAAGACTGGCGTAAGAAGTCACGGCGGCTGGGCAAGGATTTGAAAGGACGGCCGCCCATAGATTTATTGAGCCAACGGAAGTGCGCCGGCTTGGCCCGTCTCCTGTTCTTTCTCGAGTGCGCTGAGTTCCTCACTATCGGTCTGCAACGATGCGGCTCGCCGTTGCTTGAAAGTGGCAAGCGCGTCGCGTGCGTGAACGTCATCACCGACTTTTCGGTAGAGAACTGCGAGTCGAAAATATAGTTCCCCGTCCTGGTCCAGCGCGGAAACGGATTGAAGATCCTTGATTGCCTTAGCCGTCTGGCCAAGTTCCGATTCGGCCTTCGCCAAATCCAGCCGGGCACTTAAAAGAACAGTCGCGTCATCGGGAACTTGTTGAAGCTGTGCGATCGCATCTGTCCAACGGGTTTGCTGAACGTAAACATGTCCTAGCTGATAGTGCGCAAAGGCTGACTTTGGAGAAATCTCGATTGTGGTCTTAAGCTCTTTCTCGGCTTCGAAAAACTCGCCGACGCGCGAAAGAACGGTTCCTAGGCCGAGATACAAATCGGGAGATTGGGGCGCGAGCCGAATGGCCTTCTGAAATTCTGACTTGGCTCTTGGATCATCCCCAAGCTTGGTGTAGTGTTCCGCAAGCATCTGATGGACGCGAGCAGAGCCCGGGTTCAGCGAGCCCACCTTCAAAAAGCATTCTTCGGCCATCGCGTCATGAGTTTTGCTCAGCCAATAGAGTGCCCATCCACTTTTGGGCTCTATCGAACGCAATTGTGTGACTGCATTTAGAGCAGTCCGGTACTGGCCTAGACGGAACTCAGCTTCAATGAGCTTCGCTTTTTCGGTAGGTGATAGTTGTGTCTTGGGTCTAAGTTGAGCGATCAACCGTGAATAGCAGAGTTCGGTCATCCAGACTCCAAGCTGTGGCTCCTTCCCAGCCTTAGCGGCACACCCAAGAGCTGAATCTGACTTTGGGGAGATTTGGGCGAGCACCTCTGAATCGCTGAGCCAGCTCTCCCATAGGAGACCGGCTGGCGAGTGCCCAAACGATGGCGGCGGGTTTAAGTCACCTTTACTTGACGCTTGCAGCACGATCCCAACTGGTGGAGACTCCATAAGGCGGAGAAGCTCTTTGGGCTCTGACCGACTCAATTGTTCCAACTTGGTCGCGACTTCGTCCCAGCGTCCGCTCATCGCAGCGGTCTGGACCAGCCCCAAAGCTGCAGATGGAGATCCTGGATTGCCTGCCAATTCCTGATTGAAGTGATCTGCGGCGGCTTTCAGATATCCAAGCCTCAGGAGCGCAGTGCCGAGGTCGGACTGCACTTCGGGCTGACTGGGCGAACTTCGAACGACGTGAAAGAGCGTTCGAGCAGCATTGAGATTGTCGCCTTTGGCGAGCAGTTCTTCGGCTATCAACTGTTGAATCAGGGTTTCCTCGCCCGACCCGGTCCTCTCGTGCGATATCTGGACCGAAATCTGGCTATGTACGAGGCCCAACTTGTACCAGGCATCCGCCAAGGCTGGTGTACGTCGCGTTTGTTCTTCGTATTCGGCCTCGGCGTCTGTCATACGACCACTGCGGGCGAGCACGTCGCCTAAAGCCAACCTAGCATTTGCGCTGTCGGGTTGTATTGCGAGTGAGCGTCGCAGTGACCTCGCTGCATCTGGAAGCTGGTTGAGTTCCGAGTAATCGAGGCCCATCACAAGCCAGGATTGGGCGACGAGTGAGCCACGAGCGGTACCGTTCTCCTTTGTATCTGAATTGTCAGCAGGATTCAGTGCGGCTGTAAGAACTTTCAGCGAATCGGCATACCGATGCTGCAGATAGTAAACCGCACCGAGGCGCTCCTGGACTTCAGCTCTGCTCTGCCGTGTGCCGGTTCCGGCACGAAGGAAATCCTCGTAAGATCCTGCTGTGCGCGCTAACTGCTCCGAACTTTGATCTTGATTCGACTTATTGGGCTGCGGCAGCACCTGACCTAGGGAGAAGTGTCTGAGACCCAAGGACACTAATAGGATCATCAGCAGCGAAGCTGATGTGCGATGTTTTTTGGATCCCTTTTGCGACCTCGAACCCACGGACATGGCAAGGTTCTAACTTCCAGATTTCTGCGAAAATACTCTCTTTCCCGTCCGCCTGTCACTCTAGCGGATTGTCGTCTCCACCATCAGCCGGCCAACCCTGAGAACAGACTTAGAACAACAATCTCAAGCCGAGCTGCAAGATGCGCTGATCACCGTTGTTGTTGTAGACGCCGGTCACCGCTCCAAAAGTGCCGTCTGTGATTCCGGTATCGAGTTGGTTTGGAATCGGGTGATTGAGCACATTGAAGGCTTCGGCACGGAATTGATAGTTGAGTCTTTCACCTTCGAGGATGTGCCCGTCCTTGTGCAACCCGGCGTCCCAGATCCAGAAGTGAGGTCCGAAAATCAGGTTCCTCGGCGCGTTCCCGAGAGTGCCCGGGGCGGGCATCACAAAGCAAGAAGTATTGAAGAATTTCGCTATGGTGCGAGGCCCGCTATTCGGGTCGCAGCCAGCCACCAACTGTGCGTGTTGGCCATTGTCCACACCCATTCCCGCCAAATCCGAACCCGCGTCATTCACGGTGAATTGGCCACCCGGACCACCCGTGCTACCGCTCCGAATGATGAAGGTTCCGCTCAGCCCCCACCCTCCAAGCAGTTGGCCCCGGAGATTGCGCATGTTCTGGTAAAACGGCAGTTGATAAACGTAACTCACCGTAAAGTTGTGGTGCTGGAGCCAGTCTGGGTTGCCGCGGTTGTAATCCGGGTTGTAGTGGTTAATGATTGACGACTGCAACTGCGAGCCGATGTCGTGGGCATTTGCGTATGTATAGACCGCAGTGAACATCAGGTTTTTCGTCATCGAGCGCCGCACGCTGGCTTGCAGCGCGTTGTAGGCTGAACTGGCATTGTTGATTTGGTAGGTGAAGCTGGAGTTTGAGAACCCGGCATATGGAACGATCGTTGAAACTTGGGTTGCAGTTCCTGCCGTTGCCCCGTTGTTATAGATGTAAGGCGATCCGGGCGCGCAAAGAGCTGGATTCGTCGCACTGACTGACCCGCCTCCGAGCGTGCAGTCTCCGAAGGTACCCGGCATCATCTCGTTCAAATTCTCGAGCACTGAAAAGTGCCGAGTCTCGGTTCCCACGTATCCAACTTCAATCATTGTGTTCTGCGGGAACATATGTTGCGCGCCGAAATGGAAGCTATAGACGATGGGCAAGGGCGACCTGAAGTCCTGGCCCGTGATCGGAATCGGAGCTTGCTCATTGGTGAGAGTTGGGACTACAGGACCAGAGACGAACGCGGATCCTGAACCAGAACATCCGAGACCGGAAGGTGTTTGGGCGTTGCCGGGACAATCGATGTCTCCGTTATTGAGTGAAGCACCGGTCTGAAAGGGCAGATTTCTACCCATTTGGGTTTGATCGCTCAGAGTCTCATGGTTGTAGAAAATTCCTGCGCTTCCACGGATCGTAGTTTTCGCCGTTCCGAATGGGTCCCATGCGAAGCCAAATCGCGGCTGAAATGCGCGATATCGGTTCGGGAGGATGGTTGGAGGATACCCGCGGATAATGCCATTCCCGATGAGTTGCTGGTTTATGAGACTTGCCGTCGAGGCGTTGAACTGTTCTCCGAATACGCCAAGATGACCGTAAGCAGTGGACGGGAGCGACTGGCACGGCATTGCGATGCCATTGTAGTAGTTCCCGCCTGCCACCAAACCAGTCGCGGAATCGATGACCTGCTGTGTCCCCAGATGGGTTGAATAGGCGAGCGGATTGAACATCGAGAAGTTGCACCAACGCGAGTGATAATTTGGGAAATAATCCCAGCGAAGACCGCCCTCGATTGTCAACCGCGGCGTAATCTTCCATGTGTCTTGCGCGAAGTATCCTTGCTGCCAAGCGACCCAAGGAGTCAGGTTGCGAAATCCATACTCGGCGTAATTGTCGAAAGCGCCGAGAAGCATATCGGCGAGCGGCAGTCCGGTCGAATGCGGATTGTTCGTCGCCGCAAAGGTGAACGTACCGTTCAGGTTCTGACCACCGATAATCAATTGGTCATTATCGTTTTCGCCGTCCTGCTCGACCCAAGCACCAAATTTGAGAATGTGTTTGCCGACAGTCTTGGTCAACGTATCGGAAAATTGAAAAATCTTCCCAACGCTACCGGACGGGTACGCGTCTGTCAGCGAGTTGAAGGAGTCGATATCGCTATTTGGTCCACCGAAGTTAATGGTGGGAGTTTTTCCAGCTACATCTTTGCTTGCATCGCCGAAAATATAGGGATAGTTAATGTTCACTGAGGAACGGTTTAGGCCGTCGCCTAGAGCGCCGGGCGAGAGGTGTACATGAACGATATCTTCGGTTGATCCAATCGTGAGATCGTTGACCAGCGTTGGACTGAACGTTGTGGCGAAATCAATGGTCGCGCCGCGTTCGGGTTCCTGAATGTTCCAGTTGAGTAGCTGGGGGCTGTTTCCAAAGTTGTCGGAGAAAGAGTCAGTGCGGTAGTGCCGCAGCGAGACCGCCAAGTGGGATTTCAACTTGTCAATGATGTAATCGACCTTGAGGCTTTCTGTGTGATTGTTGTTGGGATTCTGCGAGAGATAGTAGAAGTTATTCTGTCCATTCGCGACTGTTCCGCTGGCTATGTTAGGCATCGGATACACACCCATAAAAGCCGCGCCGTTCGGACTCCAGAAGGCCTTGGCGATCGTGTTATTCGGAAAGGGTTGCCCCTGAACCAAGACTTGGCCTGTATTGGGATCACTTTGCCCTGCGAGGAATGCTGGAACCGTAGGACATGCGATGTTGGCGGCACAGTACTCGCTGAAATCCCCCTGGTGAGCGAATGCTGAGGGCACGTGCACGTTATTGGGGCTCGCTCCGGGTTGGCGAGTGATGTCCTCTGAGAAAAAGAAGAATAGCTTTTTGTGAGTTCCGGGCACCGGTCCACCGAAGGTACCCCCGAAATTGTTCCAATTGATCTTGCCAGCGGGGTTGCCTTGCGTACCGAGAGCAGAATTCGCTGCCGAGTCGTAGGCGGTGTTTTGGTTGTACTCATAAAGGCTTCCGTGATAATGGTCGGCTCCAGATTTCAGTTGCACGACGATCTGGGCCCCTGCGCCGCGGGAATATTCCGGCATATACCCGGTGGAAACGATATTGACCTCGCCGATCGCGTCAAGCGCTGGGGCTGCCGTCGTGGCCGCGTTGTCCCTGGTTCGCTGCGATGAAACACCCTCAATCAAAATGTTGTTGTCGCTGTCCCGAAGACCGTTCACCGATACGCCTTGGGTAGCGAAGATGTTCATCGAATTGAAGCTATCAAAACTAATTCCCGCGACACCCGGTTCCAAGGCCAAGAAGTTGGCGAAGTTTCGGCCGTTGTCCGGCAATTGTTCGATTTGAGTTGAGTTGATGACCGAATTGAGTTGAGAAGTATCGGTCTGAACCTGCAGTGCGCCAGCGGATACAGAAACCGTTTCCGTAGTCTGCCCAACCTGCAGAGAGCAAGAGAAGGTGCGAGTTGAGGACGGTTCCAATACCACCCCACTACCTTCGCAGGTTCGAAATCCCTCTTTTGTTGCGGACACCGTGTAGTTCCCCGGTGCTATGTCGGAGAACAGGTAGACTCCAGAGGAATTCGTAACAGTGGACTGAGCCGTATTGGTCGCAATGTTGGTTGCCGTCACCCTTACGCCTGCAACGACTGCGCCAGAAGGATCGGTCACGGTTCCAGTAATGGTTCCGTTTACGTGATACTGGGCGAAGCTGGAAATGGGGGAAGCAAAAATCATTAACGCAGCGAAAGCCAAAAGCGCTGACCGTCCCGATCTTCTGCGCATAGACACGTCTCCGTTCTCGAAATCGGGGAATTAACACCCGCTTTGCCGACCAAGATCAAGGCGTCTCTGCGTTCTCTTTTTGTATGCATGCAAGTCGCACATGCGGCACGGTTTGCATGAAACAATCCCCAGCTTCGGCAACCCATTCCGCAACCCAGATGGGCTTCCCCACCATTTCACCTACATGAATCTACTGATCTTGATAGTGGCGAATGGCACGTGCTAATGTTCAGCACACTCTCCAGAGGGCACCCCCATGCCAGAAGCCAGCCCTGCTATTTCTTTCCGCTTTGGAACATTCGAAGTCGATCGTTGCGCGGGTGAACTGCGCAAAAACGGTCTCCGCATCAAACTTCAAGACCAGCCATTCCACCTTCTCGTCCTATTGCTCCAGCACCCTGGTCAAGTCGTCACCCGCGACGAGTTGCGGCACACCCTGTGGTCTGACCACACCTTCGTTGATTTCGACCGAGGCCTGAACCGGGCGATGAACAAGCTCCGAGTGGCGCTGTGCGATTCTGCCGAGACGCCTCGTTACATCGAGACGCTCCATCGGCGCGGGTATCGATTTATTGCGCCCGTTATAGTGCACCACCCGGAACAAGCGGCGGCAAACGGTTCAATTCACAATTCCATCGGTCCTAGTCGGCCAGCCTCAGAAACCAAGTCAAAACCGGTGCAGAACCTGCTTTCTTTCCGATGGATGGCCGCAAGTATTCTTATCCTTGCCACAGGCTCGGCTTCGGTCTATTACGTCGAGAGTCGCTCGGCCGCCCCAACCCCTTCTGTGCTTGCCGCGAGGCGCTCGGTTGCCGTCCTAGGTTTCAAGAATCTGTCGGGGCAATCCGAGGAAGGTTGGGTATCAACGGCTCTCTCGGACTGGCTGACGACGCAGTTATCTGCTGGCGGACGCCTGCGATTGATTCCGTCCGAGGATGTTGCCCGGATGAAAATAGAACTGTCGCCTCTGGACATAGGTAGTTTGAGCTCCGAGACTCTGGACCGTGTCGGCAAGAATCTCTCTACTGACCTTGTAGTGGTTGGATCTTATGCCGTGCTGGGCAGCAGTGCCGATGCGCAAGTCCGTCTCGATCTTCGTCTCCAGGACGTTCGCACAGGAAACATTCTCGAAGCCGTGTCTGAAACTGGCACGGAAGCGCATTTGTTCGACCTGGTTATGAGGGCCGGGGAGACATTGCGGTCTGCGCTTGGACTGCAGCCAGTCAGCAGTTCAGAAGCTGCGGAAGTGGCCGTTGCGGTGCCTTCAAGCCATGAGGCAGCTCGACTGTATTCGGAAGGTCTTGAGGCACTCAGGGTTTTCAACGCCCTTGGCGCTCAGAATTTCTTTAAGGATGCGATCGCCGCGGAGCCGACTTTTGCCTTGTCCCACTCTGCGTTAGCAACTGCCTGGGCGAGTCTAGGTTATGACGAAATGGCTCGAGCTGAAGCCAAAAGCGCTTTCGAGCTGTCATCGCATCTTTCCCGCGCCGACCGTCTTCTGGTCGAAGCTCGTTATCACGCAATGTCGAAAGATTGGGGCAAAGCGGTAGAGATCTATCGAGCTCTCTTTGAATTTTTTCCGGACAGCTTGGATTACGGGCTCGCCCTTGCCGACGCACAACTCAACAACGGAAGAACTAAGGATGCGATAGAGACTCTGGGTACTCTGCAGAGGCTGTCCGCCCCTTTGGGAGAGGATGCGCGTATCGATCTGGCGATGGCTCGAGCAGCTGAATCATTTGGAGACTTCAAGGGAGATTTGGCCCATACAAAACGGGCGGAAGAGAAAGCGCGCGCACTTGGATCTTTGCTTCTACTGGCGCAAGCACGTGTCGATGAAGCATGGGCGCTCGGCAACTTAGGGCGCTCTGAGGAGGCAGCGGCAGCAGCGGCGGAAGCGGAGGGCATCTTCGCTAAAGCTGGGGACCGAAGAGGCTTGGCCCAGAGCATCAATTTTGAAGGGATCGTGAAACAAAATGAAGGAGACTCGATCAACGCCAAGCGCAAGTACGAGCAGGCTCTTGGCATCTATCGCGAGATCGGCAATAAACTCGGCATGGCGAATGAGTTAGACGATTTGGGTGATGTCTTGTTCTCGCTTGGCTATCTGCTTGAGTCGCGCCAGGATTACGAGCAATCGATGGCCATCTATGCTGAAGTGGGCCATGAAAATGGAGTTTGCCTTACGAAGGGAGCCCTTGGTGCGCTTCTGCTCGCATTGGGAGACGACAATGGCTCGATACGAACTTCCCAGCAGGCAGTCCAGATTTGTGATCGGCTGGGGGACCAGAGTAAGGCTGCCATTGCTCTGTCGAACCTGGGTAGGGCGTTGCGACTGCAGGGTCGCACAGACGAAGCTAGCGACGCCGAGTCTCGTGCGGTAGCGGGCTTCGTTGCGATTGGAGACAAGCAGAGCGCGGCGCGGGCCCGCGTCACCTATTCCGAATTGCTTCTGGATGAAGCGAAACTCGACCAGGCTGAATCGGCGGCCAAGGACGCGGTGCGGGAGTTCGTTCGAGAGAAGGCAGCCCGCGATGCGGCCCTGGCCTATGCTGTCTTATCGCAGGTGTTATTGCGTGAGGGGGATCTGTTGGAGGCTCGCAAAGCTACTCAAGAGGCAGCAGATTACCTGTCAAAGTGTAGTGACCGGGAAGCCGAGTTGATAGTGGCCATTTCGGCGGCCCGAGTACAGGCCGTCGCAGGTGGTTCCGCCAGAGACGATGCGGCCAAGTCATTTGAGGAAATCGCCATGAAGGCAACGCGCCTGGGCTTTGTTCCTTACGAATTAGAACCTCGACTCGCTCTTGCAGAGATCGAAGTCAATCTCGGGGACCGAGCTACTGCTCGGAATCACCTCGAGGCGCTGCAAAAGGAAGCTTCGGACCGCGGCTTCGGACTCATTGCGATTAAAGCGGCCGGAGATCTCAGGAGCCTCGCACATACAAACTAACTCGCGAGTGCAAATTGCATCCCGAAGGATATACGCTGTCATCGTGGCCGCGAATATCTATATCGCGCTTTCAGTGGCTGTCCTGCTTTTGCACATATTGTTCATCCTGTGGGTGATCTTCGGGGCGCTGGTTACGCGAAACCGCCCCGTTCTTCGCGCGCTGCACGTCGCGTCTCTAATCTGGGGAATTCTGACTGAACTGACGGCCTGGCCATGCCCCTTGACCCTGTTGGAGAACTGGCTTGAGGCCAGGGCCGGTGTCGAGCCCTATCAGGGAGGATTTCTGCTGCACTATCTTGACCGGCTTGTGTATCCGGATATCTCCATCACGGTTTTGGTAACCGTCGGTATGCTCGTCTGCATGGTGAATCTTGCGCTTTATGGCTGGCAAGTCTGGTCATCGGTCCATTCTCGTCCTGCCAAATAGAGCGTGATTCCTGTTGAGAAAGGCAGCACCGCGTCGAAACTTCGCGCAGGATCGAGACGTTTAGTCTCACCTTTTTTTAGCAACGTATTGGGGCTCCTCTTCGACTATGCGGGTCCAGCCGTCTCCGGGATTGTAGTCTGCCATGGCTACCGCAACATCCTGGGTTTTGTCTCCCAAGTCCTTTTGATAAATTACACCGTTCTCGTTGACGATAAACGTCATGATGCCCGAATTGCGGTATTCGGCCGGATAAGCCATGATTGCAAATCCGCGAGTCATCTTCCCGTCGACAACGTAATCTTTTGTTATGCCGGTTGCTTCATCTCGCTGCCTATCCAGGATTTGGAAATAGTAGCCATTAAACGGTTGAGGTTTTCCGTTCGCATTGGTATAGCCCAAAGATTTTGCAAATTCAGCCAGTGCGCCTGGCGAGCTGGGAGTTTCCCCTTGCGAAACAGGCCAGTACAAGCCGTTTTGCTTACCGTCGTCGCTCACAAATTTCTGGGCGTATTGCTTCGTCCCATCGCCATCGTGAGTTTGGCTGAAGTAGTCCCGTTCCGCATTGACGAGGGCATCGAGCGCGGCGATCGCCGATAACTCGCCTTTGCCAATACGGCGAGCCAAAATCTCGTCTTTGCCGGCGGCGGTGTCAAAGTACCAGCGGCCATCAGAATTCTGACCGAGCGGAATCGGGAAGGGATAGTTGTCGGCGCCAATATAGAGAACCTGAGCGCCTGCCTTGATGGCGCCCCAGCGGTTCATCTGACCGTAAGCGGCAACGAAATCCTGCAGATGATCTTTGTCTTTGGTCGCATCTCCCGTGAAGAGGACTTCCTTGGCGTCGGGGCCAAAGACTTCCAGCAGGGCAGTCTGATCTCCGGATTTGGCTGCTTGCAGCAGGGCTGCACCTGCCTCGGCGGGTGTGGCAAAAGTTTTCTGAGCGGATTTTTCAGCTGTCCTTTTCTCGGACTTGTTGCACGACGCGGTCAACATGCTCATAGCAACCAGCACACCCAAAATCCAGAGATGAGCTGCGGAATTCTTGTGGCACCCAGTTAACTGCAGCATAAAGAAGATTCCTCCGGCTTCAGACCTTGATAAATGAGAATGTTTCGAACATTAGCGACGGAACCCGCCATGAAAGCCGCCAAAGCCACCACCACCGAAACGGCCACCTCCGAAGCGGCCGCCACCAAATCCACTGTGTAACATGCTTCCCCAGCCACGGCTGCTTTCGGCTCTCGACGCCCAGCCTCCGCGATCACCGAATGAGCCGGCCGAGTGATCACCCAGGCCGCTGAACGCGCCCGAATGGCTGCCGAGATTGTTGTGTTGTGCCCAGGAATTCGAGCCGGAGAGTCGATCGCCTGCTTGTGCACCTGTCCGGTTGAAATTAGCAGTATTCCGATTTACGTTTCGGTTATAAGTATTGCCGTTGTTCCGGAAATTGTTCTCAGCGTTTCGGTTGTATGCGTTGTTGTAAGGATGGTATCCGCTGTTGTAGTAGCCTCCGTGCCAAGCAGGGTTTCCGTAAAAATTGTTATGGTTGTAAACGACTGCGCCACCGTGCCAATTGCATCCCCATGCGCCCCATCCCCATCCGCAGCACCCGCCACCGTCCATCAATGCACCGACTGCGATTCCTGCGCCGAAGCCGATAACTCCAGCTGCAGCCACATCGCCGGCACTGTACCCGGGAGTGACGTAAGGATAGCCGTAAATCGTTGCAGGATCGTATTGCGGAACATAAACGACCTGGGGATTCGCGGGTTCAATCACGATGGTCTGCGGCGACTGTTGAACAACTTTAATTTGTGAACCCGAGTTCAGTTTTCCCGCCGCCTGGGCTTGGTGACGCAACGTCTGAATGGCAGCCATCACATCCGATTGTTGGTTGTGGTAGGCCTCGCCGAGCGAAGAGGTCCAACTCAAATTGTTGGCCATGTTATTCAGTACCGTTGGGAATTGCGTCAGGGCTTTCACACTCGCGTCCCAAGACTGCCCGTTGACCTCCTGCATCAGAGCGTTTCCAGTGAGGCTCTTATGCTGCTGCAGCCAATAGTTCGCGACCGCGACTTGATCCGGAAACGTTGTGGCCCCGAGTATCTGCGCCACGAGCGCATCCGGATAAAGAGCGATTGGCGCTACGAGAGCTTGCAGTTGTTCTGGCGTCTGCGGCGCGCTTTGTCCAGCACCGGCTGATCCTTCATCCGACGATTGGGAGTTGATGTTGATTCCGGACGCGGTAATGGTCAGGGCAAAGCACAATGCCAAGGACAACAGCTGCTCGAAAAGTGTTCGGATCATTATTTCAACTCCGAGAGGACGACGCTTCACGCTGGCGCGCGTGCCGATTTATGACCTGCGATGCAAATCTGCCGATTAATCACTCCGTTTGCCATGCCCATTAGTGCGCCGTTCGACTTGCGGGTTTAGCAGCAGAACGAGAGTAAGAAACGCTGCAAAGATCAACTAGATGTGTCGAGTGTAGGAGGCTGCATTACTGCTAAGAACTGGCAAATCTGTCAGCCGTGCAATGGAGAACTTCAAGGGGAAAGTGCCGGCTTCGGATCTCTCATCAGGGAAGAAGGGAATTTGTCTTTAGTTAACGTGGCTTGGCAAGCGAAAGCCGGGTAAGAGCCATCTTGGCCGCATGATAGCCGCACATTCCGTGGACACCGCCTCCTGGCGGAGTGGATGAAGAGCAGATATAGATTTTCTCTGCTGACGTCGCATATTGCTGCCATGTGGGTCGAAAGAGAATCTGGCGGATATCCATTGCGCCGCCTCCGATATCGCCACCGATGAGGTTCGCGTCTGTACTTTCGAGGTCTGTGGAGTACCATACGCGGCGCGCCAACACTGTCTCGCGGAAACCCGGAGCAAAGCGCTCAATTTGAGCTTCAATCCTCGGAAGCATGTCGACGTTCGATCCGTTTGGCACATGACAATAGGCCCAAGCAGTGTGCTTGCCAGCGGGTGCTCGTGTGGGGTCGAACAACGTTGGTTGGACGAAGAGAACAAATGGGCGATCCGAGTGTTTCTCTTGCCGCATTGCAGACTCCGATTCAGCAAGTTCTTCGAAGCTCCCACCTAAGTGGACAGTCGCCGCGCGTAAGCATTCTGGGGCTCGCCAAGGAATCGGCGAGTTCAAGGCATAATCGACCTTGAAAATACCGGGGCCAAAACGAAAGTGTTCCAATTCACGCTTATAACTATCGGACAATTGGCAACCGGCAATTCTGAGAAGCTGGCGTGGAGAAAGATCACACAGAATCACGTCACAGTCAGGCAGCGATTCGATTGACGCTACTCGCGACGAAGTTCTTACTGTTCCGCCGAGCGTCGACAAGTAACCGCACAATGCATTGGTGAGTGACTGAGATCCTCCGCGTGCAATGGGCCACCCGACTGCATGGGCGGAAATAGCCATCAAAAGGCCGAAGGCGCCGCTGAGTGGTTCATCGAGAGCCAGAAACGAATGCGCGGCCAGGCCAGCGAAAAGTGCGCGCGTGCGTTCGCTGGAGAAGCGACGAGCAATTGATTTTGCCGAGCGCAAAGCATTCACACCAAAACGCGCCATCAGCCACGGATGTTTGGGAATGGCGAGGACTGGACGCAGCACTTCCGGAGCGAAGGCTTGCCACCGCTGGACATAGGGCTGCATGAGTGCACACCAGGCACGTCCATCCCGCCCGAGCCAGGTATCGCTAGCGTCAAGATCACGTTCCAAGAGGGCCGCTGTGCCATCGTCGAGTGGATGAGCAAGAGCGGCGGGCGAATGGATCCATTCCAAACCATGTTCTTCCAGCGGCAACGAAGAGAAAAAAGGTGATCCAACGCCAAGCGGATAGACCGCAGATCCAAAATCGTGCAGGAATCCCGGAAGCGTAAGTCCCATCGAGCGCACGGCGCCGCCCGGCGATGGCTCCGCTTCGAATACTTCAACCTCTAATCCTGCTTGGGCAAGCACGATCGCGGCAGCTAGCCCATTTGGGCCTGCTCCAACTACCAACGCTTTGCCATGTTTTGCCATCGGGGTTGGACGGTGTCACCCTTTTCGCGCGGTACGATCAAACAGCCTTCGTTAGCCAGGTTGTCGTTCTCAGAATCTCTATTAGTAACGTCTCGCTCAGTCTCTCGGCCTCACGTCGGGCCATTCGAAAACTCCGATTCTGCCATCTTGCATTCTCTTCAGACTCGGCGCGTAACGACCGAGCAATTCTCGCCTCCACCACACCCCAGTGGTGCGCTTCTCTGCCATCGAGGTGAACCAGTATTGCCAGATCAGTGCACGAACCTGGAGCGGTGGCCCTTGGGGAAACGGGTTAGCAGCAAAGAGATTCAGCACGTCCTTGTCGTTGGATAACAGCAGAACTTCTGTATTCGCCACGATCGGATACTCACGCCATGATCCCAGGGAAGCAAACCACAAATTCCAATCAAACCGCGGCTGATAGGGGGCGTAGATTCGTGGCGCTTCGTTCAGTTCCTGTGGTTTGTACTTAAATGGATAAGGCAACCAATTCACTCCGTCATTCGATCCCTGGAATTCGATTTCATATCGTCCGCGAGTCATCACAGCAAAAAGGCCATATCGATTGGCAATACGAAATGGTTCTATTGCGACCACGGGAGCCATTGGAAGATGGTAATTTGCAAGCATCGCTGCCGTGCTCGCGTAGAATATCCACCCCAGCATTAATGAACTTGCAGCCAACATTGTGACATTCCAGATTCGCTGGAGCGTGTTGTTTGGCAATTCCTCCGGGGACGTGCGGTCTAATGCGGGTGCAACGGAGTGCGGCTTCCATTTTGGCGGTAAGACTCCTTCTAGAAACCGATCGTCGAGCAAAAGGACACCGAGCACGAGTACCAGATAATTGAGGAAGGTGTAGTTTGCGGTCAGAATCACCGGAATTTCCCACACAGTCACAATAAAGAAGCAGACGATCTTCCATCGCCGCGGAAGAAAAAGCATCCATACAATTCCCAACTCCAGAACCAAAGTTGCACCAGCGGTCGTGGCGTGAAACCAGTGCGGCAAATGCTGCACATACCAGCCAATCCACGTGGGTAATGGGCCATTCTGGTAGTACTCATCCATGGCGGTGAAATGGCGCCACTCGGGGTCGCCGCTCAAAAGTTTCGCCATGCCCGATTCGAAATAGATACGAAACCACTCCCATTGCAGCAGGAAGAGACTGGCACGAGACGGAGGATGGGTAGTCCCCAAACCTGGAAGCAAACCTGGCGGCGCAAGAAACAGGGAGATGAATCCAGCTTCCAGCAACATCCCATCAGATTGATAGCTCGAGAAATCCTGTGCTGCAGATACAAACGAGAGAAAGCAAATGAAGCACACAAACAGCATGCCGCGCGGCCACAGGTTGAATACGAGGAGTATGGACGCGATCATCCCGGCCCAGCAGAGCACGTTCAACATCACGTCGCCACTCGACCACCAAAGCAAGGTAGGGGCGTACCACAGGCGCTGCCCGTAACCGAGCGAGTGAGCCACGGCCTGAAGGTAATCTCCCGCCGGCAAAATTCCGTTTGGACCAATCAGGCCACGAATTTGGAACGCAAGTGAGAAGAACGCTGAGAAATAGATTGCGCCCAGACAGCGAAGGAAAATCCAGCGTGGAATGAAACGATGTTCGGCCCCAACCGGCGTGCCAAAGAGCCATCGAATCGCGGAAAGCAGGCGCATGACTCTGCAATTATAGGGACCAGCCCCTCGTTGAGCCGGGGGTTTGTGCTCGTCTTCTATTTCTTGGTGTGCAAAATCTCCCTCATCTTCTTGACTGCTTTTGGTATCTCGGTGACGGATACATTGCTGAAACCCAGTACGAGTCCTTGTGGTGCCGGATGCTCCATATAGGACGTTGACAACGGCGTGAGCCAAAGCTTGTTTCGCAGCGCACGTTCGGTAATGTCGTGGTCGCGAAAACCGCGAGGCAGCGTGACAGAAAGATGAAGCCCGGCCTGCTCACCTTTTACGTCGAACGGGATGTCGAGTTCATTCTTCAGGCTCTCGAGCAGCGCGCTGCGACGATCCCGATACAGCAGACGCATTCTGCGGATGTGGCGTGAGAAGTGGCCTTCTTCGATGAAGTCCGCGAGAACTTTCTGTAGAAAAGGCGGCGGACAGATTTCGATCGTAATTCGAACAGCGAGGAAGGGGTCGATCAGATCTGGCGGGATTACGACGTATCCCAAACGCAATGATGGAAACAACACTTTGCTGAACGTTCCGATGTATACCACGCGTGAGCAGCGGTCAAGGCCTTGCAGAGAAGCAATCGGCATACTGTCGAAGCGATACTCGCTGTCATAATCATCCTCGATGATCCATGATCCCGACTTGTATGACCATTCGAGAAGCTGCAGACGGCGAGAAGCACTCATCGTCACACCGAGCGGGTACTGGTGAGAAGGCGTTACAAGGACTGCCCGAGCGTTGCGGCATCGTTCGATGCCGGCGGCGACATTCAAGCCTTCGTGGTCTACCGGAACCGGGACGATACGGCACCCATTCAGGGTGAAGACGTTTCGGGCGAAGCGATATCCGGGTTCTTCCAGCCATACGCGGCTACCCCGGTCAAGCAGGACCCGGGTAGCAATCTCCAGCGCCTGCTGGGAACCGCTGACGATCATTACCTGCTCAGGTTCGCAACGCACACCTCGCGCGGTCCTGAGATAGGTTGCGATGGCTCTTCGAAGGTCTATCGATCCCATCGGGTGCCCGTAATGCAAGGAGGCAAGATTCTGGCGGCGGCAGTGTCGCACCACCAACCGCGACCAAATCTTGTGCGGCAAATGATCGAGGGCCGGTTGCCCAAGACTGAATGCTCCCCAACGCGCTCCGAGCCAAGGGATGACGGCGTGCATCGAGGGCAAGGCCGCACAAGCGTCGGAAATCGGGCGCGGTCCGCATTGCGGCCCTGGCGACGCCGAAGTGCGCGGTGGCATCGCAACCTGATCAGGCAGTGTCGTGGAGACCACGGTACCGGCGCCGACGCGGCTCTCAAAATATCCTTCCGCCAATAGCTGGGCGTAGGCATTCAGAACTGGTATCCGGGACACACCTAATTCCAGCGCCAATGTGCGAGTTGAAGGTACTCGATCATTCGGGCGCAAGGTGCGCTCCACAATCGCGTTGCGAAAAGCGCTGTAAATTTGCCGATGCAATGGCTCCGCGGCGCGACGGTCAATGCGGATAATCGGCACAATGCCGGACGGCGTTTTCTTCATCGCCAGCGAAACATAGTGGTCGCTGATGACGACTGTCAAGAATCAAGTACACATAACCACTGGGTGTCATCCTGATAGCCTGCGTTTTTTGCAGGCCGGAGGACCTATACAGTCCCCGGCCGCATGAATACTGCGGGCAGAGTTACATCGGTCCTACGGCGCCAAAAAACGGCGCCATCAGGATGACAAAGCGGAATGGTATCCAACAATTCCTAAATCGACCGGGGCGTCAACAAAACATAAAAAGGGCCCGCTTACACGCTGTTCTGTGTTCGCGGGCCGGCTGGCAAGTCGATGAATCGGTCAGAAATATAGCTTGGCCCCAAGTTGAAAGACTCGTGGATCGAACGCGCTTGTTACTTGGCCAAAATTGCTCGATCCGAGCGCATTGCTGACCTGATTGAATTCGGTGTGATTCCATGTATTGAAGCTCTCCGCTCGCAGTTCGAATCGGCTGCCTCGAGCTTCATTGATGACAAAACTCTTGAACAGCGACAGATTCCAATTCTCGCGACCGGGGCCGCGGAGAGAGTTGTGCCCCGCATTGCCCCAGCCACCCACCGCTGGATTCGCGAACGCATTGATGTTGAACCACTCGGCAGCCGTGTGAGGATACGAGACGCTGCCGACCTGGTCCGGACGGTTGGTGGCGTTCGGCAAACCGTTGCCACTCTGGCCGCCGGTCAGTTGCGGATTAATTGGCAGTCCGGAGGTAATGGTCACAATACCGGACACTTCCCAACCACCGATTGTGGATTTCAATAAGCGGTTGGAACTGTTCCGCAGGAAGGGGATGTCGTAGATGAAGTTTACGGCTGCATTGTGTGTGCGGTCGTACCCACTCGGACCTTCGTCATATCTCCACCCGAGGTACGGATTGGAAACGTTCCCCAAGTCGCCACCACCGTTTCCGGCGTTCGTCGGATCAATCGCGCGAGAGAGGGTGTAGTAGGCTCGCAGAGTCAGATCGCGTACGTGCGACGTGAGATCGACCTGCAGCGAGTTGTAGTGCGTATTCGCTTCATTCGTCGAAAGATTGATCGAATGGAAGCCCGGATAGGGCAAGCCGGGTGCCGTATTGTACTGAGCACCTCCCACGAGGGCTGCCAGGTAGCTCTCGTTGGGGAGATTTCTTTCCCGATAGTCATTCTGATAACGGTTCTGGTTTCCGACGTACGCGACTGAGAGCACCGTTCTGGAATTCAATTGGCGCTGCACCCCCGCGCTGTACTGGTAACTCGCGGGCTGCTTGTATTCGTCGACCGCCATTCCAGTGATACTGGCCGGATTGATCGGCCGCGCCGCAACAGTACCGGTCGACAATAAAACGCCAGGATCGGCGAGCGTGACACTATTGTTGGTCACATTCAGACTAAAAGGAATATTGGGTCCCGCATTGTACATGTCGTTGCCCTGAATGCGCTCGTACATGATTCCGAATCCGCCGCGCACAACTGTCTTGCCATTGCCGATCGGGTCGTAGGCAAAACCAATCCGCGGACCGAAGTTCAGCCAGTGGTTATTGACGAGGCCCTTGGGGACGCCATTCTGACCGGGAGTGCCGATTCCGTTGAGATAAAGCGGAACGCCGGTGAGAATCGGGTTCGGGCTTCTGCCGAGGCCGGGGCTACTCGCACTGATCGTCCCATCCGGCAACATGACAGCGGCGTCGGCGGGATTGTAGAGTGACGGATAGAAATTCCCCATGCGGCTGTTCGCTTCATAGGTATGGGGCACACCATCCCAGCGCACGCCCAGGTTCAGTGTTAGATTCCGGTTGACGCGCCAGTTGTCCTGGAAATAGGCAGCCCATGAAACGTTGTTCCAGAAACCGTGATCTTGCACAGCGAGTTCCGTGTAGCTCTTCGCATCTCCGAGCAGGAAGTCGGCGAAATCACTCCCGGTGAAGGTACCGTCAAAGTTGAATGCGCCTTGTGTCTGGCCGAACAGGTCCTGAACTTTCTTGTAGAGAGCCCAGCTGCCGCCCATCTTTAATTGATGAGCGCCCTTGGTCCAGGAAAGATCATCTCGGACTTGATAGTCATCCGCCTTGTTATGCCAGGGCCAATTCGAGATCTCAAAGTGCGAACCGATCGAACCGTTCAGATCAACGTTGGGGATGCGATTGTCATTGTTGGGACCGGTGAATAAGCGCGACGTGCTGGAGTCGTAGCCGCTGGGAATGGCTAAGCTCGTCAGGCCCGAGCCGGCAAACGGGACAATGTTGATGCGATTGCCGTTGTAGTTGAATGCAGTTTCGTTCAGCAGGTTCGGGCTGAGCGTATAGGTTGCGTGCACGACGGCGCTGTAGGAAGGATTGCCAAACGTATCGCCGACGGTCGGAACGTTCGCGCCGCTCCACTGACTGACCCCGAAGGTTTGAGATACCTGTTCCGCGATGAAGTGTCCGAACAGCGAAACTTTGTTGTTAAGGTTATGGTCGATGCGAACGACCTCTTCCTTTAGATTGGTCGGTGAGTTATTCCCGCCGATAAAAACCGGTTTTCCGTTCTTATCCACAGTGTTTGGTGCAGGGAAGATACCCGCGCTCAGCAATGCAGTAGCGTTCGGCGCAATCATGCAGGTGGGAATCGTGTTATTCGGGAACGGCGATCCTTGAACGACGCCTGTGGGTAGCTGGCCACCAGGACAATTCTTAGCCAAAACGCTCGCCGAGACGTCAGCCGCAGTCGGCACATTAATCAGAGTGCTGCCGAAGTTGCCCCCGTAGGTGGAAGAATCGGGTACAGGTTGATTCGTCAAGCCGCCTTGGATCAAGCGCCGCCATTCCTGGTTGTAGAAGAAGAAGGTTCGCTTCCGCTCCGGGTTATACAGTTTCCCTAGAGTGACAGGTCCTCCTACGTTGAAACCGAACACATTCAGGCGCAGCTCCGAGACTTTCTGCGGCGCGGGATTGAAATAGTTCCGTGCATCGAAGGCGTCATTGCGATTGAACTCCCACGCCGCTGCATGGAGAGTGTTCGTTCCAGACTTGAGAACCATGGTCATGGTGCCAGCGGACGAAAGACCGTAATCAGCGCTGTAATTGGATGTCAGGGTACGGAACTCTGCGATCGCATCACTCGAAGGAGCGATACTCATGCCGCCTGCACCGCCGCGATCGTCGTCTTCACCACCGTCCAGCATGTAGATGTTGTGGTTCTGCCGCATGCCGTTAAACTCCACGCCAGCGTCTCCGCCCACAGGCGTATTGACGACGCCGGCGCTCATACCACCTCCGCCAATCTGGCTTGACGCTCCAGGTACTAAAGCCGCGAGCTGGTACATACTTCGTCCGCTGACCGCGAGCTGTGATATCTGTTGACCGGTAATGACGTTGCTCTGCTCACCGGTGTCCGTCTGTATCTGGACTGGATTCGCTTCGACGGTGATGGTCTCCTGAGCGCCTCCGACCTGCATTTGGAAGTCGACGCGATCGCGATCACCGACCTGCACGACCACAGCCTTCTGCTCGGCTTTGAATCCGCTCAGTTCAGCCTTGACCGTGTAGTGGCCGATGTTCAGATCAGCAGCCACGTATTGACCACTGGTGTTGGTTTGAAGAGTTCGCACCGCATTTGACTCGGTGCTGGTAACAGTGATCGATACGCTCGGGAGCGCCGCGCCTGATGGGTCCGTAACGGTTCCAACAATCGTGGCCTGTTGAGCAAGGGCGGAGAAGGAAAACGTCGCCAACCCGACCAACAGCAGCAAAATGCTACGAAAGGCGAATTGGTTCATGCCGACAGCCGTACTTTGAATGCGGCTCGACATAGACGACTTTGAATTCGAAGCTGAACTCATGAGCGTGACTCCGGTGGGATTTCGGTTACCAAAACGATTTTCTTGGTCACGCAACAGAGTGAGGCCGTTTGTGGTTGATCGCAATATCCACATCGTGGAGATCTCATATGACCACTCGACCATCCAAAGGGCGACGGCTAAGGAAGCACGAGGAGAGAATTTGCGATCCGTTTGTGCGGGCGGGCGACGAGCGATTCCTGCAATCCTAAGCGCTAGTCGCTGACGCTTGGTCTGAGCGACGATTATTTTGTCGTTGGGCTGGTCGAGGAAGGGGTAACTTGCGACGTACTTGCAGCGTCATTCGAAAAATAACGCACTGTCACGTCGTCTCCAATATTCACTAGCTTTACATTTCCTTGAGGTCTTGTTTGGCTGTTCGTGAAGTGCCGGATGGTCACATCCTGGGCGATATAGTCCACTTCATTTGGTCCAATCCGTACTCTTCTGAATGCGCCACTCGGAGCCATCTCGTCTCTCACTCCATGGTCGAATTTCTTCCAATTGTCCTTTATGGAAGCGGCAGTGTCAGGTAGCTTTTCGTCTGTGCTCGGCGCTGAAATTGTCGAACCGAGTGTCGTCGGAGCGGGGTGATGAAAATGAGCAGTCGCGAGGACGACTGCCAACACCGTAGCCGCGCCGATTGTTTGACATTCCCAGGCATGGTTGGACACGAGTTGTCTCGCCGCCTCGGCCCATTGCTTCGCTCCGACAACTGCAAGTCCGCCCAATTTTTTGACTTGGAGTACTAGATCAGTACGAGTCGGAACTTGTCGGTCTTGGGCAAAAGGCTTGGAGTTGGCACTCAGCGGATAATCATGTGAGACGCATCGCTGAATGACATCGGCCGTGCCTGCTAGGGATACCGGGGCCTCTGTTTCCGCGTGTTCAGCGATTCCTGACATCGCGTCTGCCGCCATGCCCGCCATCAGACGATAGGCCCTCACTTCTGCATCGAGAAAGGAGTGTGCCTCGCCAAACTGGACTTGGAGAATTCCCCTAACAACATGATGATGGCAGATTGGAAGAATCAGAAGAGATACTGCACCAAATTGTCTGCAAATCTCAGCCTGAACCCGGGAATCGGTTTGGGCGTTCTCGACTCGCAAAATCTCCGTCCTGCCTTCGCCTTGTGCGCAGAGGCTCAATACTGCAGGCAAGCGCCTTCCTATCTCATTGACGGCGCTACCCTTCGCCGCAGAATAAATGAGTTGGTTCGATTCGAGACGCGCAATTGCAACCCCGCTAGCGCGGGACACCTTGAGTGAACAGTCGGCAATCAGGTCCAGGGCACGATCTAGGTTAGGTTCAGAGGCTGCAATAAACCGTTGTACTTCCATAATCGCAGAAAGCGATTGCGCATCAAGGCCGCTTTTTTGCACCGCGAAGGCATTGGCAAGAAATGCCTCAAAGGCTTGCCGATCAAGGCCGGAACTAGGATTCATACTTCAGACCCAATTGCAGGGGCGGCTGAGCATCGCGATACGTGGGTATACCTGAGTATCTACTACTATTTCAGCCTGATTCAACCCTTTTTTCACCTTTCCCGCGCCGGTTCCCCAAGGTCCGGGAACCATTGTTTCTCCAATCGCTCTGGCGATTAACCGCCGAAGGTCGGAGAGAAAATCAAGACTCGGCGTCCACGTAAGGCTAGGAGGTTCATTTTTGACTTTGTACTGTCAGAAGTGACAGTCGAACCTAAGCCGCTCCGAAAACTGATACCGACTTTTTCAACTCGTTTTGAGAAACAACCTTCAACGTGCCGAATTGACCACGTTGTTCTTGAACCGCGACCAAACTCCTGTCAATCCAAGAATAGCCAGCAACGTTAGATGTTCTTTGAATTCTGTTGGTTTACTACTTAACCTTGCGTGCAGGTACTGAGGAGCTTGCGTTTTGCGCCCAAAAAACTGGTTTCCTCAACCTCCCAAGCTCCCCGAACAATGCTTGTGGGAGATTTCCTGCATCCCCTAAAATCTCCCGTTGCTGCTCGGCCCACCCCCAAGGGCCAAATTTCCCAAATACAAGTCCCAGAGGAGGCATGGCTCTCATTCAATTCTCGTGGAATCATAATCACCACTCCACCGACAGAGGATTCCAGTTCGAATTTCTGTGCGATCTCTGCGGCAATGGGTTTATGACTATCCTGAAGAAGGCCGGAGGCTGACCGCAAGCTAGTTGCGGAAAGAAAACAGGCGCTCCGCGGAACGGGAGCGCCTCCTAGTGTTAGATTACTGCACCGAGAGCGTGAACTTAAACGAACTCGCTATCGGGCTCGCGCCACCAGTCGTTGCGTTTACCGTGATCGGATAGTTGCCCGTCGGAGTTCCAGGATTCTTGTTGCTGCTGGAACTGCCGCCGCAAGATGTCATCCAGAGCGCCGATACTCCGAGTAGGGCAATCAAAGTTAGAACACGCGCTGTACCGAGCGAACGCCTGCGCATGCCAACCGTGACAACTATGCCCAGCATCCCCGGGAACAGCACCGCATAGAACACTTCTGGCCCGCGAACTAATGGATTCTGCAGTTTGCCGGTCGGAGCGGTAGTTGTGATCGTAAGGCTAACGGAGGTCGCGCTTGTCGCATTGGTCGGACTGAAGTTGCAGGTCGATTCACTGGGCAGCCCTGTACAGCTGTAAGTCAACGGCAAGGCGGTCTGCGAGCTCACAATAAACGATGGCGTGCTTGAACTCGAGACCGTCAAATTTACCGGCCCGCTTGTCTGTCCTTGTGTCACCGATAGTGTGGGATTCGATCCAAGATTCGATGCGAGCGTGAAGCTCTCGGTGGTAGCCGTTACCGTCAGCCCGACAGAAGAGTTTCGTTGCCTTGAGGATGAACCTCCACTGATGACTAAGGTAGAAGTCGCTGCAGCCATATTTGGCTGGGTCTGAATGGTCAGCTGTGACGTTCCACCACCACCCGCCACACTAGTCGGATTCCACGTGCAGGACACCCCACTCGGCACACCGGAACAACTTAAATTAACGGTGTCGGTAAAGCCGTTCTGCGCAGTTATTGTGACGGTGGTGGTTGCGCTGACGCCTGCGGCCACATTAGCTGGATTGAGCGAGCCGGCAGTCAGTGTGAAGGATGGGACGGTGGCATACCACGCTTGGGCTAATACGTAACCGTCCACCGAACCCAGCCCTGTTGCCTGATCATATCCCGCTCCCGCCGTGAAACCGATTTCGGTCGTTCCGGTCGGGCAGTTGGTAGATCCAGCTGTACAGGGCACTTTATTGTCGCCGGAAGTTATATCGTGAAATGCAGTTGGGTTGCTTGTGGCCAATGCGTACAGTGTCGGATTTACCGGAGCAAGTCCGACTCCAGACGCCGCACCAAAATATTGGTTGAACAAAGCCAGAATGGCAGAAAACGTTGGTGCGGCGGCAGAAGTGCCTCCCACAATGTCAAAGCTCCCACCCGCGCCATTTCGGAATCCGCTTGAGCAACTCGTAGCGCTGCTATCCTCAGTGCATACCAAGTATCCGTCGTGATCAGCCGAAGAGGTCAGCGATATATCTGGAACGTCACGTGCACCGTCGCTTGGAACTCCTGTTCCTGTTTGCCAGCTGGGTTTAGCGAAGAATCCGTTGGCAACTGCGCTCGCCCCGCCTCCAGAGGCGGACAAACCGCCGCCATTCGCGATGTCAAAAGTCGTGTCATTCCAGGCAATCTCTGGAATGTAAATTAGAGCTGAAGACACTGTGTCAGAGCCATTTCCGGAGCCGCTCCAATAAGGTGGATCAGCGGGGGCGGTGTTGGTTGAACAGCCGGTCGAGGGACAGGTCGCAGCATCGCCCGTAAACTCATTTCCTCCAGCCCCTGTAACCTCAGGAATTGAGGCAGGAATGTCCACCGCATACCCGGTAGTTGCGGAAGTGCTGCTGCTGGACTCACAATCAGCCGCGCCAGCATCGCCCGATGATGCTGTGATTGTCTGGCCTTGCGACTGTCCCTGCTGTGCCCACGTCTGAACTTGCTTCGCGAAAGCAGAGCCAAG
>Ga0126370_10000018_pt1 | contig 46288 bp, 43 predicted proteins | sample PanSoiMetaPlot_3_FD_92586 | JGI IMG/M metagenome (GOLD analysis project Ga0126370, IMG submission 92586) | Tropical forest soil microbial communities from Panama - MetaG Plot_3 | ecosystem: Environmental > Terrestrial > Soil > Tropical forest > Bulk soil | place: Panama | collected 2016-02-17 | reverse complement strand
TCCAGCGAAACGCACCAGTCAACGCGAGAGTGGGATAGACCAGTTTCTTTAGAAGAGGGCTGACAATCCTCATGGATGGCCGACCAGATCCCAACTGAGAGGAGTTCCCCGCTCAATATCGCGTGCTGCAGTCTTTCCAAGGATCTCCAGAAGATAACGCGTATGCAAGCCGTGCCCCGGGCGGATGGAGCGGATGTTTTCCGAGGTGAAGACTTCTCCCCGTTTCACGTCGGCCACTACAAAGAGTGATCTGCGGAAATTTCGACTGTTTTGTTCTTTCGCACTGAAGCCGAAGTGCACGGTTCCCAAGGCGCTCTCGGCGATCCTGATCGCATCGACCGTTGCCTTGAACTCTTCTGGTTCGAGCGAGAAGGCGCTGTCGGGCCCGAGGTCTGAACGAGAGAGAGTGAGATGCTTCTCGATGATGCACGCACCGAGCGCCACAGCAGCGACGGGAACAGCCGTTCCCAACGTGTGGTCCGAGAGTCCTGCTGGTACTCCGAATCGCTGCGACAACTCTGGAATCGTCCGAAGGTTCATCTCCTCGGGCGGCGCCGGATAAGCGCTCGTGCACTTCAGCAGCGCAATTTGGGTAGCTCCCGCCCCGCGAGCCGTGCGCACCGCTTCTTCGATCTCTTCAACTGTCGCCATCCCGGTCGACATGACCAGCGGCTTACCGGTCTTTGCCATTTTCTGAATGAGGGGAATGTCGACCAGTTCGAAGGAAGCTACCTTATGCGCCGGAACATCCATTCCTTCCAGAAAGTCCACCGCAGTTGAGTCAAAGGCACTCGAAAAGCACTCCATACCCAAGGCATTCGCGACTTCCTTTAACTTTGGCTGCCATTCCCACGGTGTAAAGGCTTCGCGATAGAGGTCGTACAGGTTGTTCCCATCCCAGAGAGTTCCGCCGTTCACACGAAATTGGGAAGCGCCGCTCGACATCGTAATTGTGTCGGCAGTGTATGTCTGGAGCTTGATGGCATCGGCGCCGGCTTCCTTTGCGGCCTCGATGATGCGAACGGCCCTGGAGAAATCATGATTGTGGTTTGCCGATAGTTCCGCAACCGTAAAGCACGGGTATCCAGGCCCGACCATGCGATTGCCAATCCTGATCTGCGTCATGTTTCAAGCCTCGGCCTTTTCCGCAGATTGCTTTCTCACGTCTTCGCAGGAAAATGATCTTCGCCGTCCGCTGCGAAGCACGTCGATTGCCCGGTCGCCGAGGTTAAAGATCAAATCGATAACGGAGGCATAAGGAACGAATGGCGGGAACCGCTGGTTATATTCCGGGTGCTCGTAGTGATGAAACTCTACTTCAATCTGCCTTTTAGAAAATTCCGCTTCTGCCTCCAGAAGGTAAGTCGCAGATCCAAACGCGGACAGATAGCAGCGCGCGCCAAGAGACTCGCAGATCCTGGCTAGCAGTTCGCCCTTCTTTCCCTCGCAGCCTAATTCTGAAGTTCGCATGATTGGCGTACTGATACCCAGTTTTCGCATGCACCACGAGATCAATGCAGTGTTCAACTCTGCCAGGCGCCCGGTTGCCCAACCCTCCTGTAACACCTTGCTGAATTCGATCCAATACTTCTCAAAGAACGGTGCCCGGCGATAGTTCATCTGTATCGAATTCAAATGTGTTTGACAGCACTGCATATCAGAAATCGCAGCCTGCCAGATTTGTTGGTCGAACCGTCCTTTGACCTGAACAGGCACCGTTAACAAGATCAACCCTTCGGGGCCCTTTATCTGATTGCGCTGTTGCCACGATCGTTTCTCAAACTGCACCGTATCCAGAAAGACAAATCGATCGACTTGATCAACCTGATCGAAATAGCCGAGCCAAGGCAAATACGTTGGCTGCGAAATGGCTACTTTCATTTCGGAGCCTCGCCCAATACGTAGCGCTCCGCGACCTTATCAAAACCAAGGGCCTGCCAAAAGAGCCTGGCCGAAATGTTGCCCGGCGTGACTTCTAGCTGAATCTTCGAAGGATCAAGTTCTCGAAGGACTCGGATTACCTCGATTGCCACCTGCCTCCCCACTCCGCTCCGGCGACGATGGGGCATGATGTAAAGCTCATAGACCCACCCGTGTGTGCGCGGCAGAAAACGGTGTCTCTCCACGCCATAGACGACAAATCCAATGCGGTCCGCACCGCATTGAATCCACCTTAGGTACACCTCCGGAGTGCGTTGCAGGCAGCTGAAATAGTTGGCGCTCCAATCCTCATGCGGAACAAATCTCGAATCCAGTTCTCTGAAATATGCTTCCGCCATCGTGAGGAATTCAACTTCTTCAGAGTCCTCGACCGGAGCGAGGAGAATCGACTGGATCATCGCGAGCATCCTAGCAGGGCGCTCACAACCCTTTCTGCGCCTAGCCCATCAAGAAGTTCTCGCCCTTTCTTTGACAACTTCGATCGCCGCTCGCGAGATCTCACGAGCTCAAGAAGGGTTTGGGTGACGTACTCCTTCTGCGCTTTCTGTCCGCCAGCGAGACTCACGGCTGCTTCCTCGTCTTGCAGTTTGTCGACAATCGCACTCTGCACCGGATTTCGAGCATAACTGAGGACCGCACACTGCATGAAGAGCGCCTCCCAGAGCGTACCACCAGCCGCGATGATCGCCACATCCGACTCCGACATGATGTGCGCCATTTCCTTCGCGTCGGTCAGCAATCGAAGACGGCCCTTCATTTCCTGTCCCACTCTTTCCAAAAAGTTCGCGTGAGGATTGCTGCCACCGATAACAACCGTAACCTCCAAGTCGTCGAGTTGCGCGGCAGCTACCGCCTCAAGAGCATGCCCCGTAAGATTGTCGGGGTCACTGCCTCCCATCGTGATCAGAACTCTGCAACCTGAGTTTGGGATTTCTCGTTTCCAGTCCAGCCAGTCACTGAACTCCCTTCTCAACAGAACGTACCTTGAACCGAGCAACACTGTGCAATTGGCTTCTCTATGCAGATAGGCGTGATCCGGAACTTGGGGGTTCTGGTCAAGAATGATGTCGGCGTGATGATGCGGCAAGTGCCCATAGTCGTCAACGGATAAAAGCCTGTGTCCCGCCCGTTTCAACGACAATTCGTAGTCCGCTCTAAAGTGGTACCCATCCAGTACGACCCAGTTCGGGTGGCATTTGGCGACGCATCGAGAGGTTTGCTCGGAGTCATCCGAGGTTGCTGCGACTCCTGAAATCTGAATTACCTCGACACCCTCACTCTGGAGTCGCGCTTGGACCGAATGGGGTGGTTTCACCATCGCGAACACTGCACTGCCGCCTGCATCCTGCCACGCTTGCGCCAAGGCCAAGCAGCGCATGACGTGGCCGGTACCGATCGAAGCGCTAGCATCTGCGCGGACTAGTAGAGTGCCAATGCTCATCAATAATTGTCTTTATCGTTTCCGCATCGTTTGCTGCCGTCGCCATGCGAGAGGAAGAACGTCAATGTAACTGCTTTTGCACGACATGGCCGTTCAACTCGAAAAGTTCAGGCTCATGATCGAGCAAATCGAGAATATCTCGCCAGGAGAACATAGCCTTGGATTTCAGCCGATCATAAACTGCCCGCACAAATTCAAGGTCCTCCGGTGTATCGACCGTCCACCGATGTGCACTGTAGTCTTGGTCTCCACTCACGGACAGGATTTTGAACTCATCAGGATGCTCAATGATGTAAGGCGTAACATGCTCACGTTCGTAGGGCTTTCGCGCTTCTTGCCACGCTCGCGCCAACGCATTCATCGACATCACCTCGGTATCGAGGCCGCGGGGATAAGTGCGGACAATTGTGTTAGCAGCGTAGTCAGGACTGCTGTCTAAAAAGGCCTGAACGGTCTTGTCGGTAATCTGTGGATCAATCAGAGGACAGTCTGAGGTGATTCGGATGATGACGTCCGCAGAGACGAATTTTGCCGCGTTGAAGTAGCGATCAAGAACGTTATCCTGATCACCTCGCGAGACCCGAACCGACAGTTTGCGGCATTCGTCAACAATCGCGTCATCGGTTGACTCGTCAGTGGTTGCCACTAGTACGTCGTCGATCCGATTCGAACGATGAAGCCGCCCAACAACGCGGGCCAACATGGTTTCTCCCGCAAGATTTTTGAGCACCTTGCCGGGTAGCCGCGTGCTGCCCATGCGCGCTTGCACAATGGCGACGACTTTCACCGGTTCCCCGCATTCTCCTGGTAGTAGTTCGCCAGCACTTTCCTGACTGCGTGAATCACGTCGCCAACATCGTTGTCGCTCATGCTATGAAACATCGGGAGGCTGATCAGGCGGGCGTACGCGGCTTCAGCAAGGGGAAACTCCCCGCCGCGATAACCAAATCGATCGCGATAGTAGGGGTGCAGATGCACCGGAATGTAGTGCACATTTACGCCAATATTCTCCGCTCGCAGTGCCCGAAAAATCTGGCCGCGATGCGCAGACAATTTCTCCAGATCCAGGCGAACGGGATACAGATGCCAAGCCGGATTCACTTCGGACTTCACCACGGGCGGAACGATGCCCGGTAGATGATGAAACGCGGCGTCGTACATCGCTGCGATCTGGCGTCTGCGCGTAAGATTCGACTCCAATTTCTTCAACTGCTCGATCCCCAAAGCACAGACGATGTCGGTCAGGCGGTAGTTGAATCCGAGCAGCACCATTTCGTAGTGCCACTGCCCGGCGCTCTGGCGTTGTCGCGCATCGCTGGAAATCCCATGGCTTCGGAACCGGCGAAGAGTCTCTGCGAATTCGGGATTATTGGTCGTTACCATGCCGCCTTCGCCGGTGGTAACGTGCTTCACCGGATGAAAGCTGAACACCGTCATATCCGCGATGCTGCCGACCCGAGATCCTTTGTATTCCGCACCAAGAGCGTGGCAAGCATCCTCAATCACGATGAGGTCGTGCTTTCGGGCAGATCCCATGACGGAATCAAGATCTGCCGGATGTCCCGCATAGTCGACGGGAATGATTGCTCGCGTTCTCGGAGTGATTTTCTTCTCAACCTGCGCGGGATCGATATTCAGCGTGTCGGAGGAAACGTCGGCAAACACCGGCGTTGCGCCTTGATACAAAATGCAGTTCGCGGTAGCTGCGAAAGTGAGAGGTGTCGTGATTGCCTCGTCACCCGGCTTGAGTCCCGCGGTAAATGCAGCGCCGTGGAGCGCAGCCGTCCCCGAGCTAAAGCTGACCGCGTGCGCCGAGCCAACGTATGCGGCAAATTCGTCTTCGAACTCTCCGACCTTGGGTCCTGTGGTCAGCCAATTCGATCGTAGTACTTCGACCACCGCCTGAATATCGGCCTCGTCCACCGACTGTCTGCCATATGGCAACAGGGTGTCGCGAACCGGAGAGCCGCCATCAATGGCAAGCATCTCCACGCTAGCGGGGATTGTGGTCATTTGGTTCGCCTAAGCTGAAACGCGTACCGGCACCCGCTCACCTTCGGTCGAACCCGGTGAGATCAATTCCTGCAACTCTCTGCCGGTGAGCCAGTGCACATTGGTGTCGCTCGTATACCGAAATCCCTCCGGCAAAGGCCTTCCGTGAATCCAGTTCTCAGGGCGCCACCACGGATGAGCCGGCTGGATGATGTAGCGGTCCTCGACTTCGAGCGTATTCCTTGCTTCGTCCTCGGAGACCAAAACTTCGTGCAACTTCTCTCCAGGACGAATTCCGATGGTTTCGATCTCGCACCCGGGAGCAATCGTCTCAGCCAGGTCCAGAAGTCTCATGCTGGGGATCTTTGGCACAAAGATCTCTCCGCCATGCATCTGCTCGATACTGCTAATGACGAAACGAACTCCTTGCTCGAGCGTGAGCCAGAAACGCGTCATTCGAGCGTCCGTCAACGTGATTCGCCCATGTCGCCTTTGCTCTTGAAAAACGGGAATCACACTACCGCGGCTCCCGACGACATTACCGTATCTTGCACAGCTGAACCGGGAGTCTTGTGAGCCCGCATATGCGTTCGCCTGGACAAACATTTTTTCTGCGCAGAGCTTGGTAGCGCCGTAGATATTAATGGGATTGACGGCCTTGTCAGTGCTGAGCGCCAGAACACGCTTGACGCCCTGATTGATAGCGGCGTCGATCACATTCCGGCCGCCCATGATATTGGTCTGAATGGCTTCGAAAGGATTGTATTCGCACGCCGGAACCTGCTTGAGCGCAGCCGCATGTACGACAATCGTGACTCCGGCGAGGGCTCTTTCCAAGCGGGAGGCATCGCGCACATCGCCGAGGAAGTACCGCAACGTCGGATCATCAAATCCCGAAGCCCGCATGTCATGCTGCTTAAGCTCGTCCCGGCTAAAGATCACCAGACGCTTCGGGTGGTACTGCTTCAGCATGATCTCGACGAACTTCTTGCCGAAAGATCCCGTTCCACCGGTGACTAAGACTGCCTGTTCCGACCAATTCATCCCACCCCGCCTCGGTTCCACCTTCGAGTTCACACCTTCTCACCCAATTCCGACCCAGAGGGCCAGTATTCAGCCAACGCAGTATCGTGAACGAAAACGCCGTACGCTCCCAATCGTTGAGCGCTAGTATATCGGACGTTCCTGAGAATCAAGCGGTCGTTCACCAGAATGTAACTCGCAGCAGCGAAAATTTCGTAACGAAATTTTCTCCTTCCGATGCTAAAATGGCGGGCGAACTCCCAGTTCATTGTCTCGAATAATTCCCTGCGCGACAGACCAGCCTCTTCGACAGGATGCGTTGGAGATGTGTGAGTGTAAGAAAGGCCTTGTTCAGCTCTATTTGTGAACTGGACAAAACCCTTGAGGAGCAGGCATGGATCTAGGGCCATTGGCACCGGTGAACTCACCCGCGGTTCGCGAAATACAGCCTTCTCCGAATCTGGACCTTGGAAGGTCGGCGGGTACAACTTTCTATCCTGCTCTCCCCACACACGAGTCAACAGCGGGCGAATACGTTCGGGTTCTCTTCAAGCGCAAGTGGGTCATCATTGGATGCTTTGCCACGATCTTCTCAGTGGTGGCGATCGCGAGTTTGAAAACGACCCCCGTGTACGAGGCAGCCGGGACAATTGCTGTTAACAAGCCTGATACAACCCTGAATTTCCAGAATTCCACAACCCTAAGCCTCGATTACTTCGATCCGACCGAACTCGACACGGAAGTCAAGATTTTGCAAAGCGATCTGCTGGCCATGCAGGTCATCCGTGAACTGAATCTCGACCGTCGATCGGAACTCGCGAACCAGGCCCCCCCTTCGCCCTCGTCATCGGGCGATCTTGCACCAGATCCGCTGCAAACCGATCCGGCGCTGGCTTCTTCGATGATTGGTGGTTTCAAGGGCAGTCTGAGAGTAAATCTGAGCCCCAATACGCGGATCATCGAGGTCCACTATCGTAGTGCCGACCCCCAGATGGCTGCCAACGTCGTTAACACGCTGATGCAGACGTACGTTGAAAACAATTTCAAGGCGCGCTTTGAATCGACCATGCAGGCCTCCGACTGGCTATCCAAGCAACTCGTGGACCTGCAAATGAAGGTTGAGACCTCGCAGCAAAAGCTGGTTCGTTACCAGAAAGAACACGAGATTCTAGGAGCCGATGAGAAGCAGAACATCACGATGGAAAAGCTGGACGAGCTCAATAAGGAACTGACAGCGGCCGAGAGCGAGCGGATGGACAAGGAAGCAACCTATCGGCTTGTGGAGTCAGGAGATCCCGAGGCGATCGCTTCCAGCGTCGCCGCCGCTGAAGACGGCGGCGCCGGGCAAACCGGGTCGGCGCTCCTCGGAACCCTTCGTACAAAGGAAGCGGATCTCAAAATCCAGGCGGCGGAACTGAACACCCAGTTTGGACCTTCTTATCCGAAACTCTCGATCCTCAACAATCAGCTCAAAGAAATAGACTCCCAGATTCAGTCTGAGATGAAGAAGATCGTGAGCAAGGTCCGCGGTCAGTACTCGGCGGCTCTCCAACGCGAGAACATGCTCCGTGAGGCTCTGGACAAGCAAAAGCAGGAAGCAAACAAGCTGAATGAGAGCGCAATTGAGTACACGTTGTTGAAGCGCGATGTCGATACCAACCGTCAACTCTACGAGGGACTACTTCAGAAGCTCAAAGAGGCCGGCGTTTCCGCAGGTTTGAAATCCAATAACTTCCGCATTGTGGATAGTGCGCGCCCCCCGACAGGACCCATCGAACCGAACGTCCCGCGAAACTTGCTGTTTGCGGCTGTGCTTGGCTTAGCATCGGGAATTGGCCTCGCCTTTCTCCTGGAGGGTCTCGACAATACGGTTCGAACGACCGAACAGGCACAGATGATTTCTGGTGTGGCGTCTCTGGGAATGATTCCCCTTGGTTCGAAGTCGGCCCGCGAGGGACCGAACCCCAAGCGCCTTGTACTCGCGAGCTCGAAGGAAGCGGTTGAGCTGGTCACCCAAGTCCGCCCGCAGTCCCAAATGGCGGAGTCGTACCGAGCCCTCCGCACTTCCTTGCTGCTATCCAGCATCGGTGCGCCTCCCAAGGTCATTATGATCACGAGCGCTCTGCCGCAGGAAGGAAAGACCACGACCAGTATCAACACGGCAGTCGTCCTCGCGCAGAAAGGCGTTCGTGTTCTCCTGATTGACGCCGATCTGCGCCGGCCCAGCATTCACAAAACGCTCGGCATGGGTCCGCATAGTGGACTCAGCAACGTCTTGACGGGAAGCACGACACTGGAACAAGCGGTTGCGCCCAGCGCGGTTCTTCCGAATTTGTTCGTGCTGCCTTCGGGGACGCCACCGCCGAATCCCGCGGAGCTCCTGGCGTCTGCTAACATGCGCGATCTCTTAGATCAACTCCGGGAGCAATACGATCACGTCGTAATCGACACTCCTCCGTCTCTCTCTGTCACCGACGCGGTTGTGCTCTCCCCGCGCGCCGATGCTGTCGTGCTGGTAATTCGCTCCGCCCAAACCACCAAGCAAGCTCTTCGCCGATCTCGCGACGTCTTAATGCAGGTAAACGCCAAGGTTGTAGGTGTTTTACTTAACGCAGTCGACCTGAGCTCGCCGGACTATTACTACTACTACGAATATCAAGGAAAGTACGCCCGGTACTATCGCGACGGGGATTCGTCTCATGAGGAAGAGGACGATCTAGAAGAAACGCCATCATCGAGCAGCGCCTAGCGAAACTCATTCATCCTGGACCACATGAAGATTTCACTTAACACGCCTGCCCGACGAGCCACGATCGCGGCCGTCGCAGCGGTGCTCGGGTTGGCATATATCGCCATCGTCACGAGCGTATTCGTTGCTTCGTGGTACGGGGAGCGGGTCGAACTGAAAAGCCTGAAGCGGGCGGCATGGCTGGATCCCGGGAACGCGGAGTATCGCGATCACCTCGGACGTTACTACGATCTAGTGGTCCGCGATCCGGGCGCAGCTGTAGAGGAATACAAAATAGCGGCGCAGTTGAATCCGCACTCTGCGCGTTACTGGTTCGATCTGGCTAGTTCGTATCAGGTTCTTGGAGACACCAAGAGTCAAACCGCGGCGCTCGAGCGCGCCATAAAGGCGGATGCCACCACTCCCGATGTCGCATGGGAAGCGGCTAACCTTTATCTGGTTCAGGGCGAGAACGAAAAGGCATTACGCGAATTCGGCGTTGTGATCGCCAATGATCCTTCGCTCGCAAACATTGCGCTTCAGTTCGCGTGGCGGATCGACCCCGACATCGACTCAATGCTGCGTGACATAGTTCCCGTCCGTGCCGATGCGTATACCGGCTTTCTTGAACTGCTTGAGTCGAAGCAGGAGACGAACAGTACGACGAAAGTCTGGAATGCACTAATGCAGACTCATCAGCCCTTCGAAATTGCACACGGATACGACTACATTCGCTACCTCGTGCAACACAAGGAAGTTGATCAGGCGGTACAGGCCTGGCAACAGATCGCTAGCCGCTTCGGACTCACTGCCTACCTGCCGTCGTCGACCAATTTGATTGTTAATAGCAATTTCAATCTGAAAGTGCTGAATGCCGGGTTTGATTGGCAGCACCAAAAACAGTCGAGCGTCACGTTGACGCTGGACCCGAGCGATTTTCATGCGGGCCGACGTTCATTGCTCATCACCTTTGATGGTCCAGGAATCGTGGAGTCTGGAATTTATCAACTCGTCGCTGTACAACCCAACACTACATACGATTTCAGTGGTTACTACAAAACCGGTGAATTTGAGGGCGCTGGAGGACCTCATTTCACCATTCAAGACATGTATACCCAGGCCGTGTACTACGAGAGCGAAGAACTGAGAGATACGGGCTTTTGGAGATCGGCAGACGGGGAGTTCACAACCGGCCCCGATTGCAGGCTGATCGTGCTGCACGTCCGTCGTCTTCCGGCAGGCAGTCCCATGCGCGGTAAGCTCTGGATCGGTGACTTTCACCTAACCAGAAAACCTTCATAATCACGTCCCCAAGTAGTCCAAGGTCATGAGGCTTCTGAGAAGCAAGAAAACGGCCGTAGCGAATCCCCAATTATTGTCGGCACAATTGGGCTCTGTCCTTCTTTACGGGACTTTCGCCCTGCTGATGTTCGGTCCCTTGGCTTTTGGAGCAGTCGAGCTCTGGTCGATTTTTGTCATAGAAGCAGGCGTGCTAGTGCTATCGGCTCTGTGGCTTGCAAAACAATTGTTGGACGGAGAAATCAATCTCTTCGGAAATCCGTTGTTCCTGCCAATGGGCGCTTTCGCCGGGCTCATCGCTCTGCAACTTGCGTTCCGCAGAACCGCATATTCACACGACACCATCGGCGACGGGCTGCTCTACTGCGCGTACGCCATGCTCTGTTTTCTCGCAAGTCAAAGCCTGCTACGCGTATCGCAGGTGCGGAAGATCGCAGTAATCCTTGCTGTCTATGGCTGCCTTGTTGCTGGCTTTGCGCTTCTGCAGGGTGTTGCCCCGAATGGAAAGCTCTACTGGATGCGCCAGCCACGATTGGGGGGATGGATTTACGGCCCTTACGTAAACCACAATCACTACGCCGGACTGATGGAGTTGCTGGCCCCGATCCCTCTGGTCATTTCTCTCTCTCACCTAGCTCATGAAAAAACACGAATCGCCTGTGGGATAGCGGCGGCGGTCATGGTGGGAACGATCTTCCTTTCCGGTTCACGCGGAGGGATGCTGGCAATTTTCGTTGAGCTGGCGGTTCTCGGAGTGGTGCTGGCTCGCCAGAAAAAAAGAATGCGCATTGCCATCGCCGCTGGAGCCTTCGCAGTCGTTCTTATCAGCTTGCTCGTCTGGCTTGGGGGCAAAGAACTGACGACCCGTGTCGCCAGTATCTCGAAAGAAGCACGCGGAGAAATCTCAGGCGGCATGCGGCTTTCCATCGACCGCGACGCAATCCGGATGTTTCGTGAAAGGCCCGTGCTGGGCTGGGGTCTTGGGACATTCCCTGTCGTCTATCCTCAGTTTCGTAGCTTCTACACGAATTTCTTCGTGAACGAAGCGCACAATGATTATCTACAGTTGCTTTCTGAGATGGGGCTGGTGGGCTTTGGCACTATGATTTGGTTCTTCATAGTTCTTTTCCGCCGGATTCCCCAAAAAATTCGACAGTGGCCTTCCAACGTTAGCGGCGCCGCCACTCTCGCATGCACTCTGGGTGTTAGTGGAATCCTCGTGCACAGCCTGATTGATTTCAATTTACAGATCCCTGCCAACGCGGCCCTGTTTTATGTCTTCTGCACAATTGCGGCCGCTCCCCCACTGCTTCAGAGATCCCGCAAGCGTCGACCCGTTTCATCCGAGGAAGAAGAGCCGCTACCCGCTTCTGAGGTTGTGTAGAGGGTGGACGCGGCACCTGCTCTTATTCTAAGGGGGACGCGTATTCCCTGATCGGAAGACGCGCGGGAAAACGAGTGTTGGAAGGAAGCCTACACGAAATGCTCTCTACGGCTTTGTAGGACTCGCCGGTTCATCATTCTTAACCAGCACCCATGTCGCAACCCCACCGATCACTACCGCGCCGGCACCAATTGCCCAGGGGGAATTCAAAATGCCACCAGTCGCAGCCGCAGGAGCCCCAGCTTGCCGCTTTTTCTTCTTTTTGCCGGAACTGTCAGGCACAGTCTCGTCTCGCGTTGTTTCCTGGCCTTGTGGCAGGGTGACAGTGTTCTGACCGTCGCTCACGAACAGATCGCCCTTCCGCGCTGCGATCCGGATCGTTCCATCGAAATCGGTCACATTAAATTCTGTCCAGGAATTGGAAACGGGCGTCACTTTGACATCGCCGGCCGTCGTCGCCATCTGCTTGGATGTAGAAACTGCCACCCCGCCATGGTCGATTCGGACGGAACCGCCTTCGAACTGCACCAGAGAATCTGCAAGGACCGTTACGCTTGAGCCCGATCCATTGATCTGCGCCACGGAATCCGATCGGGTTTGCAGGAGATCACCGGAGAAGATCGCCAGAGAAGGACGAGGCACGTGCGCGCCGTTAATCCATGCCGCCCCGTTGGTATACAACATCGCCGGATTGGAATCGGCCGCGAACGAAGCTACCGGGAACAGAACGATAAGCACACTACTCACCAAACCGCGAAACGCGGACCTGCCCATTCCCACACTCCGTTAATAACTGTTTTGGTGACTTTTTGGATCGTAACGTTCTAAGGAGTTGTCCGTCAATGGGTTTTGTGCTAGGAAAGCGCTTTTCCGGTGGAAAACTTATCTGTCGAGATTTCCACAAGAAACTTCAACGGCATTCAAGTATCTCTTGCTACCGTTCTGTGTTGTTTAGGCGTCTGTGGAAAACTATCGAGAACGGTCTTCTTTCGAAGCTCTGCTCTCCGCATCTGCCAACCAGCCACGGCGAAGCCGATCCTGAGGAATGCTCGACAAATAGGGCTTGATGTCGAGGATAGGTGTTCCGTCGAGCATATCAACTCCGCGCACGTGAAGCAGCCGACCCTCACGTCGAAGCAATTGCACAACGGTCAATCCGACGGGGTTGGGACGCCGCGGAGATCGCGTCGCAAAAACCCCGTGCGGACGCGAATCGCTTGGAGGGTTCCCGATGAGTTCGTACCCTTCGGCGCGGTCGAACACCCAGAGGACAAACAAGTGAGAGAAGCCCTCGATATCAGTTAAGCCGATCTCGTATTTCGGAAGGATCTCGAGAATTCCTTCGGCTTGATGCTTTGCGCCCAGACCTTTCGGGACGCCGTGGGTGCTCGGGTAGGGACTTTTCACGTATCCGATGGGGTCGAAGGAAAACATAGAGAGGATCCACCGTCAACAGTGTTGCACAGGATCGAAAGCATCGACGCAAATTCTTCGCGCCGCGCGTGAGCCGCATCATTCGTCGACGACAAACTCGCCATAAAACTTTACGCCAGCTTGACGAAACTCTAGGTTCAAAAATGCAACGTCGGCGGAAATCGCGCGCATCCCAGCAGCTGAATCGTCCTTCCTGAGATAGTCAATTCTTAGAGCAAGTGCGCGCACTCGTGTGTGCACTTGGAAACACGGACGAATCCCTGTCGACGGTCACCGCCGGTCGATGCACTCAAAACTAATGAGGAGCGTTCCGATGCAGAAGGCAGTCATGTTTGTGATGAGCTTCATTCTATTTCTGCCCCTGGCGGCATTTGCACAAGAGAATCGGTCAGAAGTTAGCCTGCAGGGCACAGGATTGTTTACGAAAGACACGACCGGAAACGGCAACACTTACAGTGCGACGGAGAGTGGCGGCTTCCTGGGTACCTATCGCTATCACCTGAACCACTGGCTGTCGGCGGAAGCAGCCTACGGATACAGTCTCGACACCCAGAAATACTCCTCCGCCGGCGCATTTCGTATCCAGTCCCACATCCACCAACTGACCGGCTCAATGATTCTGAATTTGCCTTCGCGCCCTAGCTCGCGCATCAGCCCCTACGTTATTGCAGGTGGCGGCGCGCTACTGTTCAGTCCAACCGGAAACCAGCTCAATACTCTATCCGGATCCGCATTTCAAGCGAAGCCTGCGTTTGTTTATGGCGTAGGCGCGAATTATGCAATCCAAAAACACATTTCGCTGCGGGTGGAGTATCGAGGTTTCCTCTATTCGACGCCCGATTTTGGATTCGGCGGCTTGGCCACAAATACTCTGACCCACACTGCGATGCCATCGGTTGGTCTGACTTTCCGTTTTTAACCGAACTCCTACCGAGACGAGATTGAGGCCGCTGATTAGATTGACGACTCTCTTGCAGTAGAACGAGCGCAGTGTGAGGAATCTGCACTGCGCTCCTCTTGCAAGTCTTACTGCTGTTGTTCAGGCTCCTTCGGCAGTGGCCCTTCAATCGGCTTGCGCGGCAGCATCTGATCGCGCATCGCTGCGTCATAGACGAAGCTCGCCACGATCACCGATATCTGTTTCAAATCCTCCGCCTGCAGCCGATCGTAAACGTCCATATTGGAGTGATGGGTGCGAGTCTCGTATTCAATGGGATCCTGGATGAATTGAAATCCGGGAATCCCAACGGCATCGAAGGAAAGATGGTCTGTGCCCCCAGTGTTGCGCATTGTCAGCGTGGTCATACCCAGATCTTTGAACGGCTTCATCCAGGCTTCGAAGATGGGAGCCACCGCTGCATTTTCTTGGAGGTAAACACCGCGGATCCTCCCAGTACCATTGTCAACATTGAAATATGCCGCCACCTTCGCCTGCTCGGGCTTCACGGTGACTGGCCCGGCTTCCCTTCTGAGGAGAGTTGGCATGCCCTTCATGTTTGGGTCATCCATTGGAGGCCGCGACCCAAAATGTTTTTCGACATAGCCTTGCGATCCCAGCAGACCTTCTTCCTCCCCGCTCCACAACCCGATCCGGATTGTTCTGCGGGGCTTGATATCCAGTGCTTTCAAGATACGCACCGCCTCCATCATCACAACGCTGCCCGCGCCATTATCAGTCGCGCCAGTGCCCGCGTGCCATGAATCCAGGTGCGCGCCCAACATCACAACCTCATCTTTCTTGTCTGTGCCGGGAATTTCCGCGATGGTGTCGTATTGCATGGAATCGTCGTCGTAAAAAGTATTCGCAACGTTGAGTTCGAGTGATACCTCTTTCTTCTGATCCAGAAGGCGCGCGATCCGATTCCAATGCTCCGAAGCCATGGTGAGTTGTGGAACCGTTGTCGTCTCTCCAGGCTTGTACGAGCCGCCCGACTGGACGAACACAGTGCCTCCGCCCGAAGTGCCGCGGCTGTGATCAACCACGGCAAGAACCTTCTCGTCCGCGAAGAACTGATTCAGGTCTTTCATGAACTGCCGGCGCCGCATGATCTCTGCCATGCGAAACGGCGGACGCTCCCCAGGAATCTGATACTCACCGATCTTCGTCAGGGCCTCGTCGTTAAGCCGCTCATACGGCAACTCCGTAATTGGCTTTACCTCCGCATTGGGGCCAAAGATCACGATCATTCCGGCGAGTTTGCCGCGGTACTTCTCGAAGTCTTTCTTGTCTTCAATGTTCGCGCGAATACATTTTCCGCTGACAACGCCATTCGTTCCAGGCGTCCATGCTTTGGCATATGCAATCAATGGCGTGATGTCGGGAGCCGTCATTCGGACATTCACATACTGGTTGGCCCATCCGCGCCCGAAAGGACCCCACGACTCAAGATGTGCATTGCTAAGTCCAAGCTCAGTGAGCTTGTCGCGTGTCCACTCATTGGCGCGCTTCATGTTCGGAGAACCCGTGAGGCGCTCACCGATCGAATCCATGAGTCCCGAAGCAAGATCCATCACCTTGGAATTGTGAAATCCTTCGTAGCGAATGCGAGTAATCGCTTCGAGATCAACTTTCTCCTGCGAGCTTTGCGAATGGACCATAGGGACGCCGACCAGACTCAAGGCAAGCGGACACACGAACTGCGCGAGGCGCTTCATCATTGGCTCCTGGTTAAAAATGCAATCGGGGATTATACAGCTCAGGAAGAAGTTCGCAGACAGTGGTGATTGTAAAGTTTCGTAGAGAACTCCCGATGCTTTCTCTATGCATTGAAACAGCAGTACCGCATTGAGATTTAAGAGGGTTTACCGCCAGCAGGCTGTGCGGCCGGCACTTTTCGCTTCTCTTCGGTGTCCACCGAGTACAGCATGAAGTGGTCAAAACTGTGGCGACGATAATATCGATGCTTTCGGAAATCAAAATAGATCTCGGCGCTCTTCGGCAGCCACAGCGTCGTGTTCTTAGCTGGAAATGGTACCGGGCCGTAGTCCACCGCCTGGTGCTCACTGAGAAGCCTGATCTCCGGCATCGGGCGCACCATATCAGCTTCGATGCGAACGATCTGGAACTTGTCGGCGGTGATCCACGCCCTTCCTTTCAAGTCGACCATGTGTAGTTGATTCCCAACCTTATAAGCATGCATGCGGCTGGGCCGGTCGTCCCGCTGCCGGAAGTGCACCAACCAGCTTGCCTGTCCTCGCCAGTCTCCAAGACCTTCACACTTGATCTCAAAATTGTCGCGCATGTGTGGATGAAAGACGAGCGCGAGGGTCACAAATCCCGAACTGGCAATCTGGTCGGGATATCCCTCTAATGCCATCTTGTCGGCGCGGTATTCATCGACACCGATAAAACCCGGCTCGGTCTCTGAGATCGAAGCAACGTAGTTGTACTTGCGTTTCTCGGTGCGAACCGGAATTCCGAAGTTGTCGAGTGCTTGATGAAACAAATCTTCCACGGCCGCAAAGCGCTGTACGTCGTCCACCAGTTCCTGGACCCGGCTTCCGGATTCTTGAATAACCTGGGCCTCAGGACATTCAACGTTGGATGCCACCGAAGGGGCTCTATCGTCCACACTTGGCGGCTGCCAGGACTTTACCGGAAGTGTCGGCGGCGACATCGCTTGGATGGGATCGATGCCGAACAGACGCACCCCTGGCGCATTTGGATCTTTCTTCGAAGGGGCGGAGTCTGATTTGGGCGATGGAGAATCGCGGACTTGATCCTTGATCTGAGCAATTAATTCGCGAACTTGCCCTGCCACTGGATGACTCGGCGACTCGTCGAGGAATCTATTGAGCGCTTGAACTCCTTCCTGATCCTGACCTAAGCCGAGCAATGCCTCTCCCAATACCAGATTCGCAGGACTCGACGCACTCTTCGTAGTACCCTGACCCTTTGCAAGCGCAATCTGGGCCTCATCTCGCGCCTTGCCAAACTCCTTTTGATGGAGATAAGCGTCGGCCAGCAAACTGTGCGGCAGCCAGTTCTCGCCGTCGGCGATCACCGCCTGCTCGAGCGCAGATCGAGCGGCGGGATAGTCCTCGCTCTCGAGATTTGTTCGTCCCAGAAGAGTCCATGCTTGACCATTGTGCGGACTGAGAGTGGCCGCCGCCCCCAGATAATTCGCGGCCTTTGGGTATTCCTTCTTTTCAAAATGCAAATACCCCAGCAGGAAATTCACGTCCGCACTATTCGGCGCTAGTCCGTACGCTTGATCGAGTTGTTTCTGTGCGGCCGCAAGGTTGTTCGATTTCAGAAACAGGATCGCATGCTTCGCCTCCTTTCGTGCCTTAGGCGAGAGTATGGAATCGGACACGTCGAGGTGAATGGCCGCAGGGTCCCGATGCAAAACGATCTCGATCTTTGATGGGGCCAGCGAGTTCGTCACCAGCAATTCTTTGTGCTCACTCAGATATCCGACGGCGCTCACTTCTACTTCGTAATTCCCAAACGCAACGTTGGTGAGAACGCTCTGCGCATTATCGTCGGTCGTCTGAAACGTAGCCGTGTGGTCGGTCGAGTTTATGACTTTGATCAGTGCCTGCCGGTCGAGGTGCGCGGTCGTATGCTCGGAGAATACATTGAAGATTACAACTCCAGTACCTGGAGCCGTGTCATAGGAGACAGCCACTTCGGTAAGGTGCTGGGGATCGTTCAGTCCGCCTCGCTGAGCAAGCGCGGTCACCGAGAAGCAGAGGATCAAGCATGGAACGGAAAACGCTCGCGTTATGAGAATGTCCAACTGGCGCGCCCGCATTTCATAAACCCCAAAGCCGTGTGCAGAAGTGTGTCACAGGACCTTTAGGTGGTCAACAACAGTGCGGTATTCCGGCTTCGTTTAATGCTTCTCTGCTGGCTTCTCTACAGCTGGAAGTTGTTTGGTTTCAGCGCCACTCTCACGGCTTGTGTCCGCAGCTTTCTCGTTTTCATCATCGTTGTTCTTCACGATGTACTGAACAATTACCGAGATTCGCCGGTTGGCGGGGTCGAGCGGAGCGTCTGGTTTGCGCAGCCGCTGATCGGCAAAGCCACGCACCTGGATCACCTGATCATCATGAATCCCATTGGCTTGCATGACGCGACGGGCGGCATTAGCTCGATCGGCGGATAGCTCCCAGTTGCCATATGCTGCGGACGGAGCATATGGGTGCGAGTCGGTGTGTCCTTCAATAGACAGCTTGTTTGGCAAGTTGCTGAGTTCCTGCGCGAGAGTGATCAGCAATTCCGCGCCATCGGGCTTGAGTTTCGCACTGCCGCTATCGAAGAAGGTCCCACTGGCAGATTCCGACAGCTCGATGCGCAACCCCTCTGCGGTAACTGTCATCTCGATATGGCTCTTCAGTTTTTCAAAATCCGACATCTGCCGGATGGAATTCTGCAGTTGCTCTTTTAACTTGGGCATGTTGTCGCGGGTAAGGACAAAGTTCTCTCCCGTGCCCTGCATGTTGCTGCCGACTTTCTTTGAGTTTCCTGTGGGGTCCTTAAAATATCCGCCCACGGCCTCCTGAATCTGCTTGCTGCTATTCATGAGCCAAAGCACGATGAAGAGGGCCATCATTGCCGTCACGAAATCGGCATAGGCCACTTTCCACGCGCCCCCATGATGACCACCGTGGCCACCCTTCTTTTTCACAATGATGATGGGGCGCGTCTTTTCCATAAGCTCATAGCCAGCCTAAGAAGTAGCTGCCGCAGCTGCAGCGGCGGCGGGCGTTCCTCCACCGCGGCAAGCCTGTTCCAGTTCTTTGAACGACGGCCGCACGTGCCCTGGGACAGCGCGCCTGGCCACCTCGACGGCCATAATCGGAGCGGTCCCTTTCAGAATGGAAACCATCAATACCCGCATGACGTAGAGAAACGCGTGCTCTTCGTCCGCGGCTTTCGCCATATTGGCGGCGATGGGACCGATCAAGCCGTAGCAGAGCAAAATGCCGAGGAAAGTCCCGACCAGGGCCGCTGCCACCTTGTGGCCGATTTCTTCCGGAGGACCGCCCAAGGCCCCCATTGTGATGACGACGCCGAGTACCGCGGCCACAATGCCCAATCCGGGTAGAGAGTCCGCCATCGTGCTGAGCGCTGCAGTGGGCTGGGCAGCATCATGATGGTGGACCTCAAGATCGAGGTCGAGCATCTGGTCCAGATCAAATGCATCGACGCCTGTGATTGCCATGCGCAACGAGTCGCACACGAAATCTCGAATGTGGTGGTTCTTTAAGAAGCCAGGATTCTTGCTGAGAACGGGACTCTTTTCCGGGTCTTCGACATCACCTTCGAGCGCCATCAAGCCGTCTTTGCGGGCCTTGTTGAGAAGTTCGTACATCATTTTGAGGGTATCGATGTAAGCCTGCTTCCCGAATTTCGAGCCGCCGAACACACCTCCGATTCCGCCCACAATCTTCTTGATGATGTGGAGCGGGTTGGCCACCAACACCGTTCCGATCGCAGCGCCGCCGATGATAATCAGTTCCGCGGGCTGGATCAGGACGCGGAGGTTCCCGTGTTCCATCAGGTAGCCGGCGACGACACATCCGAAGACGACGATGATGCCGATAATTGCGAACATTTCTAACTCCCGGCCGGATCCGCACCTACCGCAGAAGTACCAGTGAGCCACTCCGATGCCACATGCAGCGACTTATGGGCACGATCCAGAAGCAACTCAGGCGTATCGTCAGGTTGAACACATGCTTGCCCGATCGAAACTGGCAATGAATGCCGCTCACCCCACCACTCGATTCCCTCGCCTGCCAGCGTGCGGCGCACCTGCTCACGCAACGAAGGAAGCGTCTCTTGCTGGCATCCGCTCAGCACGACAAGAAACTGATCATCCGTCCAGCGGCCAATGTAGTCTGCGATCGAAAAAGCTCCTTCCAACGAGCGTGCTACCACACGCAAGAATGACGATCCCGCTTCTACGCCAAGGTTCGCCCTAAAGTGCGTCAATTTCTCAACCCGGATCAGCAGCACTCCGAACGGGACCTGCGATTCGCGATACGTCACGAATGCGCGATGTAGGTACCGTTCTGCCGTCGCACGGCTTGCCGTGCCGGTCACCGGATCCATGAATTCTGGCAAGTACACGCTCAGGGAGCGACCTGAAGTTGCCGAGGATTGCAACTCTTCGAATGTCCCTACCGCTCCAACGATCGAGCCATTTTGACTGCGTACCGGAACCGCGCGTACCCGAACCGGAACTTCGTACCCGGACTTGTGGTGAAGAATGCCATTCGACTCATCCGCGTGCGACGTCTTCATCACCCGAGCCAAGGGGCATCCCTCGCTGCAGAACTCACAACCTGGCTGATTGCAATGCAGCAGCGGCTCCGGGATACAACTGCGTCCGATGACTTCATGACGCAGATGGCCGGTGATGCGTTCGGCACCATCGCTCCACAGCAAAATTCTTTTTTGCATGTCGACTACACACACTCCGGTCGGCAAGCTCTCGAGAATGCTGCGACAGATGTCGGAATCATGAAGGGAAAACACTGCTGCCTTTGGGTCCCTTTTTCGTGGTGACCTACGAAAGGTTCATCGGCAGAAATTCACAAGACTTCAAAGCCCGGATGCAGGCGAATTCGAGCAGAGCGTGGCGATTGAACTGGCGGATCAATAACTTACCCGGATGGCACTTTAGAGGTATCCATAGCCCGAACGTGCCATAGGCAAGAATCTGCATCCGTCTTATTTTCTTTGGTGAGCAGTTCTGGGGGAGGGCTGCCCGGGCGTCCTGGACTCGAAAGAGTTTCAGGACGCTCGTTATTTTTGCGGGAATTTCTATTCGGAGCTAGCGGCCGTATCTTCCCATCCACTCGCCTTGTGCCAGAACGTGCCCTTTCATCGCTGCTTCGACTTCCTTCTTGGTCGCGCCGGGCTTGAGGTCGAGCGTCGTGTCGAGCGCATAGAGAGTGAAGTAATAGCGATGGGCCTTGCCCGGCGGCGGACATGGACCGTTATAGCCGGTTTTGCGGAAATCGTTGCGTCCCTGCATCGAGCCATCGGAAAGCCTTTCCTCTTTGCGTATGCCCTCCGCAAGGCCGCGTGCAGAAGCTGGCACATTCCAGATTGCCCAATGGTTCCAGTTTCCAACAGGTGCATCTGGGTCATCTACTAGCAATGCGAAGGTCTTCGTCCCAGCCGGTGGGTCACTCCAGCTCAGCTGCGGAGAAAGATCTGCTCCATCGCAAGTGAAGTTCTGGGCAATATTTCCGCCATTGGTAAAACTCGGGCTCGAGATCGTCAAAGACATGGATGCCTCCGCTTCGGCGACGAACAACGGAACATCAGAGTGGCGCATGGCCACACCACGGGGACATACGACTGTTGGACTAAGCAACGCAATTGCCGCTGCAATGCCGGCAGAATTGCGCAGCACGTTGAGAAAGAAGAGGGAGGATTTCAAACGGTCCTCCTGTGGGACAATATCAGTTGGTTGAGATTGTGAAGTTCACCGTAATCTTGGCTTCAGTTTCAACGGTTTCAGCGCCCTGATAGTGCGGCTTGAAGTGCCACTGCCGAACCGCTTCGAGAGCGGCTTTGGCAAGGATCGGCGGCCCGCTTAGCACGTGGAGGTCTTGAATCAAGCCATCTCGCCCGATCAATGCGTGCAAGGTGACAGCTCCCTGCACTTTCATTTGACGAGCCAGCATCGGATACCCCGGCTGCACTGAATGGGCGACAACACGCGATGAATCTGCCGCAATAGCCGCACGCTCGGCGGCGCTTATCGTGATGTTGGCCGGAACTTCACTCTCCCGGATCGATGGCCTAGGTGGCGCCGAGTCCGCGTTCTCTTCCGGTTGCATATCAACTCGGACGGAATTACTGCCGGGACGCAGCGTATGGTGCGCGCTTCCCGCCACGACTTCGACGTCCAGCGGCGGCAATACTGTCCTGGTCACGGTCAAAGGCGGCGCCGAGTCCTCAACCGCTGGAGGTTGCGCTGGGCGCGAGTGCACCTTCTTATGCACAATCGTGGACGGCTTGGACTCGGGCGTGGCTGCAGCTTCCGCAAAAGGAGACGGCGCTTCCAGGGGTCGGTCGGTAGCGTCTTCCGCCTCCGGAAACCAGAAATCGTGGTCCCGATAAAGAACGAACGCCAGCGACACCAGGAGCAACATCAGCGCCGCTACCATCAGGCGTCGCTGCTTCGGCTCCTGCGCAGACGAGCCACCTGGCAATAGGCGATTTTTCGGTATCTCTGACCGAATAGGACCGCGCATAGGACTGTGCCCGCTATACAGGCAACGCAGCATAGTATGCCCTGAAAGGCACCCAAAAACCAGTCATGAACCCCCGAAATTCTCGAGACAAGGCACCCCTGAAGTGCACCTCGACCTACAGCTCAGGTTCGCGTAACTTTGTGGAACTTTACGAATCTCATTTTAAGAATGGGCATGGTATTCCAGATTTGCACGGCAAAGAAGACCGATCAGAACAGTTCTCGAATGGCGAGTTCGAAGCTCATGGAGAAACCCTGACAACAGGACTGACGGGAACAATTCCATGCTTATACTGACTGGTTGGAAGAGAGATACACGGCACTGACGCGGCGAGGCTAGATGGCCGAATTGAATGTTGTCATAAACGATCCAGGCTCAGGAACCCGCGAGCAAGATCTCATTGCGCAGGTGCAGCGCGGTCATCACGAGTTGTTCTATGAACTCGTCCGCCCCTATGAGCGCCGAGTCTACGCTGCAGCTATGGCCATCCTGCGAAACCAGACGGATGCCGAGGACGTTGCGCAAGAAGCCATGTTGAAGGCCTTGGCAAACATCCGCCAGTTTCGCGCCGAGGCGCGATTCAGCACGTGGTTGATTCAGATCACGGTAAACGAAGCCCTAATGCGCCGGCGAAGAGAGCGAGCAGGCATGATCGAAGGAATCGATGATCATCGCGACGACGAAGGCGAATATACACCCCGGGATTTCGCGGACTGGCGGGAGATCCCGTCGGAAGCTCTCGAGAGAAAAGAGGTCCGCCAGAAACTGGCAGAAGCACTCGCCAGCTTGGATCGGAAGTACCGTGAGGTTTTCATTCTCAGAGACATGGAGCAACTGAATATTCAGGAAACCGCCGAAGCCCTTGGCATTTCCGTGGCGTCGGTAAAGACGCGGCTGCTGCGAGCGCGGTTGATGTTACGCGATCTGCTCGCCGGAGGGTGGGACCAGGGATGGTTCAGCCGCTTGCCCTTCGAGAAGGGAACAAAGCCATGGTGAACCACGAAACGATGAATTGCGATCAGGTCTGGAAAGAAATCTCCAATTACGTTGAGGGTGACATTGCACCGGCAGTCCGGGTAGCGATGGACGATCACTTCCATAGTTGCCAGCGCTGCAGATCTGTGCTCGATGGGACACGTAACGTGATTCGTCTTTACAGTGACGAGCGCATGATCGATGTGCCGTCGGGATTTGGGCAGAGGCTCGAGAAGCGGATTTCCCAGACTGTGCGCGCACAGGGCCGTGGCTGGGCCTGGTCCAGATGGCTCATCCCGATCGCGGCACTGGCGCTCTTTGCGGGCGGACTACGCTGGGGAAATTCGTTGATTAAGGCCGTCCAACTGCATTCGGACCGTGCACAATGGGTCGCCAAGATACCGCCTGATATGAAGGTCGTGGTCTCCGAAGGAGAAAAAGAATTTCATGTACCGGGCTGCGAGTTCATTCGTAATAAAGATAAGGAACGGACATTGACTGCACGAGAAGCGATCCGCGAAGGCTACGTCCCATGCCCAAAATGTATGCGGAAGTATCTAGAGCCAGAGTCGAACGCGAATGTAGTTCAAGAGCCAGAAATGCGTGCCGAGAACGATTTCGCCGATGATCGCGAGAGCCGTTTTCGTTGAGACCAAATGAAACCAGGCGCACCACTGTGGACAGACGCCGGATGTAGTGGGATGAAGGAAGTGGCGCGCTAACAGGCCAACTGGTCGCGCGTAAGCTTCAAGCCGTTGAGGTTCCCCAATGCTGTGACGGCGACAGATTCCGGCTTGAAGAACTCGTTCGCTAAATTAGCGAGATCCTCTGCTGTCACGGCTTCGATCCGCTCGATCAGCTCGTCGAGATCGTAAAACCGGTCGAAATACATCTCCTGCCGCGCCAGATTCGACATGCGCGAAGTGCTGGATTCCAGTGAAAGCATCAGACTCCCTTTTAGCTGAGCCTTGGAGCGGCGCAATTCTTCCTCTGGAACCGAATCGCTCTTGAGCTTGCGGAATTCCTCCACTACCGATTGCACGACCTTGGCGGCAGACGCGAGCGAAGTACCGGCATATACCGCCAGACATCCCGTATCGCGATACGGGTTCAGATCGCTGTAAATGGAGTAGGCCAGTCCCTGTCGTTCGCGGATATTCTGAAACAGACGCGAACTCATGCCACCGCCAAGTACGGTGTTGAGGATGTAGCCAGCATGCCTCTTTTCGTGTGCAATCGGATGCGCCGGCACGCCGATGCACAACTGTACCTGCTCGAGCGCCTTCTTGTTCCGCAAAATAATGCGCGAGAAAGTCTTGGGTGCAGACGAGTGGAAGCCGTTTGAAACTGGCTTCATGTATTCAAAATGCCTTTTCACCAACTCTACGAACTGATCATGGTCCAGATGGCCCGCCGCAGAAACAATGATGTTTCCTGGAGCAAACCGATGCGCGTAGGCATCGACCACGGAATCGCGCTCAAAACGCTTCACGGTTTCCTTGGTTCCGAGGATCGGTTTCCCGAGTGGATGATCCTTCCAGAAATTCTGCGTGAAGATTTCGTGAACAAGATAGTCGGGATTGTCCTCGTCCATCTTGATCTCTTCCATGATCACGCCGCGTTCGCGCGCGATGTCCGAGGCATCAAATATCGGGTTGAGCACCAAATCACTTAAGATGTCGAGCGCAGTCGGAATATGTTCATCGAGAACCTTGACATTGAAGCAGATGCATTCCTTGGCAGTGAAAGCATCCATATTGCCGCCAATGGAGTCCACCTGTCGGGCGATCTCCTCCGCGGTGCGGTGCTTGGTCCCTTTGAAGACCATGTGCTCTATGAAATGGGAAATGCCATTCCACTCCGGGTCCTCATCACGAGATCCAGTCTGCAACCATATGCCTATCGAAGCAGACCGAATGTGCTGCATTTGCTCGGTAATCACGGTGAGCCCGTTGGCGAGCTTTTGACGACGAATATTTCGAACTTCTTTGGTCATGAATGCTGTCCTGCTATGAAAACTTCCGAAACCCCAAAGTAGACGCGCTGGTGAAGGAATCGTTACTATTCTTACATAGGCAACGCAGCTGCGCAGGGGAATAGTCTAGACCTTTGTATTCAACAAGTTACGCAATGTGGCATAGCCCCTGTCGACAATATTCCTGTTGTGCCAGCCGGGTTTTCGTTGCAGATAATGGAAATAGCCATTCTTGAATAATCCCGCTCACAATTCGTTGCTTGGGATGGAGCGTTCCGAGCTAATTTCAATAATGCAAGCGGTCGGCGAGCCTGCTTACCGCGCTCAACAACTTCTCGAAGCCGTCTACCGTCAGCGGGTTGATTCGATCGACGAAATCTCGACCATTCCACGTCAGCTTCGTTCCAAGCTGACCGAGATGGCTTTCGCAGTCGGGTTTCCAAACATTGAAAAGAGGTTCGTCTCCCAGGATGGCACCGTGCGCTATCTTCTGGGCTTCTCAGACGGACAGAGCGTCGAGACGGTGTGGATGCCCGAAGGTGATGGCGGAGAAAGCGGGGATGGGAGTGAAGCAGGCGAGTCCACCCCAGATAACCCCCGCCGCTGGGATCGCGCCACCATCTGCATTTCCAGCCAGGTTGGCTGTGCCGTCGACTGTCAGTTCTGTCTGACGGCCTTGCTCGGCGTCAAACGCAATCTCACTGCTGGCGAGATTGTCGGCCAGGTCTGCGCCGTAATCAAAGACCAAAACGTGTCGCCTCCACAGGATCGGATCAACCTGGTCTTCATGGGGATGGGCGAACCGTTTCTCAACTACGACAACTTTATGAAATCGGTGAGATTGCTGGTCCGGGAAGTTGGCGTTGCCGAGTCCAGAATGACGGTGTCGACCGCAGGAATCGTTCCTCGCATCCGCGATTTCGGAAAAGAGTCTGTTCGCCCGAAGCTCGCGATTTCTCTGAATGCCTCGAACAACGAAACACGCGATTCCCTAATGCCGATCAACCGCAAGTGGAATCTGGAAATGCTGATTGCAGCCGCTCGGGAATTTCCGCTGCGCAATCGCGAACGAATTACGTTTGAATATGTGCTGCTAAATGGCGTGAACGACGAAGTGAAGCACGCACGCGAAGTCGTGGCATTGGTTCGCGGGATTCAAGCCAAAGTGAATCTCATTGCACTCAATCCTGGTCCCGGAATTCACTTTTCGACTCCCTCGATGGACCGGGTGCTGGCTTTTCAGCAAGTGTTGATTCAGGCTGGAATTCCAGCGTTCGTGCGTCGTCCACGTGGGAGAGACATTTACGCTGCTTGCGGGCAACTCAAGCGTACGGTCGAGATTGCCACAGCACCGGCACTGTAGATTCTTTCGGGCTTGCGGCGGCTATCTTTGCAGCAGGCAACGCGACACTTAGCACAAGATGGCGGTCCTCCCTCTCTTCCCGGCGCACTTGACCTTGATGTTCCTGCAGAATTCCAAGACACGCCGCTAGTCCTAAGCTATCTACCTCATCGATCGAAGATGAAGCCTGATTGGTGGAGCCCGTCTTTGCAAACGTTTCACAAGCAAATTCGAGTATGCACAAGTTTCCGCTTTGTTCGGTTCGAACGTTCAGCACTGTGCCACCACGTTCACTTAACCCGTGCAGACAGTTGCCGACCAACTGAAGGCAGACCTGCAGCAGTTGATTCGAATCGCCCAGGACCTTCGGCAATTGCCGATCCAACTCTGTCCGAACTTCGATTCCTAACGCCTGCCATTGCGGCTCGGTCAACTTTACCGCCGTCCGTCCTATCGTATTCAAGTCCAGCGGAGTCTTCGCTGCAGGCGTCTGCCGCGCAAAGCTGATAAGGCTGGCCACGAGAGATTTCGTGCGTCGGACGCATTGTCCAATCTTTGCGGCTAGCGGCTGTTGCTCCGGCGTAAGCTTTGTATTCAGCAGCAGATCGGAGTATCCCAACATCGCCGTGATCGGATTGTTCAATTCGTGCGCCGCTCCACCGACAAGTTGCCCGATGGACGCCAGCTTTTCCGATTGCAGGATCTGCGCCTGTAGCCGCTTCAAATTGTCGAAGTTGTCGCGCGAGCGCTCGAGCAACCGAACCAGTTCACGATCCAGCATCCGCTGCCGAACCAGTACCATCACCCCCATGCAGAATGCCGCCAAGAACGTGAGCGCCAGCCGGAAGAGGCTTATTCTTGACGGTACATCCGCGTCTGAAATGGCCCAGGCCGCGAACAATGCCAGGGAAAACACGGCGATCATGCCGCTGCGGGCGACCCAGACGCCATAAGCGGTCGAAGTCCCCGCCGCTTCCTGATCTGGCTTTTCGACTTTGATACTGAGCCCAATCCAACTTAGCCCGGCCATCGACGCCACCAGCGGGATGTCGTAGAGACTTCCGCTGTAATACGTCTTTCGCGCAATGGCCCAATTCGCCACAGCCGAACCGGCGGAATACAACGCGCTCATCCACAATAGCCACGCGTAGAGTTTTCGCCACTGGCCCTTGCCGGTGAGCCAGCAGGCCAGCAAACCCAGCAGGAATGCCAACTTCTCGGCCGCATACAAATTGTTCAGGTTGCGATTGTAGTTCGCGATATCGGGCATAACATACTGCCAAGGCATCACAATCAAGACGTACAAATAAAACCACCAGACGAATAACAGGGCAAAATCCAGACGTCCTACCCGCCCCGAATACTCATCTCGTGGCAAATGGGGACGCAACGCCAACGCGGCCATGAGAGGCGCAATGTGCAGGAAAAGCACGACGTCCCAGAGCCACAGGTCCGGAACATCACGCTGCAGGACCACCTCGTAGTAAGTCCAAAACAGCTGATAGGCCAACCACAGACTAAGCCCCGTCGTGATGAGTGACCAGAAAAGGCGGATACGTCCCGCTGATCTCAAGATCAACGGCACAAATGCGGCAGTTGCCGAACTCAACACCAGACACTGAACGATGTCACTGAAAGCGGTCAGCCCTACAGAGCGATCCAAAAATAGTGGGGCTGCGATTTGCGCAGCCATCAAGATGCCGATCGCTCCCAGCCACAATTTGGAAACTGTGCTCAAAGACACTCCTCCGGGTCATTCTAGACGGGAAACAAACATAACAGTGGTTACCGGAGTAACGTGCACTGCGGGCCTCAACGGCAAACGAAAACCCACCATGTATAGGTTCTTGCCCGTTAGGTTCTTATATTCAATAATATGCGGTAATTCCCAGTGGACGGGAAAAGGGTCCCAGTGAACCGGAAAGCCGAAGGCTATCAATCATCCTGGAGAATGAGAATTCCGCCCGATCCGGGCGAAACGCGGCGGATCGAGCGATGGCTCGCGACCGCACGGGTTTTCCTGGCTGTCTCAACTCTCGTCGCCATTCGGATGGATCCCAACGAAATTTTGGGACATTCTTGGGCGGCCTATGGACTATTCGTGTTTTACATGGCCAACGGCATCCTGATCCTGATGCTGCTGCGGAGGCGCCAACAATCCACATCAGCCTTTCGGTTCCTGGTGCACGCGGGCGACATCGTTTGGCCGGCTGTAATCTCCATCTTTGCCGAGGGTCCTAGAACCCCATTCTTTCTCTTCTTCTTTTTCGCTTTGGCGGCGGCCGCCTATCGCTGGGGATTCCGCGAGACTCTCGCCACTGCCGTCGCGGAAGCGGTTCTACTGTGGATCGAGAGCCTGATCGTGCTGCACGTCTGGCCGCAGGGTTCCCTCACCCTGCGGGTGTTGACCGGTCTCCACATCAACGTGAGAGAGTTCAAACCGGAACCCCTGTTCATGCTGTCGGTTTACCTCATCGTGATGGGGCTTCTGCTCGGTTATCTCGCGGAGCGGCAAAAACACTTGCGCGCCGAAAAAGCCGTAATCACAGAAACTCTGTCGAGAATTCGTGTGGAAGCTGGTCTTACTGGCACCCTTGAGCAGATCTTCAATGAATTCATGTCCATGTATGGCGCCTCCCGCTTGATGGTTGTTTCCCAAGAAGTGCACAGTAAGCGCGTGTTTGCCGGTGAGCTAGACAAACCAAACGACGGCGGACACTCTGAATTTCGATGGCTCGAATCCGGGGTACGTGGTACCACCAACTATCTGGATCATTTCCCTGGAGAAGTGTGTTTCGCCGGATTTAACAAGGATCGGTGGACCACACTGGCTTTAGACCAATCGGGCCATGCGATCCCGGTTACGGATCTCACTCCGATCGCCCGGCTTCGGGAATCCCAGCCATTCACTTCCTTAGTCACAGTCGCTTTCCTTTTCGGAACGGAGTGGCGCGGGCGCGTTTTCGTATTCGATCCTGCATTGCCCGGCGAGCAACAGGAGGAGCTTCGTTTCGTTCTCGATCTGGTTCGTCAAGTCGGACCCGCCATCTACAATGTTTACCTGCTCCATCGTCTGCGACGGCGCGCCTCTGCCGCAGAACGTGCGCGCTTTGCTCGTGAGCTTCACGATGGTGCAGTTCAGTCGTTGATCGCAGTCGAAATGCAGGTGGATGTCCTGCGCCGGCAAGCGGAAGCCAACCTTCCGATCAGCGGAGAACTGGAGCGAATTCAGAGCTTACTCCGGGAAGAGGTCCTCAAGCTGCGCGAACTGATGCAGCAGATGAAAGCTATCGATGTCGATTCGCAACGCCTGCTCGGCGTGCTCAAAGATACTGTCGAGCGCTTTCAGCGCGAGACTGGCATCAATGCGCGCTTCGTCACAGACATTGATGACCTGGAAATGCCACAACGCGTGTGCCGTGAAATTCTGCGAATCGTTCAGGAGGGGCTGGTCAACGTCAGAAAGCATAGCGGTGCGCGCCACGCGCTCGTACGTCTGGCATCGAGTGCAACCAACTGGAATCTCATTGTGGAAGACGACGGCAAGGGCTTTCCGTTTACTGGCCGCTACAATCAACAGCAGATTGAGGAGTCCGGAAAAGGTCCCATGATCATCAAGGAACGTGTCGGTTTGATTGCAGGGGAACTCACGGTAGAATCGAATCCCGGTCAGGGAACGCGATTAGAGGTTACCGTACCTCGAGACGGGGATGTGCCGCATGAACTTTAGAAAGCCGCAACAGGTTCGCCTGGTCATAGCCGATGACCATCCTATTTTTCGCGATGGACTCCGCCGCCTGCTTGAGGCTGAAGCCGAGATGAAAGTCATCGGCGAAGCTTCGGACGGCGCGGAAGCAGTCAAGCTGGCGCGTCAACTGAAGCCTGACATTCTCTTACTGGATCTGGCCATGCCCAAGCATCCGGGGTTAGAAGCTCTTCGCGAACTAAGCGCTCCGGGCAGTTCGACTCCCGTTCGCGTCATCCTGCTGACCGCTGCTGCAGAGAAAAGCCAGATCGTGGAAGCATTGCAACTGGGCGCCCGCGGGGTTGTCCTTAAAGATTCGGCTACCCAGCTACTGCTAAAGGCGATCCAAACTGTGATGGCCGGTGAGTATTGGGTAGGCCGCGAGAGTGTCTCCAACCTTGTTCAATATCTCCGGACCCTGATGCAGTCTTCACACGACGAGGCACGGCAGAAAAAATTCGGCCTCACTCCGCGTGAGCTTGAGATCGTTTCGGCAGTGGTCGCCGGATATTCAAACAAGGAAATCGCCGAATACTTCAAGATCAGTGAAGATACGGTCAAGCATCATCTTAGTAACATTTTTGACAAGCTTGGTGTCTCGACGCGCCTGGAACTAGCTTTGTTTGCAGTAAATCAGGCCCTACCGCTAAAAAGCATCGCGTGACGCTGGTCACCTCCGCAGGGTGACTATTGGCCCGGGTGGCACTTATGTGCCATTGGCTACTGTTCCTCTAGATATTATAGTTTTTCAAGAACCCACCGTGGGGGGCCGCGTGTCCATTGGGAACGGTTTGTCCCCGTCGGGATTTGGAGAAAGCAGGGTTCGAAAACAGGTTTCAGAAGGACTAAAAGAGGAGCCCGTGGTAAAACGCCTACAACAACTTTGGAATGATGAACGTGGTCAGGACATTGCAGAGTACGCGGTGATGTTGGCTGTAATTCTGGTCATCGTCGTCGGCACCGTCCGCCTCATCGGATCGAACGCCAACAACGTGTTCTCTCAAGTTGGCAGCGCTATCCAATAGCGACCTTGTTCTTTTTTCCGGAAACCACCAGGGCAAAAGGATTTAGTCTTTTGCCGCGGTCCTTCCTTTCGCCTATTTCAAACGACAGTTACTTCGCTGCGGCGTTCTCTCTTGATGTCGTCTGAAGCGCCACCTTCTCGCCATCGGTCTGGATACGAGTCAAATACGGGAAAAAGGGCGTGATTTCAAATTCCATTTTCTCTCGGGCGGAGGTTAGCGCCACTGGCTTGGCTTTCGAGAGTTCCACTTGATCGCTCCACGGATCCACCTTGATTCGTCCTCCAAGAGGTAGTGCCGCGATTTGATCGAGCCGCTTCGGATCCAGTTCGGGCGCCGATGCCAACAGCGTCGACATCCTAGTCGCCTTGCCTCCCACAAATCTGTCTCCTAGATGTGGATTGATCAGTTTCGGCAGGTCTGGTGCCTTTTGCTGCAACGCCTTCAGAAACAATCCGGCGTTGCCAAGTTTTTCCTTGTACGGAGAGTTTTTCAGCAGTTCCAAAGCCTTGGCATCGGCTGCTTTCTCATCAGCCGCACTGCGCTTGAAATTGATGCGCTGGAAGGTCTCGTCGTCTGGGAAGAAGAGTTTGTCGTTGAACGCCAGCTTCGTATCAAAAGGGTGCCCAAGGACAATGTGGCTTAGCTCATGCGCCATCACCATCGCCAACGATGATTCATCTGGCAACACATCCAGCAGCCCGCGACTGATCACAATCGTGTGCCCGATGGTGAACGATTCCAGTGGCGAAGTTAACAACACGCGGCAGTGATAGTCGCTCTGCAGATCGATATTGTTCGTGACGAGAAGATTGTTGACCACAGTCGTCAAAATCTTATCTAACTCACCCGGGGGGGCGAGCAAGCCAATCTTCTGCAAACGTTCGACCGCATTCTCCTCGGCTTGCCTTTCCCACATGCGCTGTGCAACGACCGGACTCGCATCTGCCGCAGCATCGCTCTGATCCTTCACCGACTCTGGTGAATCCACCAGAATCTGTGTAAACTCCTCATTCTTTGACAATCCCTTCAAGTCATAGGCCCACAAACGTGTCTGAGCCTTGAAATGCAATGTCTTGGTCAAGCTGGTCTTCAGATTCGACTCTTCTGTGTAGACGTAGGCGGGGAGCCAGGTTCCCGGCCTCATGTTCAGGCGCCAGCTATCGAAGTGAAAGAAGAAATTGATCTTTGGTTGCGGATAGTAGGAACCGTTGAACCGGACGATGTTGTATCCTTGATCCTCGACCCAGATTCTGCCGAGAAATCGAACGGATTTCTCTTCTTCCCGCGGCTGAACATCGATCACCAGACAGCGCACTTCACCCAAAAATTCTCGCCTGACGAAATTGAACTTGTAATACTTCTTCTGGAAATCGCTGTCCAAAACGACCATTTGCGCGAATCCCAACGGAAGGTAATGCAGTGAATAAATCCCGGTGAGCTTCGTCAGCATGCGGTGTCCGAAACCAGGCTGACCTACGAATGAGGTGTCTTCTGGACCATCGGTCATATCAAGGCGGCCCAGAAAATACTGATCCTTGATCGGAGTCGTATCGCCGGTGGCGTCTGTCTTCAGATCCTGCAGATACGTCTCCACCAACGGGTGCATGTGACGCATTTGCGCCATGAAGTAATGTTCGCGCTCTACGACTCGATCCATCACATCGTTCAGCGTCAAAGCTGGGGTGGGCGTTCCTTCGGAAATTTGCGCATTGGGACTCGGCAGCTGTTTCGCATCGCCAGTAGCCTCAGGATTAGAAGAGGGAACCTGACCCCACGCTACGGGGCTGCAGGTCAGAAGTAGAAAACCGAAAAACAGCGTCGAACCCAACCGAAGCATTCGCATACAGACCTTCTGCAGTTGACTAAGCTAATTGAAAAATGATGTGCACGACTGCCGTCGAGTCTGACGGCTGACCGTCTCTCAGCGCCGGCTTGAATCGAATCTGTTCTGCCGCTCGGACCGCGGAGTCGTCCAGCCCGTGCCCCAACCCTTTTACGACCCTTAACACGCGCAGCCTGCCAGTCGCTTCAAATATGACTTCCAAAAGTACCTCGCCCTCAATCCGCTTGGCGCGTGCTTCTTCAGTATAGTTAGGAGTCGGCTTTGAAAGGATTTCCGCCGGAGTCATTCTTGTCACGGCTGACTCCGCGGGACCAGACCGAACTGCTGGCGGAGCCGCGACGTCGCCACTGCCGAATCCCGCCTGATGCACAGTCTCCGTCGACGCAGACCGCGAGTTCGTTGTCGCGACACCGCTGCCAAATCCGCTGCTGGCGACAACACCTTTCGCTCCGGTGGATCCACCAGTCCCATTCCCGGAGCCTGGCCCAACCGGCATGTCGAATCCGCCTGCCTGCGCGATGTTCACAGCGCGAGTCTGCACCGACTTTGCGGGAACGCCGTTTGGATCTCCGAAACCTCCTGTCTGCACTTGCTCCGCTGGCCGTTGAATCGTCTGTGGCGCCGAACTTCCCGTCGAAAACAGATTCGTTCTCACCGCCTGCTTCGGTATCACAGGCTGTGGGGTCGGCACATCAACCTTCTTCGCTAAGACCTTGACCTCCGGGGCGGGCGCGTCTTCTACCGTCGGCTTTGGTGGCGGCAGTGGGTCGGCGAGATGGAGCGCAGTCGTTGGAGAATCGACTGGGTTCAACTTCGCCTGCATGGTCGGCTCTTTCAATCGTCGCTGCGGTTCGTGACTCTCTGGCACTGGCGTCGGGACCAGTTCAACCGCATGGTAATCCTTCTTCGATTCGACGATTTGCGGTGTGAGCACGGGTACCCAAAAGAACGCCGCTATGAGCGTCGCCTGCACGCCGTAGCTTAAAACGAACTCTGACCAGGGAGCCCTCCACCTTGGAAGGGTAGAAAACAACGCAGAACCTTCAGCCGACAGCGGAGTCATATCCCGTAACTACTGCAATATTGCTAAACCAAATATTAGTCCAAAAGTTGCCGTTTGCTAGTTGGATTGCGGGGAACCCCTGGGAGGCAGGATTCTGCGCAACTGCTAATCCGCAAGATTGCTAAGCACGACACAGGCCATTCCTGTGATTAGAGTGCAAATAGCCATCCCTATACCGGTCAATGCCTTACAAACGTACGCAGACGGCTGGCACATGATCGCCCAAGCTCTGGCGAAAATCTACACGCTGTACTGACAGATTTCCCTGTCAACAATGACAGCGCTCGTCCGTACAGAAATTCAGCATCGGACGATTTTCGGGCTCTGTATGCCGCGTGTGGCATTCCGCGTGTCAACCACCAGTTGTGATTCTTGTACGATTCGCCGGTAGTCGTAGTCGGAGTGATCTGTAACGATCACAACGCAATCGTATTGATCGAGGTTGTGCAGATCTGCGCATTTCATCTGGAGGTTGTACTTCCTGCCCTTGCCAATAAACGGGAAGTACGGATCGTGATAGCTGACCTGTGCTCCATCCTTCTGCAGCAGTTCGATAATGGTGAGCGAAGGCGACTCGCGCAAATCATCAATGTCTTTTTTGTACGCCACGCCCAGCACAAGCACGCGCGCACCATTCACCGATTTCTTCTTAGTGTTCAGCGCGCCGCTCACTGAGGCCAGAACGTGGTAAGGCATGTTGGTATTAATCTCACCCGCCAACTCAATGAAGCGCGTGCGGAAGTCGCACTCCTTCGCTTTCCACGACAAATAAAACGGATCAACCGGGATGCAGTGGCCACCGAGTCCAGGGCCCGGATAAAACGGATGGAAACCGAACGGCTTCGTCGAAGCCGCTTCGATGACCTCCCAGATATCTATGCCCATCCGAAGCGACAGCAATTTCAATTCATTGACCAGCGCGATGTTCACGCAGCGATAAATGTTCTCCAGCAGTTTGGTCATTTCTGCTGCCGCAGGCGATGAAACCGGGACCGTTCTGTTAAAGATCGAACCGTATAGCGCTGCCGCGAGTTCCGATGCCTGCGCATTCAATCCGCCGACCACCTTCGGGATGTCGCGCCGCGCCACCGTGGTGTTTCCCGGATCTTCCCGCTCCGGTGAGAACGCCACAAAGAACTCGTTTCCGGTCGACGCCTCGTTTCGCGCGGCTTTAAGACCGGCTCTGTTCTCTTTCTCCAAAATGGGAACCATTACTTCCTCCGTAGTTCCCGGATACGTGGTGCTCTCCAGCACGACCAACTGTCCGGCCCGCAGATGAGGAGCAATGGAATGCGTCGTGTCTGTAATAAAACTCAAATCGGGTTCGTGGTACTCATTCAAGGGAGTGGGAACGCAGATGATGATGGCGTCCATCTCCGTCAAACGAGAATAGTCGGAAGTGGCTGAGAAGCCATTGGTCTGTGCCGCCTGAATTTCTTCCCCCGCGATCCGAAAGATGTAAGACCCGCCTTTTGCCAGCGTGTCCACCTTTCGTGCATCAATGTCGAAACCCGTCACCCGAAACTTCTGCTCGCTGTAAAGCAGCGCGAGTGGCAAGCCGACATAACCTAGCCCGATGATACCCACCCGGGCTTCACGCTGCCGGATCTTCGTCTTCAGTTGATCAACCGAGACATCTGCGGGAGAGGAAGTCGTCATGGAGTCTCCGGAACAAGGGCGAGATCAGCAGCCTGAAGCGCAATTTTAGCACGCAGAACCAGCATGCCTCCGCCTGCAAAGACCCTGCAGTGGCCGCGAATGCCCAAATTGGGATAGCTTAGGAAGGCCTCCTCTTTCATGAACACCAACATCCGAAGAAGAACTTGGATCCTCATTCTGATCGTGCTCATCGGCTTTTTTCTGTTTGCGCGCAATGCGGGAAAGACCCTGGTGGTCGATGCCCCCGAACCTTCCGACGTCATCGTTGTTTTGGCGGGTGAGACCGACCGCCGCCCTGCGCATGCGCTCGAGCTTTTGAATGAGGGATTCGCTCCGCGCGTGGTAATTGATGTTCCCGCCCATGCAAAGGTTTACGACACAATGCAAACTGAGCTTGCAGAGAGATACATCGGGGGCCTACCCAACGCGGCTTCTATTAGCATTTGCCCGATTTGGGGTCTTTCGACTCGAGCCGAATCTCACGACGTCACGAACTGTCTCGCCAACCAGCCGGTCCAGCGCGTGCTCATCGTCACCTCCGACTTTCATACCCGCCGATCGCTGAGTATTTTTCGCCACGAGGTGCAAGGGAAGACATTCTCCATTGGAGCGGCACACGACCCCACGCAATTCGGCACGCGCTGGTGGACTCGCCGCCAGTGGGCAAAAACCTTCTTCGACGAATGGATTCGCTTGTTCTGGTGGAGCACCGTGGAACGGTGGCGCCGATAAGCTCGTGTGGGCGCGGGCGCCTCGCCCGCGAATTTTGGAAGGAGGCACGAAACGAAGGAGTTCTGAACAACAACAAAACTAAGAACTTGTGTAAGCTGGGGACCCAACTTCCTCGGCCCACCAGACGCCGAGTTCATCCGCCTGCAATCTCTTCTCGAGCTTAACGCCGAGCCGCTTCAATTCGTAACCGATTGCGTCGACAACCTTCCAAAGCGCCCCACGCACAGTCGGGCTCAGCGGCCTCCCCGGCTCGAAACTCGCGCCAACGACTCCGATCAACCAGGCATTCTCCGGACTGGCGCCGAGCATTTCAGCTGTCAAGATACATTCCGAAACCGCCGGTGAATGTGGATCGAGTCTCTGTGTCGGAATCGCGCTCAGCAGCGCTGCCTTGTCATACAGCAACACCGTCCCCGGTAAATGTTCTTCCGACGCGATGCAATCAATGAGAATCACTCCCCGCCGACCGGCAATCCGATGCGTCAGATCCAAAGCGGGCGTCCCTAAGTCGGCCAGCTCAACCTCATCGCCGAACTCGTATTGCGACTCAAGCAGACGGATTACATACGGTCCAAGCCCATCATCTCCCAGGAGCACGTTACCAATTCCGCCAATCAATATGCTGTTCACAGGATTTTCGCAGTGGTGATTTTTCGTCCCGACGGATCAAACGCATGGCACGCACATGCCATGCACGGATCGAACGAGTGTACGGTTCTTAGTACCTCCAGTGGCTCCTCGGGCTTAGCCAGTGGCGTGTGAAGCAACGAAGCCTCATACGGCCCATGCACCCCGGAATGATCGCGCGGGCTCGCATTCCAAGTTGAGGGCACGACCGCCTGGTAGTTCTTGATCTTCTCGTCTTTGATGACGACCCAGTGCGATAGTGTTCCGCGCGGGGCCTCGTGCGTTCCCACGCCATGAACTTCATGCGATGGCAGCACCGGCTGGTTGTAGACGCTGTAGTCGCCCTTCGCGATGTTATCCACCAACAGCTGCCAGTGCTTCTGCGCGAGTTCCGCCAGCATGCACGCGCGGATGGCACGTGCGGCATGCCGTCCCAGAGTCGAGTGGAGCGCCGCCGGTGTAGCCCGAACTCCACCGATCGCCGCAACCTTATCGATCGCCATATCGGTGTACTTCTTGGTAAGAGCATGCCCCTGCGAGTAACCAATCAAAACCTGAGCCAACGGTCCGACTTGCGCTGGTTCGCCGTTGTAGCGTGGAGCCTTCACCCACGAGTACTTCTGTTCGCCTTCCCATCCAGTAAACGCTGGCTCAGTTTCCCCTTCCCACGGATGCAGCGGCTTTTCTCCCTTGTAGTAGGAGTGCATCACATCTTCTGTGACTGCCTGGCGGAAGACCGCATCTGAACCGGTCTGGAATCCTTTCACGCCCGCAAGGTCGGCATTGTGAATGTACCCGCCGGGCAAATCGTAAGCCGATCCCTTGCTGTCGAGCGGTAAATCAGGAACCGCCAGATAATTTTTCACGCCACCTCCGATCTTGAACCAGTCGGGGTACATGGCGGCCACGGCACATACATCGACGAAGTACACTTGCTGGACAAACTGCGTGACCTCATCGAGGAGCGAGCGGATCATCTCCAACTTGTCCATGCCCAACGCACTCTGACTGTCGAGATCAATCGCGTTGGCCACTCCACCCACGGTCAGGTTCTGAATGTGCGGCGTCTTCGATCCCAGAATGCCGACGACCTGCAAAGCCTTCCGCTGATATTCGAGTGCTTGCACGTAATGCGAGAATGCCAACAGGTTCACCTCGGGCGAGAGCTTCATCGCCGGATGTCCCCAATAGCCATTCGCAAAAATTCCCAACTGTCCGCTGGCAGCAACGGCTTTCACACGGTCCTGTGCAGCCTTGAGTTCGTTCCGCGAATTCCGCGTCCACGGCGAAAGGCTCTCCGCCAGCTTCGACGTGGCCGCAGGATCCGCCTTCGGAATTTGTAGCACATCGACCCAGTCCAGAGCCGACAACTGGTAGAAGTGCACGATGTGATCGTGCAACGCATGGGCAATCAGAATCAGATTGCGGATGTACTGCGCATTCAGCGGCACCTCGAGCTTCAGGGCATCTTCCACGGAGCGCACGCTGGCCATCGCATGCACGGTGGTACACACCCCGCAGAACCGTTGCGTAAACATCCACGCGTCCCGCGGATCTCGCCCACGCAGGATCTTCTCGATGCCACGCCACATGGTGCATGATGCCCAAGCATTGCTAACCGCATTGTTGTCGACCTCGACATCAATGCGGAGATGCCCTTCAATTCGAGTAATCGGATCAATGGTGATTCGTTTCGCCATAGAAACCTGCTCTTATTCGGACTCTGCCGTTGTTTCGTCTTCGCCAAAATGTCCGTACTTGAAATATCCAGTCCACCGGATGTACGGACGCCGGAACCGGAAGTAATTCGCCATGTCGTGCCACTCACTCAGCGGCGCCGGAAGAATGGCGAACCGCTTTACTGCGATCAGAAATCCCATGACTCCCAGAGAGATGAAACCCAACGAGACCAGAATCTCGATCGTCGCAGGAAAATACAGCGCTTCCGGATTTGGACGGAACGCCAGCGTCGTCGGACTGAAGCGGTAAATCATTCCGCCTGCTGAACTCAGGATGTAGCCTGCGAACATCGGTTTCGCATCGTGCGTCTTCAGCGACCGCAGCAACAGCCAGCCGCCGATTAGAATGAGCAACATCTCGAGCCAGAACACCCCAGCGAATCGATCGAATCTGAAGGCTGTTCCCAGCGCTCCACGAAACAGAATGTCCAGCAATCGCAGAGCGGACCATCCAAAGATCAGCCACGACGTAATCTTCGCTGCCTCGTCGAGAACCTCCATGTCCATCGCCCGCTGCCACACCAGGCAGCAGAGCATGGTTGTTCCCGCCACGCATCCGAATGACATGAACGTTGCCGCTCCCAAGTACAGAACCGGTAACCACGGAGTCTGCCACAGCGGATGCACCCGCTCCCCGGCCAGCAACATCAACGCTCCTAGCGAAGACTGGTGCATGCCCGGCAGCAGATAGGCAGCCGCGATAATCCATGGGAAAAAGTAGTGCAGCCGCTTTTCGATTTTCTCCACACCAGGCCGCAATCGCGAATCGAAGTACCAGAGCCTCTCCAACACCGGCGGAATGTTCTCTACCGCCAAAGGAATCATGGCGTAGATCGACATGCAGATCGCCACTTCAGCCAGCGGCGAGTGCATGTTCCATCTCCATGGAAAAACCATCCAGTAGAAATTCCACGGACGCCCCGCGTCGATGCCCAGCAGCAGTAATCCGCACGCATACGCCAGAAAGCTGGTCAGCAGTGCCATCCGCATTAATGAGTGCATCCGCTTTCGACGAAATACCCAAGCCGCAATTCCTACCGCGAACGCCCCAGAGCCCAGTGCAGTCAGCACCATCACGTTGAAGGTCTTCCAGATTCCCCAGCCAAATGCGTCATTCATGCCGCTGACCGGGCCGAGGCCGGCCAGCTCCCGATACCCAGTCAGCACGAAAGCCAGGAGTACGAGGGCAAAAAGGAGAAGAAAGAACTTATTCACGACGGGAAAGCCGTACACCGGCACATTTCGTTCCCATCGGTTCTTGCGCGCATCGTTCATTTCAATGGCCGCAGTGCTCATAGTTGCGCCCTCAATCCGGTCTCTTTCTCGCGCTCATGGGCGTCGTCTTCATGGCCCTTCAGGTTTTTGCGAATCACCTGCACAAGCCCCGCATACAGCACCGCAGGCAGCGCGAAATACTGATAGAAGCGCCGCTGCCAACGCAGTGTCTTCGCCGGTACCGACTCCGGCCCCAACTCCGGCAGGCCGAGCTTCTCAAACGGAACTCGCGAGAGATACAGAGCCTGCGTGCCCCCGTTGTCTGTCTCGCCATACACACGGTTCTGGTAATAGCGCCCGGGATTCTTCTCGATCCTCTGCTTCGCCTCCAGCAACAGCACTGATCGTGGGCCAAAGATCACCGCGCCTGTCGGACAGACGCTGGTGCATCCGGGCTTCAATCCTTGATCCAGCCGCTGGCTGCACAGTTCGCACTTTGTCACCCGAGGATTGAATCCCTTCCACTGAAAGCGCGGCACGTGATACGGACAGGTGATCGTGCAATAGCGGCACCCGATGCACTTGTCTTCAGTCCAGCTCACAATGCCGCTCTCGGCATCTTTGTGCAGCGCCTGGAACGGACATCCTGCCGCGCATGCTGGATCCAAACAGTGCATGCATTGCCGCTTCACAAACGAAAACACAGATCCGTTCTCTTCCTTGTAGAGCTTGATCACATTCCGTGTGAGATCGTTCAGATCCGATGGCGCCTGGTGCAGGTTATCGCCACGCGTGTCCGGAGGCGTGTCGTTCGCCTGGGCGCATGCAGCAACGCAAGCCTTGCATCCGATGCAGATCGTCGCGTCGTACAGCAGCCCAACCGCAGCGTTCGGTATGTGTATTTTTTCGCCGGCGCTCAGCACGTCAGTGCCAACCGTTACTGCTATCGCTGTTGGCACTCCCGCCTTTGCGATTCCAGAAAAGAGTTGTCGCCGAGTGATGGCCACGTTAGTCCTCTTTCTTCGCGACGGGCTTCTCGACTGGAGCTTTCGCCTTCTCGGCATGCGCCCGGTCAGCTGCAATGCGCGTCACCCCGGCCTCCATGCTGCTTTGAAAGCGTTGTGACGCGACCCATGCCGCGCCTCCAACCGCTCCAGCGATCGCCCCCACGAGCCCCGCCGCTCCGACCTTGAGCGCTCCCGACGTGCTGTAGATCGGCGGATAGGTCTCCGGGGGGGTCGCTAAGTGGATGGGCACCGTCTGGAACGTCCCCATCTGCCACACGACTCCTTTTTCAGTGCAGCCGAAACACGGAACCCCCGCCCCGATCGGCCACACCCCGGAATCTCATTGAAGTGTCGTGATGCGCACGACGCATGCGTAACCGGACCTTTGCACCCCAGCTTGTACAAACACCAGCCTTTGCGGTGGCCCTCATCGCCGAAGCTTGCTGCAAATCTTCCCGCATCAAAGTGGGCCCGTCGCGGACAGTTCTCATGAATCACCCGGTCATACGCGAACTTCGGACGCGCAAACTGATCCAATTCCGGCAACCGCCCCATCGTCACGTATTCGAGGACAACCGCCAGCAAGTTGTACGGATTGGGCGGGCATCCCGGAAGATTGACGATCGGTTTGCCTGAGATGACCGAGTCGACTCCCACCGCTCCCGTCGGATTCGGATCAGCTGATGGCACTCCTCCCCACGACGCGCAGGAACCCATTGCGATGACCGCTGCTGCTTGGCTGGCTACTTCCTTCACGACCTGGATCGACGGCCGGCCTGCCAGTTCCATGAACACACCGTCATCCCTGGTCGGAATGGCTCCTTCAACGACCAGAACATACTTGCCGGCGTTGTCTTCGATCGCCGACTTCAGCGCCGCCTCCGCTTGCGCACCTGAAGCCGCCATCAAGGTCTCGTGATAGTCGAGTGAGATCACGTCAAGGATCAGGTGAGCTACATCAGGAGCCGAGGTCCGCAACAGAGTCTCTGTACATCCAGTGCAGTCCTGGAAATGAAGCCAAATCACCGATGGACGCCGCGCCTTCCCGACGATCTTGGCTACTTGCGCTGCAGTTCGGTGGCTCGTCAAGCTCAAACCAATCGGCGCCGCCACGATGATTTTTGAACAGAGCTGTAGAAAATTGCGACGCGACACGCCGCTGTTCTTGAGATGTGTTGCAATTGTTTGCTTCTCGCCTGTCGTCATAGACAGTCTCCCTGGCATCCTGGCAATCAGTTGAATCGGGGCCCCAAACACGAGGACAAAAAGTGGCTTCGTCCCATCTCGGCTTTTGTTGGCCGCGCAACGGCCTCTCTGCTCTCTTCAGTCTTTCTTCTTGGCGATATCGGTCGGACTGTTTGGAATGTTGGGAAGGAATGAAAAATATCAAGAAAAAGAGCCGAACAACGCACTTCAGAATCCCACGCAGTCTCCCGTCACCTCCGCCGAGTGGACGCACCGGTCATGTGGTCAGTCCGCTCCAAAACGAACGATACGTTTATGCTTGATTCGGGAAATGCACTCAGTGACCGTGATCACACCGGGGCGTGACGGAAGCCAACACGAGAAAAGAATTCACCCCTACAGGACTCGGGCCGATCTGATGCAGCGTGAGACGCGAATTGATGAGGACGCCGGAGGGCCCGGCGTCCTCCAAATCAAACTGCCAGCGACCGCAATTGCGAGATTTTCCTGCCGATCTGCACCGCATTCCTGCAAGTCGCAGCGCAGAACTCGCAGCCGGCGCATGCATCCAGACCGTGGCCGCCAGTCAGTCCCGCAAGTACGTGTCGCGCCATTCCGCGATTCCGGTATTGCACAGCGTACATATGCGCACGCATCAGCACGGGGATATTTACCTTCTTCGGACAATCCTCGCGGCACTGTCCGCACTGCTGGCAAAACTCCGCCGACGCCGAGAAAGTCTTGTCAGCCAGAAACATCTTCTCATCCTCGGTATAGGCTAGATTTCGCGCCACGGAAAAGTCCTGCTCCAGATGCTCGTACGTGCTGAATCCTGGGATCGCGGTCGCGACGAACTCATGATTCAGGGCCCACTTCAAGAGTGCCGTCTGACTGAATGGTGGGAGTTGCTTCGGCAGGTTTGCGTCCGGTTTTACCGTCCCACCTGCCTGCGTCTTCATCGCCACGATTCCGATTCCGCCGCTTGCGGCCCGCTCGATGGTTTTCAGAGCTGCCTGATCATGCGCCATGGTGTAATTCAGCATCACCAACGCCACATCAAACATATTCAGCCCTATCGCCTCGTTCAGCACTTCGGTGGCGTTATGAGTTGAGATTCCGATGAACCGCGTCTTTCCTTCTTTCTTCAGACTTTGCAAGGCCTGAAGCGGCCCGTCAAAGCGTGCGTCTCTAGCCGAATCTGGACCGTGGTAGTAAAGGATGTCTACATGATCCATCTGCAACCGCCGCAGGCTGTTCTCCACACCTTGCGTGAAACGGTTCTTCGCCTCAGCGACCGAACCGTGGATTCGCATTCCCTGCTTCGTCGAAATAATCACCTTGTCGCGCACGCCCATTTCTTTGATCACGCGCCCGACCATCTCTTCGTTGCGGCCTTCCTGGTAAATCGCTGCCGTATCGAAGTGCCGAATGCCAAGCTCATAACCCCGCCGCAGTAGTCCCGGGATATCGGCATTCATCACTCCCATGCTGACCACCGGCAGAGTGATCCCAGTCTTACCCAAAGTACGTTGCAGAATCGGACCGGCTGAATCAGTCTCCGCAAACAGTGATTGGGTCTTACTGAGTACTCCCGCTGCTCCGGCCCACACGATGGGCTTTACGATAAATTCTCTTCGATTCCACTCCTTGTCCTTATTCATGCTGAGCTCCTAAGAATGTGCTCCGTCTCTTACCTAGCCGTCTATGATGATTACGTTTCAAGCGCGGGCTCTACTGCTGCAGTGCCGTCGCCGTCATTTTCAAAATCCCCCCACCGTCTTCCGGCGGATTTATTAATGCCACCACATACCGTCCCTGTGTGCGTGCGATCCAGCTCCCTTCAAAACTGTTCTTCCCGCGAATCCCGCCTTCGCCCAGTTCTTTCGCATCGGCACAGGTACCGGTCTGTTTGAGGTGCTTGGCGAGCTGATCGAGGCGAGCCTTTGCGGCTGCTGCATCGGCCGCCACTGAAACTAATAACTTCCCTTCCTGTGAACCCCAGGAATATGTCGCAACATATGCAGGTGCCAGGAACGCATGTCCCATCGGATCCTTTCTGACGTACTGATCCGAGTGTTCGACCTTGTGCTCTGGCGGCAATTTCTGCAGCAGGGCCGGCCTCGTCCGAGCACCACCGATCCTCTCCGACACCGTCCGCGCCAGCGGATCTAGCAGGGCATCCGCATTTGCCCCGGTTGCCTGCAGCTTCACGTAGTAGTGATCCTGTACAAAATTCAGAATGCCCTTGCTGCGGTATCCCTCCACACCAATCGGCAGAAATTTGTACTTCGATGATCGTTCCGCCGCATACATTCCATAGGCATCTTCGCGTTTGCCCATGTCATAGACGTCCGCAGTCACTTCCGCGCCGCCGCTTTTGAAGTTCTGATGCAGCAGCGCTCGAAAGTCGTAGAGCAGATACACGTCTGCCCCGCCATCGATGTACTGATAAAGACTGTCAGGCTTATAGAACGCTGGGGCTTCTTCCGGCGCCATCTTTCCCGGCAGAGGTGCACTCAGAAGACTTTGAATTTGTTTTTGGGAAGCGTCCGCAGGTTGGGATCGCGGAGAATCAATACTGAATGCTGTCTTGGAGACCGCAGTAAGACCAACTAGGAAGACAAAGAAAAGTACTGGGATATTACATCGACTCAACCATTTCATCCGAACCTCCCGGACTTCTTCTAGGACGAGCAGAAATGCAGGGCTCGGGTCTGCATACGGCTCGACTTATCTTTATATCCTCCCTGGCTTTGATCGCCTGTGATTTTGGTCACTCTCTAGGACTGTTCCGAATAGAGACCGGTTTCAATGCTGGGCACCGCGACCCTCGGACGCAGCTTGGCCCCGGCAAACGCATAGATCGCCACGACCGCATAGGCGACAAGCGGCACGAGGTAGGCAACCGCGATGCTTCGTCCCTCGGCGATTAGTCCCATGATCGGCGTTAGTACAGCACCGCCCACGATCGCCATTACCAACAGCGATCCACCGATTTTCGTGTTCGGTCCAAGTTCTTTCAAACCAAGAGCGAAGATGGTAGGAAACATAACGGACATGAAGAAGCTGGTGAGGAAAACTGCCCATAAACCGATCCAGCCAGGCAACGCAACACCAATGCAGAGCAGCACTACGTTCGTGACTGCATAGACACCCAACAGCTTGCTTGGCTCAAGAAACTTCATCAGATACGCAGAACCGAACCGCCCAATTCCAAACGCGGCCAGCGTGCCCGTGAGGAAGTACCCGGCGATCTTCTCCGGCTGATGCGTGAACTCCTGTACGTATTGAATGAAGTAGCTCCAAGTCCCCACCTGTGCGCCTACATACATGAACTGCGCGACTACGGCCAGCAGGAAGTGCGGATACAACAGCAGATCGCGAAACCGTCCATGATCCTCTTTGCTGTTCTCGTGTTCGCTTTGGATGGCAGGAAACTTCGTTCGCAGAATCAAAATGGCCCAAAAAATAGCCACACTTCCCAAAAACAAATACGGCTTAACCACACGCAGCTTCTCTGAACGCAGATATGCGTCATAAAGATGTTGTGCTTGCAATGATTCGATCTGCGTTGAACTCAGCTCCACTCCGGAGAAGATAAACACTGTCCCGATCAAGACTCCGCTGATCGACCCCAGCGGATTAAACGCCTGGGAAAAATTTAGCCGTCGCTCCGAGCTATCCGGATCGCC
>Ga0126370_10000017_pt1 | contig 47237 bp, 65 predicted proteins | sample PanSoiMetaPlot_3_FD_92586 | JGI IMG/M metagenome (GOLD analysis project Ga0126370, IMG submission 92586) | Tropical forest soil microbial communities from Panama - MetaG Plot_3 | ecosystem: Environmental > Terrestrial > Soil > Tropical forest > Bulk soil | place: Panama | collected 2016-02-17 | reverse complement strand
TGGAAAAGCTATTCTCAAGAGAGGGCAATCCTATACTACTATCTTCGGCCCATCGCTCGAAGGGATTGGAGTGGCCGCTGGTCGTACATCTCGATCCGTGGCGTGTACCAAGTAAACAATCGGTTATGGCCAATGCGTTGGGTGACCCGAAGCCACTAGAGCAGGAGCATAACCTGCATTACGTGACCGAGACTAGGACCAAGCATACGCTGGTAAACGCAGACTTAGAACAGTTCCGATAGAATTGAATTACCTGGGAGCAAGAGTTGTAACTCGTGACGCGAAGCGGGGAAAAGACTGGCGCTCCCAGGCTTTTACAGTATTTGAAGAATGTGTCCATTCGATGAACAATGTTGTTGACACACAACCATGATGGGCGTATAATCGCAAGCGAGGGAGTAAAGTGTGGCAAAGATAAACCTGTCACAATACCAGTTCAAACTCTCTGATCCCTTCCGAGGTGGTCATATCATGACTGACCTGGAGGCATCAATCCTTAACTACCATCGTGCAGACCTTATCCGTAAGATCGCTACACGTTGGGTCACGGATGCAGAGAACGCATCGCCTGACCACGTGTTGGAGATCAACACGCTGGATGGCCTGGTCAGGATGGTAGATGAACTTGACAAAACCTACCGGTTCTCGCGCCGCGAAGATCCTAAACTGCCAGCCTTTGATCATGCACTGTTGGAGGTGGCAGTTGATGAGGTCACGCGGGAACTGAATGAACATCTGATCCCTGACTACGAGGCTAAGGTTGCAGCTGCGATGCTCGAACCAGAGAACAGGGAGAGAGCTAGACGTAAGCTCATTGCTAGTCTCAAGTCAATCTACGGAGATTAAAATGGACGACAAGAGTGACAGCAAGGAAGAAACCTTCCAGATGGACGGTTTATCCATGACCTCTAGTGAAGCAGAGGTTCTATACGTTCACTACCTTGAGATGTGCGGGACGTTATTCGAACTGTTGCCAGGGGATTACGAGATCCCTGCTGGCCGGTTCTCAGACGCACTTGCTAAGGCAGTCAATGCATTCCATCTCACCCTCGAAAAGGAATACCAAGAGATGGGTGAGGAGATAGACTACGTGGCCCGCCTGGATAAAGATAACAACTATCAATCGAACGAGAGTGAGTAGGATGGGGGAGAGGATCAGCTGGGCTGAAGGAGCCCAACAGCTGCAAGCTATCCAAACGTTGATGCTGGAAGCTGCGGCTACACAGTACCCCGAGGTCGGCCTATTGATTAGGTCCGATGAGCCCGAACTTCTGATCGAGTATCTGAACCGGGCCAAGCAGAAGGAGCCGCTGCTGCAGGATTTGATTATCAGTATCAAATCGGCAGGGGTTGTCCTTTATCATAACTTCAAAAGGGCAGAGACTGATGGTAAAGAAAACGGACAGGCCAACGACCCCGCGTCACATCCTGACCTACGATGAAGACTGGGAGTTCTTGGAGAGATATTTTGGTGCCGGGGCTCCCAGGCATAGACGTGTTGGTTGCAGTCATGTCTGCCGTGAGTACATTCACGAAGGCGTGATGGCACTCCGAAGAAGGATAGCTATCGCCGAGCTAGAGGAGCTTGAGCCTGAGGAGGAGATGGAAGATGTCGAGTGACAACACTTACCCCATCCCTCAGACTGATGCACTACGACAGGCTGATAAGTATTCGTTACAAGAGTTGTTCTCCCGAGATCCTGAGGCGTTGGGTACAATTGGGTTGGAGCAGATTGTTACTCACATGCAAGACCTCAGGGATCGGTTAGCAGCGACAGCAACGGTGCGTCAGGTCCGAGTCAAGAAGGATGTATCGCCTCGGGCTCCAACCCTACCCATCATAGTATCTAGTGCCAGCCAGATGGGCTTCGTCAAGGTTAAGAAGGACTAGACGATGGACGGTTCATTAGGCATTGGCTTCGAACTGTTGCCTAACGGTGCGTTCTCTAAGAAGAACATGCTGTTGCAAATACACTTGGACTCTAGCAGCCTCAACGATTTTAAGATATGCCCGAGGCGTTACTATCTGTCCATAGTGTATGGGTTCCAACCCGCACAGGAGTCTGTGCATCTGACGTTCGGTATAGCACTCCACCGTGCTGTGGAGTTGTACTGGACGTACCGCCTTGACAGACAGATGCCTCATCGGGATGCTATGGTTGAGGTAGTCCGCGAGACGCTCAAGGCGACTTGGGACTACAATCTTAATAGGCCCTGGCAGTCCGATGACAAGGCGTTCAAGATCAAGAACAGATACACACTGGTCCGTACCATTGTGTGGTATCTGGATAAGTACCAGAACGATCCGGTTCAGGTAGTCAGGGTTGGTAACGATGACCGTCTAGCAGTCGAACTTCCGTTCCGGTTGGGGACAGGTTACAAGAGTGCAACCACGGGTGAGGAGTTCGTTCTGTGTGGGCGGTTAGATAGAATAGGAGAACTCAATGGCGCACGGTACGTCACTGATGTTAAGTCTACTGGTCATACCCTCAGTGAGTATTGGTTTGCCAAGTTCACACCTGACAATCAATTCACTATCTACACAATTGCGGCACGGAGTGTGTTTGGCGTCGATACAACTGGAATACTCGTGGACGCCTGTCAGGTTGTGCAATCCTTCTCCGAGTTCCAAAGGGGAGTTGTTTCACGATCCGACGAACAACTCAATCGATGGCATCATGATCTAGCTTTCTTCCTAGAACAGCTAGAGAAATGTGCCTACGACGATGACTGGCCACAAAACGACTCTGCCTGTGGTATGTATGGCGGATGCCCCTTCCGGCAGGTATGTTCAGCAACTTCCGCCAACTCTAGAGAACTCATACTACGTCGCGAATATAAGAGACGAGTGTGGGACCCCACCTTCGAAAGGATGGACTATTGACATGCCAAAGTTCACCCAATACAATACGACTCCAGCTATCAAGATGCTTTACCTTGGGCATTCTGGAGCCGGTAAAACAGGGTCATTGGTCTCTCTTGCTGCTGCTGGCTATCGTGTTCGGATTATTGATCTGGACGGCAAGGCTGGTATTATAAGAGACTTTGTGACTAATCCTAAATCAATATATTTGCGGCAGCGACCTGGCTTGTGGACCGCAGAGCAAGCAGCTAAGACTGCTGAGAATATTAGTTATGTTACATTGACCGAGGGATATAACATTCAAGGGGCCAACGCCTTCCCCAAGGGTGACAGTTGGCTCAAGATAGGTAAGATGTTAAATGACTGGGTTGATGGAGATGACCGCCCAGGTAACATTGGGAAGTGGGGACCGAACGATGTACTGGTGATTGACTCGTTCAGTCGGTACTGCGAAGGTGCTATGAACTTCCAGCTATCATTGACTGGGCACCTGACTAGCGGTCCACAGGTTGGCAGTATTGGTAACAACGATTACTCTCATGCGTATGGATATATCCGCAACCAACTTCAACTGTTGAAATCAGATGAGGTGAAGTGCAATGTCATTCTCATATGCCACATTATATTCATGGAGCCGCCTGGACCGCAGGTGTCCGCCAACAGACAAGCTAGAGGGTTCCCTCAGGTGTTTGGACGAGCGAACATTTCTCCTCAGATATCTCAGTTTTTCGGACACAGCATCCGTGCTACGTCTGTGGGAAACCATCCCGCCATTAAGCGAACAATCTACACTAACAACGACGAAAACGTAGAGCTAATCAATCCGGCTCCATTCACCATCAAGCCAGAATATAATTTGGAGACAGGTCTGGCTGAGTACTTCAGAGATTACCGTTCAGGACTACCACAGGAGGTGCCTATCGTAGCAGAAGCAGCAAAGTAATCTGACTAACTTACTCACTGACTTACTCACTACTCACTCATCCGAAAGGAACTTGTTATGCCTGACTTCACAGCTTGGTTGTCCCGTCCCGCTGGCAAGGCAGTACGTCCACCTGCATTGCCCGTGGAACACTACCCCGGAAAGATCCAGTCTTACGAGTACGGGGATAGCAATGCTAACAAGACGCCCTACGTTAGGTACCAGCTGAGCCTGACGGATTGGCCGGACGGAGTTCCTGAAGAAAAGCGGTACTTCAAAGACCGTGAAGGGAACCTCGTTCCGATCAACCTCCAGAGGGTTCGCCTTCGCAGGGACTTCTTCCTTACGGACGAAGCACTTTGGCGCCTCGATGAGTTCCTCCGGTCATGTGACGTTGAGCCGGATGGCAAGGACTACGCCGAGGTCTGCCCCCAAGTAATTGGGTGCGATGTGGTAATCGAGGTACAACAGTATCTCAATCAGAACACCAATGAGATCGGCAATCAAGTCGGCCGGGTGCTTGGACCTAACGAAGACTACAAGTAACTTAACATACGTTAGGGGGAGGCGTTTACGCCTCCCCATCTTTCTTGGAGCGCTACAGCCATGCCCGCAGTAACCAATGAATTTGATAAGCTACCAATCGACTCGATAGTCATTGAGAGAACCAGGCGACAGCGGAAGGCTGTAGACACGACAGGGTTAGAAGACTCCATCAAGGCTTATGGCCTGTTCCATCCCATTATAGTCCGCCCAGACGGTGTGTTGGTCGCCGGTGAAAGAAGGCTGACCGCCTGTAAGAACTTGGGCTGGACTGACATCCCCATCCAGTATACTACCGATCTGACCCCACGAGAGTATCGGATTGTGGAACTGGAAGAGAATATTAAGAGGAAAGACCTGACATGGCAGGAGATAGCCCAAGCCACCTATGAGATACATCAGCTGTATAGTGAAGGTGATCCGGAATGGAACCAAACTAGTACGGCCAAGAGCCTGTCAACGGTGCGTACCGTAGTATCCAACCACATTAAGATTGCTGAGCATCTGAATGATAGTCGGGTGGCCGAGTGCAAGACGCTGACCGAGGCGTTGACACTTGTCGAACGTACCGAGTCTCGTAAGCGGTCTAACGACTTCCTATTTGTGAGGAACAGACCGCTTGAGGAACCTAAAACTGATTTGATTGAGGACTCTATACGGAATAGTTCGTTCCTAGACTGGGCACCTGACTATGATGGACCTAAATTCAACTTCATTCACTGTGATTTCCCGTATGGTATTGGGGTCGCAGACGGGCCAGTCGGACGGGGCTTTGAACATACCTTCTACAAAGATAGTCCCGAAGCTGCCAATCAATTGCTTGAGTGCTTTGTTACTAACATCAACAAGTTCTTCGACATGTCAGGCCATATTATGTTCTGGTACTCAGACAAAAATCATAGCGAGGTCATGTCATATCTCAATCGTGTCCCCGGTGTATTTTGGCTGCCCCACCCTCTTATCTGGTATCATGCCGAGTCAGGGATAACACCTGACTACAGGAGGCGACCGAAGCATGTCTATGATACCTGCATGTTGGGAATGAGAGACAGATACATCTTGAAGGTACAGTCAGATGTGTTCGCCTGTCCGACTGATACCTCGATGCATCCGTCTACCAAACCCGAGGCGATGCTGAACTACTTCATGTCCATGCTAGTTGATACCCATACCACCATGCTAGACCCGACGTGCGGTAGCGGCTCCAGTTTGAGAGCGGCTGAGTCGCTAGGAGCGACTCGGGTGCTCGGGTTTGAAATCGATCCGAACTATTGTGAGGGTGCCCGACGACAGCTGCGTGAAGCAAGAAGAATGCGCGCAGTTAAGGTGACCACGATATGAGTCATCTGCAAGGATACTCTGGTCCTCCTAACCCTCGTATGCTGATGGTTGGTGAGGCGTGGGGCGCAGATGAAGATCGTATGCAGTTGCCATTGGTCGGAGGCAGTGGCAAAATGCATTGGGGCATGTTAGGTGAAGCGTTACCAGAAGTGTATCCAGAGCTACATGCCAAGGCTCAGAATGAGATAACGTGGACAGACTGGGGTCTGGCATGGGTGCGTCATCGGGACGAGTGGATGCACGCAGCAGGGATTGGGTTCACCAATGTCCTTAACATGCGCCCCCCGAATAATGATCTGTCAGCTATTTGTGGTAGTAAAGCGGAGGTTGGTGGGGCCAACTATCCCTATCAACCCCTCCACATGGGAAGATACCTCAGACCTGATTACCTCCACCACCTGGAGAGGCTCGCTTCGGATGTGGCTAATCTCAAGCCTAATCTCGTGTGCCTTATGGGCAATACTGCTTGCTGGGCTTTTCTTGGGGTGACTAACATCACAGCCTTGCGTGGTACTACTACCTGGTCCAAGACCTATAATGTTAAGTGTCTGCCAACGTTCCACCCCGCGTCCCTATTATATGAAGGGCAGTGGGGACGGAGACCAATAATAATTGGAGACTATCTGAAAGCATACCGCGAGTCTGAGTACCCTGATATTATCCGCCCTTCCCGGAGGATTATCATCAATCCAACCCTGCAAGAGGTGGTCCAGTGGATTGAGGATACCATATCCAACCCACCGACGACCCTGACAGTGGACGTGGAAACATCTGGTGGGATGATAGACACATGCGGGTTCGCCCGCAGTTCATCAGACTCCCTAGTGATCCCGTTCGGACCCCACCGTACCAAAAAGGGCACTGGTTATGTGATTATATACCCGGTGCGTGACGGTAAACAGGTGACGAGTTACTGGACCATCCCCGAGGAGGTCTACATCTGGCAATTGATTGCTAGGCTGTTGGGTTCTCCGATCCCCAAAGTTTTTCAGAATGGGATGTATGATATACAATATCTGATGAAGGTGCTGGGCATCCCCAGTCATTGTGACCATGATACCATGCTCGCTTGGCACTCCCTGTATCCAGAGCTACCGAAAAGTTTAGGCTTTTTGGGGTCTGTGTTTACGAATGAGACAGCTTGGAAACAGTTCCGGACGGCTAAGTCTGATACCGAGAAGCGAGATGAATAGATGAGCGAACTGGCGTTGTTTGACTTCCAGGTTCTGATGTATATAGTCAACGCTCCCCGTGAGCAAGTCCAGGTCCAACACTTACTCCCGGTTGTCAATCGGTTGAGAGATGAGGGTCTGGTCAGCTCCAAAGAACTTTACCCAGACAGTCCCGACCTGACCATTTGGATGGCAACCGCGGCCGGGATAGAACTCGTGAGGAAATGGCAGGAAGATGGCAACAATAGACACCGCCAATATGGACTTGACTCGGTGCTCCCCAAGTGAGATCCACCAAATCTACTGCGGTATAGACAACTGCGTTACGAGTGAGTGCCTTCCACAAGAATTAGAGATGCTAGCTGCTCGACCTCACGCCTCGTTGGTCTATGACTTCGAGAGGGCGTTGCAGGCTCCTTACCTGGAGATCATGCAACGTGGCTTCCGAGTCGATATGAACCTGAGGCAGGAAGCAATACTAAAGCTGGAGCAGCGAATAACCAAGCTACGCAACCAACTAATGGTGCTGTGCAATGCCGTACTCCCGTCAGGTCATAAGCCGTTTGATGAAGCACTACCTCGGTCCAGTACTAGCCAGCTCCCGAGACTCTTCTACGAAGTCCTCAGACTCCCCGAGCAGTGGACAAGCAAAAAGGGAGTCAGAAAACTTAGCATGGACCGAACCGCCCTCGAAAAACTTTACGAGACCTATCTCTATGCCAGACCCTTCATCAACCACATACTCTCGATACGCGATCTGTCAAAGCAACATGAAGTGCTTAGTCACGACGTTGACCCGGACGGACGGTTCAGAAGTTCTTATAATATCGCCGGAACTGAGTCCGGAAGACCTTCAAGTAGTGAGAACGCTTTTGGGACTGGAGGGAACGCCCAGAACATTGCCCCTGGGCTACGACATATCTTCGTGGCAGACCCAGGATACAAATTATGTGTCATTGACTTTGAGCAGTCGGAGGCTAGAGATTTAGGTTTCTTGATCGGTTGTATATTTGGGGATTGGACCTTCTTAGATGCCTGTGAGTCTGGGGACTTGCATACCAATGTAGCCAAGTTGGTGTGGCCTGAGATGCTATGGCCAGGGGACAAGGGGGGTGATCGTGCGCTCGCAGACACTAAGTTTTACAGGGAGTTCTCCTATAGAGATATGGCTAAAAGGGGAGCCCACCTGTCTGACTACATGGGAACCGCATGGACTATGGCTCGCCACCTTAAGATTACGCAGCAAGTTGCTGAGGACTTCCAGGCCAGGTTCTGTCGCGGTAATAATGCTGCGTTCCCTTGCATACCCAGATACTGGGAGTGGGTATCCAGCGAGATACAAACCAATTATAGACTCATTACGCCTTTCGGTCGCGAACGACACTTCTTCGGAGACACTAGTTCAGATGCAACCCTACGAGAGGGAATTGCTTACATACCTCAGTCAACTACAAGTGACAGAACCAATCTTGGATTTTGGAAGACTTGGAAGCATGTCCGAAACCGAGTTCAATTGCTGGCTCAAGGATATGACTCCATTACATTCCAAGTTATTGATGATGATAGGTTTGATGAAACGGTTAGGGAGGTAAGAGAACTGTTGAGGTTGGAGATGACGGACCCTAAATCTGGCAGAGTATTTGAAGTACCCTCAGAAGCCAAGGTCGGCTACAACTGGGGATACAAGTCCGAGAATAACTCTCGTGGGTTAGGTAAGTGGGCGCCTCAGTGACGCCAGCCGTCAAGTTGGGGGCTTCCCTATGCAGGGAAATGGGTATTGGTCTGACCTCGTGTCAGAGTGGTTCACCTTCACCGAGACTGCCAGGACCACCGAGATCCATCGGCTATGGGCTGGTATATCGTTGATAGCTGGTGCGTGTGGGAGACGTGTGTGGGCTAGAGCAGTTGGAGGGAAACGCACATACCCTAATCTGTACGTCATGTTAGTTGGACCACCGGGAACAGGCAAGGGTATCATAGACGAGATCAAGGCTTTCTGGACAGACGCTATGGACCCGACAGGGGGACATGCGTTCAAGGTCGCGTCTGACTCCATGACTAGAGCCAGCATGATCGATGAGTTGAATAAGGCTACCAGTGTCCATATACCTAAAGAGGGACCACCCATAACCATGCACTCGCTGCTGGTAGCAGCCGAGGAGTTTCAGGTGCTGTTACCAACATATGATCCCTCCACAGTATCGGTATTGAATGCACTGTGGAACAACAAGGAAACCCATTCCGAGACTCGACGACACGGACCTGCTAAAGAGGTCAAGATTGTACGTCCGCAACTGAATATTATAGGTGGAATGCAGCCGTCTTACCTGGCAGAACACTTCCCAGACGCGACTTGGAACACCGGACTCATACGTCGCATTATAATGGTGTATGCGTCGGAAGCACCGCGTAAGGAGCTATTCACCGGGGACAACGGTGCAGCTCGTGCCAAGAATAGGATACTGCAACGGCTGGGTCAGATCAGTCTGCTGTATGGACAGATGAAGTGGACTCAAGACGCAGCCGAGAAGATCAATGAATGGCACATGGCAGGTTGCCCACCCGAGCCAGGTCACACCAAGCTACAGGTCTATAACACCAGCCGCACTGAGCTGGCTATCAAGTTGTGCATGGTCAGCACCATATCTAGGACCGCAGACTTCACAATAGAATTGACTGATGTGAATAGGGCAATCGAGTGGCTAGTTGAAGCCGAGTCTCATATGCCCGACATCTTCAGGGCTATGCAAGGTAAGTCTGATGCAGCTGTGATTGATGAGCTACACTATCACATGATGGAACTGTGGGTCAGGAATGGAAAGAAACCCATAGCCACACCTTCTATCGTACACTTTTTGTCGACGCGGGTAGCTGCTGACAAGATCCAGAGGGTGATGCAAATTGCTGAAGGAGCTAATATTATTACTAGGTACGCTGGGACTGAAACCTGGTATCCGAGGCCGAGACACCAACATGGAGTGGAGTGATGTGATTACCAAGCCTGACATACGAATGCTAAGGAAGTTGAAGGAGAGAGTGCAAGCTGCACCTGTAATGGATGATGATGAGATAGTCAGGGTGCAACGGTTAGTAGAGATGGGACTCGCTCGTGACTTCTCCAAGTTTGGAGGCACAAGCATCAAAGTCCGTCTTAGAATATGGGGGATTACAGATGCTGGTAGAGCGGTCCTAGAGACTCAAGACATAATCACTGAATTGCAGCCGGGTTAACACCTGGCGCCAGTGCGTTGGTTGAGTCTGGTGCAAGCGGAGAACCTCTGCCAGAGCCGATTTGGCCAGAGGACAATACACCTGCCGCTCTTAACATACGCCTTGGATCAACAGCAATCTGAGCTACCCTATCCAGTGCCCATCTACCTGCATCAATGGTGGCACCGACAGGCGCAACAATATGACCAGCTGTATGAACCAGACGACCCAATATGCTAGTAGCTTGAGGGACTCTGGAGGCTAAAGTTTCTGGGCCAAAAGCCAAAGCCCCACCCAGTCCGATAATGTCTGCAACGTATGGACTGGCATAACGTTCTGCTAACGCTTCCAAACCACCAACTAACATGCCGCCGCCCTGGACAGCGAACCCCGCCGCTGGCGTACCTAGGAAGCCTGTCGCAACTGAGAACGGGGCCACTGCACCAGCTGCTCTCATTGCACCTACATTGAATGTACCAAGTGGGCTCAATCTAGGATCTGAAGGATTGATTGCGCCAGTGAGTCTCTCGGCTCCGCCTGTCGTTGTCCAGCTGTCAGGCGAAACAGCTGGGATAGGGTTGCCTATATCCTCACCGGACCACGGTAGTATCCTGTTGCGTTCAGCATTCTGGTGAAGTGCTGACTGTGCCGTACCTACAAGCGGACCTACATCCTGCAAGAAACCAGTGAGTGGTTGCTTGATTAGCAGGTCACCAGCGGTTGCCACGTTCCCAGAATATACGTCGCCTGTCGGCGGTGCGACTTGCGTTCTACTGGCTGGGGCTGCACTCGGTACAGTAGCTGGTGAAGCAACAGCTGGTCTAGCTGCTGGTGCAGGTTGGGCTGTCGCAGGGACTGTTGAGGGTTGAGCAGAGGGACGCACATCGCCTGTTGTAGGATCATGGCTTTGCTGCCACTGCCTACGGAGCGCCTCTACACTGCTATAATCGGGTTGGTTGGGATCAGCTTCGGCCATGATCTACTGTCCTGTTCCCTGTTGCCCCTGTGGCTGTGAGCCAGGAGCCCCAAACATCCGCCCCCATACCGAGTTGGGTTTGAGTCGGCCTGTTGATAGGTCGAAGTTGTTGTTGATGATCGCGTTCCCTTGCTCGGGCTTCAGTGCCCCACTGTTCTCCCACTTGAATATGTCATTGATAGTCATGTTGGCGTTCATGCCTATATTAGACAGCGCCTTCTGTTGGTATTGAGCCGGTGGGAACTGTTGGTTGAAGGCCTCAACTGAGTTGATTAGGTTGGGATGTTGGACCCCAGCACTGCGCTGGTCAGCCATCCATTCCATCTGGAAGTTACGGAAGTCAGCCACCCTATGAATTTGTGCATCCAGAGATGCAAGCACGGTCATACCACCCAGCCAAGTATCTTCTGTACCTGGGACAACTGACACCGCATCAGCAAACGTTTGAGCAGCATGAACTTGGCCAGGCAGAAGAGTACGAACGAGATTGGCTGCGAAGTTCCGGCCTTGGTTGGCAACGTCACTGGCCGAAGCGGTTGGCGCTAGGTCTGGTAGCTCGCCCTTGTAGCCTGCAATGTTACCGATGGTATGGAGCGCACTATTAATAGTGTTACGGACTCCCGACAGGAAGCCAGGCTGTGTCCAAGCACCGCCCTGTTGCATGGTGTTAAATGTGTTAGCGATACCAGCCAGTGCCTGTTCACCGGCAAGTGCCTGAGAGTATTGAGCTGCACCAGACGTTGCGTAATCCTTTTGGGCAGTAGATGCTAGCTCACCATAAGGTGAACCAACAAAGTCCCCGCCAGCGTTGACTGAGACCCCAGAGATTGGTTGCATCCGGTTTGGTAGGTTGCCATAATTAGGTGCGAGTGGTGTACCCAGGAATGAAGTCCCACCCCGAGCTGGATCAAGCGTACCAGCTGCTACTGGGGGTTGTTGAACCTGCATCGCACCGCCTGGAATGAGGGTTGGTTGCGGTTCACCGCCTCCAGCCACGGCTGGCTGCGCTGGCGGAGCCGGAGCTGTCTGTGCAGCAGGAACTGTTGTTGGTTGCGGTGCCGGTTGCGGCTGTGCCGAAGGCGAAGCCGCTGGCACATCTGTACGAGGCGGTAGGGTTTGCGGTATGTTGGGGTTAGCAGGCGTACCAGGTGGTGGATTGCCACCCACTGGTGGTGAGATGGGTACGTTTTGAGGCTGGGTATACAAACCAGCTCGGTAGGAGGTTGATACCGCAGCATCTGTATGTGGGAGTAAGGTTGCATAGACGGTCTTGGTTAGTGGGTCACCAGTCCAGCCGGTGCTGTCAAGGTATGTTCGCGCAGAATTAACTGCGTTGTCATAGGCGCGGATCTCATTCGTGTTACTTAGAGTCCCGCGACCGATGCGGGCAAAGTTGTTGAACTGTGCCCGGTTATAGGCTGGTGTTTGGTTACCGTCTAGAGTGGTGAGTCCTTTGTAGAATGCTTCAAGGGCAGTGTTAGCAACCTGCTGCTCTGTCTGGCCAGTTAAGGTTACGGAGCGTTGAGTCTCTGCCTGAATACGACCTGTCTCAGCAAACGACTGGTAGATTTGTGGAATGTATGGAGCCAGCGCAGGGTTCCTCTGGATAGCCTCGAAGCCCTCTTGAACTGTCGGGTAGAGAGACATGATCTGGCCAGCAGCGTTGCGCGCCTCTAGCTCCTGTTGGTGCTGAGTGTTAGCAATGTTAAGGCGTTGGGTGTCTGCAATAGTGCGGATAGTCTCGAACGGATTGAGATTGTTCCCAGACCCTGGAACCATCCGACCAGCTTGGGCACCTATCGCTGGATTAATGCCACCGAGTGCCATTATGCAGCTCCTTCATCTCCACCCCCCGACACACCTGACTGAGGTGTACCGGATCGCGGTGTAGCCTGTAAGACGTTGGTCATTGCTGGCCCCTGGCCAGCTTCAGCAGTCGGTGGTCGCGGTCCAAGGGCTCCCATCTGGGCGGCCATACCACCAGCGAACTGTTGAGCCCGCTGCCTTAAATGCAACGCAGCTATGACCTTGAATGCTGACTGCATCATGTTGTGACCAGTCAGTTGCTTCATAACTTCGACATGGGCCTCTTGCTGCTGTATGGCTTGGTCATGAGTGGCTAACCATGCTGCCAGTCCCTGCCCACCCATCGGTGGCATGTCAACTAGGATGGCTGCCATCTCCTTTGCATTAAGTCCGTGACCAACTAGACGTCCAGCTGCTGCAACTACATCTGGTGGCTGAACTGTATCACCCTTCTTTACCAGATTGTCCATCTCACGGCGCATGTGTTGCAACATAACTTGAGCTTTGGCAAAAGTATCATGTACAGACTTGGCATAGTCATGCGCCTCAACGATCTCATCCATCGGCCCTTTACGGCCACTGGGAGTTGGTGAAGCAGGGGAGCCGGTAGGAGCTGGAGAGTTAGGGCCTTCCCCACCTGGGCGCATCAAGCCGTTAGGCCCACCAGACACAGGCGTTGGCAAGGTCGGGCTTGCAGGGCTTGGACCACTAGCTAGCCCCATTAGGGCGTTGTCTTGGTTTCCACCTGCCATCACAAGCTCCTAGGCGGCATCTGAACCAACTATGAAGCCACCTGTTGATGAGTAACCACCAGCTGGGTTAAATGCAGATGATGTGGGTGCCCCACCGAATAGGCCGCCCTGGTTCATCGCATACAGAAGTGCGGTGTTAGATGCAGACCCACTCACACCACTCAACGCACCGCTCAGTGCATTTGCCTGACCAACGATGCCACCCGCTTGCGCTGCACCAGATGCTAGTTGTGTCTGGGCAACACCCTGTCCGGTCTGAATAGACGCACCAGTTAGGGCACCAGCAGCACCCACACCTAGTTGGGCTTGCCCACCGAGGGCGTTGAGGATCTGGGCGCGTTGGTTAAGGGTCAGTTGGGCGCCCTGCATCTGTTGAGCAACCTGGGATTGGTAGTTCTGTAGTTGTTGTGCGTACGTGGTATCGGCCAGTCCAGTTGTATACTTCTGGAGTGCTGTTCCGAATGCGCCGCCGAGTCTAAGACCCTTGGCTGCCAACTCATTTTTGATGGACTCGGAGCCAACATCCAGCTGGAACTGATAACCGGGTGTCGTCTTTAACCAGTCCATGGTCGGTGAGAACATCGGCCACTGGGTTTGGATTGGCGAGAGGAGTGGGGAAGTTAGAACGGACTGAGCTGTGGCATTTGGTCCTGTACCAGTCAGGGCTTGAAGGGCTGGGAGAGACTGCTGACCGTATTGGATGAACGGACTGAGCTGGTTCTTAGCCTCTTGGAACATAGCCAACTGGGTTTGGGAGGCGATTTGAGCAGCTTGAACCTGAGCCTGCGCAGCTTCACTCGCGGCTTGTGCCTGCTTACCGCCACCAATGATGGAGCTGAGACCACCAATCGCGCCAGAAGCTAGTATCGCTCCACCAGCCATAATAACCTCCTCAGAGCTTCATCACATAGTTCAGGCTGGCTAGCTTGGCACCTTTACGCTCAAAGTATTTACCTATAGTCTTACCGCGACCGTTAAGAGTGTGATGCCAATAAACGTACTTGACTCCAATCTCTTTGAAGTGGGCTGTTGCCCAATCGAACATCTTATCTGCCACACCAAAGTGACCAGGCTCAACGTACCAAGCAGTCTGGTTAGCTATCAACGTACCATAGGACTCGATGTCAAAGTCAACCATCCAACTCAGGTAGCCAATCATTCGCCCATTCTTGCGAGCGACTAGTATCTTGAATGTGCCCAGTACCTCATTGGTTAGTATGCTGTTGATGTCAGGATTGAAAGTACGTCCGTTCGGTTCTACTTCTTTGACCTCAGCCCTGACCAATAAAGCCCCTTCATTCCAACAATCCGCGAACCTCTCCAGGCGGATGGTCAGTTCATTCAATTCAGATGTTTCGTGGACACCGTTTCCATAGGCCACCGCTTAACATCCTCCGCTAATGAATTGAGGTTTTTTTGAAAGTCACTAACCCGTTCCAGGAAGTCCTCCTTATTAATCTGTATGTTGGTATTAATCATTCTGTACCACCACTCGAAATCGAACTCGGCTTCTAACATAGTCTCAAATAACCACTTGCCAATGAACGGCTCGGACAGCATATTATAGGGAATGGATATGATTGCTGGGTCTTGTTGGGCTGCGTCTAGCATCGCGTCTTGAGCAGCTAGGTTGGTAAGGTTGGCAGGGACTCCCATACTGAGAAGAGATCTGTGAACGTCGATAAGAGGGCGGCGGATCGTGACTATCTGGATATGGGGAAGCTCCTGACGCACGATCCGCCATAGTGTGGCACCTGCTGTCTCACAGGTACCCCACATCCCATTCTCATAGGACTCCAAGAACTTCTGGACTGTATCGCACTCACCCAGGATCTCGTGCCCTATAGGCTTTGGCGGGTTAAGATGCGGGTAGCTCAGATAATGAGCCGTCCATGCACTCCTACTCCGCGGCAGAGAGAGGATTAGAAATGGCATTGACTTCCTCTGAGTCGCTAACTACTAGCTTTGGTCCAACCCCGGCCTTCTGTGCTTCCATTTGAGCGCTGACGAAGATTTGAACCTGGAAGCTAATCTTGTTTAAGAGTGGTGCAACCACCCTATAGATGCCACCTTGTAGGACCATCATAACTTGGCCCCATTCCTCAGTGGTCATCTCGACCTTAATCTGGTTGTCTTGTTGCATGTTCACTGCCCTGAGTTGTGAGGTCGGTAGTGCTCTCGTCGGTCTCGCCCATCTCGCCGATGGTTGTAGTAGAAGTGGCGTTCCCGGTAGTACCTACGATGATGGTAACGGTGACGGCCCAAGGGAGGGAGTGGGGGTTCCACTACCGTTTGAGATGGCACCAGAACTGGAGGCAATGGTGGGGGAGGCGGCACAACCTCTGGCGGTCTCGCACAAGCTGCGATGGTTAGCAGCAGCCCTCCCACAGTAATATATCGAAACATCTAATCCTCCGTGTCCATCCAATGGACAATGGCCATTAAACCATGAATTGCCCAACGCCTGCTGGGTAGTTTGGCTGGTAGGTAACAACCACTAGACCTGGAGTCCCTGCCCCATTAGGCCCGTTGGTGTTTCCAGTGCCAACACCGGTACCTGACCCAGCAGATGACCCGCCACCAGCCCCACCAAAGTAGCCACCGCTGCCACCAGCTTGGCCTAAAGTTGGACTCGTAGCTAGGTTGGTGCCAGCTCCACCTCCTCCACAGCCGTGGATATTATCCCACTCCTTGCCTTGGGAACCGGCTTGCCCAGCACTAACACCACCAGACGTGTTCCCCGCGTCACCTTTACCACCAGCACCGAATGTAGTAGCGGTGCCAGATTGGCCTACGGTTCCCGGCCCATTTGGACCTCCGGCACCACCTCCTCCACCGGCCCCAGCAGGTGGAAAGCTTTGCGGACCTCCTGGCTGAGCACCAGAGTTACTACCTACAGCTCCGCCATCGCCACCTCTAGCACCTTGCCCTTCTGGATACCACAAAATAGAGCCTGGCCCCGGTGTTGAACCTGGAGCGTAGTTAGACCCTGCTGATGTGTAGACCACGCCTGGAAATAGATCTGCTGCTTGTGGTGGATTGAAACCAAACCCTGAGATACCCCATGTAGCTCCTGGCCAATTCATTCCCGGCCCAGCTTGGATTGATTGAGTTATAGTATACTGAACCGGAAATGGCAAGTTCGAGTTGATTGTAAAGGCGTAGGAACCTGCACCACCACCCGGGTTATTACTAGACGATCCTTGGTCTGGTGGCCCTCCAAAGTAGTTTTGAGATGCATAAGACCCTGACCCAACACACTCAATCTTATTGCCCTGCATATTCCAGTTCCCCGGATCAGGGAAAAAGAACTGCGAGAAATTATTACTTCCGTACAGATAGATGCGGGTCATGTCGTATACGAAGCCACTAGAGGTGGGAGTTGTGCCCAGACTGTCAGAGTGTTATATGCACTCCGAGGTATCTTTATCATCCGCAGCGGACCAAAACCAGAGGTTGGGCTGGTGATTTGGAGCCAGGCCGGATTGTCTAGCTCCTTATCATCGTCAGGATCTATCAACGCCACCATCTGGTTGGGTGATGCTAGGGCAGTATTGATAATGGCCCCCATCAACAACCTGGGCATCACAACCTCGTTGCCAATAGGGTGAAACTAATAGTGGTTAGTGAGGGGTCTTGACTAGTGGTTATGGCTTGTAAGGTGCTACCAACTGGCAGGGTGAATGGTGCTCCAGGTTGGGTCGCGAATGTCATCCCAGTCGGTGTAATGGTTACGCTACCAAGCAGGGTTGGAGGAGCAGCACCAGAATTAGCCCCAGTCCGCAGGTTGATATTCACGTTCACATTGCCAGCTGGAGGCGCTTGCACAAACCCGTAGCTACCAGCGAAGTTGGCTGGTAGTGTTAGAGGGACCGTAATGGGTATGAAAACTGACCAGCCAATGTTTGGACTGCCTGGGAACCCAAACGCGATCGGAACTTCATCTACCGTGTTCGCAATCACCAGGCCTGGCGCTGCCGTCCACTTCGTACCGTCCCACTGCCAGTTGACAAAGGTCTGTCCAGGGCTCGGTGCGTCAGGGAAGTTTAGTGCTGCCATCTCAGCCTCACGCTATTATCATAGCTTGCAGACCAACAGGTGGTGGCAAGGGGGTGTAGGTAAGAACAATCAAACCAGCAAACCCATTTCCTGGAAGGCTGGTTCCGGCTCCCGGAGTTCCAGCCCCGCCTCCACCACCAAAACCAGTAGCTGCACCACCATTAACACCGGCAGCAGATCCAGCTCCGCCAGCGCCAGTTCCATGAACATTGTCCCACTGTACACCCTTAGCCCCGTTAGCTCCTACAGTAGCTCCACCAGCTACGGTATTGTTATCAGAGGCACCACCAGCTACAGCTGCACCACTAGCTCCAGCACCATGAGGGCCAGCAGCCCCACCAGCTCCACCGCCAGCCGTAGACTGTCCAGAACTTCCGAAGCCAGTACCTCCTGCAAAGCCACCAGGCCCAAATTGTGTACCAGCAGAGCCACCACCGCCCATTCCTTGACCGTTGGTGCCAACAGCAGCGAACACGGTAGCACCTGCTGAAGTAGTGTTATTGGCACCCCAAGTGACAAATATGGAGTTCTGTGCACCTGTCCTATTAGAAGGTGTAACAGTAAATGGCACTGGGAATGGTAAGTTTACATTGTTTGCGGTAGCGTAAGCTCCTCCTCCTCCTGCTGGACCTGTCGCAGTACCTCCTAGCGGTTCCACACCTGTATCAGTAGCACCCTCGGCGAGAGGGGCATTGTAAGGTGTTGATCCAACCCCACCGCTACCAACACACTCAATCTGATTAACAGTGTTCCAGTTCCCTGGGTTAGGGAAAGTTGCAGGTAGTGGGTTTGGAGCAGGTGCATATAGAAAGATTTGTGTAGTCATGGCTGTGCCTGTGCCCATGCAACTAACTGGCTGAAGCTAGTCCAGCTGTTGTAGGTCATCCGATCTATCTTTAGCATCTGCAACGCTTCACCACCCTGCGTACCACCTATCTGAAGCCATGCAGGATTGTCTAACTCCTTATCATCTTTAGCGTTGACATCTGGCTTGACTGTCATATAGATATACTTGGTTGTCACCCCTCGCACAATGCCGTAGTGTAGACTGTTCGGATTGTAGGTGATGACGATGAGGCCGTCACCACCATTAATATTGGAACTAGCACTTCCACCGCCGCCTCCACTGCCAGCGCCATACTGTCCACCGCGAGTGTTTGGTGTAGTGCCAGTGCCTCCAGATCCTCCACCTCCAATACCGTGCGAGGCATCCCACTGGGTCCCGTTGGCACCTGCTGGTGTATGACCAGCATCACCGGAACCGCCAACTATACTTGGTGCACCAGATGTCCCTATACCGTTCGCACCTGCACCATTCGGCCCGCCAGCACCAGCGCCACCACCACCGAACCCAGCAGGTAATTGACCACCGCCTCCCCAACCACCAATACCGCCTGGGAAACCAGCTGGGTAAAGGTCAGTCCCTGCACCAGCATTACCACTACTGGCATTGGTCGCTGCTCCATTACCCGCATAAACCATCCCTGAGGTTGGGGTAGGTGGTTTGTTGCCATTATTACTAAAACCAAAGGTAGTATAAATACTATTCTGGGTGGCAGACTGAGCGCCTGCACCAACAAACACAGGCACTGGAAATGTTGGAGTTATATTCTCAGCATGAGCATATGCACCACCGCCGCCTCCTCCACCAGGATTTTGCCCCTGCGGAGGTCCAAACATGCCAGCACCACCGCCGCCACCACAACCGACGCACTCAATCTTGTTGGGCAGACCCCAGTTACCTGGGTCCGGGAAAGTCGTATTACCTTGAAGCAGGAATATCTGAGTCATGGGTTGTCCGGATCTACTGCCCAATCGCTAATTGCACCCACCAACGTCCACAGATCCTCCTGTGATAAACACTTCATATACTGGTCCCGAGGCAGCTTAATCATAACCAGCGCCTCATTGTATCCAGTGGTGTGTCGCAGTAGCATAAGCTGCGGGTTGTCAAGCTCCGAGTCATCATCTGGGTTCACTATGGCATAGATGTGGCCTGTCTCAGCCCCTCTAATTACCCCAATCGAGTCTGATGCCATGCCGTTAGATCCTCGATGCTAGTAATGTCAAAGCAACATCCGCTAGTGTAGCATCCTGTGTGGACGGTGCCACCACCCCTAATATCTGGCCAGGTGTCATGTTCACAGCTGCCGTAAAACTAAATGTGATAGATCCATTAGGTTGTATAGTCATTCCCCCAATAGCAGTGTTGTTCCCCGGTGGTGTAAACAGGTACATCGAGAAGGTAGCAGCTGCTGTTGGAACAGCACCCCGCACAGTCCCAACAGATCCAGTGAGATTTATAGGCAACGACATGTTCATGACTATAGGGACATTCACCATTGCGTTTGCTGCTGGCTTCCCAGGGAACACAAACACAATAGGCAAGTTCAGAAGTGATGCTGGGAGCTGTGCATAGGTTAATGGACCTTGCACCAGTATAAGATTATCAGTCCCGAGCTTGGCAATGTTACCAGCATCAGCACTGACTGCCGATGGACCTGCCGGACCAACAGCGCCTGGTGTACCTGGTGTACCAGCTGTACCGGTTGCACCCGTCGCTCCTGTCGCACCTGTTGCTCCGGTTGGGCCAGCTGGTCCAGTTGCACCAGTTGGTCCTGGATCGCCTTGTGCTCCCGTTGCACCAGTTGGCCCTGGGTTTCCCTGTACTCCCGGATCACCCTGTGGACCTGGTGGTCCCTGTGGACCTATCGGACCAGTAGCACCTGTTGGACCTGCTGGACCTTGTGGACCTGCTGGACCCGTCGCACCTCCACTCCCAGTAGTCGGAGTCCAAGCCGTACCATTCCATATTAGTGCCTGCCCATTGGTTGGGGCAGTGTTCGAGACAGGTCTTCCACGCAGACCTACAACAGTGGTCTCTAGGTTCTGTACAGTTCGTCCCTGCATCAGCGCATCCTCCGCGCAGCGTACATTATATATGCAGTCGTAGATTGCGGAACGAAACTTGTTATACCATCGCCAAAGAATTGCATATTCCCAGTAATTCTGTTACCTGAGTTATTACTCATACGACCTGGACCTACAGGTCCAGACAAATAGATCGCACCGTTATTGGCTGAAAAGGTTAGAAGGGGTATGGCACACCTTACCATCATAATGGCTTGGTTGAAGCCATCTATATTGGTCCACGTACCTTGACACTGGAAATAGGCACCCGTCCCAACGTTAGGTATCGCACTACCAGTAGTAAAGGCTACACTATAATACACGGAGACTTGCCAGTCGCCAGCTGTTAATTGTAGCCCCACTGGGTCCGAGTTCACAGCACTCATATTGAACGGCTGGATTAGGTTCTGTGCAGTTAGAAACTCCCCCACCATCCCAGCTGGTGCGTTCGAGCCGTCTGTTACTCCCGGTATCGGAGTTGTTGGCCCTGGAATGCCCTGTGGCCCTTGTGGTCCGACAGGTCCAGCGGGTCCAGTTGCACCCAACTTCCCAGTGTTAGCTTGAACCCACTGCGAGCTAGTGCCGTCATTATAATATACATACAACTGACCACCTACATCATCCCACCACAGATCACCTTGTTGTGGGTTTGGCGGAGGTGTAGGTCCGGTTCCAACATCACTGCCTCTAGGAGGCGGAGTTGCTGGTGTCCAATTCGTCCCGTCAAACGTCAAGACCTGACCAGACGTTGGAGTAGTATTGGAGATTGGGAACCGTCTTAACCCGACAACAGTCGTGTCAAGGTTCTCAGTTGTACGTCCCTGCATGGCTAGACACTCGTCACATCACCAGAGGTAGTAACATCTGTCAGCACACCATTAGCTACTGCCCACTGGCTTACATAGTTAGCAATCGCAGTGTTCACCCAGCTAGTCGTAGCAATAGACTGGTCGTTGTCACCGAGGGGCGGGTTAGGTGCTTGCGGATTGCCAGTGAATGATGGGTTGTTAATTGGAGCTAACCCACTTATCTGTGTCTGGATCGTAGTTATCGTACCATTGATGGTATTGATCTGGTTCTGCAAGTTTTGAGTTGTGTTATAGAGGCCTTCAATAGCAGTCTGTCCGTTACTCCAACCACCAACAGGTGGGGTGACAACTACATTCACTGCATTAATAGTCCCACCGACTCCACCACCAGACCCTCTCCCCTGCACTAACAGTGGCAGCCAATTCACACCATCCGAAATCAACCAGTCTCCCACCAGAAGCTGTGTCCCAGCCAACGCACCCTGCGTCAGCGTCCCAGCAACCGAACAGATTACAAACGCGCCAGGTACTTGGTTGGGAGGGAGTAATGAACCGGACGTTTGACCAGACTGAGGTGTGTACGAGACAGTACCAGACAGAGCATTGATAAGCCCAAGGAACTGAGATGCCTGTCGGAGAATTTGCTGCCCATTACTTTGAACTAGACTATCAACATACCCTCTGCTAGCTGCTTGGTTCGGGTCACCAGTAGGGGTCGGGGGACCGTTTAACACGAGTCCCCCTGTGAGCGTACCACCAGCCAGGGGCAAAACCGAAACCCAGCTAGTAGTCGCCCCATTTCGTCCGTAGATTTGGCCGTCGGTGGGCGCCTCTGGGAATGGCAGTGAGTTGAGTGGCACACTCAATGGGACATAAGCAGTCCCATTGAACATATAGAAGGTATCTGCACCAGTGACAAAGTATGTGTCACCAGTCTGAGCATTAGTCAAAGGCAATGAAGCTGTATCTGCAACCGCCCCTCTGTAGTTCAAGACGGTATTAGGGATACTAGTCGGTTGTGGTTCCCACGTCTCATCAGTATTGTTCCAAGTTACAACCTGCCCATCAGCAGGCGCAGCGACAGACATGGGTCGGCCCTGGAGACCGATCACCATCGTATTGAGTTGCCAGTCCCGAGGCATCTCTCGACCCTCCTAGTTACGAATTAATGCCAGTCCCAGTCGAGTACACATCGCCAATGGTGCTGACTGTATTCAGGAAGTCTGCAACCTGCGACTTAAGCAGGGCAATGTCATTATACATGACATTCAGTGCTCCTTGCACATCAGTCTGCCCACCGATTGTCGGGTTCAACGTCACGTTACTGGCCAGCATAGTCATTGGGTTAACGTGGATAACCTGCCAACTCACCCCATCCGAGATGATCCAATCCCCTGTATTCACAACCGCACCAGCTACGGGCCCGCTAGGTACAGTACCCCCGACAGCAACAATGACATAACTGTCAGCGGCTTGATCAGGAGGAACAAGAGGGCCTGCAGGCAACCCACTAGTAACAGTATAGGTAACATCTCCGGTCGTCGCATCCATCGTCCCAATATAAGACAGTGCTCCCATAACCAGGCCATCGACGTACCCCCTGGTAGCCGCTTGGTTAGGTGGACTGGTTGCGGTCGGTGGTCCATCCAGAATGAGTGATCCGAGCATCGTACCACCAGCAATGGGCAACGCAGCGATCCAAGATTTAGCCTGCCCATTTCTAGCATAGACCTGTCCGTCTGCCGGTGCTTCTGGAAACGCATTCTGACCGATCTGGTTCAAAAGTTCTTGGAGTGCATCTTGCACATTGTCCTGACCTGAAACTGGTGGCGTGACAATAACCTGTGACGCAAACGGGTTAGTACCACCACCGCCAATAGCAATGATCTGCCAGCTTGAACCGTTACTAACGATCCAGTCACCAACCGTAACCGATTGCCCAGCCAACTCCGGAGGCGCACTCAACGTGCCAGCCACCGTCACGATCACATATCGGTCTGGTGCATCAAACGCAGGTGGCAATGGACCGGGAGGCAGTCCAGAACTCTCAGCAAACGTGACAATTCCAGTCGACGCATCCATCACACCGATGAACTGGAGCGCTCCAGTGATCTTGGAGTCCACATACTCCATCGTAGCAGCTTGGTTCGGATTGCCACCTGGAACTGGCGGACCCGACAGAATAAGTGGGCCTTCCATAGTACCACCACTGAGAGGCAGGACTGGAACCCAGGTGGTTGTCTTACCATTTCGGCCGTAGATTAGTCCGTCAGCTGGTGCTTCAGGAATACCACCACCACCAGTGCCTGTCCCATCACCTGGCCATTCCCAAGGCAGGATAACCCAAGTCCCATTACTACGGACATACAATTTGCCGTCAATGGGGGCGTCAACTACAACACCATCCCCATTAATAGTAACATCACCGATAAAGTGGACATCACCAGTGACAGTCCCGCCACTAAGAGGCAGAACCGGCACCCAACTCTTGGAACGCCCATTCCGCCCGTAGCTCTGCCCATCCGTAGGAGCTTCGGGGAATACCCCGCCCCCTCCAGAAGTCCAGACCATATTCCCAAGGCCATCTGTAGTAAGGACATCTCCATGGGCACCCCCAGTGATGTGCAACCTACTGACATTGATAGTCTTATCACCAACTATGGTCTGCTGTCCTGTCAACTCAACCTGGCGAGTATTGCTAACAAGTGTAGCCACACCAGTTGGATACAACAGACTAGGCGCAGTCCCACCATACAGGCGAGCCAACGTAGTTCCATCACCGACGTCATTGATCGCCAGCTGACCCTGCAGCAAATCGGGTGGCATCCCAGGCGAGCCAATCCGACGCCGGATCTGAACTGGACCAGGGCTAGTAATTGTAGGCATCGGACTCGACATCTTCTCGCTCCCTCTCGGTCGCTCAACCGATTAAACTGGAGGTATCACGGCTTGTGACAGTCGAGCCCATTGCCCGTTCTGTCTAGCATATAGTTGTCCATCATTAGGTGCGTCTGGTATCCCAGCTTGCCCAGGAACCCATGCACTCCCGTTCCAAATAAACGCCTGACCTACCGTCGGAGCCACTGCACTAACCGGACGACCTTGGAAGCCAACCACTGTGCTAGTAACGGAGGAGCCGCCAGAACCAGTAACATCACCGCCCAACGTAACTCCAGTGATATAACCCTGTTCTTTGACAAAGGCTGTGGTGGCAATTCTGGTTGAGTTGTCATTTGCTGGCGGTGTCGGTGCAATTGGGGTACCAGTTAGGACAGGGCTGTCCAGTGTAAACCCACTCGACGAGGCACTTATGGCCTGCCCGAAGACATTGAATACTATACCAGCATACGTCCCCGGCACTATCCCGGTCGGCTGCACCAGTCTCCATACGTTCGTTAAGAACTGTGTCCATGGTATTGCAGTGTTCGCAGTTGATGGATCAATAAACGGGCTGTTAATCCTAGGAAACCCAACCAGCATCTGATGACTAGAAGCTGTGTTCTGATCTGACGGCTGTTGTATCCTTCCAGATACCCGCCTACCTGACCTCGGATCTACCATTGGCGGGTTGTCTTGTAACGGGACACCCGAATAAGTAGGTGGTGGGCCCACTGGAATTAGATGCTGAGTCGGGCCAGGTGGTCGACCCGGAGGGTTCCCCGGTTCCGTTACCTGCCGCCCCGATGGCGTCATGACCCTATCAACAGCCATCCCAACTATTCTTTCTCAACTTCCTTCTCAGCCTCATGCTCTACTGACTCTTCTTCCAGCACAGCATCCGGATTAGCAGTCTGTTCCTCTACATTAGAGACATCCTGCTCAACTTCCTCCACCTGGTCAGCCTCAACAGACTGTTCTTCAGCTGGTTCCTTCGGATCTGACATCATGTTCCAAGTACCTCCGCATCAACCCAGGCACCGTTAAGTGCTGCTGGTCCAGCGATTGAATGACTTAACTCGAATATACGATCCCTGGCGATACCCATTCCTAGCCATTGAGGTTGAGTAAGATACTCACCAGGAAAACCAGTAGACTGTAAAACGTCATTACCAAACGTTCTTCCTCTATCGTCAGACCACCGTAGAGATATTTCTGCAGGGCGTCCATCAATACCAACAGGCCCCAAACCGCACTCAAGATCAGCACGGAATGCAGCAAACTGGACCCTCCTCCCGTCCGCCGTCCCTGCATGTCCTTGCCCCGCCAGTCTCGCGGTCCCGATATGAGGGAATGACCTAACACAAGTCAGAGGGGTAACCACTCCATTGACTGTATCTGTGTACGTGTCAATATCTGGTGTGTAAATAGTCCCGTTCTCCCAGTCACCAAATGCATTACCACCATTGATGATACCATGACAGTTAGACCGGACGCGATGGAGGTAGCCATTAATATCAGTCCAAGCTTCTTGATGCCATGCTGCCATGGGGTCTTCGATTGCTGCATCATACACCCAGGTCTGGTCACCTTTCGGGAACGTTAGCACATACCAGACATGCCCATCCATCTGATAGCAGAACCCGATCGCGTCATCTATACCTACCGTCTTCTTCATCTCCTGTATAGCGTGCTCCACAGCATGATTACTAATCCGGTCTGTTAGATACCCCCTAAACCTCAGAACCATTCCCTCACCTTGGAGGTTCTGTGCCAACCAGTAAAGATTAATATCCTGTTGAGCCACACTATACTTCGCCGCGATACCATGCTCGATATACGTCCCAGGCAGCTCCGCAAACGGCATCGGATAAAGACCAGCATCATACCAGATCTCTGACTTCCACGTGCCTAGCAACAGCACTTCATGCCTAACCACATATAAGGTCACTAGATTGTCTGGATAACCAGTCTTACCTGCCGTATAGAGTGGATTAAACGGTTCAATGGTGTTCGACTGAGTTGAGTTAAAGAAGACTGTGTTGGGTTGGTTCCATATAATGAAGGTGTCTGTATAGTCAACTCGGTCGGCACCAGTGAAGAAACCTGTTGGATCGTTGATCTGCTTAAAGTTGTTCGTGCCCAGATCTGACAGCCATCCATTGGGGGAGCCATCAACTATCATAACCGTACCAGACCCTCCATTATCTATCATTGACACCTGACCCTGTTGAGCATTACTAATATCTCCTAGCTTAGTCGGTGTCAACGTACCAAAAGGCATCCTATATATCTCATGTCCACTGGCAATATACGCATCCTGATTAGACGCAGCATAGATACCTCTGATCGGACCATTCCCTACTGTCAACAGAGGCACTAGGCCTGGCCGCTGATAATGTGTGATCGGTACAAGGCTGCCTCTCGGATTTATCTCTGGATAGTAGTTAACACACCTTTGAGCTGAAGCGATGATGCTTCGAGCAGTGTACGAACCACCTGTAAGCGGCAGTCTCATCTATCAATTAAACCTACCGCTGTGCATCCAGACTGCGTAATCTGGGCAAGGCAGCCGGGACCGGTCATTCTCCTGGGTCGCGATATTCCAAGTCGCGCCAATCGGGATCAGAACGACTGGACTTACATCAGTAACCTTGACCGCTACTACAGCCGTTGAGCCATTCCGAATATCGTATCTACCTGGAGGAAAGATCCCCATGTAGATAGCCATCCCCGTAGCTGAGTCCGGATAGATCCATTGTCTATTCGTTAGCACGTCAGTGAACGTAACCATTAAGGTTTCCCTCCTCCAACAGTCTCCTCTTCGGCAGCTGGCTCGACTCCCGTCGCAAGCCCAACTGCAATCCACGTACCAGGTTTATAACACGTATACTGCCATAATGTAGCGCCTGGCTGAGTAACACTGGCTGCTCCATTAACCATACTGTCTGCCTGTGCATGTACAGTCAGAGAAGTTCCTGCTGTACTGTCATTAGCTACCAACAGTGAACGCCCTGGAACTGCGGGTGGTAAACTGACATTAGGCCCATGCGGTACAGTGTTGACATATGATCCAAGCACTGGCCCAGTACCAGTTACAGAACCTGGAATGTTCTGTGCCCCTACCAGTAGCTGGAACAGCTGTTGAAGCACACCCTCATCAGCAAGGCGTCTGCCTTGCTGGAGAGACGCCAATAGGTTAGCTGTTGTTGGCATCGGGCAATTCCCTATTGCATAATCAACCAGTAGCCTTGCTTTACACAAGTGAACTTTGCAACTACACCACAACCGACATATATATTGTCAGCAGTAGCTGAGTCAGTATTCTCACTGTTCTGCACAATAAAGTCACCTTCACTCCCGAAGACAGCTAGTGAGTTGAAGGCGGGGTCGTTGTTAACCACCGATACAACTTGACCCAATACTGTAGCAGGTGGCAGCACGACTGCTGCCCCATTAGCAGGTGCTGTCTCAATAAAATTGAGCCCTGGTCCTAATGCTACGCCACTAGCAAGGGTAGCACCGCCAGCAGTGGGGACAATTCTGAACCCTAGCAGATTGGTAAACAGCTGAAACAGCTCACCCGCGTCAACCAACCTGAAGCCCGGTGTTTGCAGGGACGGTGCCAGATCCAATAGAGTCGTCGGAGGTGTTGGCATCAGTAAGTCCCTTCATCAATAGCCAACGCCTGCAACTCAGACAGGGAGATGGCTTGGTTTGGATCAGTCGCTGGCCCAGGCGGTAAGATAATTGGGCCAGTCATAGTTCCGCCAGCAAGCGCCAAAACTGGGACCCACGTACCAGAGTTGCGCCCGTACGTTTGACCGTTCAGTGGTGCCTCTGGGATACCGCCCTGAGGTCCAGGAGCCCCAGCCCCGATACCTGAGACCTGTTTCCATAAGCCAGGAGCAAAGCACCAATACTCACAGGCTTCGCCTGGCTCCTGTGGAACCATGAGTTGCTGAACCGAACTCCCCGCTGGTGCAATCGTATCAATAAGCCCAGTATACGGATCAGGACTCATTCCGTAGATCTGGATCTGACCCGAGGAGTTATTGATAACTTTTGCATACCTTCCCTGCACCCCAGGTGGCAGTACAAAGGTGGTCCCTTGCACTGCATCCGTTACACAATTAATGATGGGGCTTGCTGACTGCTCATCGGTCCCACCATCTGCTCCCTCTTGAACTGAGAACAGAAGGTTGGCAACAGTCAGCAAGTCTCCCCCGTCCACCAGTCGATAACCCGGCTGGAAGCTGGTGAACACACTTAGGACGTTAGCCGGATGGTCCGCCAGACTCCAAGGCATCTCGAGTCTCCCGAGTGATAGGACTTAAGGCAGGATCTTGAACTGCCATTGGCCAGCAATAGGCTCGTTAGTAAAGCCAGCCTGTGGAGTCACCACAAAGAACAGACCCACTGCGTTGGCAGGAACAGCCGTCCCAGCAGTACCTTGAACACCTGTCGCATCCGCAATGGTGTCCTGCTGCCCCGTCGGATTGATGTTACCAAACACCACGCAAGTCCCAGCCACAGTGTCAGGGAACTTACCACTGTTATTCATGACAAGGACTTGGAGAGTTGGCGCTGCCGGAGGCAGCATAACCGCACCGTTCGCAGTCGGAACTGACAGAACGATGTTGTACCAACTCTTGAGCGGGGCCGCATTAGCTGCACCCACTCCACCAGCGTTAACGATGTACGCCTCATTAAACCCAGGAATACCACTCGGATTTGGTGCAGCAATTCCCGCTACCATCGTCTTTCTCCTCCAAGAAACTAGTAAGGCCGATCACTGAAGATGTTGTACAAACCTCTCCGCCTAAGCGTCGAGGGCATTCTAAGTTTGGTAACCTGTGTCCCCGGTAGCCGTAGTACAGCAAGACTGTCTTTTGCCATCCCTGGCAGCGGGTCGCCCGGATAAGTACCTAATCTATACTTTGGCCGCAACCTCTGAGCCAAATTATACAGCATAGCAGCATAATATTCGTAAGGGAAGTCAAACACCGTAGCAAGAGTAGCAAACTGAAACTGGAGTTGTGAATAGAGAGTGAGATGTATCTCATAAATCGAGTTCTGTGGAATGGGCCAGATATAAGCACGAGCCAATGGCCAGTCCGAGTCCATGAAAACAGCCTCGCCTGGACCAGCAACCAGCCCTTTAATTGTGATCCAATTATAGTCCTCCATACTCTGCAAGATTTCCAGCTGATAGTCCACCGCGTTCCCCGGTGAGCTAAACTGCTGTCTCACATACGCACTGCTGACCTTGGCTGGCCTATTGCTCCCAGTCCCCGTGTCAAAGTCGCCTCCAGGGCCAACCGTATAAGATCTGGCTCCAGTAGAGATCTTAGACAACGTAACCAGGTGATAAACCAACCACCTTTTCTTCTCCCACTGCATGAGCATCCATTGCAGTCTAGCCCACGCATCATTAACATCCTCCGCTAAAGGAGTTTGACCGACGCCGATTGCGCCACACTCCTTCAGCGCAGCCCTACACAGATCACCAACAGTGGTATTCTGTGGATCTACAATCATATCTTATTACTTCCTTCCCAGTCCAATCGCAACCGCTGGCGGTCTGGGTTCTTGTGGTGGTAGGTCTAGCAACTCATCCTCAGTCAGCTCCGGAGGCGGTGACGCCTTAGCTGCAGCCAGTTGAGCCGTCACGATAGACAACTGCCGTTCCAGATCCGCGATCCGACCATGCGCCGTCATTGGAGGCGCAGCCTCACCGGACGCCTGGATCGCCTTGGCAGGGTGATCGTGCCATCCGGCAGCAACCAATCTCTGCTCTTCCTCGGCCGAATTGGCAAGTCTTGAGATGAGTTCGAACTGCTCGCCAACCTTCTGAGGGCCGTAGGGAGTGTTGAGAAGCTCCGCCTTTTGGATAACACGCTTCTTCCCTTGTGGATGATAGTACATCTTGGGGAACTCAACCGGCCCTTGGTACTGTGGGCTAGATGAGTTGGCTGGGTTGAGGTCAAAGAGCCCCTTCGCCTCCATGACATCATACACAGTGAACCTGCTGTGTCTACCTCCGCGCATTCGATCCTCCTTTCAGTCGGCTCGATTACTTACGCTTCGAGCCATTCCCATTGCGCTTCTTACCTGGATAGCCGCCTTTAGGCTTCTCGGCCATTTCCTCCAGCTTAGAACCGCTCATCCCCGTCTTAGTCTTCTCCCCCCTGCGCGCCCTAGCTAAATCCGCCCCCATGAACCTCTGCATCCTAGCAGTCTTAGCGGGCATGTGCTCCTCCCATTGCTGGCACGAACAGGATCATCGTGATGAGCAGAACTGCAATCCATGCCAACCAGCTCGATGTCCAACTGAACTGCCCCATCTGCGGAACAGGCAACAAGGCCAGGAACCACAAGAACAGATCAACGACCAGCAAGATCTCTAGGATCATCATCGCCTCCCTGAGATGCGCTCCACCTTCTCTGGAATATCCGGCCCAGGATCATCACGGAGCGCGTCCTCAGTCAGGACGATCCGACCGTGGAACCCATCCCTATTCTTAATTCGCATGTCCTCCACGAACTTTTTCTGCTGCTCACGCAATGCCACTGTCTCAGCAAGAGCCGCTGCGATTTGCTGTGGCGTCTGCGTGAGTTGAGTGGGCAGAGAACGATTGAATATCCCTCCGCGCTCGTACTGTTTCTGTAGCCCTTTCGCGTTACGAGCCTCCTCCATAGTTGGATACCAGCCGTCGCCCAACTCATCGAGTTCCCCTTGACAATGAATTGCCTTCGCTGGCTCAGTTAAATGGAACATCGCCCTAGGCCAGCTAGGTGGTGGCGGCGGCTGGTATCCTTCCTCGACATGAAGGGGATGCCCAAGCCCAGCCAGCTCTAGCAACACCCGCTCCAAGTCTTGGAGGGCACTCCTACACCGATGAGCCTTCTGAAGATCATTAGGCCAATCGGTTACTATCTTGTCTCGCCAATTCATTTCGGCTGGTATCCTGTAACTGCTTCCTCAGCAATATCACTGATCTTAGCCAACGCCTCAATCAGTTTATCATGTACATCCGTCCCAGCTGGCAACGGCTTGTGCCGCTCTGCCAACTGATAAATAGCCCGCAGCTGGTCAATCAAATGCCGATCCGACACCAGACTCCCAGGGCCAACCGCAGGCATAGCGGGCGGTGATACCGCAACAGGCTTAGCAGCAGGAGATGGCTCAGCCGTTTGAGCTGTCGGACGTGACGCAGCTGGTGCAGCAGCTGGTCGCGGTGGCGGTGCCGCAGGTCTTGTCGTCTGAGCCATTCCAGTCTCCCTTTAGTCGCCTGGATTACTGGTATACCTGATCGGCGACAATACAAGCCCACTCGGGCCTGATCCACAGGTACCCATAAAGTACATCGAGTCGGGTGATAAGTTGGTCAGTTCCGATAAAGTAGTCTGTAACCATTCGCATCGAGACACCATCAAATTCTTCTCGTGCGGCCTCGTGGACGTTTCGGGGCATTTCCAGGTCAGCTGTAGCAAGAGTCACTGCCTCCGGTGCATACGCGAAGTTCTTGGTGTACTCGGAAGACGCTGGGAGCCCAATAGCCGGGTTCACTGCCGCCCCTGCAGCCGGGCTCAAGTCCACAGTCTGATACTGCTGCGGGATGCCCGGTGCTATTTCTGGGACGATTGCAGGATAAATGGGAATGACAGTTGAACCGGTGGGGACGTTCGCGGTGACTGCAAAGGTCCGGAGTCGTCCGTAGGTTTGCTTGGTGATCCGGTTGACTGCGTGGACACCTGCGATAGTGATGATGTCCCCGATGTTGAGACTTCCGGCCAAAGCTCCCACCGTGAGCGCGAGGCCAGTCTGCCCCGCGCCTGCGACTGTTGCTGATCCCTGAGCAAGTGTCCCGTTCGTGTGTGTGATAACGGTCTGGTCCGCCATCCAGATGAACCCGAGCGCATCGTACATCCTCCCAGTGACGTACTGGCGGCTAATCTCCGGAGCGGGGTTCAACAGACCAGTCAAACTCGAGACCACCGATGCTTCGGTATCAGGCGAGTTGACAATCTTCCAATTCGCCACCGGACTCGAGTTGTTGCGAAGCACAGCGCCAGCACGCAGATAGGTACTGGCAATTGGTGCCTGAATCGCATTGTTGACGTCGGTGTTGGCAGTAATATTGCAAATACCGCCCTCCGAACCGTTGATAAGATCAACCGCGACCGCACCCGCTAGGTTATTAACCATAGGAGCGAGGATACGGCGGCTGTAATCATCAAGGGAAAGAGTACGATCAGCCAGCGAGTAGGCGACATCAACGTGCTTTTGTGTAGCCAGAACCAGAGTCGTAGACTGTTCAGCCGTATCCTGAACGTTGAGCGCCGGCCCAGTCGTAACAGTGAAATCATTTGGTAGTCTAATGCGGAGAGATGAGCCGATCTTTGCTCCGCTGACAGCGAACGAGTCATCGTACTGCATGTCAACGTTTTGAAGAAAGGCGTTCGCATTCTTCCAGAGACGCACAGCCTCTCTGGTAATCATGTTGATGGTGAGAAGCTGATTAGCCACGTTCAGTCCCCTTCGGATTGCGAGTAGGTGTGGGCGCACCCAAGTAGACCCACGCACCGACATTGCAACCGTCGGGAGGTGAACACCAGTCTAACGGGACTGGGACCGAACACCAGTCATTAAGAGGACTGGGACTCAACACCAATCAGACGGGATTGGGACCGTAACTAATCAGCTATGTCCATTGAATGGACAACAGCCATCATCCCAATGTACGTTGTCTCCGACTCGCTACTTGTTCCTCTCTACGCGCCATCCACTCCTCGGTACTAAGGGTATCTGCATCATCCGGATTATCCGGTTGGAGTGCAGCACGTTGCCCCTGTGCCCCAGTGGTAATCGGTTGGATCGGCCTTGGCGCCCCTGTTGGATCTGTCGTCGTGGCACGAGCCGCCAGCCGCGTAAGTTCGACTGCCATACGCATCGGGTCCAGCGCCATGATGCGTGACGCCTCATTCAGATCGCCACCCAGATCATAGATCAGCCTCGTTGCCGCCCCTGTCTCCATCGCAGCACTTAGAAAATTATTGTACTGACCAACCTGCTGCGGATCATTCCCATCGACCAGCCCTACTAACCTTTGGACTCGTTGGTCGAAGTTGCCGTAGACCTTTCTTCCTGCCTCTGCAACTTCGTTGCATCTTCTATTGAACTCCTGGGTGGCAGCAAGTTGCGCAGCCGCTTCATTGATCTGTCTTTGAATGTCTTGTGGTTGCTGGGGATTGTAAGGGGGTTGACCTGGTTGAGGCGCTGTTGCTCCATTGCCTTGGCTAGGCTGGGAAGGTTGGACGCCCTGCCCCCTGAGTTGGGCTTCGAGTTCCGCGATCCGGGCATTTCTCTCCCTCAGTCTGGCTTGTTGTTCTCCGATCCGCCGATCCCGCCAGTCCGTCTGTTGCGCCGTATCTGGCCCAGGTTGCGGAGGCGGATCACCTTGTCCAGTCTGCGTACCTGGCTGAGGCGGATCCTGTACAGGTGGAGCCTGTGGGTCCGGCTGGCCACCCGGTTGGGGATCGTCTGGGTTGTTACCTGCCATCTCACTCTCTCCTAGTGAATCTGATGTGGCTGGGTTCTATTCCTCAAAAACTGATCTTTTTCAAGTATATCCATGATACTCTCTTTCCAGTCATCCGGATAATCACCCCTCAACATCAAGCCGAGTGTAGTTCTTGCACCCTCAATAAACCGTGGCCAATTCCTTTCAACAAACCTATTAAGCAACTGTTTTTCTGTACACCCTTCATTCTGCTTTTTCCACCTATCCCTAATCTCATTACTCGACATCACTTCTTCATAAGTCTCCGCGCAGAGTTCCTTTGCGACCTTCCTAATATACACATGGCAGACAGTCTGCCCAGTCTTCTGCACAACCATCACCCAACCTCATATTACGATGTAGGTGGAATTATGGGTGGCCTTCTCAACGCAACCTCTGGTGCAACCCTCCCACCAAACGACTCCCAACCATGCATTGGAACTGGCGTTGCAGGTGCCCCTGTACTCACTGGCCCAGCATAGTTCAGTCTGGGATAATAGGCTTTCGGATCATACGAACTGTAGAACTGATACCCCTTCAACAAGGCAGCCGCCATCGCCAACATCTGCCAGCCATTACCCTGACCGCCTTGCTTCATCCTATCCGCGAACGCTTGAGCAATAGCTCTAGACCTTGCATCCGGACCATTCGGATCTCCGCTGGGGGACCCAGAAGGTCCCCCAGCTCCACTAGACGTGCCACCAGCCCCCGTCCCGCCAGAAGGGCCCGACTGGCTAACGACTGTTGGCGACACCGCCCCAGCAGACGCTTGCTGTTGTGGACTTAACAAGTTCGTATTAACAAATCCCAGCTGAGGCCCAGCAACCAAATTAGTCCCAGGCACATTACTACCAGAAGTAATTGGCAAAACAGGTTGTGGAACAGGTGCCACAGAGCCAGTGGTAGCAAGCTGAGTAGCATTGGCCCTTTGAAGTACATCAGTGGCATACGACCTGTCGTCAACCAAATGTCCCCTATTATACATAGTCAACGCTTTACCATAATCCCCTGCCCCTGCGGGACTATCAAACTGCTTCCTCAGATGATACGCTGCTGCTCTCAGGTTATCATTAGGATCATTGAAGTTCAACTTACCTAACTGCTTCTGAATATCAACCCCGGTACTCGGCAGGATCTGCCCTAACCCCACCTCTTGGGCCTTACCAATAGTACTCGGAACCCAACTTGACTCCTTGTCAATCATAGCATTAAAGACGTTCCGATCCAAACCATAATAATCAGACCAGTAGTTAGCAAGCGGCTCCAATTGAGCAAACTGCCCACCATATCGACGCCCCCCTGAAGATGGGGCAGAAGGTGTCGGTGCCGTATAGTCATCTGCTAACGGTACTCCTACCGACGGCATATCTGGCAGATCATCAGCCATTAATATGCGCCCCCTGGCATAAACTCCGGTTGCTCCGATACCTGTGTCGCCTGCGGCCCAATCTGGGGTTGTGGAGTTGTAAGCATGTTGGGCGGGAGTGACAATGATGCAGCAGGCGATGGCAAGTTGATATTTGACATCTGTGCGAACGGTGAACCCCCCGGCTGAACTGTATACGTCTGTGCCTGTGGCTGTTGCATCTGCTGCATATTCGGTATAGGTGTATTCGGCCCAAACACCCCAGCAGACCTAGCAACCGTTGGATCACTCAGCGTATCTGCCCGTTGCCATGTCTTCCCATCTGCCGACAGCACGTACCCAGGTATTGATCTAGCTTCAGTACCCTGAGCAGCATTCACTGGTATGGTTTGCGGGTAAGATGAGACATCAGCAAACGGAGCTGCTGGAGCCGATCCAGGTGCAGCCGTGATTGCAACAGGTCTAATCTGTTTGGAATAGTCAGGCACTGGAATTGATCCGTCTCGTATTCCATTAGTGACTGAGAACCCTTCCGACGGCTCCCTGTGAGAGTCATACATCCGTCCAGTATTCGTATCCACTTTCGGTGGGTTTACCTCGCCATGCCCAAACGTACTGGTAATCGGATTGTATCCCCACATAGCCCCGCGTTGAGCAATCAGGTTAGCCGCTGAAGCTCTCTGTGCATCGTTCACATCTTTATCATTATTAGCTATAATTTCAACCCCTTCCATATTAGCGTTCGACCTGCCAGTCCCCAACAATCCAGTCCCACCAATGATGTGACGGCCTTGATACCCATTAGGCAGTGCCTGATAGATATTGCCCTGCTTATCAATTACAAAGTTTGCTGGATACCCTCTCTCCTTATAGACATTAAGAACTTGATCTACCGTTGTCCCCCCACCAGTGTGATGTATAACCATTCCAACCGGGTTAGTATTATACCGACCAAACTTGGTTCCAAATCCGGCCTGCGCGGTCACATCATGGATAGGTGCCATCGGTGGGACTTCAGCAGCACTCACGTTCCCTGGCGGCTTCGAGTAGTATGTCAGTGGTTGAGCCGTTCCGTATGGTGGAAGTCCAGGCCGCAACGTATTGTACTGAGTCTGAGGCGCAACCGGATCTCTCTCCGCACCTATATCTTGTGGATACAGCGGATTTAACCTCGGATACTGCTGGTCCTGCCCAATCAGGTCAGGACTAACACTGAGGTCAGTTCCAACCATCTCAGTCGCTTTGCTCCTTCAACCTCATCACGAACCACCTGTACGGGCTCCCGGTGGAGCCCTCTCCTGCATCAACGGTCCAATTCGCAAGTATCTAGTACGCCGAGTGGGGTCCAACATATACCACTGGCCATCCTCACCTTGCTGCGCTCCTGGCACTGGTGGGGTCGGTGGCGAGTTCAATTGCGGTACATTATCAGTCCCTTCACTCTGCTCCGCCACTCCCTGGATATTCGCCTCAATAATCGGCATCAGATTAGTCTGAAGCGCGTTGTCAATCAGCTGCTCCACAAGAGCCTGGATACCCGCCGCGTCGTCCATTCCAATCTGGGCATTTTTGAGCAATGTATCAAGCCGCTTAGTCTCGGCCTCATACACATCAATGTCACGCATCTGGTCCTTGCCAAGCAGCTTAAGCTCGTCCTTCCCAACCTGTTGCATAGACTGAGCCAGCAGTTCTTGCAATTGTGCCACCTGCTGTTGCAGTCTCTGTTCCTCTTGAGTTGGCCCTGTCCCCAAAGCCATCTGCGGAACCATCCGCTTCAGTCGGAGGCTGGCTTCTTGTGCGTCGTCGAACTCCATGTTTCTGAGGAGGATGTCTCCGATAATGGAAGTGAGAGCTGGCGCTTCCGTAAGTATGACCGTGAGCGCGTCGACCGCCTCTTTTCTCTTTGACTGGATGTTGGGGCCGATTTCTGCGGCAACGTCATACTTTCCGAGTTGGGGGTTGAAGACTCGTCTAACGACGACATTTTGTCTATCGATCTCCTGAATGTAAGCCTGAGCAGCTCTCGGATCGATGTCAACTTCCATCTCCGTGCCGTCATCGGCTAAGATGTGCTTGACTCTCCTCGTATCATAGATCTTCGGAATTAGATCGATGATCTGCTGATAGGTGTATATGAGAGCATCTTCATAGTTATCAGTAAAGTGATAGGTTGCAGTGGCCCCCTGGTTCATTCTCTGTTCAATAGCCGCTCCAGTCCTCTCATTCCCCATCATCCCCAGCTGATTATACCATTGACCAGACGTCATCATCATCTGCTGGAAAGACGCCTGCATCCCCTCACTATACGCTGGACTCGACTGTGGCGGCTGCGTCCTGATCGGAGGCGGTATATCCTTCTCAGGGTTATCGTCATCAACATGCTTCCACGGAAGCACTGAATGGTTCTCGGTGTTTGCCGTATTCCAGACCGACTCCAGACCTTCAATCGCAGCTGCTGGCGCCACCCAAGGCGCCTTCGTCTGTAACGCACCAAACTCAACACTAGCGGATGCATTATAGTTGTACATACGTTGGGCATCCTGCATAGCGCGAGCGTGCCCCTTGCGATCCAGTATACCACCGATGACGACTTCTTCCCCGATGCATCTAATAAGAGGAATGTACTGACCGGGCCAGATTGTCTGATCAACTACCAGATCTCCCACAATGAGCTTCCACTCAACTACCTGATCGACTATCGGCCTACTCATAGTCATATCGTCTCGTCTCAACTCCGCCAACATATCTGCAGGCAGACTAGACGCGCGGATGTATTGCCTCTCACCTCTGTGAACGAACGATACAAGTGTATCCTGACGGGGCACCTTTCTAAAATACTCCGCCACCATCCAGTGGTCTTTTTCAAGGAAGAAGGACTCTCCTGCTGCGATCCCAATAGGTATCTTCGGGGTATTAACCATCCAGGGATAGTCAGGTACCAGAGAAGTGACCAAGTCCCTCGGCAAGAAACTAAAGACAAATGCATATCTCCCATCACTACAGTCGGGCTTCTGACAATCTGGGTCCATGTAAACGCATAGCGGGTCCGAAATCCCTTCTATATAAATCTCTTGGTCAAACGAGTCATTACTCTCATAGTCTGTAATTATTCTCCACCATCCAATTCCCGCTGCGACTTGGAAGTGTCTTGCAGGGGTGTAGGCGTTTCTTTGAGCTTTGCTAATGTACTCGATGTGCCGGATAATTGCTTTGACAACGTTTGCGGACTCCTGTGTTGCTCCGTTGCCCAGGCCCAATATCCTCGCGCTTGACTTATTTCTTCTAGCCTCGTTCTCGATCTGTAGTACATGCTGCCTCACCACGTTCATAGTGAGACAAGGCCGATCGTTCAGGTCGCGCGTGTGGCGTATCTCGTCAGGCCACTGATACCCATTATAGGAGTCCGCATTCGTAAACTTCAGATCCTCAACATACTTCTTCCGATAGTTCGACTCCCATTCCGCGCACGTTCTGAAGCGCTCCCTCGCCTCTTCCAGTACATTGTTAGTCCCCAGGTACCGGAGACCTGCAACTACAGGGTCTGGCTGGCCAGTACTTAACATGCTCGCTACGCTCGCCCACCATTGTCTGTCGAATCAGTCGAATCAGTCCAATCAATTGCTCTAAACTCAACAGGGATCTCAAACAGCCTTGCCACCTTCAATCCCTCAAAAACCCCATCACTTTCCCCCAAGTCCGTGTAGATCACCATACACTCCGCGACAGGTATCCACGCGTGACCTGCCTTCATACCCAAGCGTCGCTCTTTATCTAATTTATCATCTAGCACTTGGGTATACAGCAGGTGACTCGCTAATGGTGCCTCACCCCTCTTGAGAGAGTCCAGCAAACACGCTCTTGCATACCTTTCATTCCGCTCCACATCGCCCTTATATGGGCTCTCGACTATAACCCGTCTCATGTCAGCAATAGAGAATGTCGAAGCGGCACATGATCGAGTCGGTAGGCAGGAAGTAGTCGGCAACTCCTCGCAGATAGACTCCATCACAGTAGCACGTGTATGCAAACTCAACATTATCTGGCTCAGCCAATTTGAAAATAAAAACTCTTTTAGGGTCATTCTGATGCTTCTTTATATGATGTATCAGATTACCCGCAACCGCTACTACACAGTTCTCCTCACCTAACTTCTCTTCCAGGAAACTCACATGTATCTGATACGGCTTCGAATTAACTTGATTATCCTTTACAGCATTCATTATCTCAATATCTTGCTCAATAAAATACTCCCTGATCTTCCGCGCAACCTGTCCTTGTATCTTGAGAAACAGGTTCCTCCGATCTTCGGACAGTCTCCCTATCTCATCCATCCCCCACCCCCAAACCTCGCTCGCCCTGGGCGCCCCGAAAACTCTACATCTTCTAGTTCTTGCTCTCTTTCTTTACGAGTTGACTCAACAAGCCCTCTAAGGCGCTCCATGACTCCAACGGCCCTATCGTTCTCAGACTTTTCTCGGAGAGATAGTGCAAGATATCTGAACGCGTCTGCTCCGTCAGAGGCCCAATCGTGAACAGGCTCATTGGAGTACTGTCCTTCAACAACTCGGTACCGGTAATGTCGCAGACTTTGTATCCCATCCGCACACCTTGTTTCATCAAACCAGCAGTTCGGAAAGATTAGACGCGCTGCATTTATCCCATCTGTCTTACTTATGTTTGGAACGATCCTGGTCTTGAAGCCCGCTTGAGTGATCTGCTCTTGAATAGTGCGTTTGGTCCCCAACCTCTTTGCTCTAGCATCGTGCGGAAGCCAGACTGTTCCAAGAAAGTATCCTTTTTGTTGCATTTCACGCAGGTAAACTGATACGTCTCCCTCCCCTGTCGCACTGTAGTAATCCAGTATCCTATACTGCATAGCCACACGTTGCGCGAACCAGATGGCGGTCGCGTCAGCACGGCCCAGATCCCAGAACGTCTCGACTGGGTACTCCCTATCATAGGGAACGTTACAAATTCTACCTTCCTCAGCCGCCCGCCGGAGTTCCTTCGCATAAACCGCGCCCTCCAAAACCTGGACGCAATGCCCTTCCCAGATATTCAGATAATGGTCATAATCTAACTTCTTATCCCGCTCCATCTCATCCCGCAGTACCTCGGGGAAGAACGGGTTATCCCTCCAAGTCATCTTGACTACATGCATGGAAGCCGGATCAGCCTCCAACACAAACCGCTTATAGGTGTAATCAGTCTCAAGCTCTGGATTAAACGTCAACCAAATCTCACTGTCCTCCTTTCGGATAGTCGGTATCAGCACCCCCCACGAGTTTCTAGAGACTTTGTTTGCCTCCTCGACCCAGCAGACATCAATACCTTCGTAGCTCTTTATTTTGTTGACGTTGTTCTTGATCCCCTCAAACGAAAAACTCGTCCCATTCTTCCCCAGAATCCTGTGCGCCTGGACTTCATAGAACTCGTCGAGTCCGAGCGCGCTGATCTGATCAGATAAGACCTTGTGAACGGACTCTGATATAGAATTTTGTAATTCTCTGGCGCAAAGGACGCGTAGGGGCCGTCCCGTCCCGTTGATGAGGAGTGCACGTGAAACTCCCCAACTTCTTCCTGCTCCACGGCCACCCCACAAAATCTTGTAGCGCTTCGGTTCGAACAGGCACTGCAACGGAGCCGGGAACTCCGCATCCACCGTCGTCACATTATGGACTACATGCGTGTCCATCAGAGGGTGGCACCCTGACTTCTAGCGTAAGTTTCTAACGCTGCCAATCTAGCTTCACAGCTCATGAGAGTCGTAGACGAAGCCCCATTAATAGTCCCCAGAACCACCAAGTTCAGATCAACTTGCAGATTGCCAGTAATTTCAATGTCCCCCGCTATATCCATAGCCATCAGGTTCTTGATCTGAGCTGCCTGCCCATCCACAAACCCAAAGTCAATCTTGCCTGAAGCTGGGTCAGCACCAGAGGCTGTAATTCCCCAAGAAATACCAGATGCCAGATTAGTTAGCGCCAGTGTAGCTTCACCAGCTGCCTGCACTCGCAGATACCTACCCGGCTGCATTATATCGATATTACCGAACGCCTCGATCGCATCGTTAGGTCCGATATTCGGATTGGATCGGAACTGGGCACCCGCTGTGAAGTTTGGAGCAACAACGCTACTATCATAAGGGCTAATGTTTCGTACTTTAATGTCCTCTGGCATATTGAACGTGCCAGAGATATTGGTGGTCCCAGACAGGGTAGTCGTCCCAGTCGCGGTCAGATTAGTTGTGTTTATAGTATCGGCTGTCAACCCACCAGCAATACTAGTCCCTCCATTAAAATAGCTATGCCCAGCAACGGTAAGTGTGTTGTTCATATTGACTGGGCCGCTGAACGTGACATTACCCGGTATAGTTAAATTGGGTGGGAAGTCCTGCCCATTGACTTGGAACCCAGTCTCCTGGTCCCACTGCAAATTCCCAAACATATCATAGGCGACTTGGCGGAACAGGCCAGCCCCCCACATCGTACACCGACCCGCCTGATCCAAAATCACTGGATTTGAATTAGGTACGGTCATCCCTTCATCAACATATGTGCTCTTTGGAGTGGTTGTCCCTGGCACATAACTATATATCGACCCACCAGAGATGGGGTCCCCATTCTGATCTAAAAATGTTTGCCTACCATTCGGTAGAATTAGAGTCATCTATAGTCCTACTGACTTGGTGACGGAGCGTGCAGCGCTATCTCCATACATCTGTCTACCAGCTTAGACACAAACTCAGCCCTCTGCGACAATTGCGAATTTAGAAACCACATTATCATACCCAGGAACGCAAGATTTATCAACACCAGTAAGAGAAAGGCAGGTGGCAGTGACTTAACTAAGTCCTTACCAATGCCTAACGCCTCACTGACTATCCCTTGATGCCCTTGTGACTCATGTGGCGGTTCAGCACTTCTCACAGACAGCTACTGCGTTAGCTAGTGTACCAGATCTAGGTATCGATCCGTTTCCATCAGCAGTGCGGCCACCACGGCTTCTAGTAGTCGTTTTGACAGCGAAGACTGATCCACCACCATACGGTGGCGAGATCGCAACCTCTGGAACACCACGGTTGTTACTTCCGTTAAAGGTATGCTCTGCGTTCCACGCAGTTTCGAGCGGGGAGGTCCACTTTGAACCACGCAGAAGAAGCTCGTAGGGGTGTGTCCCTTTGCGGACCAATGCACTCGTATCATTGAGCCTCGGCGGATCGGGCCGGCTCCAAGTTTGCGGATTTGGAGCCGCTCTTGCCTGGGTTCCTGTACCCTTAGGCCATGAACTGTCAACCATCAGTACCTCCGGCCATTTCCACTTTTACCGTTCTTCCCGTTTTTGACTGTTATCTTGGGAGCCTTCTTACCCCCGTGCATAGTCTTGTCATGCTGCTCAAGGGCGGACTTGATCTGCCTGCCAGACTTCCCATTCTTAATGGTGATCCCTGCCATCTCAAGCCGCCTTCATGAAGCTACCAATTACTGGCATAACAAAGGCGTTTACCACCTCGTCTTCATTCAGCCTAACCAGGGCTTCAATCTCGACATGGATACGCCTTTCCCCGCCTCCATCCCACGCTGATCGCTCTACAATCACCTCGACTGAGCGCACGTCATCCACCCATTCCAGACGGACCGCGCACCTCAGCCCAGAAGACCTGAACAACCATTCAAGCCAGTCCTTCACTTCACCCCACCGTTCGCCCCATAAACATTGGAGGTCACGTTGTGATGTATCTTCCCCGTTGACTTATGCTGGAGGTTTTCCCCCTGCACGTGGTACGGGTGCTCTGAGTGTAACTGTTGCATGGCTCCAGAGAGGCTGTCTGTCCCCACTGCCTTTCCCGGTCCGTGCTTTACTGGGCTTGACATTGGAGGCTTGGGGCCCCAGTGAGGGTCGCGGCCATGTTCTGCCATACTCTTCTCCTCTTTGAGTTGGTAACCAAGCGTGCTCTATCCGACGGTAAATGTGCTCTTTACCTGGGACTTTCGGCAGTCTCTTTTTAAGCCGATTGACCAGTCTGTCCTTCTCCATCTGAACTAACTGGCCATACACTTTTGCATAGGTGTACTTGCCTAGATAGTTCTCGACTTCATGAGCTGTCAACCCGAACCCACGCCCTCGGAACTCTCGCAGGATCTCCCAGTCAACATCATCAAACTTGCAAGCAAACTTGAATTCCGGATGCTCTAGCAGATTAATGATGTTGTTTCTCTTATTCATTCGATCAGTCCCAGTCCCGCAGCTTATTGTAACCGTGGTTACTTAGCGCGAACGACTTCCCAGCTGGACTCAATCTGGCCTCTGTTGGTGAGACAGGCCGGTAAACTCCTTGCATGATGGCCATAGCCTGCCCAAACGCACCACGCATAGGTACATACGGCCCCCACCTGCCCTCGGTGTGTTCAAGGGTATTTCGACTCTTTCGACGGTGTGGAGTCCTATTCAGTCTCTCATCAGCCATCGAACTGCCTTTCAACCCTTTTGATGACCCCCAGCCGGTTCGCATGGGGCAGCAACCGGCTGGGGCGAACGACCAATCAGTGCATGACAGATGGGGGCGTGGGGGACGCGCGTGGTCTGCCAGTCTGATCTGAATGTGCTATCTCTAACACACCCAGGAGGCGGTCATTCGGTTTCGGTGCCACTGGCTGCCCAATCCAATGCAGATTAGCCACATGGCCAGTATCCACAGAGAATTGTGTCGCCATCGGAATATCTACAAACGGAACCCCTTGCCCACCACCCCGATAGTTCTTGTAGACTACCACCAACCCGACTGGCACGTTATACGCGGCCTCAACTACCGGTCCGTACACATCCAAAAGCTGGTCATACGCGCGGTCTACCAGGGTGTACTTGACTTCAATCACAGAAAAGAGTCGTTTGGATACGGGGAATATGATGTCTGTCTGACAATAACGAACCCCAGACTTATCCTCAAACTCAAACCACTGCCCGTGAATGCACCCGAGAGGCTTCAAGAACTTGGCGAACTGCCTCTCGTATCTAAGTCCGGCTGCTTTCGCACCGCGAGGCCGAGAAACCGGTATAAAGGCAGGCTTATTAACCGGCCTAGCCCACAACAGTCCGTTCACTGGTTTAACGTACGGGTTCTCACTCATTCTTCTATCTTGGGTACTTGAGTCCTGTCGTACACAGACGAGCCCTTATCCAGAGCTTGAATACACTTGCCGATACGCATTGACGCATCTTCAAGATGCCTATACGCCAGCGTTGCATTGGCTACAACCTCACGCTGCTCATTCGGCCAGACCCGCCCCGAATAAAGCTCTGCCAACCTCTCAGCAATCGGCTTAATCTGCCGCCGCAGATCCTCGCAGTCACTAACTTCCATTAGCTGGTTCCTTTGGCTGGTCAACTATAATGCCCTCAATCGCTAGGGGTTCACGAGGTTGGGCAGTAACAAACTTCACATTAACCGACACGGGTGCAATGGTCGCGGTCGTATGCAGTGGGGTTCGTGCAGCAGCCGGTTTAACTAGCATCAGCTCGGCCATCTCCATCAATTCGCGGCGAGACCACTCATCCGGCTCGTCATCCAGGCGTCTTTGAAGCTCGTCCAGGGTGGAGAGCCCCAGAGTCTTCATCCTCTCGACTACATCAACGAAGATTTCGTCCCGCTGCTTGTCGTAGTAATCGACCAGCGCCTCGAAGGTCGGATCGTTTTTAATCCGAGATATATACGCGGGTGAATACCCGGTGATTAAGGAGATTTCCTCCTGATCCACACCTGTCGCCATCAACCGGGCGAGTTGGTGATGCGAATTTCGGATGTGTTTAAGGGTCTGCTGACTAGCGCGTTTAGGGTGGCGTTCAGACAAAAGAGGGAGGTCATCCGGAACTCTCAAAGTCCGGACAACCTCCCAATTAACCCGCCTCGCAGCTCTACCACCCCTTCCAGACGGGAGCCGGTCAAACGGGCAGTCCACCAACCCACCTTCACCCAAGTCGTCCATCAAACTCTCCCGGACCAGGAGTCAGGCAAGGGCCAAACACCCACAGCCCTGATCCATAACTCACACCCAGCATCTAGTCATGGACCCAGCCACCGGAACAAACCCGAATGGCGCGGGTATAAGGGTACGGCGAGACTGGGGAGATGTCAAGGGTTTTGTGATGGCTGTGGAGCGTGGTCATTGTTCATTGAATGGACGGTGGCCATCAAGTTCCAATTTTTTGAAATCTAATGGCCATGATGTTTTGTAGTTTTTTATAAAGCAGGTACCGCCTTCGGCCCCGGGCCCCAGTCAAGCCTCATCTGCAGGCCAGCCCCCCGGTGCGTCACTATGCCGCACCACCTGTGGTTGCACCGCCAGGCTCCTCGACCCGCCGAGCGGGTGCATTGCAACTCGAGCGGGTGCAGCAGTCTCCGAGGTCGCCGACCGCGTGTACGACCCATGCAATCCTTGCATGGGTGCCATGCAAAGATATGGGTCACGACCGAGTAGACATTGCTGCTCGCCTAAGCCATACTCTCATCATTAGATGACGATATGGAAAGGTTGATTGATGGTTTGACAAGACGCGGCGGTCGCCGCTTCCGGAACCCGCTCGCTCGCGGACTCGAGCACAATCGCCCTCCCCAGGAAAACAGTGGGCGCGCGGGATGCCGCGTGTCGGACACCTGAAAGCGGCTTTCAAGAGTACAACTATGCCTACCGTGCGTCGGCGGAACCGGCGCTTTGTTGTGAAAGGTGACTAACATGGCACGCACTAATGGTTCAGTAGAACTCGAAGATTTCCCGTTGACTTTCACTATCGCGGGACAACTTTTCGAGACAACTTGGTTGCAAGTTCCGCTATCTAACAAGGTTGCGGCGCTTAAAAAGGTAATCAAGCATAAGCTTTCTAACGAGTCCTACGCGTCCGCGATTTCCATTCCGGAAATCAAAAGCGCGGCGGGACTGGTTGACGGTATGTCCGCCGACGATCGCAAAGAGGCGCTTCGAGTCTATCGCGAGGCAAATCCGGAAGATTGGAACGCGGCGCTTTTAGGTGAGGCGACCAAAAATTGGAACCTTTGCCTAGAAGATGGCGGGATTACCGAGTCGGATCGCTCGCGCGGCGATAGCGTCGAGTCCGAATACTTCAAGCTTCTTGACCGCGCGATTGCGGCCGAGTTCAAAGGCAAGAAGGGTCAGGACGGTAAGGCACTTAAAGTGCCAACTAATGAAACGGACGTTATCACGTTCGCGGACGGCGAAACGTGGAACCGGCAGGAACTGCGAGACTTCATTGCATCTACTCGCCATGAAGAATTGTGGCAACAAGCCGAAACCATCGTGGCCAGTCGCAAGGTTGAGGCGAAATCGCCTAAGCCGAGCGAAGCGCCTGTTACTAGCGCGGCCGATATGGGCTTCTCGAAAGTCCGCGCGGCCTAACGGGGTATCGCTTTAGATGGGCGCCGTGCGCGCCCATCTATGGCGCAATCTCGCGCAAACAGGAGTAACACGCATGTCAAAATTGCTTGCTAACAAGTTGCACATGGCTTTCGTCGACGCAACTAACGAAATCCGCGACCGCTTCGGAGCGGCTAACGTTGGTTCGTTCTACCTCACAATCACCGCTGAGGGACGGACTATGACGGACAAAAACGAGGTGAAGATTGAATATCACCTTGGGACTGGCCGTTATGATGGCGCGTCGGTAAAGGGTAATGAGTTCGAGTCCTGCCTTGTCGAGACTCTTCGTCGGCATGGTTGGGATGAGACGCACGCGCCTCGCGCGATTGCTGGCCCGAGTCCTAAAAAGAAGCCAGCTATCCGCGCGGTCGAATACGACGAAGCCGACGGCGACTATTAACAACAGGAGGCGGGCGGGAGAAATCCCGCCCGACACACCATGCTCATTAGCTTTGAAGACTGGTTAAAACAGGTCGACTATTGGTGCTTTGAACTGTGCGGACTATCGCACAATGACCTATACGACGCACCTTACAAACGCTGGTATGACAGTCGCGTCAAGCCAGCCAGTGCGGCTCGTCGAGCAGTCGCCGCTACCAGGCGGGAGTTAGGACTCTGAAAAGACTGGGGGGAGGG
>Ga0126370_10000016_pt1 | contig 47366 bp, 47 predicted proteins | sample PanSoiMetaPlot_3_FD_92586 | JGI IMG/M metagenome (GOLD analysis project Ga0126370, IMG submission 92586) | Tropical forest soil microbial communities from Panama - MetaG Plot_3 | ecosystem: Environmental > Terrestrial > Soil > Tropical forest > Bulk soil | place: Panama | collected 2016-02-17 | reverse complement strand
CCTCCGGGACCGGTTCGTCCCGGAAGCCGTCCGGGTGCGCCCGCACGACGGCCAGGACAGCGGTACGTTCCGCGTGGCGTAAAAGAAGGACCGATGAAGGGCTATGTTCCACCACCACGCATGGTGGTGTCGAACGAGCCGATGCCGATCACGCGCAATATCACGATCACCGAAGGCATCAGCGTAAAGGATCTCGCTGAGAAACTCGATATTCGCGCGAAAGACTTGATTTCGCGTCTGCTGGCTCGCGGCGTCTTTGCCACGATCAACCAGACGTTGGATGCTGAGCTCGCCAGCGAAATGGCTCGCTTCTTCGGTGCGGACACGAACGTGATCACGTTCGAAGAGCAGGCTGCGAAAGACATCGATGAAGCCGCTGCAGGCGGAGAAGAATCCGCTGCCGAAGCTGCTTCACGTCCACCCGTGGTCACGATCATGGGCCACGTCGATCATGGCAAAACGACGCTGCTCGATTCGATTCGTTTGACCAACGTCGCAGAAGGCGAAGCTGGTGGCATTACGCAGCACATCGGAGCGTACAAGGTACGCATCACGGATCAGGAGTCTCCGGCTTATGGGCGTGAGATCGTGTTCCTCGATACACCAGGTCACGAAGCGTTCACTCGCATGCGTTCGCGCGGAGCGAAGGCCACGGACATTGTTGTGCTCGTGGTTGCTGCCGATGACGGAGTGATGCCGCAAACGCTGGAAGCCATCGACCATGCGCATGCCGCGGAAGTGCCGATCATCGTGGCCGTAAACAAGATCGACAAGCCAGAAGCAATGCCGGATCGCGTGAAGAAGCAGTTGGCCGATCGCGGCTTGATGCCGGAAGACTGGGGCGGCAAGACCGTTTTCGTTGACGTTTCGGCGAAGAAGAAAACGAATCTCAACCTGCTGATGGAAATGATCTGCCTGGTCGCCGACCTTGCGGAGTTGAAGGCGACCCCAGATCGCGCCGCCACGGGTGTTGTGCTGGAAGCGAAGCTGGATCGTGGGCGCGGACCTGTAGCTACAGTCCTGGTGCAAAACGGTACGCTTCATGCCGGCGACAACTTTGTTGTCGGTAATGTATTCGGAAAAGTTCGCGCCATGTTCGACGACCGCGGCCTGTCTCTCGAGTCGGCTCCGCCGTCGACTCCGGTCGAAATCCTAGGGCTGGAAGGATTACCGCAAGCTGGCGATCAGTTCGTGGTGGTTGCCGATCGCGACAAGGCGCGAGGCATCTCGGAATACCGCGAGCAAAAAGCGCGTGAAGCTGCGCTGGCCAAGAGTTCGCGCGTATCCCTTGAAGGATTGGCAGAGCAGATCAAGACTGCCGGTACGAAGGAACTCAATGTCATTCTCAAGGGCGATGTGCAGGGCTCCGTCGAAGTGCTCAGCGATCTGCTCTCGAAACTTTCGAATGATAAGGTTCGCCTGAAACTGCTGCGGTCGGGCGTAGGTGCCATCACCGAAACCGATGTGCTGCTGGCTTCGGCATCGAACGCCATCATCATCGGCTTCAACGTGAGGCCTGAGCGCAAGGCGCAGGAACTGGCCGAACAGGAAGAAGTCGACATCCGGCTGCACTCGATCATTTACGAACTGCAGGATGAGATCAAGCGTGCGATGAGCGGCTTGCTCGAGCCGACGATCAAAGAAACCTACCAGGGACGCGCCGAGGTGCTGGAAACCTTCCGTATCCCGAAAGTGGGAACTGTGGCCGGTTGCCGCGTGATCGATGGTTTGATCAAACGCGACGCCGAGGTTCGTTTGCTGCGCGACAACGTGGTTGTCTTCAAAGGCAAGATCGGATCGCTGCGGCGCTTCAAGGACGACGCCAAGGAAGTCACCAACGGCATGGAGTGCGGCATCTCGATCGCGAACTATGGCGATATTAAGGTTCACGACGTAATTGAAGCCTTCATCACTACGCGTGTTGCGGCGGAAGTGATTGCGTAGCAGTTTCAAGTTTCACGTTTCAGGTTTCTAGTATCTTGGGAACTGGTCGCAGTTGTACTTTCCCGAAACTCGAAACCTGAAACTCGAAACTGAATGCCCATTGCTTTCCTCACCCTCGAACTTCATATCGAAGCGGCGCAATCGATCAAAGACCGGCGTCAGGTGGTGCGTAGTTTGAAAGACAAGCTGCGCACGAGCTTTAACGTCTCTGTTGCCGAATTGGATGGAGCGGAGCTTTGGAATCGTGCGACGGTCGGCGTAGTCAGCGTCTCGCATTCCCGTGATTACCTCGATGGATTAATGAAGAATGTAGAACGGGCGGCGGCGCGCATTGCCAACAATCACGGCGCGGACGTCGCCGACTCATTCGTCGAGTATTACTAGCTTCCCGCCGGCACTCTTGGTTCCTGTATTCCTGACAGACGTGATGCCTTCTGCAACATCTCTAAGCTGCTGTTACCTCCGTACTTACAGGAACAGTGAAAAAGAGAGTCAAAATAACCCTGTGTGGCGTATTCCGGCAGCACACGGGCATCCAATTTTCTGATATTCTCAACCGTTTTACCCGAGGTGGAGTCTTGGAAAGGCGGGGGCTGAAGCATCATCGTGGAAGGGTCGGCGAAGCCCTGCGCGAAGAGATCGAAACGTTGGTCGAAGGCGAACTGGCTGATCCCCGAATTGGGTTAGTGAGCGTAACCGCGGTTCATGTTGCCGACGACGGACGGTCTGCAGAAGTGTGGGTGAACGTGGAGGGAGACGATCAGGAAGCCGATAAAAGCCTGGAAGGCTTGGAAGCAGCGCGCGATTACATTCGTCACGAACTGGTGGAACGGCTGCGAGTCCGGCGCGCTCCCGAATTATATTTCCGGCTCGATCGCGCAGAGCAGGACAAGGCACGGGTGGAACAATTGTTAGAGCGGGCGAAGAAACGAAGCAAGGCCCGCAAGGATGCAAGTGGAGATAAGGCATAGTCACATGCTGGAGGATGTACTCCGGCACATCGGGCAGCATGATCGGTTTGTGCTGACGTCACACGCCCGTCCGGATGGCGACGCGGTCGGATCCGCGCTTGCGTGTTGCCAGGTGCTGCGTGAGTTGGGCAAGCAGGCCGATGTCGTTCTGCATGACGGGGTGCCGCGCATTTACCGTTCTCTTCCCTTCGCCGATCAAGTCCTGCAGTCTGATCGGGTCGTGGGCGGATATGAGGCTGCGATCATTCTCGAGTGTGACAGCATTCATCGCACGCGGCTCGAAGGCTTGGAAAATCGTTTTCTGATCAGCATTGATCACCACGTTAGCGGAAGACCGTTCGCGCATGTGAATTGGATTGATCCTCATGCGGTGGCTACAGCGGAGATGGTTTTCCGCCTGGCGCGTGAGGCTGGCGTAAAGTTCTCACCTGAGATTGCCACCTGCCTTTACACCGCGTTGATGACCGATACTGGTTCGTTCATGTTTCAAGGTACAAACGAGAATACTTTCGCGCTGGCACGCGAACTGGTGCTGGCGGGGGCGGATCCGGCACACTGCGCGCGCGGCATCTACTTTGCCCATTCAGTCGCGAAGATTCGGCTGCTGGGGGAAGCTCTTCGCAATTTGAATTTCGAAGGACACATCGGCTATTTCTGGGTAACTCGCAAGCAGATGGAGCGCTGCAATGCCATGGATGAAGACTGCGAAGGGCTGGTGAACTACGTTTTGTCGATCGGCGGCGTCGAGGTCGCGGCTTTTTTGCGCGAGTTGCCCGATGGCCGTTATCGCGTAAGCCTCCGCAGCAAGGGCAAAGTGGATGTCGCCCACGTCGCCGAGAGCTTCGGCGGCGGCGGTCACGAGTGCGCCAGTGGCTGCTCGATCGACGGACCTCTGGCCGATGCAGTCCGTGCGGTAATTCTCCAAGTGGGCCGCGGACCTTCCGTACAATAAGAAATTGCTGATTGTTGATTTGTGATTGTTGATTGAACTCGTGGTTCAGGAGATTTTCAATCATCAATCAACAATCATCAATCAACAATTTCGTTCATGACTGCTCGCACCCGCACGGACGTTCTGCTGCTCGCCGGATTCTGCGCCTTCCTCTTCTTCTACGGAATCGGCCAATTCGGGTTGATTGGTGCTGACGAGCCGCGTTACTCCCAGGTCGCACGTGAGATGCTCGACCGGGGCGATTGGGTCACGCCTGTGCTCGGTGGCCGCGCGTGGCTCGAGAAGCCTCCGCTGTATTACTGGCAGGCCATGCTGGCATATTCGGTCTTTGGGGTAAGTGATGTAGCTGCGCGAATTCCGTCGGCGGTCGATGCCACATTGCTCGTCGTCGCCGTGTATCTCTTTTTTCGACGATTCCGGCGAGGGGTCGAAGTCGATGCCGCCCTCATCACGGCATCGTGCGCTGGAATCATCGGATATTCCCGTGCTGCATCCATGGATATGCCGCTTTCCGCCGTGTTCGGCGTCGGAATGCTCGGTTGGTGGGCTTGGCGGGAAGGCGGGCAGAGAGTTTATCTTGCCGGGTTTTACGTTTGTATGGCACTGGGAATGCTCGCGAAGGGTCCGGTAGCGCCGCTTCTCGCTGCGATCATTATCGTGCTGTGGGCAGTGGCGACGCGCGAGATGCGAATCGTACTGCGAACGCTATGGTGGCCGGGCTTTCTGCTGTTCTGCTTGGCCTCATTGCCGTGGTACGTTGCCGCGCAGATGCGCAATCCGCAGTTCTTTCGTGAGTTCATTCTCGAACATAACCTGGCCCGCTTCTCGACCAATCTTTATCATCATCCGGAGCCATTCTGGTATTACGTTCCGGTAGCGGCTCTCGCCCTGGTTCCATGGATCGTTTTTGTCGTCGCGGCTCTGGTTGAATCGCTGCGCGCGTGGTGGGGTGAACGGAAGTCAGGGCGTCCGGACCTCGACCTGGAATTGCAGTTTCGCCTGTTTGCCTGCTGCTGGCTGGTTGTTCCGGTCTTGTTCTTCTCGATATCGCAGTCGAAGCTTCCGGGGTACATCCTTCCGGCGATCCCGGCGGGAGCGATCTTGTTGGCCGATTATCTGCGCAGACAATCCGAGGAGAACTCCGCCGTCTCGAAACCGTTGGCGGTGTTGCATGCACTAGTTGCTTCAGCCGCTATTGTGCCTGCTGTATTGGTTGGTCTTATTGTCAGCCAACATCGACTGCCTACGGGACGGCCGATGATTTTTGCAGTGGTCGTCGCTTTTGTCGTGTGCATTGCGATTGCGCTGACTCTCATGACCCGGGCGCGCTTCCGGATGTTCCGTTTCGTGACGCTTATTCCCGTTGTGCTGGCGGTTGCTGCCGTGCTCAAGATGGGAACCGTAGCCATTGATCAGAAGCTGTCGGCTCGCCCGCTGGCGATCGAGTTGGCCAGCATTGAGTCACATAAACTTCCCGTTGCAGTCTGCGGGACGTCGCGGGAAATCGAGTACGGTCTGGCCTTCTATCGCAATCAAATCGTTGCTCGTTACGAAACCGGAAATATTCCTCTCGAACAGCATCTGGTGGTTGTCGAGCCCGCGTGGAAGTCGAACGTAATGGAGTGGACCGCAGGCCGCCGCGTGACATTTCTTGGACACTACCTACCGCAGAATCTGGACTATTACTGGGTTTCTGCACTCAACACGAGATAGGAAGATTCTTGTTGGCGCAGTTGTCTCCGGCGGTGTAGAGTCGTCGCCAGTCTTTATCCTCGGTTCTCGGGACGGAGGAGATTATGTTTCGACGACAGCTCCTGTCGCGGCTCCCACTATTCGGCCTTGGGCTACTCACAATGCGTTCTGCTAGTGCGCAGGAGGCGGTGGGTCACAAATCACTGAAGATCATGATCAAGAGCGCTTGGGGATCAGATGATCCGACCAGAGCCTCTTTCCCTTTCGCGCACGGGTTGGCATTGGCGGATGCCGGCCACGAAGTACAGATTTTTCTGACGGGAGAGGCGACTTACCTCATGCGCAAGGCCACGAGTTCAGCCATTCAAGCTGTTGGTTGGCCACCTCTGAGCGAGATGCAAGAGAAGATCGTCGCAAAACACATTCCTGTATTTTCTTGAGGGGCTTGCTCCCGGGCCCGTGGGGTCACGGAAACAGATTTGAAGGATTGGGGAGCGAAGTTCGGTACACCCGCTGTTTTTGTGTCACTAGTCGAGTGGGCAGACCGGATCATCACGGAGTAGGGAAGATTAGCTCGTACGCCGCTATGAATGAACCCGACGAGCTAGAAAGAAACCTCCTCGCCACGCAAATGGACGAGTGTAGCGCTCCCATGTTTTGTCATCCTGATGGCCTGCGTTTTTTGCAGGCCGGAGGACCGATGCAAGGCCCGGTCTGCACAAGCGCTGCAGGCGAGTTGCATGGGTCCTCCGGCGCCAAAGAACGGCGCCATCAGGATGACAAGGTTTTTCCATAAACGTATTCATCCGTCACAAACTTCGGCCTTCGCCTGCATGGCGTGAGCGAAAACTTTATTCCAGCGAAAACGTCATTCTTTTGCGTAGCCGACTTCTTCTAGTTCGGGCGGAGCGCCGGCTTTAGCGGTCAGGCCGTATTCATAGCCCTTGTCGAAAGCTTTCAAATTCAGTTCGCGGAAACTCGAAGGAACCGAGTCGGCCACGGCTTTACGTACTGCGTCAGCGCTGAGCAGTTTTGTGACGGCGGTGAAGAATCCGACCATGACCGAATTCAGCACCATGCGCTTGCCGAGCTCTTCGGCGAAGCGTGTGGCGGGGATCGCATACACTCGCGGATCGCCCTTGAGATCGGAAACTCGCACCAGATCCTCTTCGATGATAAGGAGGCCTTGCGGCTTAAGTTCGTGGGCAAAGCGGTTGTACGCCTCCTGCGACATGATCACCATGATGTCGGGCTGGGTCGTGTAGGGATATAAGACAGGCGAGTCCGAGACGACCAACTGGGCGCTGCAGGCGCCGCCGCGGGCCTCGGGACCGAAGTTCTGCGTCATAGTGGCGAAACCGTTCTCGTAGATAGAAGCAGCTTTTCCCAGGATGATGGCCGACAGAATGACTCCCTGACCTCCGAAGCCTGCGATTCGAATCTCGGTTACTCGCATACGCACTCCATTTCGGGCTCTTCGATGTACCGGTCCCCGAGCGATTCCACGTACTGCGCGCGCATCATTGATTGATAATCGGGCCGGTCGCGATCGACGAACTTGCCGACAGCGACTTCGCCATTCAACGTGAGACCGACCTCGTTGGTGGGCGCCCCGTTCTTCACCTTGCTCTTTTCTTTGTAGTACTTCATCGTGTCGAGGCCGTCGCCCATCTTGTTGCGCCGCTGATAGAGCGTCGGACACGGCGAAATGACTTCGATGAACGAGAATCCTTTCTTCTGGAACGCTTCGCTAATGGAGCGGGCCAGTTGCCGCACATGGAAGGTTGTCCAGCGAGCCACGTAGACGGCTCCCGCGGCTTCAACCAGATGTGGCAGGTTGAATGCGGGCTCGAATGTGCCATAAGGGTTTGTTGATGTCGTCGCGTGGCCGGGAGTTGTCGGTGCAGTCTGGCCGCCGGTCATGGCATAGATCAGATTGTTGACGCAAATGACCTTCAGGTCGATGTTGCGCCGCGCGGCGTGGATCAAGTGATTGCCGCCGATTGCCGACAGATCGCCATCGCCCGAATACACCACGACATTCAATTTCGGATTAGCCAGCTTCAATCCCGTAGCGAAGGGAATTGCTCGGCCGTGGGTTGTGTGGAACGAATCAAGCTTTACGTATCCTGCCACGCGGCCAGTGCAGCCGATACCCGAGACCAGGGCAAGCGTTTGCAGATCGACATTGGAATCGATCAACGCGCGTGCGAATGAATTTACCGTCGTGCCGATGCCGCATCCCGGACACCAGATGTGCGGCATGCGGTCGGTGCGCAGGAACGGTTCAACCGGATTCACGGTGTCGTCGATAACGTTCAGCATCGGGTTGCCTCCACGATGGCTCTCAAGATTTCGTCGGGATTGTGAACTCCACCGCCGGCATGGGGCACGGCGACGGTTTTCGCCTTGCCACCGGCGGCGCGCTCGACTTCGCGCACCATTTGTCCGAGGTTCAATTCGGGCACGATAAAGGCCTTCACACTCGAGGCAAGGTCAGCGATCTTCTTATCGGCGAAAGGCCAGGCGGTGATCAATCGCAGCTTGCCGACTTTCAGTCCGCGGTCGCGTGCGAGATCGATGGCACGTTGTGCCACGCGTGACGTAATTCCGTAGGAAACGACCACGACATCCGCACCATCGAGCCGATCCTCCTCAAACAAGCAGACACGGTCGGCAGCCGCCCGAACTTTGTTTTGCAGCCGCTTCACGAGCTTGTCTTGTGTCTGCGGCGTCATGTTGGGATAGCCGCGCTCGTCGTGCGTAAGGCCTGTGACGTGGAACTTGTAGCCCTCGCCGGCATGCGCCATCTCCGGGACCATGTCACCGTTTGTTCCATAGGGCAGGTATTCTTCGATCGATTTACGCGTGTGCTTGCGGGGAACGACTTCGATCTGGTCTGCGGACGGAATCACGACCTTCTCGGTCATGTGGCCCACGACCTCGTCCATCATGAACATCACGGGGACGCGGAACTCTTCTGCCAGGTTGAAGGCCTTGATGGTGAGGTCGAAACACTCCTGCGGCGAGTTTGGGCAGAGCGCGATGATCTCGTAGTCGCCGTGCGATCCCCAGCGCGCCTGCATCATGTCGGCCTGAGCTGGTAGCGTGGGAAGTCCGGTCGATGGCCCTCCCCGCTGCACATCTACGAACACGCAGGGTGTCTCAGTCATCGCCGCGTATCCGATGTGCTCCATCATGAGCGAGAAGCCGGGGCCAGATGTGACGGTAAAAGCTTTGGCTCCGCCCCATACTGCTCCTTGCAGAGTGATCGAGGCAGCGAGTTCATCTTCCATCTGGATAAACGTGCCTCCGACGGTAGGGACGCGCGACGCGAAGCGTTCAACAACCTCGGTCGATGGGGTGATCGGATATCCCGCAGCGAAGCGCGCACCGGCGGCTAACGCTCCTTCGCAGCAGGCGTGGTCGCCGTCGATGAAGTGGGTTCCGGTCAGCACGCCACGAGGATCGGCTTTCATTTCACACCTCCACTCGCGGGTGGCGTCTTGGCCGGATCTGGAGACTTTGCTTCGGCCGCCTTCGTTCCGTAAATAGCGAAGTCCGGACAGTACATGCCGCACAAATCGCAGCCGCTGCACTTTTCCGGATGCACCACATGCGGCGGGTGATAGCCCTTGGAATTGAAAGCCGATGAGAGCGCCAGCACATGCGTGGGACAGAACTCCACGCAAAAGCCGCAAGCCTTGCAGCGCTCAACGACGATGGAAACGCGTCCTTTTGCCACGAGAGCCCCCAGCCAGGAGTGATCGACACTCCAATGTTTCAACTGCGGAGGATGTGATTATGCGTGGGATCACAGGAGAAGTGTGTGATGACGATCACATGCCGTGGTGAGGTGGAGCACCGGTTGGCTTGCTCGGGTCGCTGCAACTTGTTGATTAGAGGCGGGTTGCCTAGTTATGCGGATGTCGATGCGCAATTTGCCAAAGGCAGAAAGTCGAGCGTTCGAGAGCACGATCACGTTCGCCTTGAAGACAAGGTCGCTTCTTGTCGCTATTGCTGCTGCGTGTTCCCCTTGGTTTGCCTCATTCGCGGCGGACCATCTACACTCGGATTTCAACTACGGTTGCTGCCGCCGTCCACCAGCGCATGCCGCTGCAGGAGCCCTTTTTGGAAATCCTCGACCTCAGGCATTTTTCCTCCCTGGATTTGCGTCCTCTGCTGGATGACGAGACGCAGATCTGGTCGCGCCTGCTCTCCTGGGATTACTCCAGCTCGGCGGAGATGATTCTTCGCTACGTCGACGCGAAGATCTTGCCCGGTTACGCTGCGGTCGATCGCGGACGCGTTTTCGGATATTCATTCTTCGTCTACGAAGGGAGCAAAGGTGTAATCGGTGACCTCTACGTAACCAACGGGACGCGCCTACCCGAATCGCGCAAGGTTGAATTACGTCTGCTGACGCATGTGATCGAGACGCTGCAACAGTCGCCGGGAATTCATCGGGTCGAAGCGCAGCTCTTGGCGCATGAAGCGAATGCCGTATCACGGCCGTTTCTGGAGACGGGGTTCCAGCGGCATCCGCGACTGTTTATGGTGCTGACGCTCGAGAAGAGTGAAGCCGGTAAGTTACCGGTACATCCCGATGTAGAGATACGCCCTTGGTCCGAAGCGGATTATCAGCACTCGGCGGCTGTGATCACAGCGGCCTATCGCGGCCATGTCGATGCGCAGATCAACGATCAGTACCACACGCTGAGCGGCTCGCTGCGTTTTCTCAACAACATTGTGCGATTTCCCGGATGTGGGGTATTCGACGGCGAATCTTCATTCGTGGCCTTAGATCGACGGGCAAAGAACTTGATCGGGATCATCCTGTGCTCGCGCGTGAGAAACGATGTCGGACATGTCACTCAAGTGTGCGTGCTGCCGGAGTATCGCGGCCGAGGCATTGGGGAGTCGCTGCTTGCTGCGAGCCAAGGCAACCTCAGGAAACGAAACTTCTCGATGCTCTCGCTGACTGTGACGGAAGCGAATGCGCGGGCCGTCGCGCTTTACCGTCGCCTGAATTTTGATACCAAGAGAGTGTTTGACGCGTTTGTGTGGGAAGGGTGAACTAGCTTCGAGCTCCGAGTGATGAGCTTCGAGTCAGGACGCATGTTGCTCGTAGCTCGCGGTTCGCAGCTATCTTCTCAGCACCCACATGGCCCATCCGGCCACGAAAACTCCGCCGAGAAACATCGCAAAACAATAGAGCCCGTAGCGGACCATGTCGCGCGTAGTCTCGCGGTGCGTGATGCCAAAGACGATGGAGGCGAAGAGAGAGAACACCAGCGCCGCGCTGAAATGATTGAGAGTAATGGTCAACGGATTCTTTTCCTTCGAGGTTTCAAAGTTTCAGAGTTTCAAGGTTTCAAAGACGCATTCACAAGATGAACTTTGAAACTTTGCAACCTTGAAAATTTGAAACTTGTCTTTATTTCTTCTTTCCAATCGCGATGTGATACGCATCCGCGACGGCGATGAAGTTCAACAGCCCAGCAACGATCATGAACTTGGTGCCATAGTCCGCCGTTGCAAAGGCAATCGCACCTTGGCCCCAGTCCTGAGCCAGCGTAATGATGTAGAAGGCACCCGCACCAACGTTTCCAATAAAGCCCAGAATGTCGAGAATGTCGCCGCCGTTCGCCTTGTAGATGCGGCCTTGCATCGCGAGTCCCAATAGGAATAACGATGCGATCGAGATGAAGAGCAGAGCGCCGCGGATCCAGCGTCTCTGGATCATGTGTCCCGCACCCGGAATCAGCCAGCCGATCGCTGGCGCCAGCACGCTCATCACCGTCAAGGGGGTCGCCTCGGCTGCCTTTGCTTTCTCTGTCGTGGAATTTGCCATTTAAATCGTCACAATCTCGCGTTGGATTTTCCCAGTCACTTCCGCCGATTTGGGGCGCACCAGCACATTGACCTCGCTGCGCACGCCGAATTCCGGCAGATAAATGCCGGGCTCAATCGAGAAGCAGGAATTGGGAAGAATCTGCCGCTCGTCGTGAATTTCGAGATCGTCCATATTCGCTCCATTGGAATGGACGTCTGTGCCGATGGAATGTCCGGTGCGATGGATGAAATAGTTGCCGAACCCGGCCTTCTGAATGTGGCCGCGGGTGGCGCGATCGACCTCCCATCCCGCAATGCGGCGGCCGGCGTTGATCGCCTCGGTCACGGTTTTTACGCCCGCGTCGCGGGCGTCGCGCACAACCTCAAAAACTTCGCGCATCCGATCAGATGGAGCCTTTCCGACGAAGCCCATCCACGTGATGTCGTAGTACACGGCATTCGGAGTGTTCTTCTTGGCCCACACGTCGAGCAGGATGAGATCTCCTTCGCGAATCGGTACCGGACGGCTGGCGTGGGGTTCGTAGTGCGGGTTCCCGGCGTTCTGATTGACGGCCACGATTGGCGGATCGTCGGTCAGCAGGTTCTCGCGCTTGAAGGCTTCCATGAACCACTGCTGAATTTCGTGCTCTTTTGCGCCGCCGTTGCGTACGCGGCGGCCGATTTCCTTGAAAGCCTCGGCGACGATCGAATCCACGCTGTCGCGCGCGGCAAAATGCGATTGGATCTGCTCGTTGGTCCACGTCGATTCGAACTGCGCCACAAGATCGGCGGAACTCACGATGTTCTTTCCCAATCCGCGCAGCAGGTCGACCGTGCCGGCATCCACGAGGGAAATCGTGAACACGCTATTGTTCGGCGAGTATTGCATGGCCAAATCGAGGTGCTTCGCCAGCATCGACTTCAACTGCTCGAAGAGTTCCTGCCATCCGGAATACTGATTCTTCTTGCCGGGCAGGGAATCGAGATGTCCTGCCTCGATTTTGTGGACCAGTTTGAGCGGTTCGCCCTCAGCGGGGATCAGATAAAACCAGCGCCGGGTCACCATCAGGCTCGTGGGCAGCCCTAGAACCCGATACGCGATGTGATCCCGGTGATGATGATCGTAGAACAGCCAGGCGTCGATGTTTCGTTCACGCAGCGCGGACTGGATGGCAGGTAGGTTCATGGACAAACTCCTATTGTAAACAACGAGATGGAGTTTGGGCGAATCGCTATCTTTTCGCCATGGGAAATGCGGTGGAGTATCAGAAGCCAGGAAAATAGCCGAAAAGCAAATGACCCCGACCAGACGGGGTCATTGCAAAAACCGTAGTGTATGCACTCTGCCACGATCAGCATCTAAAGTGCGTGAACAGTTGTCGAATTACGACAGAAGATGTGATGCCCGGGTCCAATAGGTTCTGGATTGCTTAGCGATCTCCGCGGCCTTTCTTAGCGACCTCCGCGGTAAGAAACTAGCGCAGAGAGCACAGAGCGCCGCCGAGAAGCCCAGTGGATGCAAACCGGGACGGCCGTGTCACTCTGTTTCCTTGCTAAAATGCGCGGATGTCGTTAGCGGTACCAGCAGTCGCTCCGGTCCAGCCTGCTTCGACGAAGCGCGTGCGCCTGGAAGCGGTCGACGTTGTGCGGGGCGTGGTCATGATCCTGATGGCGATCGATCACACCCGTGATTTCTTTGGAAATACCGGCGTTAATCCCACAGATCCGGCAACAACGACGATTCCTTTATTCTTCACCCGCTGGATTACCCACTTTTGCGCGCCGATATTCTTCCTGCTCACGGGCACAGGAGCGTTTCTCGCCCGGCGGCGGAAGTCGACGAAGGAGTTGTCGTGGTTTCTGTTTACTCGCGGGATCTGGCTGATTTTTCTGGAACTGGTCGTCACACGCGGACTCGGTTGGCAATTCAATTTCAACTATTACGTCGTCGTCCTCATTGTGCTGTGGGCGCTCGGATGGTCGATGATCACGCTTTCTGCACTGGTCTATTTGCCGCCGGCTGTGGTTGGCACAATCGGCCTGGCAATGATTGCCGCTCACAACCTGCTCGATGCCGTGCCGTGGAGGAATTGGTTCTGGTCGATTCTTCACGTTCCGAACGTTCTGGTATCGACCCCGCGGTTTTCGTTGTTGGAAGGTTATCCGCTGATTCCTTGGGTTGGAGTGACTGCTGCCGGCTACGCCCTCGGGCAGGTCTATAGCTGGCCATCCGAGAAGCGCCGGAGTTTTCTCCTACGTACTGGCTTAGCATGCACCGCATTGTTCTTCGTGCTTCGGTTCATCAATGTATATGGCGATCCGGTACGTTGGAGCCGACAACGGTCGGCGGCATTTACCGTCTTGTCGTTTCTGAACACGACCAAATATCCGCCTTCACTTCTTTTTCTGCTGATGACTCTGGGACCGGCGATTTTATTGTTGTGGGCAATCGACGGAGGAACGCCGCGCTGGATGAAGCCCGCTCTCGTCTTCGGCAGGGTACCCATGTTTTACTACCTGTTGCATATCCCGCTGATCCATTTGCTGGCGATTGTGGTCTGCTACGCGCGTTATGGGCAGGTTCACTGGATGTTCGAGAGCAACGATCTCGGCTCATTTCCGATCACTCCGCCACCTGGCTGGGGATATGCGTTGCCGGTAGTGTATTTGGTCTGGGTGGTGGTGGTTCTGGCCTTGTATCCGGTGTGCCGATGGTTCGCCGGGGTTCGTCAACGTCGCAGCGACCCCTGGCTTAGCTACTTCTGAGACAATATTCTCTTTTTCGTAGGGAGTGGCAGCGTTTCGCAAGCCGTGCGCAGCACAAGCCGCGGAGCGCGATCTCGGATTTTCATCAAATAGGGGACAGTTCGTTTGGCGTCGAACTTCGCTGCCTCGCGCAGCAGCCAGCCCAGGCCCTTTTGAACCATGTCGTCCTGATCACTGAGCAGCTTGTCGGAGAGCTTCATGACTTCTGGAAACAACATCTTGGCCCGCGCTCCGCGAATCAGAGCCACGCAGGCGGCTCGGCGATGCCAACGATTCGGCGACTTCGCCCACTTGAAGACTGATTTCGCTCGTGAAGGCTTCGCCGCCACCATAGGAGAGATCAAGTAGTGCACCAGCCCATCGTGGTCGGCCCAACTGCTGATGCGGTCGAGCCAGCTCTCGAATAAGTCGAACTCACGATCGCCGCACTTGCCGGTCAGATTCTCAAGCAAGAAGATGCCGGCCACTTTTTCTTCCAGGACAAGACCAGAGAAAAGCTGATCGGCAACTCCGACGAGAAAATCGAAGTCGTGCTCTCGCAGGATGTCTTTCCGGCATTGGCGTACGGCGCGGCGCAGATCGGCTGTGTACCACCCATGCGATTTAATCTCTTCTTTGAAGAACCATTGCACTCCGGCGGCGTGCTCGGCTGAACCGCCATCTTTCAGAGCACGCCGGATTTGCGTTGCGACTTGTGCTGGGGTGTCTTTCTCTGTCGGCATCGAAGTGAGTCCAGGAAAAAGAAAGGCGGCCATTTCGCGGCCGCCTCTCGTTATCGAGTCTGCTTCATTCGCTATGCGGCACGGCTCGTGGCCGTTACTGGACGATATCCGCATTCTTTCGCCTTGCGCAACGCTTGTAGTGCTTCATCGGGTGAAATCAGCGGAGTGGTTTGTACCGATTTGCAAGCGCCTCCGGCGGCGAATGCCATCGCGATCGCCGCTGCGCTGACGTTGTCGGGCAGATCGGTGATCACTACGATGTCGTAGTCTCCGAACGAGAACCACGCGGCTTCAATTTTCCCTCCGAGTTGTTCGATCGCGGGCCGGACAGCTTCAATGCGATTCTGCGGGTTCGCGACCAAGGCCTCCCAGCCTTGCTGGGAATACGCAACCTGCTGCAGGTAATGTGGCATAGAGCCTCCTTGCACTTCGCTAACTGCGGGCGAATCATGCTCCTCGGCAGGGCCGAAGTCAAGCGTCTACCGATTCAGCCCGCACCACCCGGTCGTAGATCCAGAGAAGAATCGTCGTTGCCACACCGACACCGATGACCCACCACCAAACCATCTGTGGCTGATGTAATTCTTCGCCGTAGTGGCGCATCAACCACCCGCTGAACTTTCCGGCGACAAACGATCCAATACCCAGGGGCAGAAAGGCAAATCCCATGTACGTGCCTTGCTGATCGGGCGGTGCTAGGCGGGAGATGTAGTCGTAGTAACGCGGCTGCTGGATAATTTCGCCGATGGCAACTACTACCAACGTTGCCACGGCCATCCAGACCGAAGGATGCACAATCAGCAGAATCCACGCGACGCTCGAGACCAGCGTCCCGAGAACGATCGCATGAAAGGCGTGCATGCGCTTGGTGAGAAAGCCTATGAGCATGGTGAAACAGATCACGACGATGGGGTCCACTGCCAGGATTCGTGCCGTATTTGCATTGGGATCGATATAGGTGGAGATGAACAACGGCAGCGCGATAAATTCCTGCCAGAAGACGACCCAGTATCCAGTGAAGATGAGCAGAAAGATCATGAACCGCGGATTAGAAATGACCGTAAGGAAGTTTTTTCCGACCTGGGCGAGAGTGGCTGCAGGGGCATTGTCTGCGCGCTGCGGTTCTTTGAAAAGAAGCAGCACGAAGAAAAGCATCGCGAATACGCTCATTGCGGCGATGCGAAAGACATTTTCCGCGCTGCCGTGCTCTTGTTGCCATCCGGCGAGCAAAGGTCCCAAAGTGCTGCCTACATTGACCAGCGTGTAGTAGATCGAGTATCCCACCGAGCGAACGTTTTCTTTGGAAGCCCGTGCTGTGGTTCCAACGACACTCGGTTTGACGAGCGCCACGCCCAACGCTGGCAGCATCAGCACGAAGGCAACGAGCGTCACCAGCGGCACAGCATTACGGATCGGAGCGAACCAGTCCGAGCCTATGGATCCCAAGGAAAAATACGCGATGCTAAGGAAGAGATATGCGAGCGAAAGGGCGCGGCGGAAGCCGAGGCGATCGGCGATTGCGCCGCCAACGACCGCCAGAAACCAGACCCATCCGCCGAACATTCCGGTGAGGCTGCTGGCACGCTCGACATCGAAGTGCAGGTTCTCGTGCAAATAGCGAGCGAGCACGGCAAAGACCGCGTAGTACGAAAGGCGCTCAAAAAGTTCGCTGATGTTGGCAATCCAAAATGGCCGCTCGAATCCCTCGCGGATCTCGCGAATACGTTCAGAGAAAGTCAACCTCGGCTGCTGGGCTTCTATGGGTTCAATCTGCTTCATATAGACGGTGCCTTAATTCCTCAAGGGACAATCCCACGACGCGAATGACTTTGTTGCGACTGGTCTGGCCGGACGCAATGGTAACGGAAGATCGTGGCACCTTCAAAAGTTTTGCCAGGAATTCGACGCAGGCGTTATTGGCGCGGCCTTCGATGGGAGGAGTAGTGAGGGAGAGCTTCAATGCATCACCGACCTCCCCTGTAATGGCGTTCTTTTTGGCGCGCGGATGGACTTTGACGGCGAAGGTTGAACCCTGGTTGCTGTCCTTGATGGGAATCATCATGGTCGGATGCTCTGTAATTCTGAGGTACAAGAGGAACCTGCGCAATCGGAACCCGGAGGCTATGCTCTGGAACCACCAAAAAAGCGATGTCATCCTGAAATGGCGGCGGAGACGGCGTGAGGGACCGTACGTGCGCGTACGGTGCTGCTGACGTGGATCGGGTTGCGTACGGTGCGTGCAGTGTGGGGTGGTCTTTTCGGCTGCATCGCTGGTGCATAATGACGTACGGTCCTTCGGAGGACTTACGGCTTCCTCGGGAGGACATCATAGTGAGAGATGAATCGCCGTATCCAGGCTGAGTCCCTTGTGTTAAGCCTTGAAAACTTGGAACCTTGAAACTTTGAAACCGCCTTTTCTAAACCTTCTTCCCCGGCAACCTCCTATGCGGGAGGGCATCCAAGAGTGCGGCAGAACTGCAGCACCCTCCCTCCAGCCTCACTGAGCGGAGAGGGGTTGGAGGGAAGGGTCGCCGCGGTATCTGCCCGTCTTCCCCTCACGTTCTAGCTAACGCGGCGGCGTCGGAGTGCATCACAACCATAGTCCGGATTCCGATAAACTAAACAAATGAAGCTCCGTTTTCTGCTCTGCCTCGTGCTACTGGCTTGCGGACTGGGTCCATCTGCCCTCGCTCAGGAAGGTCCGCTGGATACCGCCCAGCCCAAAGACACCACGCCCGACGAGATCATCAAGCGCTTTGCCGCGAAGGAGACTGAGTTTGCGAAGGCACGTGACCAGTACACGTTCCGGCAGGACGTTAAGGTGCAGACCGTCGATGGTGAGACCGTGGACGGCGAGTATCACGAAGTATTCGACGTCCTTTTCGACGACAAGGGCAAGCGCATGGAAAACGTGGTTTTCGCGCCGCAATCCAGCTTGTCAAGAATCGCGATGTCGCAGGAGGACCTTGAAGACATCCGGCATAAGTTGCCGTTCGTGCTTACCGATGCGGAGATTCCCGAATACAACATTCTTTATGTCGGTCAGCAGCAGGAAGACGAGTTGCATTGCTACGTGTTCGACCTCGCACCGAAGAAGATCGAAGGCAAGAAGCGCTATTTCCAGGGACGCGTCTGGGTGGACGACAAAGATTTCCAGATCGTGAAAACCTACGGCAAGACAGTTCCCGATCTGTGCAATGGACGTCCGTGCAACGAAGTCAAAAAACGGGGCGACCAGGAAAACCTGTTTCCCAAATTCACGACGTGGCGGCAGCAGATCGATGGGCAGTATTGGTTCCCGGTTTATACGAAGGCAGACGATGATCTGCACTTCAAGATCGGAGACGTTCACATCCGCGAGATCGTGAAGTACGAAGACTACAAGCGGTTCGGCTCCAACGTGAAGATCTTGTACGAGGGGAAAGAAGTTCAGCGCGCGCCGGGACAGAAGCCGGATCAGAAGCCGCCGGATCAGCAGAAGCCCCAGTAGCAGGTTTCAAAGTTTCAAGGTGTAACCACTCGCCTTCGACGCAGAGACTCGATCAAGCTATTTAGCAGTCCAAGAACTTGATAGCTTCCAACGAGACGCGTCGTTGTGAATCCAAATACGCGAGGTCGTACGCTATTTCAAGCTGACTATCCAATTCCAGCAAAGAGCCTCGCGCTTGTCCCAGAAAGTGGAGGAATTCGCCTGAGGTGAGTCTTCCTTGCCCCTCGGCTATGTTCGACACCACTGAGACTGCGGCCCGTCTAAGTTGAGACGTGAGACCATATAGCTCTGACCTTGGAAAGCCATCCGTTCCTTGGTAGATGTGGACAGCTAGAGACTTAGCTTTCCGCCAAACCAGGAATTCGCGATAGGAGCGGGCCACACGATAGTCTAGATGGCAGGAACGTCGGTCTCAAAGGAATTCTGAGAATGGGGAGAACTGGGGTTCCACTTTGAAATGTTGAAACCTTGAAACTTTGAAACCTAACCCCAACCCCAAAACCCTCGAACTCTAATAAAACAGATACTTTCTCCACTTATCGTCAGACCGTCCCATGAGGCGCATGATGTGGCGGCTGGTGTGGAGATTGAAGGCGCGTGGTTCGCGCATTAGCTTCATCCCAGCTTCTGCGGGGGATTGATTGCCCTTGCGCCGGTTGCAGGGATGGCAGCAGGCGACGAGATTTTCCCAAGTAGACGAACCCCCGCGCGAGCGGGGGATTACATGGTCGAGCGTCAGTTCGCCAGAAGGCAGAACCGTAGCGCAATACTGGCATGTATTGCGGTCGCGCAGCAGAATGTTCTTTCGCGACAAAGCACGGCTCTGGTGCGGGATGCGGCGATACTCCAGCAGCCGAATCACCGACGGCAGCCGCATCGCGACACGTGCGGAGTGCAGAAAGTGACCGTTCTCTTCCTCAGTCATGGCCACGCCCTTCAGCACCAGCACCAGCGCGCGGCGCGCCGCGCACACATTGATGGGCTCATAGGAAGCATTCAGCACGAGAACGGGCGCCAACAGGGCGTGGCCATCCCCGGGCCGATGCGGTGCCGCCGGCGCGTACATGCCGGCGGCATATCGGGATCCGTCGTGTTCCATCCTTAGGGACATAAAATCGAGTTTCAAAGTTTCAAGGTTTCAAGGTGTTCCGACTCTAGCGGCTCAGCAGATTCTGGGACTTCTTTGAAACCTTGAAACTCTGAAACTTTGAAACCTTCCATATTAGATGCCAGCTTGAGCGTGCGTGCCACTGTGGCGACCCACACTTTGGAGGCGCCGGCACGGCGCAATACGCGGGCACACTCCGACGCCGTTGTTCCCGTGGTATAGACATCATCCACAAGAAGCACCTCGCGGCCAGTGACTTTTGCGGCACGCACCACGGCGAAAGCTCCACGTAGGTTCTCGCGGCGCTGATGGCTGGTCAGGCCGATCTGGGAATGAGTATCGCGAGTACGCAGCAAAGCGTCGGGAGCGAGTTGCAGCCGCTCATGCGCCGCGGAGGACTTGATCGCGGCTCGCGCAATCAGTTCCGCTTGGTTGAAGCCTCGCTGCCGCCGCTTCGCTCGATAAAGCGGCACCGGAATGACAAGGGCCTTGTCCACAAGATCCAGCTTTCCGATGGCCTCGCCGAGCATCCGGCCCAGCACGTCCGCGGCAGGTTTTACGCCGTGAAATTTCAGCAGGTGTATCAGTTCCCGCAAACCACCGTCATAACTCCCGTAAGCGGCGGCGCGCTCAAAAGGACGGTCGATTCGACGGCATATTGGGCATCTGCGGAAGCCGTCGTCATCGCAAACGGCATATGACGACAGCACTCTCTCGCCGCAGATTGAGCAGACTTTTCCACGGATGGGTTCGATCGAAGCGAGGCACTCCGGGCAGACGGGCAACCGGGAGATATTGAGCAATGGCAAGCCGCAAAGACGGCAATCGGACGGAAATAGTACTGAGAAGAGACCTTCTGCGGTGCGACGAAGCCAGCCTGGATGGTGAACCGGCCCGATGACCCCGGAAGCAATACTCGGGCTCACTACTGCAAGATTGGCCGGAGTGGCCCGGATTCGGTCCTCACTACTGCTGAAGACGGCCTCCTTCAGGGCTCCGCGGACACTTGCAACCGCGGCCGCTACTGCCTCTCAGTATAAGCGGCTTACTCGTTCCTAGGCAACGTTTCGATTGGCCGTAGCCGCGTGCTTGGCGGGGGTTATGCGAGGCGTGTCGGAAAGTCGGTCCCGTACCGGTGTGAAAATCAGCCGATAATCGCGACGGAAGCACTCCCCGCAACGCACCGGCTGCAGCAGCATGATAGGCAGCAGATACCGCTCCAGGAAGTTGCGGCGACGCGAACGGAACCCCACTTCGCTACCGCAGTCATGGCACATGTAGGTATGGGCAAAACCGGAATCGGGGGAGTTACTCATCGTGACACCTCAAAAATGACGGAGATCCGAAAGGGCTAAACGATTAAGACTATTTTACACTTCCCCGGTCTCTCGCAACGCCCCTCAGGTACATGGCGCAAGTTGGCATTGGGCGTATACTGGCATCGGCTTACAGGACGCCACCCGTCCGCGGAGAGGACCGAGTCCACCTGAGATACCTTAAAAATCAGTGCTTTACCGAATCTCCTTTTCGCCCGCCGCTGCGGACCTCGGGCACGACCTAGAAGGAGGTCCGTTATGCCAAAGCAGTTCCACGATCGTCACTTTCCCGTCCGTCCTGACCTTGAACAACTCCGGCACCAAGCCAAGGATTTGCTACGCGCCATCCGGGACAACGAACCGGCGGCTGTAGCTGAACTCCGTAAACACCATCCCAAAGCTGCGGGTCTGCCGGAATTGAAATTGGCCAATGCCCAGCTTGTGTTGGCTCGCAGCTATGGACTGCCCAGTTGGGCGCGGCTGGTGACCGCTTGCCGAATGACCGACGCAATCTGGCGGGGCGATGTTCGGGCGGTTCGCGAACTGGTTGTTAAGAATCCCAAGCTGCTGTACGAGGCCGCTCGTGGCTTGCCCGACAGCAACTGGGGACCTCCGATGTCCTATGCAGCCAATGTGGGGCAGGATGCGATCATCCGAATGTTGCACGAGTTGGGAGCCGCCGATGTGCAACATGCGTTCGATCGCGCCTGCCTGCAAGGAAAGATCGAGACAGCCAGGCGCCTCTACGATATGGGAGCACGGCCTGCGCCGGGATCGATTCTGGGAGCGTGCGAGACGCTGAATGACGCCGGAATGACATTCTTGCTGGAGCTCGGTGCGGAACTGGCCGACGACAAGGGCGATAGACTCGCTCCTGTGGCCTTACTTCTCCAAACCTACTCGCGCTACCCGAAAGGGAAGCATCGTTGCCTGGAACTGGTTGTGGAACACGGAATCCAACTGCCTGATACGCCCGTAATGGCGGTGCATCGCGGACGCATTGATCTGCTTGAATCTCATTTGCATCGTGATCCGCAAATGACCAACCGAACTTTTCCTCTCGCGGAGATCTATCCGCTCGAACTGGGCTGTGGTCCTGACCTGTCTTACGGACTGCATGGCACTCCGCTGGCGGGGACGACACTACTTCATATCAGCGTCGAGTTCGACGAGATCGAAATCGCCCGCTGGCTGATCGAACACGGCGCTGACGTGAATGCGCGGACCGAGATCGATGCAGACGGATTCGGCGGTCACACTCCGTTGTTCTGTTGTGTCGTGAACAATTCTTATTTATGTGGAAGGCAGCGCGACGGGGCATTCGCCCGTCTGCTCCTGGATCATGGCGCCGATCCCAACCCTCGCGCCTCGATCCGCAAGCAGCTCCATTTCGTCCCGGATGAGTCCATGCATGAATATCGCGATGTCACCCCGCTGGCGTGGGGAGAGCAGTTCCACGGCCAGGGTTACCACGGCCACGACTGGGCGAGTAAGCCGGCGATGCAATTGATCGCAGAGCGGGGCGGACATCCCTGAACCTGAATTTGACCATCCCGGTTGAGCGAAACCTTCATCCTAGTTGCCTATGAATACACAAGCTGTACTTGATAACAATGGCTTCGTAACCATCAGTCCAAAGATTCTCTATTTCGGAACGCCGGTAGCGTTGATCACTTCGATCAACGAAGATGGCTCGCCGAATCTTGCTCCGGTCTCTTCTTTCTGGGCATTGGGCTGGACGATCACACTCGGCCTGCTGTCCGACACAAAAACGCTGGAGAATCTGAGAACGCGTCCTGACTGTGTTGTAAACCTTCCCTCACCAGAAATGTGGCGGCAAGTAGAGACATTGGCCCCTCTGACCGGACGCAATCCTGTTCCCGAAGACAAGCAGGAAAAATTCCGTTTTGAGAAAGACAAGTTTCAAGCCGCAGGCTTCAGCTGTTGGCGAAGCGAAGTTGTCTCAGCCCCTCGCGTGCGAGAATGCCCAGTTCAAATGGAAGCAGTCGTCCGCAAGATTCATCATCTCGAGGGTGACGCGAAACTTCAGAAGTTAGGCGGGGGAGCGGCGGTCGAAGTCGAAATTCTGAGAGTTCACGTTCGCCACGATTTCATCCTGAAGGACCACTATATTGATCCCGGCAAATGGCAGCCGCTCGTTTACAACTTCCGGCATTATTTCGGGCTTGGGGAGGAACTGGGCAGCACGTTCCGTGCCGAAGTGTAATCCCCGGGCGGCGAAATCGCGCTTGTCACATCCCCTTGGCGCGTGCTAAGGTGCGCCGTTCCCCTGTTTGGAATGTGCCCCTTGAGGCAACGAAGACGACCTTAATCCCATCCCACGCCCTAAAAGGATTCTGCCCATGAGCAGCCCCACTACAGAGCTTCCTACAAAGACGAAATACAAGCCCTACGTCCCCGAAACGATGGAGATGAAGGAATTCACCCTTCGCGCCCTCCTGATCGGCCTGGTGATGACAGCGATCTTGGGTTCGGCGAATGCCTATCTCGGGCTGAAGGCCGGTATGACGATCGCCGCAACCTATCCGGCAGCGGTGATCGGCATGGCGTTGCTGCGTCTGATGGGGGGCTCGCTGCTCGAAGAAAACATCGCCCGAACCGTCGGATCGATCGGCGAATCGGTCGCGGCCGGCGCTGTGTTCACAATCCCCGCCTTTGTCATGGCCGAAATCTGGCCGGGGCTCACCCGTGACCAGTATTGGAAAGCGGTTGCTCTGATGGTGATCGGCGGCACCTTGGGCATTCTGTTTGTGACATTGCTTCGCCGAGTGATGGTAGAAGACCCTGAACTGCCCTATCCAGAATCGGTGGCAGCGTCGCAGATCCACAAGGCGGGGCAGCAGGGCGCAAAGGCCGCGAAGATCTTATTTGCCAACATGGGATTCGGCGGCTTCATGTATCTGTTGGGCGCGGTCAACGTCTTCTCCGCGAGCAATACATTTCCCGTTCGAATCAGTGAATTGGGCAAAAAGCTGTTGTTGCGCACCGGCACGAATCCAAATGTCACCACAACTGTCACGGGCGGGACGACTCTATTCACCGGGCCAGACGTCAGCCCGGCGTATCTGGGCGTCGGTTATATCATTGGCCCGCGGTTGGCAGCGCTGAACTTTGCCGGAGGATTGCTCGCCTGGGGACTGCTGGTCCCGCTGCTAACCTTCACGATCGGACCTTACATTCAGGCGGCCCAGCCCGCTGGACAAACACTCTCGTGGTCGCTGCTGGCCGGGGCGATCTATTACTCGGTTGTGCGCCCGATTGCCGTTGGAGGCATGCTCGTGGGCGCGACTTACACCCTCTTTAAAATGCGCAAGCAGCTTGCAGTCGGCATGGCCCGGGCGATTTCGGACCTGAAGAAGTCCGCCGCGGCGCACGCGGCGACAAACCGCACTGAGCGCGATCTTCCCTCGAAGGCAATCTTCGCCGGAGTAGCGCTGGTCTTCGTTGCCATGGTCATCCTTTATTACTACTTCATCGCTGGCGCTGGCGGGCTGAGCAGTTCGAAAGTGTTGTCGGGATCCTTGGTAGCGGCAGGGGTGATGATCGTCGTCGGATTTTTCTTCGCAGCAGTGTCGGGAAATCTGGTGGGAATGATCGGATCGTCGAATAATCCGGTATCGGGGCTGACGCTCTGTACCCTTGTCATCGCTGCGCTGCTGATGGTCGCACTGGGAGTTCAGGGAATTGGGGGAGTGGCGGCGGTATTGGGAGTGGCAGCCGTCGTATGCGTGTCCTCTGCCGTGGCCGGCGAAATGTTGCAGGATCTTAAGGTCGGGCACATCCTCGGTGGAACCCCGGCCAAGATGCAGATTGGCGATCTCTTCGGGATCGTGGTTGCGTCGCTGGTTCTGTTCTTTCCACTGGCCTACCTCGACAAGGCGTATCACTTCGGAAGCAACGCACTTCCAGCTCCCCAAGCGGGCCTGATGGCGATGCTTTCCAAAGGCATTGTCGGTGGCGATATGGCATGGCCGCTGGTTGTGGTCGGCATTGTGCTCGGTATCGCGATGATCATGATCGAAGTCAAAAGCGTGATGCTCTTCTCCGTCGGCATGTACTTGCCGTTGGGCACCACATTCGCCATTTTTGTCGGCGGTATCATCCGCTGGGCCACCGACAAACTTCGCGACCGCCGCGGCTTCAACGATGCGCAGAAAGCGCGAGTAGACAATGCCGGTGTTCTCACGGCATCGGGCCTAATCGCCGGAGAAGCGCTCTGCGGCCTGGTGATCGCCGGTCTTGTCGGCTCGGGAAAAGATGTCACGCTCGTTCACTGGACGCCCTCGATCTGGATGGCAGTCGCGGCCCTGGTCGTGCTCGTTTTGGTGATGATCCGAGTACCGCTAGCCAATGCTGGTAGTCCGGATGAACCGGCCCCGCCGACGGCGATCATGTAGGAGTTTCACCACCAAGGACACGAAGTAACACGAAGGACCTCTGTTTCCTTCGTGTCACTTAGTGTCCTTGGTGGTTTATGGTTTTAAAGTGTCGATCTCAGAAAACACTGCGCAGACCCGCGAACGAATCGCCAACGCCGCAAGACGAGCTGGGCGGCGGGCGGATGAAATCGCGCTAATGGCGGTCACCAAAACCCACCCGCCGGAACGAATTCGCGAAGCCTACGAAGCCGGCCTGAGGCTCTTCGGCGAGAATCGCGTGCAGGAGTTCGCGGGCAAGGCCAGCGTGCTCGCCGATCTGAACGGCGCTGAATGGCACATGATCGGCCATCTGCAGACTAATAAGGCCGCCAAGGCGGTGGAACTGTTCAGCGCCGTTGATTCTGTCGACTCGGTGAAATTGGCGGAGAAATTGAATGCAGCCGCCACAGCATCCGAGAAGAAGATGGCGGTCTTGATTGAAGTCAACGTCGGAGGAGAAGAGGCCAAAAGCGGAGTTGGTTTCGGCTCCGAGGAACTTGAAAACCTGCTAAAAGTCGCCCCTCGCCTCGAGGCCCTTGAATTTCGCGGACTCATGACGGTACCCCCCTACAGCAATGATCCTGAGGGCGCCCGTCCGTACTTCCGCAAGTTGCGCGAACTGCGCGATACAATCGCCGCGCGCAAGCTTTCCGCAATCCGCATGGATGTGCTTTCATTGGGCATGTCACACGACTTCGAAGTCGCCATTGAAGAAGGCTCTACATGCGTGCGGGTCGGAACATCAATCTTCGGCGAAAGAGCAAAACCGTAGTCCGGCCCAATTCCTGCGTGCAGCACACCAGCCGCTGTCATCCTGATGGCGCCGTTTTTTGGCGCCGGAGGACCCATGCAACTCGCTGGCAGCGATTGCACCGACGGGGATTGCATCGGTCCTCCGGCCTGCAAAAAGCGCAGGCCATCAGGATGACAGGCGGCGTTGCATTGCCTCCGCGTCCGGCTCAAACGGATGATGCTCAAACCATTCCAGACTCAAGTCGCGCCACGCCGGATTGACCGACACAATCAACGCGATCTTCTTGATTCGCAGCCACCGTTTGATCTCCTTCTCGCGTTCGATCGCTTTGTGCACATCTTCGAATCGCTCGAAGTACACAAGCCGATCAAGTTTGTATTTTGATGTGAATCTCGATCCGAAGCCTGCCTTGTGCCGCCGCACTCGCCCAATGAGATTACCTGTAATCCCGGTGTAGAGAGTCTTCGAGCGATTGGACATGATGTAAACGAAGTAAGTCTTAGGCTCGCGCATAGTGTCTCGAGTGTGACGCCCAAGCGAGGCCGAGGTCTGTGACGGATGAACATGAGGTTGTGGAAAAACCTTGTCATCCTGATGGCGCCGTTTTTTGGCGCCGGAGGACCTATGCAACTCGGCTTGCAGCGCTCGCGTAGACCGGGATTTGCATAGGTCCTCCGGCCCGCAAAAAGCGCGGGCCATCAGGATGACAGGCATGGGGCGGTACCGTTCATCGAGGTTCCTCTCATGCGCGGTTTTCTTCTCGCGCTTGTAATTCTTCCGTTTGGGTTGTTGGTGGCAAGTCAAGCCAAGTGTCCTTCACGATAAACATTGAGCTATGGGAAAAGCCTTGTCATCCTGATGACGCCGCTTTTGGCGCCGGAAGACCCATGCAACTCGGCTTGCAGTGTTCGTGCAGACCGGGATTGCACAGGTCCTCCGGCCTGCAAAAAGCGCAGGCCATCAGGATGACAGGCTAGGGAAGTGCTACACTCATCCGTTTGTCGAGGAGGTCCCTTCATGCGCCGTGTTCTTCTCGCGCTCTTTACTCTTGCGCTCGTAGTCCCCGCTCTTAGCCAGGCCAAACATCCTTTCACCTTCGAAGACATGATGAAGCTCAAGCGTGTCGGCGATCCGCAGGTCTCGCCCGACGGCAAGTGGGTGATCTTCAGCGTGGTTGATGTCGACCTCGCCGCCAACACCAAAACGCCGCATATCTGGATCGTGCCAACCGCCGGAGGCCAGGAAAAAGAGATTATCGCCGATCTGGACGCTGACCGCCCGCGCTGGGCGCCGGATGGGAAGCGGTTTGCGTTCTTGTCGACGAAAGACGGTGGATCCCAGGTTTGGATCGCCGACTTTGATGGTGCCGACGCGAAAGTGGCAGGCGCTCACAAGCTGACCTCGATCGCGACAGAGGCAAGCGGTGAACTCTGGTCTCCGGATGGAAAGAACATTCTGTTCACGTCGGATGTCTATCCAGAGTGCGACGGCGCGCCGGAGGCAGAGATCTGTAACGCGAAGAAACTGGAAGAAGCGGAGAAATCGAAAATCAAAGCTCAGATCCTCACGCACTTGCTCTATCGTCATTGGAACTCATACAAGGAGGGTAAGCGAACACACATTTTCGTCGTCGGAGTTCCTGCGCCGGTCGCAACTCGAACTGATAGCGCAGGCCGGCAATATGACACTTTCGGTTTTGCAGCAGCACCTCCACGCGATCTCACGCCCGGCGACTACGATTCGCCTGTCTTCTCGCTTGGAGGGCAGGATGACTATGCCTTCTCACCCGACGGCCACGAGATCTGCTACGCCTCGAATCGCGACAAGAATCCTGCGGCTTCGACGAATAACGATTTGTGGATCGTCTCGGTCAGCGGAGGGTCGGCGAAGAACATCACCGCCGACAATCCGGCCAGCGACACCTCGCCGCTCTATTCGCCCGACGGACGCTACATCGCCTACCGCGCCCAGCAGCGTCCCGGATACGAGAGCGATCGCTTCCGCCTCATGCTCTACGACCGCAAGACCGGCGAGAAGAGAGACCTCGCGCCCGATTTCGATCAATGGGTAGGAACATTCACATGGTCGCCCGACTCCAAGACGATTTACTTCGCCTCAGAGCACATGCGGCATTCGCTGATCTATGCAGTGGGCCCGATCGATGCCAAGGTGCCGGCAGTCCGCACACTAGTTTACGGCTACGACGATGACATAGCCGTGGTCGCCGGCGGCAAGAAGCTGGTGTTCTCGCGCATGTCACTCAAAGCTCCGGTTGAAATCTACACGGCGGATGCAACCGCGGAAGGATGCCCCGCCCGAACCGGCAACGTGGACAAGGGGCACGAGAGTTGTTCCCTCAGCAAGGATGCAGCTCTCACGCACGTCAACGATCAACTGCTCTCACAAATCGACATGTCGGATGGCGAGGCCTTCTCATTTCGCGGAGCGAAGGGCGATGAAGTTGAAGGCACAATCGTAAAGCCGCCGAACTTTGACGAGCACAAGAAATATCCCGTGAAGTTCCTCATCCACGGCGGCCCGCAGGGCGCCTGGGGAGATGACTGGTCGTATCGCTGGAATCCCGAGCTCTTCGCGTCACCAACTTCCGCGACGCCCAGCGGATACGTCGTCATCATGATCAACTTCCATGGCTCGACCGGCTACGGGCAGAAGTTCATCGACGCGATCAACGGGGACTGGGGCGGCGCTCCCTACGAAGACTTGATGAAAGGCCTCGACTACGCCGAGCAAACCTATCCATTCATCGACAAGACGCGCGAGTGCGCGCTGGGCGCGAGCTACGGCGGATACGCCATCAACTGGATCCTCGGGCACACCGACCGCTTCAAGTGCCTGGTATCGCATGACGGCATGTTCAATGCCGAGTCGGCCTGGGGATCGACCGAGGAACTCTGGTTCAACAACTGGGAGTTCAAAGGCACGCCCTACGAAAATCGCGAAAGCTACATCTTGTGGTCGCCGCACCAGTATGCAAAGAATTTCAAGACACCGACGCTGGTCATCCACGGGCAGCGCGACTACCGGCTCGATGTGAGTGAAGGCCTGCAGCTCTTCACGACGCTGCAAATGCTCGGTGTGCCCTCGGAGATGCTCTACTTCCCCGACGAAGGCCACTGGGTGCTTAAACCCCAGAACTCGCAGCTCTGGTACAAGACCGTCAACGACTGGGTGGATCGGTGGACGAAATGAGGCCGGCCGTCAGGCTTCCAGCAATTGGATCGCGGACCTTCAACTGCGGCCCTCGACCTTAGTAAGGTTTGCGTGGGCACAGCCGTGATCGGCTGTTCACCAACGTAGCGCGGTTTCTGAAATCTCGCTGCGAACCGCAACCTTCGATGTTGGCAACCGCCCTTCGCCAAGCGAGGAATAAGCCCAAGCCGCGAAGCGGCGAAAGAATGCAGCCCACAGCGCAAGCTGTGGGAAAAATATTCTAATAACTTGTCATCCTGATGGCCTGCGCTTTTTGCAAGCCGGAGGACCTATGCAATCCCCGTCGGCACAAGCGCAGCAGGCAGGGTTGCATGGGTCCTCCGGCGCCAAAGAACGGCGCCATCAGGATGACAGTGTTCGTCTACAACTCATGTTCATCCGTCAAGGATGTTTGGCTTGACCTGCCACCGACAACACAAACGGAAGAATTAACAGCGTGGAAAGAAGACCGCGCAGGAACGGGATCACCTCGACAAATGGGTGAGTGTAGCACTTTCATAATGATCGAGAAGCCCTGAAGGGGCGAAAGAAACATTACCGACTCCGCGGCCTCCCGCCGACGGTTGTCATTCCAATCGCGCTTACCGCGATTCCCATGGCACCGTCGCCACGCGCAGCCGATGCTGGCTCTGGGGAGGGGCCTTGGTTCCCGGCGGAGAGCTCTGCCGCGGCGGGGCCTGCAAGACCTGCAGCGGATAATCGAGACTCGCGGATACTCCAGCCGTAACGTACACATCGACTTCGACCGGCGCGCTGAAGCCTGATGGCGACGGGACGATGTTGGCGAATCCGTTAAAGTCCGTAGTCGTGGCTGTCTGGCTGACTTTCAGAATTACCGGCATCGGATTCCGCCCATCGTTGCCCGAGTTCTCCGCTACCCGAAGCACAGTCATGAGGAAGTTGATCGGAGCGGCCATTACCGGATTAGGAGGAGAGGAAGAGTCCGTCACGCGGACAATTACCGGCTGAAATGCCTGTCCCGTCGAGATCTGTCCTCCTCCTGAAACAGGCAGAAGCACTTGCTGCGCAAGCGGCACGACGTTCGCGTAAAACAAGCTGCAGGGAGCATTCGACGGAGCCACACATGCGCTGACTCGTAGGGCGGCATTGACTTGAGTGACGTTGAGCGTGACCGAAGCGTATCCGCCCGAGTTGGTCTGCGCGCTGCCTGCGCTCAGAGTTCCCGAGCCAAGCACGATGCTGAAATTCACCTGGACATTACTGCGTGGAGAGCCGTTGCTGAGCACCCGCGCCGTGATGGGAACTCCCACGGTTGCGCCTGGAGAAATCCATACCTGCGAGTTGAGCAAGCCGATATCGGTTGAGGACTGGACTGCATTCAGAGTCGCGGCCACAGATTTCGACGGACTGTACACACCCGGCGCCAGGGTGGCAGTGATGTTGGCGACGCCAACCGCAATCGGCGTCAGCCAGGTAGTGGCGTAGCCGCTCTGATCGCTGGTGACAGTGCAAGATTGCGCTCCTCCGCACGCTGAGAGTTGAACGTTGCTTGAAGCTGTCCATCCGATCGTCGCACCGCTGACTGGAGTGATTCCATCCGAAGCAAGCACACGCACGATCAGAGGATTCTGTGCGGGCACGCCGACCGACGTCGAGGGGTTCAGACCAGACAGCAAGACAATGTTGTCGGTGGCCGCTGCTCCATAGATGAGCGCATTGGTCATGGTGCTCGAGGCGCCGCTCACCGGATCGGTGACAGTGATGTTTTGTACGCCATCGCCATGCGTAGGTGCGGACAGAGTCAATTGTGTGGAACTGGTCGCGAGTTGCGGTACGCTCGACGATCCGATGGTTGAAGTAAATCCTGGAGCAAATCCGATTCCCTGAACGAGAACGGGCGCGCCACCAACCGGAATGCGGGATGGCGATACCGAGTCCGCATAAAGAAAGTGCGCGTGATAACGATAGTCGGGACGTCCGTCACCGCGAAGGTCAGAAAGTCCAACGATAAAACTCCCTCCGGTATTCACGACCACATCGAGGCGAGTGAGTGCGAACGGTAGGGCATTGAACGGAGATGGCGTATAGACCGGGGGCGCGGTGCCCGGTGGATCGAGTGCCGACCACATGCCAATAATCGGCTGCGCTTTGCTCACGCTGGCGTTGCTCGATTCATCGAGAGCGGTGACCCCCACCGACAAAGTCCGGTTGGCCTGTGCCGGGACTAAAAAGTAGCTCATGTCCCCATAGCTGGAAAACGATGAGTTCCAGTCGCCGCTCGCCGGTAAGGGGGCAGGCGTACTCCACGATGTCGCGATATGCGGCACTGGTTGCGTATTGCTGACCATCAGAATGTCCTGCTCGATATCGCTCCCTTGCGTCACCTTGATTGTGATCGGCGCAAAAGAACCCGATGGCGCGACCGGACCCGGCGAATACGAGCCGACTCCGGCCGACCATTTGGGATCGAGGGCCTCGATGCTCAATTGATACTGCGCACTGCCGCCCGGCGGTGCCAGGCCAGCAGGTCAAAAAATCCTTCGACGCTCGAGTTGGGGGATCCCCAATCCGAGTATGGATTCCCCATCACCTCGGTGAATCCGGTGATGGGATTGCCTGCATTGCCCGTGAACAAAAATCCAGAGACCGAAGAAATTACATATCGGTGCGAGGGTTGGCCGGTATTGGGATCAATCCACCGAGCGACGACATTTACGCCCTGCATAGGCTGAGTTGCGTTGCCATGGGCATCGGTGAAATAGACCGATCCATGAATTCGTGCGGTGGCGGCGGAGAAGATCTGCTTGCCGGGGAAATTGCTTTGATTCTGTGACGTCACCGGATACAACCGCGAGATCGCAGCCGCGTCGTCCATCGCGAGCTGATATGCATTGGAATAGCACAGCGTGATCGGGACGCAATTCATCGGATCGCTGAAGTGCATCACCGGGAACCCGGCGTAGTCGTCGGCGGTCGGATGCGGCGCTCCGGTGATCACATTCAGATTAAGTTGCGACCAGCCGAGGCCGAGCACATTGCCGATCACGCGCACCAGGCGGTATTCGACGTCATTCAGTTGCGAGGACTGCTGTGCGCATTGGCCGTTGATAACAATCAGGGCGTGCTGGTAAGCGGCAAGCTGGCCAAAGTTATCGTCTCCGCCGAAGACGGCGTTAAAAAAGCACATGCTCGAGCCACCAGCACCTTGGCCCAGCAGGGCGTCGGTGACGGAGCCGTCATAGTCGTAGACGATGCCAACGGGTGTGCCGGTCGCCGAGGATTGGATATCGGAGGGCACAGAAATCGAGCCGTCGGCATTTCTGTAAACGTTCGTTCCATTCACGTCCTCGGCCAATGAGCCGCCACTGGTAGCCGCGATGGCCGCGGTGGGAACGGACGTCCAAACATTGAATGCGCTTGCGACGAAACTGTTGGCTGAGGTATTGGGCAACTGAGGGCTAAGATCGCCTCGATCGGTGTAATAACTGATCACGCCGTTCGGCCACGTCACCGGCTGTCCAGTGGTCGAAGGATCAAAGTAGCTGGATCCAGCCACATATTTCGGACCGCCCGCTCGCGACGACAATGCGAATAACAGTACGATCGCAGCCGCAACCGCCAGTCTGAGGAGGAAATAGCGCACGGTAAATGCCATGTCTGTTGTCATGGTCACCTCTTTCTTCACGCCTATTCCTCCTCACCGGCCCGTCGCACCGCCAAGGCGAAGTCGCGAAGAGGAACTCGCGACCTCCCACCGAGGACGGGGTCTGTACGGAAAGCAGAGAGATGCCGGGATGACAGCAACACGCGTCCCCGGGTGTCGACCGCGAAGCGTCCTATCTGGCCACCCACGCAACTGGTGAGTCCCAGCTTGCTCCGCGGATACAAGAAAAGCAGTACGCGCTCGCCCACGCGATAACGCTGTCCAGCGGACCACAGGCCGATCCACTGCGAGATGCTGAGATCCTCGCCGGGCATAACGCCGCGAATGGCGCTCTCCACATGAAACGTAACCGAGACCGTCTCGACCGGCGCCCCGCTAGTAGTCGCGTGGTGATCGATCCGTGTCACGGTTCCCGAAAAGATCGTCCCGGCCGCGCCCGAGATTTGGGGAAGGGCGGGAGAATCCCTACACAAGACGGGCCGACGCAGGGAATTATGAAGGGGGGACGCCGGCGTTTCAGGATGTTGCGGAAGCCGGATAGGAAAGTCTGGGAGCGCTTCGGACGATCGGACTTGCCGGTCTGTCTGACCCGCCAACGACGCGGTCAAAACGAATAACACCAGGAGCAGACATGCAGCACTTCTCCTATACATGGGAAGGCCTCAACGTGGAATGTCTGCTCGGAGAGAAACTGGGAAAACGGAAAAGACTAGTCCTGTAGGGAACGAAAAGATGTGACGGATGTCACAAGAGGCTGTGAAAATTACGGCAAAAATGTCTAGCCGGATGCCGAGGCAGTGCAGCGCCCATTTGTCATCCTGATGGCCTACGCTTTTTGCGGGCCGGAGGACCTATGCAATCCCGGTCTGCACGCACGCTGCCGGCAGAGTTGCATAGGTCCTCCGGCGCCAAAGAACGGCGCCATCAGGATGACAAGGTTTCTTTCACAACTCCATGTTCATACGTCACTGACCTCGGCCCTGCTGGAGCGTCAGACTGAACACGTTATGTGCGAGCCTAAGACTTTGACCACACAGTACGCGGAGCATACGTACATGATCACGCGGGAACCGGAATCATAACTTTAACACCGTAAAAGATATCAACCCCAAACTGTCTTGTTATGTACTATTACGCCTGAAATGGAGCCATTTGTCTCTATTTTCGCGCTTCCCCTTCGTGTTATAAGACTTCAGCGTTTTCGCAAGCTGTCCCATCCGAACTAAGGAGACCCCATGCCCAATCGTATTGTCCGCTGCAGCCGTGCGGCTGCAGCTTTCGTATCGATCGTGTTATTTGCCCAACTCGCTTCAGCCGCAACAGATACCTGGGTCCAACTTAATTTGAAGTCTCACCCCTCCGCGCGCGTGAATGCGCCCATGGCCTACGACCCAGCCGCGAAAGATCTTGTTCTCTTCGGTGGCTACGATGGCAGCACCTACAAGAACGACACCTGGATCTTCAAAAACAAGACCTGGGTACAACTGAACCCGCCGGTTGCGCCTCCTGCGCGAACCGCGGCGGCGATGTCATACGACGTCCAGCTCAAGAAGATCGTCATGTTTGGCGGCTTCAACGGCTCGCAGTATCTAGGAGACACCTGGATCTGGGATGGCGCAGCGCAGACCTGGACGCAGGCCAATCCGACGGCGAAGCCTACACCGGTAACTCTGCCAATGATGTTCACCGATCCTCTGAACGGCCATGCAGAAATGGTCGGCGGCTACGATGGCATGTTCTATCAGGACATCACGTGGCAATGGACAGGAACGAACTGGAAGAAGAGAAATCCGGCAACCTGGATTACGGCTCGCGGCGCCGCCGTCGTCGCCAATGACCTGGCCCACCGCAAGGTCGTCATCTTCGGCGGGCTTGCCGACGTCAATCCTGTCAACACGTGGACCTGGGACGGCATTACTTGGACAGAGGAAAGCCCGTCAATGCAACCGCCCTGGAGTTTCTACACTCCCGCCACCTATGATCCGCAACTGGGCGAGGTCATTATGTTCAGTGGAAGTTCCGGCACGAACGATACTTGGGTCTGGACGGGAAGCGACTGGACCATGCTAACCACGCAGCAGACCCCAACCGCCCGTGACTCGCACAGCATGGCCTATGACTATGCCAGCCAGCAGTTGATTATGTTCGGCGGTGAAAGTAGCACCACTTTGTTCGGCACGACCTACCTGCTGGTCGTTCACTAGAGTGGCTTCTGAGTCATCTATCCTTGTCATCCTGATGGCCTGCGCTTTTTGCAGGCCGGAGGACCTATGCAATCTCCGGCCGCACCGGTTTCACACGCAGAGTTGCATGGGTCCTCCGCGCCAAAGAACGGCGCCATCAGGATGACAACGTTTTTTCATAACTCCATGTTCATCCACGAGTTAGAAGTGTCAGTTGCCTCTTCGTTGACAACGAATTTAAGACCATATATTCTCCGGATTATCAGGGCAGTATCATGAGATCTTCTCGTTGGATTTTGGCGATCTGCACAGTCAGCGTGGCGCTGCTAATGGTAATGCCCGCTGCGGATGCGCTAGACACCGGATTCAATGAGGCCGATACGCCTGTCTTTCTCGCTGCCCCATCCTTGTCGCGTGTCCGGCCGTTGGTTCCTCCCGTGCGTTTCGCTTCACTACCTGCGGAATCGGTGATGCAACTGGCCTCTGGACCCACCCGCCTGGTGCATGGTTCTAAGCGTTCATTTCTGGTCCAGTTTTCTGATAATCGTCAGCCAATTCTCTGCACTTTCCTGATTTAAAAACCTATTCCCCTAGGCCTAACGAAGAGCGCTGTGCTTTGACGGGAGAAGTTGTCTCCGCGTCAGGCCGGCCTTAGCCCTACATCATTGAGCACGGGAATCAAGACATTGGTTCGTCAGAATCGCTGTGGACGCCACGTTTGTCACTGAGGTCCAGCGTTTTGACTTGGTTCCCATCACCGGGGACCGGGTTACGTTCTTGCCCTCGTCTCCAAGATCTGGAGTAAAGATGCTTGCTAAGTGTGCCAATCCTTCGTGTTTTGCGAGCTTCCGGCGCCTCGAGTGGGGAACTCTGTTTCGTCTCGAGAGCGACCTGGTCGGATCGCAATCGCGGCTCACGACACCGGAGTACTACTGGCTCTGTCCCGACTGCTCGCAGGAGATGACACTGCGTATCGACAGGATGAATGGAGTCAAGGTTGTAAGTCATCGGAACAAAGCTCCAGGTGAAAACGAATCGCCTCGCTTCGTTCCACTGGATCGTCACGACGGACTGCTGCTGAATGGGGTCAAGTTCGCTGGTCAGCACGGCCGCCGCCACCGACGAGTCTCGGAAAGAGGGGGAATCCGAATATGAATGACGACATGATCTTTGAAGCCGAGTTGTTAGCCGCGGGCACTACGTGTCCGTTTCCAGATTGCGGCGCCATGGTCATTGCGTATCGACCGGCAATGGTCGAGGCGTCAAATCCAAATGGTCTCTGGGAGTTTACCTGCCCTTGTTGCGGAGCTGAATTTGCCACTAACGATGATCTGCTCTTCCATGCAGTACCGGAAAAGTGGCTCATCGAAGGATTTCACTCCTCAAGCCTGGCGCCGGCGAAGACCACCTTCGACCATATTTCCGATGGAGACAAACATGATGAGATCCATTTTGAAAGCTGAAGTAACGCCAAAGAACCATGCTGAATTGCGCGACTCGACCCTTCTGCTGGAAGAGAGGATTCGTAAGCGAGCGTACGAATTGTACGAGCAACGAAAACGAGGAGACGGTCATGATGTAGAGGACTGGCTCGACGCGGAGTCTGAGCTTCGAGAGAATGCCGAGCTACTAACGAAAGCAACTGCCGCGTAAACAATGAAAAGTCCCCATCTCTATCCAGGAGATGGGGACTTTCTTTTAACGGTTGAAAGTTCTCGAACGACGTCACCGACTGACTACGGCCGCGTCAAGAAGATCGGCAAGCCGAGCTTGTGATCGTACTTCGGGCGGCATCGCTCGATATTGTACATCGATGCGATATCCACCTTGCGCGGACCTAGCTTCGGATCCGGAATCGGCTCCATGGCGTAGTGCCCTTCGTTGATCGCGGTCATTACTCCGGACTTGCCTTCTTCCAGCGCATCCATCGCCATGCCTGCGAAGGTGAAGGCCACCATGCGATCAACGAAGTCGGGACTGCCGGAGCGCAGATCGTAAGTCAGATCGCTCACTACGGTCTCTTCGCCCGTGGTCCGCTTGATCTCATCGCTCAAATCTTCGGCGACGCTCATTTTCTTGCGATGGCCGAATGCATCGGGTTCTCCATATTCCTTCACCTTGTAGCCCTGCCATTCGGCGCCTTCCGAGAGAATAACAAGCGAGTAGTTGCTTGGGTTGTGGCGCTTGTCCTCGATGAGCAGCTCGATCAGGTGTTTGAGTTCGACCTTGTATTCAGGAATGCAGCAACGCACCGTGGTGACGTACGCGGTGTAGAGAGCCGTGTAGCCGGCGTCGCGGCCGAACACGCGGAAAATGCCGATGCGCTCGTGTGATCCAACCGTGGTGCGTTGGCGGTCGATCGCATCCATGGCGCGCGTGATTGCTGTCGAGAATCCGATGCAGTATTCGGTGTTGCGGACGTCGTTGTCCATGGTCTTCGGCACGGCGATTACCTTCATCCCGTGGCGATCGAGCTCCGCCGCATAACTCAAGGTGTCGTCGCCACCAATCGCGATCAGGTAGTCGAGGCCCAATGTTTCGATGTTCTTCAGCACTCCGGGTGTCACATCAAATACGGTGCTGGTCACGCCCTTCTTGGTCGATTCTTTAGGTTCGAACTTTTGCCCCTCCATGGCAGGAGGCACTTTCTTCATCTTGGTGGGATTGGTGCGCGAGCTGTGCAGAAACGTCCCGCCCGTGCGGTCGATGGCGCGCGTATTGTCGCGATCCAGAGGAAGGATGTACCGCACCTTGCTGGCTGCGTCCTTCAGATCGACATGGGTCAATCCTTCCCAGCCGCGGCGGATGCCGACGACTTCGCATCCGATTTCTGCTCCGCGATAAACCACCGACTTGATAACCGAGTTCAGGCCGGGGACGTCGCCGCCTCCGGTGAGTATCCCGATGCGCTTCTTTGCCATGTATGACTCCTGTATGAGAAGTAATTTTGAGGGGGAATTCAGGAGCTGGTGTCAGCTACCAAAGCCGGTCCTCGTCACAATGGAAAACCTACTATTCTATCGGTCGCGCACTCATGTTCCAAGCACGGAAGTAATGGCTGATGCTAATGAGGTCTCAATTGTCACTAGAAGAGGCTGCTCCGCTTCGCGGTTCTCGAAGCCTGGTTATATCCATTGGCAACGCCGGGAGACTTTCCCGCTTGTTCTCGCCCTCGTGTCTGAAATCACCGAACTCCGCAACTCATTGAGGTACACTTCTGCGTCATCACGGAGGTGGTCGTTATGAGGAAAACCATTGCTGTCGTTCTGTTGTGCCTGCCCTTCGTCGCTTTTGCGCAAGATCAGAAAGCTGAGCAGAAGCCATTCACGCTGAGGAATCTCTTGCTCGAACAGCTAAAAGCGACGCACACCAATAAAGATTGGTTCGTGCCCGCCAACATTGCGGTGCAAGGAGTGACGCCTGAGCAAGCAAGTTGGACCGATGGCCACGGAAATCACTCGGTCGGCCAGTTGGCCTACCATCTTGCATTCTGGAACGCTCAGGAACTGGCCAAATTAAAGGGTGAAACACCTGCCAAATACAGCGGCAAGAACGACGAAACCTTCAGTGATTTCGATGCGAAGCGCTGGAGTGATGCCGTCCAGCAACTCGATCAGGTGATGCTGAATTTCGAAAAGTTTGTCGAGTCCGCCGATGAAAAGACCCTCGAGAAGGATGCTTCAACTATCGCTACCATCGCCATGCACAACGCGTATCACATCGGCCAGATCATCTATATACGCCGGCTGCAGGGTTCGTGGAATCCAGAAATGGGTGTGAAGTAACCAGAGGGCGCAGGGCATAAGCCGGCCACGGCGAGCCGGTTGCTAGGCAGGCCACGTTTGTCTTTGCTAGGCTGTTTGACGGGGCTTCAAGCGATCTTCGGTCGTCTTCAGCAACACATCGAGCTCTTCCAAAAGAGCGCAGAACTTCGCAGGATCTTTCTCGCTGACAACCTGCCTACACAATGCCTTCATCCTCTCGACTTCTTCTTCGGGACTCATAGGCTTATATCTTGGGGGGAAAGACTTCATCTTAAGCGGTGGCAAGAGAGCTGGAAGCGCCATTGTGCGCCACTAGAAGAATTGGGAGTCTGTGGGACTAAGAATGGATACAAAAAACGGGCGGGCAACTCAGACAATGAGGCGGTTGCCAGCCCGAAAAATTCTCTCAGTTTCACTCGAATCTATTTCACTCCCTGATGCGCTGCGAACGGTTGCGGGATGTTGTAACGGCCATCGGACCACGCCACAAACATTCCCTGCAGCGAGCCTGATATATCGATGAAGTTGTCGGTGTAGTCGCCGAAGTTGGGAATAATGATCGACCCAACGCTAAGCCAGTCCGATTGCACGCTGGTTACGCGAACATTGGATTTCGGCGTGCTCGTGGTTGTCGGGTCTACCATGAGCGCGGCGTATACATCAGTGTCTCCCGAGGTCGGATTCCGGCGCCGATCGTACCAGGAGACGTTCAAAAGCCCGTTTGCATCTGTGTTCCGCACTGCAGGAAGGAAATGCAACGTGCCGATCCCCGTGTCATTGTTCAGTTTGACTGGTGCGACCTGTACCGGGGCAAGGCTTACGAGTTGCAGACTCTGCAGCAAAATGTCTGCCATTGGATTCGAACGCGTGTCATTCCAGACAATGCTCACCGTTCCTTTCATGTCGCTAACCGCAATGCGTGGAAAATCATTGCCTACGCCTCGGTTATAACCGGGAATAATAGTCAGGTCGGTCGAGATGACCGGGATTTCGGTCATCGCAGCCGGACCGCAAGATGATGCCGGCAGGGTAAGGCATGCTTGCGGAGTGTACGCCACCTGCTCGAGATGTGCTTGAGCGCAGCCGTCTCCCCAGTTGAACTCGTTCGCGACATAGAGGTCCCCACCCGTGGTGGTCGCCGGGTAAGCTCCCTCGAGTTCGCAGAAGTTAATGAGGTCAGCGGGTTCGACGATCAAGTAAGGTGGCGGTGGCGTGACAGAACTGGCAGCCGAACCATTTTCACAAACTGGTACTGCCGGTGTCCCACCAAGCGGTCCCGGACCACCAAAGGCGTTACCAAGGTCGCAGCTTGCAAGTTCGATCTGTGAGCCAAAGGTGATGCCAAATTCCGTGTAACTGATATAGAGCCTTCCGTGCCCTGCGTCGATGGTGACGAACTCCTTATCCAGGAAGCTGCAGAAGCCGTTTTGGCATTCCGTACTGGCGGCCGCAACGATCGGCTGCCCGCAGCTTAGAGTTGCCGGGGAGCCAGGTTGCACCTGACACGCGTTGATCGCAATTGCGTTGTAGTCACTGCCGGTAACCGACGGATAGAGGCTGGCATAGTAGAAGTAGGTGTTCCCAGCTACTACGTATGCATCGATGCTCGGATCGCCGTCTAATCTCCGAATAGCGCAGTTAGCATTTGGGGGTGCGCCGAGATCGGAGAAAGTTTTCCCAATGTTGCTGGAAAAGCCAAGTCCGCTCAGTTCTTCCTTATTTCCCGGCGAAGGACATGGCGCGAAGAAGCCAGTCGAGTCGTTCCACCCTTCGACCACATATTTCCCCGAGGCCGCGATGGAAGTTTCCGATTCGCCAGACCCACGTTCTCCATTGTTCGTCACATCTTCGGAGAAGCTGGCGGCGTTCACGTTGTTGGACAAGAACCCTGTGCCTGCAGTCTTCGGGAAGGAACGGCGAATGTGCGGGATCGGTCCGTTCGGTTGTGGGCCGAAGCACCACATTTGCGCCCCCGAGGAAGCGAACGCGGTCCCGGCCGCGAGCGCCTGGCATAAGGGATGCTTGTTTGTGCCGGCAGTTGCATTCGGAGGTGTCACCAGCAGCAATGTGATTGTTGCCAACAGAAAAGCGACGTGAACGAGAACTTTCGGGCGTCCATTGGTGTGCATAGAATAGTCTCCTCTCTTGTGCAGTTCATGCCTGTTGACTGGATTGGGTAAGGCTGGATGGCTGAAGATGCGATCTGCGGAAAGGGATTCCGCGCGAGATGGTCTTCGTACCCAAACATCAACAACCAACCAATAGGGTTGAAGCGCCTGTGGCCCGAGAGATGAGGAACTGCGGCCGCGTTTGAGGCCGGAGTCTTCGGTTTGACGAAGGTTACTGAGTTCCTGTCCTAAGCCAAACTGGGACAGACTGAGATGGGCCCACTGCGGCAAGACGTTATCGGAGCAGCGTACTTGGGCCACCTGTCAAAATTGACAGGTCCAAACGACACCTAGTCTTCAGCGAATTTCGGCGGTCTTAGTTATTTCTCGGCAAATCTATACCTGCTGCAGATCTGTGTCGGGTGCCGGGTATCCGTGAATTCGCAGCATCGCAACAACTTGACCTTTGTGGTGAAATGCGTGGGTTATGACGTGCAGCAGGATAAAAGCAGGACTGCGAAGTTCACCACCCCAATCCACGGGACGCTCCGCAAGTGTTGTGTTCAGTTGCTCTTCTGTCAGATTGACCAAATAAGTTTGCGTCGCCTCCCGTATGCGCTCTTTAGCTGCTAGCACGTCTGCCATCGTTGAGCAATCTTCTTCGTTCCAGCCGGCAAAACTCTTGTTCTGCAAATCGTGCACCCATCCCTCCTCACAGGTCAGGATGTGCACAAGCTGCTTCCAAATGGATGGATGGCCGAATCCTGAAACAGGTTTGTGACGGAGTTCATCAGGCACGGTCGCGACATGTTGCAGCAAGAGATCCAATCGCTCGTGCATTGCGGTATGTAATTCGGTGATTCCGGATTTGTTGAACATGAACTGATTTTCCCACCTTCAGGTTCCTTTCATGTTCAACAGCTAATGTGATCCGCATCAGTTTCGCGCCTGCCGGATCAGCTAGGGCGCGCTCACCGGAGGATCGGATGCGCTTAAGGAATCTATCTGTGCGCTTACTCATCGCAATTGTCACCTTAACTCTTAGCGGACGAGTCCTCGCCCAAGGCACATGGGCCGTCGAAAAGACCTTCCACATCGGCGGCGAAGGCGGCTACGATTACGCCACTGTCGACCCCCAGCATCATCGTCTTTACATCCCGCGCAGCACGCACACGATGGTCATCGATGCCGAGTCGGGAAAGACGATCGCCGACATCCCCGGCCAGAAGCACAATCACGGCGTTGCGCTGGCCCCAGAGTTCGGACGCGGGTTTATCACTGATGGCGCCGGCTCAATCGTGATTTTCGATCTCAACACCAGCGCAGTCCTCGGAACTGTGGCTGCAAAAGACGATGCCGACGGAATCATCTACGACAAGAGCACCGGGCTTGTCCTTGTTGCTTGTGGCGATGCAGGTGCGCTTGCCACACTTAAAGCAGACGCCGACCCGAAAACGGCCAAGATTGAATCGATCGATCTTGGCGGCAAACCGGAGTTCTTGGCGGCGGACGGTGCGGGAAAGGCATACGTCAATTTGGAAGACAAGGATCAAATCGCCGTGGTGGATCTGAAAGGAAAGAAAGTGCTGGCTCACTGGCCGGTCGCGCCCGGAGGTTCACCGGTCGGCCTGTCGATCGATCCCGTGAAGCACCGACTTTTTGTTGGATGCCGCAAACCGCAGGAGATGATTGTGATGAGCACCGATGACGGCAAGGTGCTGGCTGACCTTCCCATCGGCGCCGGAGTGGATGCAACCCGCTGGGATGGCCACCAGGCCTTCGCGAGCTGCCGGGACGGTAACCTCAACGTAGCCGAGGAGAAAAATGGCAAGTTCGACATCGTGCAGACCGTAACGACCGCTCCCGGCGCCAGGACGATGGATGTCGATGCGGCCGAGCACAAAATTTATTTGCCAACGTCGGAGTTTGAGGAAGCAAAGGCGGGCGAACGTCCGAAGGCGAAGCCGGGCACCTTTATGATCGTTGTGGTCAGACGACGCTAAAGCCCGGTCAATCTACGGCCCAGTTCAAGTATTCCTAAGAACCCTTGTCGGTACGTGTCTCGTTTTTAATTGAGGCGCCACCGTCGGTAAACACTTCTTGACTTCACAAAAGGACCGGCTTAAAATCGCCGCCAGTTTGTAGGCCCCTCGCAAAGTCCGCCTCTTTCGTCTTTAATTTTCGCAACCCTGTTTTTCTCGGCCCATATCGAACCCAAGGGTTTCTTATCGTTCGCCAAAGGAGAAACTACCGTGGGACTCTTCGAAAAAAGTGAAGAATTAAATTTCCTCAGCAGGATTTTGAGTACTCACTGTCCGGCAACCGACCCGATTGGCATGGAGTTTTTGGTGTTCGAAGGCGATCCCGCTATTCGTGCGCAACTGCTCGCCACCCGGTTGGAGACCGTCGCCAACGTCTATCGCAACATCTCCGATGGAGCCGCGAAGGCTGCAAAGATCGTCGCGGCTGGTCGTGGCTAGGGTAGGACCCGCGAGCCAAACATCCTCATACGGAGACTCTAGCGACGCTGGGCGCCGTGGTGTCGATGTTGCACTCGTTGGGTATCAAGATCAGGGCAATCTTGGGATGGGATACCTTGCGGCCGTGCTCCAGGAGCATGGCCGAACGGTGGAAATGATTGACGTCCGCGATGGCCCGGAGAAGATTGCGTCGCGGTTGTGTGCGCGGCCTCCGCTCGTTGTTGGCTTCTCGCTCATCTTTCAGTACTTCCTTCCCCAGTTTCGTCGTGTGGCCACCCATCTCCGGAATGTAGGCATGCGGAGTCATTTCACAATCGGTGGCCACTATCCGAGCCTCTGCCACGACGAACTTTTGCAGAACTTTCCTGAGATCGATAGCGTTGTGCGCTACGAGGGTGAAGTTACTTTGCTGGAACTCGTCGATCGACTGAGCAGCGGACGGGACTGGCACGACAGTGCGGGAATTGCGTACTCGCGCAAAGGCGAAGTTATCGTCACTGAGGCCCGGCCACTGGTTCCTGATCTCGACACACTTCCATTTCCTTATCGTCCATACGAACCTGAACAGATTGGCGGTTTCCCGACTCTCCCCGTCCTCGCCAGCCGGGGCTGTGCGCGTCGCTGTTCCTTTTGTTCTATTCACACTTTCTACCGAACAGCTCCGGGCAAAGTCGTGCGCGTGCGGAAACCTGTCAAGGTGATTGAGGAGATGCAACAACTCCACAAAGAGCACGGCGTCCGCGTTTTTCTCTTCCAGGATGATGATTTTCCTCTGTGGGGGAATCCTGGACGCCGCTGGGCGACCGAGATGATCGACCGCTTCCACGAGAGCGGACTCGCTGACGATACCGTCTGGAAGATCAGCTGTCGCGGCGAGTATGTCGATGCCGAGCTTTTCATTCGCTTGCGTGATGCGGGTCTGTTCCTTGTCTACATGGGTATTGAGTCGGGCGTTGAAGACGGCCTGGAAGTGTTGAACAAAGAGATGACCGTCGAAGGCAATCTCAAGGCAGTTCGAACTTTGAAAGATCTGGGGATTCTCTTCTCATATGGTTTCATGTTGTTTGACCCTTCCAGCACCTTCGAATCGGTCCGTCAGAACGTCGGCTTTCTTCGAGAGATCACTGGGGACGGTTCGGCGGCAGCCACTTTCTGCCGCATGTTGCCCTATGGGGGCACGCCAATCCGCGATCAGCTCGCCAAAGAAGGACGTCTGCGAGGCGACCTCACGCATCCGGATTACGTCTTCAATGACCTGCGCTTGAATGAATATCATCGGCTTCTCAGTCAGACTGCGCGAGCGTGGATTCATAATGAGGGACTCTCGCACCACCTGAACTACGCTTGGGATGAACTGGAGACAATTGCCAGGCTCGTTCGCGGGTTGAAGGGAACAGATACTTATCGGACAGCCCTACGTGCTCTTACTGCCGAAAGCAATGAAAAGTTGTTCCAGTTGGTAGAGATTTCATCCGAGGCATTCGAACACGGTGACCGCTCACCTCTGAACGAGGCGGCAGCAAGGGGATATTGCGACGATGCGGCCGCACGGCTGTTTACTCTGCGCCGGAGCTTTCTGAGCGATAACGTGTATCTGCTGATGGAGGCTGTACAAACAACGACCACGAGCGACGGCCCGGTGATGGCTCCGCAGATTCATTGACATGGCGGTCCTCGTAACCAGATCGGTCCGTCCTGGCGGAAACCTCAACGATCCGACTGGAATGTCGTCGCCCAACCCCGAGGGTGTTCCTCGCGACCCTGACCGGTTCGAACCGGTATTCCTGCTAGCGACACCTCGTTCTTACTCCTCGGTGATTACGGCGATGATCGGCCAGCACCCGGAAATGGTGGGCTTTCCTGAACTCAAGCTTTTTGCCTACGCCACCGTTGGAGATTTGGAAGGATCGTTACCTGAATATTGGCGCAGGCGAGGTGCCAGGCATCGAAGCCCGGGATTAGTTCGTGCGGTCGCGCAATTTGTATTCGGCGGACAAGAAATTGCCTCGCTTAATGAAGCTCAAACCTGGCTTCGTCAGCGAAAGCACTGGTCGGGAGCCGATGTGCTTGATTTTCTTTTAGCTTTTCACTCGCCTCGCAGGGGTATCGAGAAATCTCCAGAAAACGTGGAATCCGATGAGGCGCTCAGACGGTTATCTTCAGCTTATCCCCGGGCAAAATATCTACACCTGACTCGTCATCCTGTCTCCACTCAGAAATCTCTGCAGGATCATCTGCTCCGAAGATTTCCCGGTTACACAATGGCGGGACAACCTATGTTGGGCATCGCTGGCTGGGTCGCAACCCAACAACGGATTCTGAGTTTCGCTGCTTCACTTTCCCCAGACCGTTACGTCCGTATTAAGGGAGAAGACATTCTGGGTAGTCCTCGCTCCGCGCTTGCGAGCATTGCAGCATGGCTTGGGCTCCGTGCTGACGATGACGCAATTACGGCCATGATGCGTCCGGAAGAGTCACCCTTTGCGTGCGAAGGGCCTCGCGGCAGTGGAGTCACGGGTGGACTTGATCCGGAATTCCTGCGGAACCCCGGTCTTCGTCCTGTACAGCCGGCCCCTTCGCTTGAGCCTCCCGCCGGCTGGATCGATGATGCGCGCCTCTGGAACTGCACCGTCGCCATCGCCAATGAGCTCGGATATGCTTAGCCCCGCGAGTCTGCCAAAGAATGACGCGCCGGACATCTCCCGCCCCGATCTCCTCAGAGAACTGCTGATCCGTCGAGATACGGACCAGAACCTGCGAGCGGCGCTGCTTACGGGTCATCGCGAAGCGTACGATCAATTGCTCTGCATCGATGATGAAAATACAAAGTGGCTGGAGAAAGTAGTCAATGAAATCGGCTGGCCCGGCGTCAGCTTGGTTGGCGACGAGGGTGCGCACGCCGCATGGATACTCGCGCAACACGCCGACCGCCACCCTTCTTTCCAGCGAGGATGTCAGATGCTGATGCAAGAGGCAGTTGCTCGTGGCGAAGCTTTACCGGCGGATCTGGCGCATCTCACCGATCGCGTATTGCTGGCAGAGGGCAAGGAGCAGATTTACGGAACGCAAACGACGGCGCGAGACCGACGTTTTATTGCCTGCCGTCTACGCGATCCCGATCGCGTGGACGAATTGCGGGCGTCTGTCGGACTTGAGCCGCTGGAAATTTATTTGCAAAGCGTACTCGAACAATATGGCGAACCATCGCCCGCGCAGATGCGCTGTCGAAGCTGCGGTGCTAAGAATGAAGTTTGGTTGCCCGAGATTGGTGGATGCGTGACCGTGAAATGTTCATCTTGCGGCGTGTCAGTCAGCATCCGCGCACAGTTTTCGGGCTCGTAACCCAACCTGCTTCGGTGGTAGTGGAAAGCTATCAGAGAAGAAACAAAGGCAGAATGCGAGGAATCAAACACCGAAATCGCTGAAGGATTTGGTGGACCTGGTCGGGATCGAACCGACGACCTCTTCCATGCCATTTCCCTCAACTGGCTGTAGCCGGGAGACAACGACGGATACTTAGCGACATAACGCGGGCAGTGCTCATGCGGGTCCAACGCATCTTCACGCCCTTCATCTGTGTCCGAGCGACACTCTGCGTTGTCTTCCGACACGGGCAGGGACCGGGCGGTTATGACACAATTCACGACACAAAATCACCCCTGGCTCGCAGTGAACCGTCACGGGTCCCCGAAGCATGCTTAGGCTTCCTTCGGCACCTTTTCGCGAGCACCCGCTAGGGAAAATCGGCTCCGGGTCGCATACGCGGGCGCAGAGGTATGCAGAAAAAATCCTGGGAATTTTGGGTGATATCAGGTTGCGCCTGGAACCGATCCGGAAAAGGTCAATGAGTTCTATAAAAAGGGATGTCAAGAAAAAAAGCTCCACCCCGACCGGAGGAGATTCTTTCTCGAGATCCAGCCCACTGTGTTTCGTGATCCCTGAAGAGGTTTGGCGTGTTGTCCCATTCTCATGAGGTTTCTCTGCTG
>Ga0126370_10000015_pt1 | contig 48048 bp, 49 predicted proteins | sample PanSoiMetaPlot_3_FD_92586 | JGI IMG/M metagenome (GOLD analysis project Ga0126370, IMG submission 92586) | Tropical forest soil microbial communities from Panama - MetaG Plot_3 | ecosystem: Environmental > Terrestrial > Soil > Tropical forest > Bulk soil | place: Panama | collected 2016-02-17 | reverse complement strand
TTTGCGTCAATCAACCCTCCTCAAAGGTAAACCTCGACCGGAGACCCGTGCGCTGCTTACCATTAGCAATGCGTTTTTTGCCACTGTTTCTCGCATTGGCCTGTCTCGGCGTTCTTGCCGCTTTAGATGTTGTTGTCCGACTTCGACTAAGAAAAATCGGGGAGCAATCACGGCCCTTTCAGGGCGGCATATTCAACCACGCGAAGTATCTCAGGCTGCGAAAGCAATATCACTGGTCGGGATGGCCTGTTTATTTGATTTGGACGGTTTGGTTGGCGAGCATCGTGTTCATGCTTTTGAACCTCCTGTACAACACCGTCCCCCGGCATACGGGATTGTGAGTGTAATGGCGATATTAACGCCAGTTGAGCGGGCACTTGGTTTCGCAATGGAGGGAGAGAGTCGGCAAGACGGAGCAGAATCTCCTCGATGGAAAATTATCTAGTCTCATGCTACAAACCCTAGCCGAATCAATTCCGCCGGTCGAACGGCGATGCTACGTCCTTCTGCCTCGGACGTCAGTGTCATTTTTTCCGACACCGACAGTCCAACGTTCGCCTCAATGACTGGAAGCTGATAGTCAGAATGAAAGGAGGGTAACCCATTGACCACGTACACTAGAAACTTCTCTTTACTCTGGATTCTTTGCGCGTTCGTCAGTGTAGGGTTCCTAAGTGCGGGATCAAAAGGGGGGCACAAACTCGGGTCACGACTTCCAAAGGAGGGCGAACATGAGATTCGAAATCAAGCTTCCGTCGTTATGCATTATCCTGGCGGCCGTCACTGCCCAGGCGCAGATTTCTCATTTTCAACACATCATTATCGTGTTCCAGGAAAACCGGACACCCGACAACCTCTTCCATGCTTTGTGTGACAGCAACCCCTGTAGCACGAATCCCAACAATACGGAATACAACATCCAGACCTCAAATTGGCTGGACCAGAGTTCTCCAACTGGCATCACCCAGCCCACTCGGGCGCCTCTGAACAATGGCTACAACCTCGGCCACAGTCACAACGCATGGCTTGAACAGTGCAATCCCACCGGTACAGCAACCCTGTGTAAGCCATCTGTTTTTCCGCCCACGTCCTGCCAGATGAATGGAGCTTCCTGCACCTCTCCAAAACACGGCGCTTACATTTTCGTGGACAACTCGACCGGTATCCTGAACCCCTACGTTGCGTTAGCGACATCCTACGGTTGGGCCAACTACATGTTCCAAACCAACGAGGGGCCAAGTTTTCCAGCTCACCAGTTCATCTTTGGTGGCTCCTCGGCACTCAGCGCAGCCGACGATGCTTCCGGCTTCTAATCGCTGAGAATTTCGCAACAGGTGCAGGTTGTTATTTGCAGGATGGGGAGATCGCGACCCAGGCTGGGCCCAACAGTAAGGAGACTACGTTCAGAATCGATCATGCTGGTGGCAAAACCGTCTGTATTCCACCTCAGAGCATGGGAGGACGAAACACGATGGCTGATCTGCTGGACGGAGCTAACCTCACTTGGACCTATTACAGCAGTGCTTACAGCAGCGCAGGCCAGGACAAAGGCGGATCGCTTTGGACTGCTCCCAATGCACTTCAAGCCATCTGTGTGCCTGATGCCAACTTTCAGAATTGCACTGGGACAGAGTGGAAAAATCACGTCGTGATAAACCCACCCCAAGTTCTGAGCGATTTAGGTACCAACGGTGGTACGTGCGATCTGAAGAATGTCAGCTGGGTCATTCCGACCGGCCCCAACTCCGATCATCCGGGCGGCAGCAGCACCGGTGGACCAGATTGGGTGGCCAGCATCGTGAATGCCTTGGGCGAGAGCCGGTGCACGGACACGATCAATGGTCAGTCGTTTACTTATTGGCAAGACACGGCGGTTGTGATTACCTGGGACGATTGGGGAGGCTTTTACGATCACGAGCCGCCCGCCATTCTGGCCACGCTGGTGCAGGGAGCCCAGCATATCTTGGGACCATTCGGCATCGACTGTGATCTCAGACGCTGGGGATTGAAACTGGCGGAGCGTGGCGGACGAAACGCAAAAAAGCAAGCCATCATTGCCACGGCGAGAAAACTGGCGGTGTTGCTGCATCATCTGTGGGTGAGTGGAGAAGTGCATGAACCGTTGCACAACAGCCGCCGACTGACTGTGGCGGCAGCCGCGTAAGAAGAAAAACGCAAAACCAAATCAAAATCGTTCCAGGAAGAGGAAAGACAAAAAGAAAAAGCCGAGTTCCGGTGACTGCGTTAATGGCCTGGGCCACGTTCCACTGTTGAGTGAAACGAGAGGTCGCCAAACCGATAGCAGCACCGGCTGAATGGAGAACGCCCAACATGCACCGAGCGAAACGATTCGCTCCTCGAGGAGGGGCTTTCTAGAGGCATGCCATCCGATATGACGGGTTGCGGGAGTATCATCGAATCCGTCAAAACAACATGCGTCGAATACTCTCGGTTGCCGGTGCATCCTTAGGCTTACATGTTTTGCTCTTCTTCCTTTTTGATGGATACCGCGAGCTCACGTTCCGCATCGGTTTGCTCTTTCCTCATGGTCATGACATTGCAGACATTCCATCCGTCGGCGGGATAGGCTTCGCGTTTTTGGCGATCGTAATGGTCGGGGCTGGTGTCCTTTTCGAGCGTCTCCTGCATTGGCTTCAGTGCTCGGACTAATGAAGCGCAATGGATCGACGGCATTCACTTTGTGAGTTTTATCGCGGTTTGCGGTCGGGGATTGCTCGCATCGTCCGATTAATGGGCAACTCGGAAGTCAGTTTCTGAAATCAGGCCGTTACATTCATTGACTCTCAGGGTGGCTGAGTGCTGAATCGATCAGTGCCGCAACTGCAACTGTGGAGTTTCAGCTGGGATGCATATCCTCTAAGCGGGCTTGATACCCCACGCGCAAACCACTGGTGTGGCAACCATCGCATAACCGACTGCGCTCAACTCCCTGCGAATGCCGGCGGGGATAGAAGCAATATTCAATTCGGCAGCCCCCGGAATCCCGTATTGAATTGCTTTGGGTAGAAGGTTTCCTAGCGTGTCAGCAACATATTGATAGATAGGTGAATCATCTAGGGGATCCATAATTGCCTCAAAACGCATATTGGGTAAGGGAAGGCCAGCGGCCTGGAACACTCGGTGTAAGCGCGGTCCCAAGTCGACATGGGCGCCGGAGCGACGCAAAGTTTCCACCAGAATGGTTATCGCTGTTTTCACCGTACTGTCGGGCCCTGCTGGTATCTGAAACCACGGCTCGATAAACGCAACTACGCCGCCGGGCCGCAGATGCTTAACAAGCACACCCAAAGCTGCTCCTGGATCAGGCTGATACATAAGAACGGCGCGTCCTACGATTGCATCTACCGGAGCATCAGGAGCGTAGTGCTCAAAGTCGGAATGCACGAATTCAATGTTTTCAATCCCAGCTGCTGCCACCCGGTTTTGGGCGTGGAGCGTCGCTTCCTGATCCAAGTCAATGCCGACGACAGCACCACTCGGCCCAACCATTTCAGCAAGCAGCATACACACGTCACCTGCACCTGAGCCGAGATCAACGACCCGCATGCCTGCAGAAATGCCAGCATCAGCAAACAGGCGCTTCGTCATCGGCCTCATAATCTCTCCCTGTCGTGCGAGGCGCGCATATTCTTCACGCGAACGGCCCAACGCATATTGTTCGTGTGTACTAGTCATCGGGAGCACGATCTTACGATAACGGCCAGGTGGTTGTGTAGTACCGGTTTGGAGATTAGTTGCGGGCCGACACTAGCGTGACTCCGATTCTAGCGCGCTGCAATGAGGGACGCTCTTTGCCTCAGAGCGTCGGCGGTTGATAACAAGCGTTTACACGCTTTGGGCGGCAAAGTGGTTCTGAGCGTAATGATTCCATGAACAATGTCGGCTCCCAGGCCGCCGACATTGTTAGAGATGGCGATGTTACGACAGCTGACGATGTGGCCTTCACTTCGGGGGGCAGCACCCGGCGTAGAGTATTCACAGGGAGGAAAAGTTCAAGGAAGCAGCATTTTGAGCGACCAAGGGAACGTTATGGCGCTGAATTACCGATTGGAAAAGAACCGTCGTCTCGTGTTGATAACCGGTTTCGGTGTCATTGGCCCTGACGAGATCGTCGCCAATCGGGAAGCACTGCTGAGTGACCCCGACTTCGATCGCAGTTTCGATGCACTAGTTGACTTCACCCAAGTACCCGAAACATCTCTCAACTCAGATGCCCTTCGAACTCTCTCGAGAGAACCCCTATTCTCACCGCCCTCACGAATTGCAGTTGTGGTTCCCCTTCCTCCGGGGAACATGACGTTGTTTGCTATGGCGCGTTTGTATGAAACGTACCGGGAAGTCTCCAATATGGGAGATCACTTGCGCGTTTTCAAAACCCTTGAAGATGCTCGCGAGTGGCTCGCGGTCGACCAGCCGCCCTCCCAAGGGTAGCATCGTAGTACCGGCTGATCTGATGCAGGTTCCTGGAAACTCCAGTACGCTCACGCTGGTGCATTAGGACGATGAGCCGGTTAGGGAGAATCTTCGATCGGCGCGTTTGCTTCACCTTTTTGCGGGATGATGAGTGTTATCGGATTTCTCGCCAACTAGTTGTCGAGCAGCCTGACAGTGATCGCCCCGCACAATGCAAGAGCGGCGAATGCAACCGTCGTCCAGAACACGAAACGGCGGGAGCGCGGCAACACGCTGCAGGGAAATAGAGCTTCGTAAGTACACAACACATCATCACTGCTGCGAAAACTCAGCCACTCAATTCTGTCTCTAGCGGAATCCGCCCTCATCAAGCGGATTCTCATCACGAAGTTTTTACACTCTTCCTCGTTCCGGAGATTTTGAGTGCAATCGCGATTTTCGCCAACTATTTATGCTGTAAAGAGTTACAGTTGGACGGTATAAACCGTGCGCTTAGACTGACACCGATGTCAGTGCTTCCTGTTGCTGCTTGTAACAGGATGCTACCGTGATTCAACACCAAGATCTACCCAAGCAGTGGGTGGCTTTACTGGCGATGGCCATCCTAATCCCTAGTCCGGAGCACTGGGCTTTTCTACTAGACGAGCACCAATATGGCCATCGACAGGAGAGCGAGATATTTTCCGAACGGCTCCCAGTACTGGTGGAGTGAGCGCCCCTTTAAGAATAGGTTCATTTCACAACTCAGGAACGCAACCGTGCAGTAGACAGAACGCCTTGCCCAGAGACCGATCCGTTCCTTCGCGTCCTGGTGCAGGGAGCACAGCACATGCTGCACTCAAAGAGAGCCGGTAATGGTTGAGACAAAGTCCGCCCTGGCAGACAATTTCTCGATCACGCGCGGAGGGCCTCTGCATTGGCTTCTTGTTCGTCTCGGCTACGCTGGGAGTGAGCGCCAGCTTGTTCTCCGCAGAGCTTTGCTTGCTCTTCTTATTACATGGCTTCCTCTCTTTGTATTTTCCGTAACGGAGGGGAAGGCGTTCGGACAGCAAGTCGAAATTCCATTCATTCGAGACTATGCGGTGAATGTTCGTTTCTTGATCGCTCTTCCCATTCTGATATTGGCCGAATCAGGAATTGATCAAAGATGGCGAATCCTGGTTCTGGAATTTCTCCGATCCAAACTGGTAGCTGACGCAGATGTTCCGTCTTTCGACGCGATACTCAAAAAGGGCAATCATCTGCGCGATTGTATGCTGCCCGAGTTTCTGCTGTTGGTTATCGCCTTCCTGCCATCGCTCTTCGTAATCAAGACCGAGTTGTTGATGAGCGGCATTTCTAGCTGGCACACGATTGGCATCGGATCCAGCGAACTGAGTCGGGCGGGTTGGTGGTTCAACTATGTCAGCGCTCCCCTCTTCCGTTTCCTTCTGTTGCGATGGGTGTGGAGATTGTCTCTGGCGACATTTCTGCTGTGGCTTATCTCAAGAATGAAGCTGTACCTGGTGGCCACCCATACTGACATGGCTGCTGGTCTTGGCTTTCTATCGCAAGGGCAAAAAGCGTTTAGCCCAATCGTCTTTGCCGGAGGGGCCGTGGTTGCCGCTCAAGTTGCAAATTCCATTGCCTACCATGGAGCAACCCTCTCGTCCATGAAATTTCCGATGCTTGCCTATGGTGTCATGGCAATCGTCCTTCTCGTCGCGCCCCTTCTGGCTGTCATGCCGCTCCTGGTCAAGGTCAAAAAGAAAGCATTGCTGGAATACGGTGCCCTCGTAACAGTCCATAATCAGCAGTTTGATCAAAGGTGGATTCAAAAGGAACAACCACCGGACGAGGTCATCTTGGGTCACCCGGACCCGTCTTCCTTGATCGATCTCGGAAGCAGCTTCGCCGTGATCCGACAGATGGCAATCATACCGATCGACAAGCAAGCTCTGGTTACCTTGGCATTAGCGGCGGCATTACCCATGGTTCCGGTTATTTTTTTGGCTACGCCTGTTGATGAACTGGTGCGCTTAGTCCTAAAGATGCTCGGTTGAGATTGGAAGGACATCGATAGTCATGAATCAACCATCACCAAGTGAAGCGGACCCCCGCACGGATTTGGCTCAACAAAGAACCAGCATAGCTAAGTTCCGAACGCAACTCGCGCTAGACCGCACCACTCTCGCTTGGATCCGTACCGCCTTGACGATGGCAACGTTTGGTTTCGGCACGGTTGGCTTCTTTCGCTCCCTACGCGAGAGGTCTCCCACTCCAGAAGCTGTACAAATGCATCAGAATGCCATCCGATTTGGATTTTCCCTTATCGTTCTGGGCATAGCTGCGAGTGTGTTAGCGGGGATTTCTCACTGGCTTGCGTTGCGGAGGCTAAGTCGAAATGAGACTCCTGCTCTAACCCAGTGGCCTTTGAGTATTACAGTGTGCATGTTGCTGGCGGTCATTGGATTAGTAGCGCTTTGGCATTTACTCCCGCAGTGATGGGCATTAAAAGGAACAGGTCGTCGATGTTGGTCGCAACGAATGCCGCAATGGCTATCGTGATCAAAGAGATTTTTAACTAGAAATGCAGGTTTAAGATGACGCGCCCGCATTGATTCAGAGATTGGGAGCTACTCCGGTGTTGTTTTGGTGCTCGTAATACAAGTCTATCTGGACGTGGTTTCGGATCGGAAATCGGCAACCTGCTGGGATGACGGTACTACTCCACTTTCGGTAGTTGCTGTCATAGTACACCGCAACATTGGCAGAAGGTGTTGCATGATGCGAGCGGATTGTAAACTGCCGTTCGAGTTGCAGCGTGTTCCGGTAGCGCCAAGTTACCTCGCCGTTAGTGAAGGTGACCTATTCACGATTACGATCTGAAAGGACCACCTCCCAACACCCTGCCTCGATAACTCAAATTTCGGGTCCTTTCGATTCCGTCCAAATCCGTGCGTTTCTCCCGATGCTTAGGCGCAACGTTACGCTCTCGAGGAATCTCTATTCTAGAGAGTTTATTAACTGCATAGGCTCGAATGACGAAACAAGTTGGATGTTTGGTTCTGTTCATTGCATTCGCCTCATCGGGATTTGCGCGACCGGCGGGAGGTTCGACCGAAGTCCGGTCCGTGAATAGTTGCGCCAGTGCGCGACGTAAGCTGCTGAGCTTTGTGAGATGGGATCGCGATGGGCAGGTTGTGGATGAAGTCCCGATTTGGCGATTTCCTGACAGCCGTGCCTTCTTTTTCATTTCAGGCATGACGATCGACGCCGACGGCGCTCCCAATGCTTACCACCCTGACGATACAGGGCTTGATGAGTTGGCGAACGCTGGTTCGCCAAGTCATTGGGATGGGATTGTTACGGATCGACAGGGCAAGCCACTCGTTCAACTAGAAAGAGATCCTTTCCCCGGTTACTATATCTCCTGCACAACGCTGGCGGACCAAACCAAAGAATTCAGTGACCCAAATCGATATGTGGATTCCACAAAGATTCCTTATGTAGCGTTGCCAGCGGAAATCGCGGAGCGCGGAGGAGCGCGGGTGGGAGATTTTGCATTCGTCGTAAATCTACGTAGTGGCAAATCGTCGTTTGCGATCTACGCAGATATTGGGACGTTAGGTGAAGGCTCGGTCGCGCTGGCGGAAACACTGGGTATCTCGCCCAATGCTCGGCATGGAGGGGAGTCTGACGGAGTTCTGTATATGTTTTTTCCAGGTTCCGGCAATATGAAGCCTCGGACTATCAGTGAGATTCAAAACGAGGGCGAAAGGCTTTTGTCGGATTCGGGTGGAATCGAGAAAATATCTTCATGCTCAGAAAATAGTAGTAGTGGTCCAGCGATGAGTAGCGGAGAGTTTTAGGGCCGCTATCCCCGGCATACTCAGAATTCCGCGTTGTTTCGACCTCATCCAGACTAGTGCTGTATCTGATCGCCTCAGGATGCGCTCACAGCAGCATAAACTGCCCTTAACCGCACCGACGATGAGTGTAATCCGGATTGTTCGCCAACGAGCGCTCGTCTGAAAAGTAAAAGACGGACCGTTTGAAGAGTCGTTGACTTGAATTCCGTTTTTCCCTCACACCGTCATAGCGCAAATGGACTGGCCCATGGCGTAGGTGTCTGGATGCGTCTTCACATCCAATAACCTAGAGGGACTACGGGAAATTCGCAGAGATGGCGATGTTACGCCTACAAAGCTAACGCGAGAGCTTCCGATCGCCACCGTGCATTCCGAGAAGTTGTTGCGGTCTTGTGATAGATTTCCCAAAATAACCACCGTGCTCGGCTTCAATCCGGTGAATTCCGACCCAAACGGAGAGTGTCTATATGAAACCAACTTCCGCGTTCGTGAACTGTGTCATCGTCATTCTCTTCGGTAGCCTAGTCGCACAAGCTCAACAAGCAAATAGGGCTTCTGTGACGACAACACCAGCCGCTCTTCCGCCTCCGGGGACGGTGACCGGGTCGGGTACGACGAACTATATCCCTAGGTGGACGGCAGCGCCACCTTGGGAAACTCGGTACTCTTTCAGACCGGTGGCAGGATCGGTGTGGGTACGACAGGACCCACGGTTGCGTTGGACGTGAGCGGGCGCATCAATGCCTCAAAGTCCTATCGCATGGGCGGCCACGACGTGATAATCATGCCGGGCAACCCTGGTACGAACAATCTTGGAGTGGGATTTGGCGCGCTCCAATCGACAGGTATCACTTTCGGAGATACAGCTGTAGGCGATGAAGCCCTCAACGAGAACACACTTGGACATAACAATACGGCGGTGGGTGCCTTCGCGCTCCTCGCTAACCAGGGGGATGGCAACACCGCGGTGGGCAATGGCGCGCTGTCTCAAAATGTGGCCGGTACGAACAATACTGCTACGGGCGCGTCTGCAATGTTCGGAAATACCGGAGGGAGTCAGAACACCGCTATCGGACTAGGCGCGATGCCGACCAACTCTACCGGAAATTCAAACATCGCGATTGGATATGAAGCTGCGATGAATGTTTCCGGTGGTAACAGTAATAACATCCATATCGGAAGCGCGGGACTGTCGACAGACAACGCAACCATTCGGATTGGGGACCTTAGTATTCAAACCTCGTTCTTTGTGGCAGGGGTAAGCGGTGTCCTGACCGCTGTAAACGATGCGGTGCCCGTGTTAATCGATTCTCATGGCCAGTTAGGCACCATCAGTTCCTCACGCCGCTTCAAAGAAGATATTCAGGACATGGGCGACGCCAGCCACGGCCTGATGCGTCTGCGTCCGGTGACGTTCCGCTACCAGAAGGCGTTTGCGGATGGTTCCAAGCCAATCCAATACGGCCTGGTTGCCGAGGAGGTCGCCGAGGTGTATCCAGACCTCATCGCTCATTCAGCCGACGGCCAGGTCGAGACGGTGAAGTATCAAGTGCTCGATTCCATGCTTCTGAATGAAGTGCAGCGCCAGCAAAAAGAAATCCAAAGCCTGCAGGAGCGATTGGCGAAAATGGAGGCGGTGTTGGCCTCGACGGAGCGGACGAGGTAGAGGTAATTGAGCTTGGCGCAGGGCAGGTCATGTATCGACTTGCTCCTGATTTCGTAACTCGGCCAAAATCATCGCAAAGTAAGGCCGTGAGGGGCGCCGATTTTCTTATGGCGCAGACGTCGGCCTGAACTGACGTATATTAAGATCTCCCAGTGCTGAACAACAGCCGCGTGGGTGCGCACAGTGGCCAATGACTTTCCTCGCTTTGACCTGACCGGTGATGTGGCATTAGTGACTGGCGCTGGTCGCGGCCTAGGCCGTGCCATTGCCCTAGCTCTTGCTCATGCTGGCGCTGATGTGGCGCTTGGCCTGAGAGATGTGAAAACGGGAGGTGAGTTGGCACGCGAGATTGAAGCCATCGGCCGGCGTGTATTGCCATTGCAGATGGATATGACACGGCTCGATCAAATCTCTCGCGCCGTTGAGGATACGGCCGCACATTTTGGCCGGCTCGACATTCTGGTAAACAATGCGGGTCTGTCCCCGGAAAACTCTGCGGAGAATGTGCGTGAGGAAGATTTCGATTTGACCCTGAGGGTGAATCTGAAAGGGACATTTTTTGCGAGCCAGACGGCTGGACGGTTGATGATTCGCCAAAAGCGCGGATGTATTGTCAACATGAGTTCGCAGGCGGGCTTTGTGGCGCTGCCGACTGAATCCGTTTATTGCATGACGAAAGCCGCCATTTCGCACTTGACCAAGTGTCTGGCCGTCGAGTGGGGCAAGTACAACATCAGAGTCAACGCAGTTGCACCCACATTCATCCGCACGCCAGGTACTGAATCGGTGCTGGCAGACCCGGCATCCCGCAGCAACATAGTCGAGCGCATTGCTGCGTTGCACCGCATTGGTGAGCCCATGGACGTTGCAGGTAGCGTCGTATTTCTTGTATCCCCCGCTGCATCATTGATCACTGGTCATACTCTTTTGATCGACGGCGGTTGGACTGCCATATAGGACCGCTAAGGGGCTCCAGCTGTTGAGCGCTTGCGCTCAGAACGGTTCAGGGGTCAGTGAGTGAAATCGAGATGTTTCGCCCGCAACACCGGGATCAGACGGTCCGCGTCGATGGTAGTGGAGGCGAGGTCGTCTGGACGGAGGGCCACCCGTTCGATGCAGTGCCCTTGCTGCGTCTACTCCAGCAAACAATCGAAACGTTTGATGGTTCGTTAGAAGGGGAACTGAGATTACGATTCTCGAATGGCGACCGTTTGACCGTGCCACGCGACGATGGGCCGGAGGGTTTCACAATTCACCAAGTCGGATAACGTCTCATCGTCGGATAACCGGGACTTGAGTGTAACCCGGATATTTCAACGGTTAGACTACTCCCGACGTTCGCTACGAATCGGAAGAACGTCCGCTGGAATCTCACCACTCGACACCGGATGCCACTCCACCTGGAACGATCCGTGATAACCGAACAGAGGACCCCAAGTGGGGTTGTGCACGTACACCTTAATGTGAAAACACTGATCGGTGTCGTCGTACCACTCGCATACATCGGCTACGCCCGAAAAGATCATGGGGAAGCGGAATCCAAGAACGCCTTCATAAAAACGTTGTTCGCCGGAACGCAGACGCAGCCCTCCACGCTCGTCCACCGACAGGTCGATGTCCACCGCTAGGTGCTGGTGCGTGCCCAGGTAGTCGACAATCTTCTCCCGCTGCTGACTGTAAATCATGTAGGCGTCGAAGCGGCGCGGGTTTTCAGTGCCAAAGCTGCGAATCCAAGTCACGGTCTCGCGACCATACTCATCCCGGTACGCGTAGTTGCGGATGCTGAAGGGAATGGACTTGCCCCGCTCAGGAAACATGATCCGGCGCCACGACCCGACGTACAGGAAGGGCAGCGTGTACGAGGGGCCGTGCCAGATTTCATCCATCACGCCTGTTCCGATCGAGGCCACCTGATCGGCGCTGCTGAACCCAAACCGTTCCTGGATCTTCGGATGCAAACGCGCGAACTGATCCCCGAGTGCAGTGTGATAAATGGAATTCACGAAACCACCTGAGGAGGTCGTCGTAAGCAACTGCTCGCGGTGGGAACGTACTCCCGGACGAGCAGAGCGATCGCAGCCAATGCCGCAACGGAGAGGTTCAACGTGACTGGGTTGAAAGCGCCCCTCAGGTAATCGGGCGAACTTACCGTGATGCCGATCAGGGCGAGCATCATGAGCAGAATTGTGAGCCACAAAGGCCATCGCGATTTCCAGAGCAGCAGCACCACAATTCCGAAGCAGACTTCCAGCCAGCCTGCGAGCGTGACTATGGCCACGGTCGACGTTCCCGCAACGCGCGATATCATGCGGACCTCGTCCACATTATGAAAAAGCAATTTGGGGACCAGCCCGTGATAGAGCCAGGCGAACGCTAACACGCCACGCGCTACTGAATAGATCCAGGCGTGAGCGCGGGAGACTTCCGGAGGCACACCGCGTTCGATCCACAACCGCAGGCGGTCGAAGCTCCAGGCCGTGGCCCAACCGATCACCTGACGAAAGCCCCAGTCGAGCACGCGTCCCAGCGCGCCGAAGCGCACGCGATAGTCGTACCAGGTGAGAAAACGGATCCCGTCGCGGGTGGGGATATATTTCCAATAGCCGGAACCGGTGGCGATCAACGATTTAGGATCCTCGGACCAGAACTTTAGGGCAGAGGTCCGTTGCCCGGTGGCGTCGTCGCGCTCGCCCGTGCTTTCGCCAGCCCCTTCGATTCGCAGACCGACGCCAATCCGGGTCGCGTACAGGAACTTCTGTGCTTGGCCGGGTTCACGGGGAAGATAGTTAATATTTGAAAAGCGCAGGTCCCAGCGCTCATGCAGCTTAGGCTGTTGGGTCTTCTCCCAAAGTTCGTCGATGTTGCCGCGAATTAGGACTTCGACGTAGATGCTCACGACCGGTGGCCCGTCATGGACTGTAACCGCGCAGCACAACACTCGCCTAGTTCTTACTAAGAGTCACGGAAGTGCGATGATGAGCAATTATCGACTGGGCACTTTTTAAGAATCGCGTTCCGCGCTGTGGGCTGAAGCCCGTGTCTTCTCTAACGTTTGACGCGACCCTTGAGGGGTCGCGCTTCCACGGGGATTCTACGCGCTTTCGGAACGGCGATTTCCGGGAACCCGGGTGGGTCGAGTTTCGGGTTGTCTGGTGGTGGCGGGAAAGTGGAGAGGTCCTCCGTCGGGCAAAAGGCGCCCGACTTCAGGATGACAACATTACTTCTGCGTTGCTTCAGCGGAGTGGCATCGGGCCGCGGCTTCCGGGACGGCTGATGGGCGGGTCGAGTTTCGGGTTATCTGGAACGATCGCGAAGAGCTTTGCAAGTTGCCGGCTGTATCGATGGTGGCGGGAGAGTGCAGAGGTCCTCCGTCGGGCAAAAGGCGCCCGACTTCAGGATGACAACATTACTTCTGCCGAGTGGCTGCGGGCCGCAACTTCCAGGCCGTTTGACGGGCGAGGCGGCTGTCACCACATGGCCCTACGGGGAGGGTTTCACTCACTTGGGGCTTGCCTCTGCGAACAAAAAACCCCACTTCTCAGGCAAACAGCGCACGAGAAATGGGGCACCCATCCTGAGTGTGCCTTATATGGAGTGCGCGGAGTTGATTGGATGCTGGACGCTGCTTACGTTCCTAGCGCGGGTCAGTCTAAACGGTGGCTTGGGACGCCATCACTATGAATATGATTCGAAGGAATACGCTGCGAGAATTGCCGCTGCTGGGTGTGGTCGTGTGTCTGGTTGTTGCGCCTCTGTTTGCCGCTCCGATGAGTAATGGTGACCGCGAACATTTGCTGGTGCATTTTGAGATGACTACGCAGATGGTGGCTGAGCAGGTGCGCGGGTTGTCGGCGGCGCAACTGGAGTACAAGGCTTCGCCGGACCGCTGGAGCATCCGGGAAGTGGTCTCGCATTTGGCAGTCGCGGAACCCGACTACTGGCGCGAGATCCAGAAGGCGCTGAAGGCGGCTCCGGACATGAGTACGAAGAAGTCGGCGGCTACCGACGCCGACATTATGTGGTACGGGATCGATCGCGTGGTGCATACCAAGACTGGCGGCGGGCATGAAAAAGTCGAGACCTACAAAGATATGGGCGAGGCGCTGGGGAAGTTTCAGGCGCTGCGCGCGACGATGATCGACTACATCAAGACGACCAACGATGACATGCGGGCTCACAGCTTTGGAGAGTATGGAGAGGTGATCGATTGCTGGCAGTGGATGCTGGAGATCTCCACGCATGCGGAGCGGCATCTGAACCAGATTCGGGAGATCAAGAATGATCCGGGGTTTCCGAAGAAGTGAGGCGCGGCAGGGGCTGAAGCCCTATCTTTGTTGCGACGTGACTCGGCCTTGAAGGGCCGCTCTTCCACGGTGGTTTCCAGGCGCTTTTCGGCCGGATTTCCGGGACCCCGTGCGGCTCGAGTTTCGTGCCATCTTGAGCGAAGGATCTGTGCAGGTTGCCGGCGGCATTGATGGTGGCGGGAGAGTGCAGAGGTCCTCCGTCGGGCAAAGAGCGCCCGACTTCAGGATGACAAGGTCAGTTCTGTACTCTGGCTGCGGCCCGTAGTTTCCGTTTCGCCGGACAGCCGAGACGGCTGTCACCACATCAATCCTTGCGCTTCAAACGAAAACCCCACTTCTCCTAACCTAGTGAGAAGTTGAAAAAGCCGGGTAACTTGAGTTTCGTGTCATCCTTGAGCGATACCGGAAGATCGATGCACGTGGCCGGCGGCATTGATGGTGGCCGGAGAGTGCAGAGGTCCTCCGTCGGGCAAAGAGCGCCCGACTTCAGGATGACAAGAGCGTGGTGGTTCGGTTGATGCGTGGATGGCTGGCGTACATTAACGTGGACGGCTGGCGTACTTTAAGAGGATAGGGATCCTTCGACTGTGTTTTCGTCCGCTTTGCGAACGAAACTTCGCTCAGGATGACAGGGTGAGAGTGCCAGGACAAACTGACATTCCAATTTTCTCTTAAGCAAGAAATAAAAGCGGCTCGAAACTTCCGGGCCGCCTGAAGGACGAGGCAGCTGTCACTCCATGGTTCTTGCCGCTTCAAACGAAAACCCCACTTTTCTTGCATACACCGCAGGAGAAGTGGGGTACCGATCTTGGCTGAGGTCCGATATCTGAGGTCCGAGGTCGATTTCCGGACGCCTAGAGCCGGGAGCCCGCCTTTATGTTCCTTCGCTCCAGCCTGCCAGGTACTCTTCCTGCTCGGGCGTGAGCTTGTCGATCTTAATGCTCATCGACTCGAGCTTTAGTTTTGCTACGCGCTTGTCTAGCTCGTCGGGAACTTTGTAGACGGTCTTTTCCAGCTTCTTTGAGTTTTTCACCATGTACTCGACGCTCAGGGCCTGGTCGGCGAAGCTCATATCCATGACGCTGGCGGGGTGGCCTTCGGCGCTGGCCAGGTTGATGAGGCGGCCTTCACCGAGGAGGTTGATCTTGCGGCCATCTTTCAGCGAGTACTCGTCGACGAAGTTGCGCGTGGTGCGCTTCGAGGAGGACATCTTCTCCAGCGCGGGAATGTCGATTTCGACGTTGAAGTGTCCGGAGTTGGAGATGATGGCTCCGTCTTTCATGACGTCGAAGTGTTCCTTGGTGAGCACGCTCTTGTTGCCGGTGACGGTGCAGAAGACGTCGCCGAGCTTGGCGGCTTCGGGCATACTCATTACGCGGAAGCCGTCCATGACGGCCTCGAGGGCTTTCGTGGGATCGACTTCGGTGACGATGACTTCGGCTCCGGCGCCGCGAGCGCGGGAGGCGAGGCCGCGGCCGCACCATCCGTAACCGGCGACTACGAATTTGGATCCGGCTAGCAGGAAATTTGTGGCGCGGATGATGCCGTCGATGGTGGATTGTCCGGTGCCGTAGCGGTTGTCGAACAGGTGCTTGGTGTCAGCGTCGTTGACGGCGACGATGGGGAACTTGAGCACTCCTTCTTTGGCCATGGCGCGCAGGCGGATGACGCCCGTTGTGGTTTCTTCCGTGCCTCCGATGACGTGTTCGAGCGCGTCGGTGCGCTTGGTGTGGAGGATGGAGACGAGGTCGGCGCCGTCGTCCATGGTGATCTGCGGCTTGTGATCGATGGCAGCGAGGATGTGGTTGTAGTACGTGTCGTTGTCCTCACCCTTGATGGCGAAGACGGGAATATTGTGGTCGCGGACGAGCGAGGCGGAGACGTCGTCTTGGGTGGAGAGCGGATTGGAGGCGCAGAGGACAACGTCGGCTCCGCCGTCGCGCAGGCAGATGGCGAGGTTGGCGGTCTCGGCGGTGACATGCAGGCAGGCCGAGATGCGGATGCCCTGCAGGGGCTGGTTCTTGATGAATTCCTTGCGGATGATCTGCAGGACCTTCATCGACTGGTTCGCCCACTCGATGCGCTTCTTGCCCAGATCGGCGAGTTCAATGTTTTTAATATCGCAGTTAATGGCGGCGGTTGACATGCTGCTCCTCTTTTTTAGCTTCTAGCTACTGGCAACTAGCTTCTAGCTTCTGGTGTCTTTTTTGCGCGCTTCTTGGCGCTGATGATGAATGCTTTGGTGTACTTGATTGTGCGCAATCAACATTTTCGCAGAATCTACGAGTTTGGGGAACTAGCTCGGATTCTAAATTCCTAATTTGTGTACGACTTTGGGACTACGCCATCTTGGCTCTTGCAGGTCCCCAAGCCAAAGCTCTTGACCGCTGAGTGCGCTGAGAACTTCCGCAGAGTTCGGTGAGAAAGGCTTTTTTTATCCGCTTACAAAATCTTCGTTACAGGAACACCCGGCACCTGTGTCATCCCGAAGCTGGCGTTCTTTGGCGGCGAGGAATCTGCTGATTGCTTGCACCTGAGGTACTGCAGGCAGACAGCAGACTCCTCCGTCGCTTCGCTCGTCGGAATGACAAGGTACTTTTTGCGCTTATGGCTCCCGACGAATTACTTTCTTACGCTTACGGGCGCTCCCGACAAGTTACTTTCTCGCGCTTACGATTCCTGACAAATTACTTCCGCGCACCTACGGGTTCCCGAAGACCGGCATCGCTGGCCAGCTTGGCCGCTTTGTCCGTTGCCTCCCAGGTGAAGTCGGGATCGGTACGTCCGAAGTGGCCGTAGGCTGCGGTCTTCTTATAGATCGGACGGCGTAGGTTCAGTGAATCGATGATGCCGCGCGGGGTTAGCTTGAAGTGCGCGCGGATGATGTCGGGGATGATCGCCGGATCAACCTTTTCTGTGCCGAACGTCTCGACTAACACGCTGACCGGGTCCGCGACGCCGATCGCGTAGGCGAGTTGAACCTCGCACTTGTCGGCGAGTCCGCCAGCTACGACGTTCTTTGCGATGTGGCGCGCCATGTAGGCTGCGGAGCGATCGACCTTGGTCGGATCTTTGCCGCTGAAAGCGCCGCCGCCGTGACGTCCCATGCCGCCGTAGGTGTCGACGATGATCTTGCGGCCGGTGAGTCCGGTGTCACCCATCGGGCCGCCGATGACGAAGCGTCCGGTGGGATTGATGTGGTACTTGGTGTCTTCGTCGAGAAGCTGCGGCGGAATCACGGCCTGGATGACATGCTTCAGAATGCTCGAGCGGAGTTCGTCGTTCGAGACAGTCTCGGCGTGCTGCGTGGAGATGACAACCGCGTCGACACGGATCACTTTGCCGTTTGCGTCGTATTCAACTGTGACTTGGGATTTGCCGTCGGGGCGAAGGAAGGGAAGGGTTCCATTCTTGCGCACTTTCGAAAGCTGCATGGTCAGCTTGTGCGCAAGCGAGATAGAGGTCGGCATGTAATCGGCATTCTCATTCACCGCGTAGCCGAACATCATGCCCTGGTCGCCGGCGCCTCCGGTGTCGACCCCCATAGCGATGTCGCCGGACTGCTTGTTGATGCTCGAGATGACGGCGCAGGTGTTGCAGTCGAAGCCGTGGAGGGCGTTGTCGTATCCGATGGACTGCACGGTGCCGCGAACGACTTGCTGGAAGTCGACGTAGGCTTTAGTGGTGATTTCTCCGGCGATCATGACGAGGCCGGTGGCGGTGAGGGTTTCGCAGGCGACGCGGCTGACGGGATCGTCGGCGAGGCAGGCGTCGAGGATGGCGTCCGAAATCTGGTCGGCGATCTTATCGGGGTGGCCTTCGGTCACCGATTCCGAGGTAAACAAGGAACGATTTTTGGATGGCAATGATTTGTCTCCTTAAGATTGCACTGGGCTATGGGCCACAGGGCAATTCGTTACGTGCCTGGTTGAACGTTGTGGTTGATTCACCAGCGGAAATCCAACGGGCCGCGATGATGCGGCACACAGGGAGGACATCCTCATAAAAGGCTAGCAGAGTGGGTGGGGGGACGCAACGGTTTTGGCTGTAAGTGGATGCGGGAGAGTTGAATAGCGGAAATTGGGCGGTGGATGGAGAAGGCGGAGAGGGGCTGGCGGTTAGTTCGGAAGGCGTCGGCCGGCCACTGCTTGTTCTGCGACAGACGCGATCGAGGCCACTGATTCAATCTTCACCTCCTGTTTTGGCCCTCGAGAATCATTGGAAAGTCAAAAGCTTTTGCCGCCGAGATCGCCGAGAAAGGCCGCAGAGGTCGCTGAGAGAAGCAAAGGAGACAATTAGATTTCTCAGCGCTCTCTGCGGAAGTTCTCGGCGTACTCGGCGGTCAAGAGCTTTTACTGCCGGGGCCCGCTAATTCTGTTCGGCCCAAGCCTCCAAACGGGGCCACCAGCGGCTCACGTTTCGGCAATAGGTTTCGTACTCGGCGCCAAATTTCCGGCGGAGAGTTGGTTCTTCATAGAGAATTACGAAGAGGTGGACACCGAGAGCAATCGCCAAGACGGAAACAATCGCGATTAGATTGGCATGTCCGAAGACAACCCAGAGGCCAATCCAGCCCAGTGCGAGGCCAAAGTACATGGGATTTCGCACGTGGCGATAGAAGCCCACAACTACCAGACGCTTTGGGGGGACGGCAGGAGCTGGTGTGCCATGCCCGGTCCACGCAAAATCCCAAACACAGCGTAGAGCGACGGCGAATCCGCAGACTGAGGGCAGGGCGGCAACCCACCGCCAATAGGAGGTGCCCACCATCTCGACGCGGAAGCCGAGCCATTGGGGCAAGAGCCAGAACCACAGCGAGAAGAACATTGTGCCTGCTGCGAGCGAAGCGATTGTGGCTGGCCAGTGCAGTTCATGCGAGGCTGCTGGGATGTTTCCAGAATGTGCGGTCGTCATAAGTCCTCCACGTACGCTCGAAAAATTCAGTTACTCTGCAATGCGGTAGTAGCTTAATTTGAATTCTTGTGTCGCGGCGTCATCCCGAGAGCCTGCGCTTTTACCAGCGGGCCGAGGGACCTCTCCAGAGATGCAGCCGAGGAGCGGGAGATCCCTCACTACGCCTGAAGAACGGCTTCGCTCGGGATGACGCCATCACGGACCTATTCGATTTCAGACTGAGCCATTACCTTCAATACCCACAACGTGATTGAAGAATCCGATCAAATACTTCCACACCAGGTAATAGACAATTAGAGCGATGGGGAACACGATTGCCAAGAACGCGTAGTGGATCTGCACGCCAAAATAGGTGAAGCCGAAATCGGTTGTATGTAAAAAGCCCAGACCGCGGCCGAGGAAGAATCCTGCGGGAGCAATGATGAAGGGAAGGATCGCGCCGTGAATCCCGAGCGGCAGGCGGGTGCGCGCACGAGACGCCAAGTGCACCATATTCCAAACTCCGAACAGGTTCGGAATAATTGCCATCGGAAAGATGATGACTCGCTCGACCGGAATAGGGATGTTGTAGACAAATCGCGCCATGAAAAACGCGGTCAACGGGATCAGCAAAAGTGGCGTTGGCACGGAGATTCCCGCCATGTATGCACGAAGGTACGGATGATTGCTCATAACGCCTCCTTGTTACAGGTGGTACGCGAAGACTAGAACCAATCGCGGGAAAGCAAGGAACGCAGCCACGCTCAGGCCAACCAGGACCCAGTCATACCAGGGCACGGCGAGTGAATGGGTATCTAGCCTGCGCAAGGCCTCTCTGCGTAAAATCTCGGGCCACAGATCTCGTCGGAGTTCGGTGTTGACGGCGGGAAAGGATTGTTTCAGCGCCTCGCGAATCTGCCGGTCGTTAGGTTCATCCATTTTCATTGTTTGTCGTGTCCTCTCATCAAGGCTTGATGCCAACCTGCGTCAGGTGCTTGCGCAGGATGCGAATGGCGCGGAACACTCGCACCTTAACTGCGCCCACCGAAGTTCCTAAAGCAGCAGCAATTTCGTCGTAGGGCACCTCTTCGACTAGCGCGAGCGTTGCCGCAAGCTGCAACTTCGGCGGAAGGCGGCGAAAGGCTTGTTGGATCTTTTGCCGCATTTCGCGCTGCACGAGTCGATCCGGCGGAGGCGCTCCGGCAGGGTCGGCATCGAGAGTTTGTTCCGGTCGAGCGCGGCGAAGATAATCGAGCGCCAGGTTCGTGGCGATGCGTCGTGCCCAGGCGCCGAAGTTACCGTCAGGGCGAAACTTGTGCCGTGCGCAATAGATTCGCCAAAGCGTCTCAGCGGTCAAATCTTCCGCAGTGCCTGGGTCGCGCACAATGCGCACAGTCCAGGCGTAGATGTCGCCTTGAAACTGCCGAACCAGCGTCTCGAACGCATCGATCTCGCCAAGCACGAACCGCTGGAGCAGATCCATGAGCTTCTCTACTACTTATTACGAAATAAAAACAAGCAGGTTACAGGTTTCTTTTCGAGCGCGGCTCAGTCGAAGAGGGAAAGGCCATACACCTGCGCGAAAAGTGGCACGGCAATTTTAACTTCCCATAGATGTTCGAGTGGTGTACGCTATTCGTTCACTCGAATGTCTAGGGGTATGACGGGGTCAAGGAACGTCACCATGGCGCGATCGAAAGAGCAAGTTAAAGACGAGATGCTGCAGGGGACGCTGGATATGTTGATCTTGCGTGCTCTGATTACTGGCCCGGCCCATGGATATACGATTGCGCGGATCATCGAACAGACGTCGGACGAAGTCTTGCAGGTAGAGCAGGGATCGTTGTATCCGGCGCTGCACCGGCTGGAAGATCGAGGCTGGCTCGGGTCGTACTGGGGCAGCAGCGAAAATAACCGTAAAGCGAAGTTCTACAAGCTGACGCAAGCGGGAAAAAAACAACTGGTGGTGGAGACCAGCCGGTGGCGGCGGATGGTTGAGGCGATCACGAGAGTCATGGGAGAAGTGGAAGATTGACTTAGAGGTTGGCATGCGTTTCCTCCGTTTTCTCCATCGCCGCAGGCATGACGAGGATCTCGCCAGAGAACTCGAAGCCCATCTACAGCACGAAGCCGATCAATTCATAGCGGAGGGAGTTTCGCCGCAAGAGGCACGCCGTCGCGCCCGGATTCGTCTAGGAAATGGAGAGCGAATCCGCGAGGAGGTTTGGGAATGGAATTCCCTGGGTTTGGTGGAATCAGTATTGCGGGACTTCCGATATGCCGCGCGCAAACTGGGGCGAAGTCCGGTATTTGCGGTTGTGACGGCCGGACTACTCGCGCTTGGGATTGGCGCAAACAGTGCGCTGTTCACAGTGGTGCATTCGGTACTACTGAAGCCGCTTCCGTTTCCTGATCCAGATCGGCTGGTGATGCTTTACGAACGAAGTGCCGACCCGCGATTCCCGTTCAATGTGGTCGCGCCGGGCGTTTTTACCGAGTGGCAGAAACAAAGTGACAGCTTTGCCGGGATGGCCATTATGGGGTCCGGGAGTTACAACCTCTCGGGCGGGAACGGACAACTTCCAGAGAAGATCGAAGCCACGCGATGTTCCGCGGGATTGTTTGAGGTGCTTGGGATACAGCCCGCATATGGGCGCTTCTTCGCAGCAAGCGATGACCAGCCGCGCGCCGACGCAGTCGTAGTTCTCTCCTGGGGATTATGGAAGCGAAGATTCGGCGGCGACCCGGCAATGGTGGGAGCGCAAGTTCTGTTTGATGGGGCGCCGTACACAGTCGTTGGCATCGCTCCAGCCTGGTTTGCGTATCCGGACATGCAGACGGAAGCCTGGACGCCGATCTACCACGAGGTTTCGCCGAGTGCGATGACAGACCTCGACAACCATGAATTTGATGTGATTGCGCGGCTCAACCCGGGAGTTACACAAGAGCGAGCCCGAGCCCAGATCGATACGATCATCCGACGATTGCGCGAGCAGAATCCGGATAAGGCGGCGATCAGTATCGGGGCAAACGCACGACCCTTGTTGGATGCGCTGGTTTTTGACTTCAAGACACCGTTGTACGTGTTGCTGGCGGCTACCAGTTGTCTGCTGATGATTGTGTGCATCAATGTGGCGAATTTGCTCACGGCGCGCTCGATGGCACGACGACGTGAGATCGCTGTGCGCGTGGCACTGGGAGGAACCCGTTGGCGGCTGGTGCGCGAGCAATTGAGCGAGATCCTGCTGCTGGCAAGCGCGGGCGGAACCCTGGGCCTGTTGCTGGGCTCCATGGGCGTGCACTGGCTATTACGTGTGCGGCAAGATATCGCACGAGAAGAAGCCATCCACCTGGACTGGGCCGTGGTTCTTGTGACGATGGGTATGACACTCGTGACTGCCATGCTGGCCGGCACGTTGCCGGCGCTCTCGGCTGGCGGAAGAAGCGCGGTAGACGGGTTGCAGGAAGTCTCTCGCACATTTTCCTCCGGGCCGATGCGGACTCAGGTGCGGAAGGTCCTCTTGGCGGTGGAAGTTTGCCTGACTGTTGTGTTGCTGATCGCTGCCGGCTTGTTGCTGAGGAGCTATCAAAAACTTCGAAGTGCTGATCTGGGCTGCACAACGAAGAATGTACTGACGATGCGCCTCAGCTTGCCGAAGACAAGTTATCCGGAGGCGGCGCAGCGGACGAGTTTCTTTTCAGAGTTGGCGCGGAATGTGGGTGTTCTACCGGTAGTGCAGGCGGTGGGAATTACGACGGCAGTACCGGGGCAAGGGTATACGTCGGACAACTGCTTCGACATTGCAGGACATCCGCCCCTGGCGAAGGGGGAGTTGAATTGTGCCCTCGAGCGATCGGTGGATCCTGGATATTTCGAAGCCCTGCGGATTCCGTTAGTGGAGGGGCGGTCGTTCAACATGCAGGAAGGGATGCGGCCGGCGGATTCGATGGTGGTAAGCCAATCATTTGTCGATAAATACCTCCCCGGCGAAGAACCCCTCGGCCGGCACGTGAACCTGAATGCCGATCGGGACCGCTCGATGGAGATTGTCGGCGTGGTCGGCGACACTCGGTACCTGATCTCGCAGCCGGCGCAGCCGATGATTTACTTACCTCTTTCGCTGGGTTTCCGTCGCAACGCGGTTCTCGTGATCCGTTCGAATCAGGATGTCAGTGGACTGGCTCTGCCGGTACAGAAAGTGATTCAGTCGTTGGATCGAGATTTGCCGGTCGCTTACGTGCAGACCATGGACCAACTGATCGGGGCGTCGACCATCGAAGCGAGTTTCACTTCGACGCTGATTGTGGCGTTCGGTGCGGTGTCGTTGTTGCTGGCGGCCGTGGGTCTATATGGAGTGCTCTCGTATCTGGTGGCGCAGCGTACAAATGAGATCGGGGTGCGGATCGCCCTTGGCGCGCAACGCAAGCAGGTGCTGCGTCTGGTGTTGCTGGACGGATTGAAACCTGCAGCGCTTGGAATCGTTGCCGGAGTGGTGCTTGGCGGCGCAGTTTCTCCGCTGATACGAGGCATGCTCTATGGAGTGCACGCTTTGGACCCGGTTGTGTTTCTGGGAATCACTCTGGTGGTCGTCGTGTTTTCCCTGTGTTCGTGCGTCATTCCGGCGTGGAGAGCTTCGCGCGTGAATCCCATGCGTGCCCTGCGCGTCGAGTGAGAGGGGTACTTGACCACAGGAACTGCGAAAACCGCGAACGTCCGCAGAGGACGCTGAGACAGTCGGGCGTCTGCTTAAACTAGAAAGACCAATTACCACAGGGGGCACAGGGTTTTTCTTGGTGGTCCGTTTACAGGTATTTGAGCCACCAATCATTCCGTCTTGATTTCAGATTCGCGAACCAGCGACACGCGAAATAGAGCAGAACAATCGCGATTGCCCACACTAAATATAGGAGAGGCAGACTCCAGGTGTAGCCGTCGGGTGGTTCCGGATTGCCCATCGGATGATTGGCGAAGAGCCACGGGCTTACGTAGCCAAGACGTAGCTTGGAGACGATCAACGCCAGGGCGTGAATCAGCGGGATGTGAAGCACGTAGAAGAAGAACGGGACACGTCCGAAAGTGGTGAGAGTGCGGGCGACTGGTCCAGAGGCACGTTCCAGCAACGGGACTAGGGCGATGGTCGGGCCGAGCGTCATCAATAAGAAGTTCAGCGATGCGGGATATTTGTTGCAGTTGAGGAAAGAGAGTAACCCGGGCATTGGGTGTTGCGGAGTCGGGTGGGTCCAGGGGCGGGGATCGCCGTAGAGGTTGAATCCGCGGAGCACTAGAAAGAGGGCGATTGCGCCGAGACCAAGCAGCGTGCAGATCCGGTTTCGTTGGGTCGGTTCGAAAGTGAGGATCTTTCCGAAGGCGTAGCCCACGGCCATGACGCCGATCCATGGGATGAGCGAATAGAGGACGATGAGATTGGGGCCCTCGGGGCCGAATTGCAGCGGGCCTGCGTAGAAGCCGAAGTAGAGAATCTTCCAGAGACCGGAAAATCTGCTGGTGTTCAGGCCGTCGGCGAGTTGCCACAGACGGGAATCCATGAGGTTGTGGGCAGCAATGATGACTGCGCCGAAAGTGGCTGCGACGGACACCGGGAGTCTCACGAGGCCGGCCATCAGGATCATGCAGCATCCGATGACCCAGAGGACTCCGGCCATTTCGTAGTGAGCGAAGTCGAGATTGAATGTCCAGGACAGGCGAAGGACCGTGAGTTCGAGCAGGATCAGCCATGCGCCGCGGACGAGGAGGAAGCGGCAAGTATCAGAGTGCTTGCGGGCATAGAAGAAGATGCTCGTCCCGGCGAGAAAGATGAAAGCAGGAGCACAGAAGTGGGTGATCCAGCGAGTGAAGAAGATGGCGGGTGTGGGGCCGCCGGCAGGAACTCCGGAGAAGACTCTCACGTGGTCGATGGCCATTAGCACCATGACGGCGCCGCGGATGATATCGATTGAGGCGATGCGCGAGGTAGAGACCGGAGCCGCGACCGTTGGGGCGGTTTGGAGGATCGTGCTCATAGGATGCTCCGAAGTTTGAGGTTGTGAAGTTTCAGCATTTTGACATGAGACTTGTGCGGTTAGGAAGTTGGTGTTATCCGGGGCTCGTGCGGCCTTAGTTGGCTGTCGTTCCGACTCCAGCGAAAATCCCCAGCCAGCGGCGGTTGTTCTCGGGTAGGGATGCTTCGACTCCGCCGGAGTTCCGCTTCGCTGCACTCCGGCTGCGCTCAGCATGACATGGCTTGCGGCGCCGGTGATTCTATTGCGGCTTGGTGGGGGGCGGCTGCTGGGTTGGGGGACTTTGGCTCGGAGTGGCGGCTGGCTTCGAGGCATCAGACGCGGGCTTTTTGATCCTCTTTCTTGGTGCGGGCTTTTTGGCAGGCTCGGTGTCGTCGACGACAATCTTCTTGGGAGGCTCGGCCGCGGCCGCGGTCTGGGCGGTCTTCAGGGCGGCGCTCAGGCGGGTGATCTCCGCTTCTTTCGAAGATGCGAGACTTTCGATGCGCTCGGCCAGTTGCTTTCGCGCAGACTCAAAGCCAGTCAGATCATTTGATATCGACTGAAAATCGTCTTTCGAGCCGAAGGCTCCGGTGCCTTCGACTACGCTTCCCATGACGTCGTAGAGGGCGTCGAGTTCGCGGTAGAGCTTGAAGGTCGCGGGCAAATCTTCGGGAGCATTGCGCAATTGCGTGACGATTTCAGGCAAGGCGCCTTGCAGGTTGCGCTGGATCGAGTCGACGTTGCCTAGCGCTTGCTTCTTGTAGGATCCGTCGGCCTTCCATTTCTCGATGCGGAGCCTGACCAGGTCGGCTTGAGTGTCCTTTGAAGTGGCTTCGAGCTGGGACAGCAGTCCGTTGAGTTGCGTGACGGACGCATAGGACACCGGTTGCTGCGGTTGACCACCGTTGGCAGCCGGCGCGGATGGAACAGGACCCGATTGGGCGAAAGCTGCGGCCACGAACATCAGATACGAGCCGCAGGAAATCAAAAGGTTGCGTTTCATTCGTTGGACGTGAGTGTGTGCGCTCATCAGGATACTACAAGGGATTGCTGGGCGTGGATCAGGATATCCCTGATGGGGTGTAGGCATGAGAGGTTTTCTCGGGACTATTGCAGGATGGCAGGGATCCTTCGACTGCGGTTGTTCTCCGCTTGTTGCGGAGAACAATCCTCTCTCAGGATGACCATTACGTATGTAAACAGGGTGAGAGCGGGAATTATTGAGGTGTTTGATCGGAGGCGAGAGCGCGCATTCCGTGGGCGTCGAAGATAAAGGTTTTGGCCTCGGATTCGGTGCCTTGCGGTGGGACTTCTTTGCCATTCCAGAGGAAACTCACGCCCGCGGCATTTCCGACGCGGACGACAAGTTCTCGAGAGGCATGAAACGTGGAGTTGGCTGGGGCGATGAGGGTTTCTTGTGCGACGAGTTGTCCGTCTGAGGTGACGGAGACCCAGGCGGTTTCGGTGGCGCGGATCACCAGCGTCAAATTTGCGGAAGATGATATCGCGGGCTTCGGAGTTGGCGTGCCGAAGGATCGAATCGTGACGTCACCCTTCTTTTCCACGGTGACCTGATTCGGATTCGGAGCGGGTGAGGTTGTTGCCGCGGGAGCGCTGGCTACCGGTTTGTTCGTAGCGGTGGATGGCTGTGTTGCCGCGACCGGTTTCGGCGCGGCCGGCGTGGTGACCACGGGCTTGGTAACAGGCTGCGACGAAGTCGGCGGAACATTGGCCGCTGCTGGTGTGATCACCGTCGGGGTGCTTGGCGCAACGGGTTTGGCGGCATTGGCACTCGAACGAGAGTGACGGATCCAGAGAATGACGGCTGCAAAAAGGATGATGGCAGCCAGGTAGACGAGAGTCCGGGGAAATCCCGACGGAGGATTGTCGAGGTATTCCTTACGCGCGGGACGGATGTCTTCCGCACGCGGCAGTTGCAACTCGGGAAGTTCATCGACTTTCACGCGCGTCTCTACTGGCGGCGCAGGCTTGATTGGCGCGGCGACCGCTGCTTTTGCGGGACGGGGATCGGGACGAATGCCAGAATCCCAACCCGCGTGAGAATCGATCTGTGCCTGGCGAAGGCAGGCAAGATATTCGTTGACGGCGTCGTCGGAGTTCAGACCAAGATGCTTGGCGTAAGCGCGAATGAATCCTTTATTGAAGACGCCGCCAGGTAGTTGATTGAAGTCTTCTTCTTCGATGGCTTGAAGCATGCGCGCGCTGATCTTGGTGACATTAGAAATGTCATCGAGCGAGAGCTCTTTGGACTCGCGCGCCTTGCGGAACTTTGCTCCGAATTCACCCATGAGACGTCGTGGCAGGTGTTCGGGTACATCATAGGACAAGACTGGCGCGTGCGCTACGGGACGGGTGTACAGGGGGAGGGTAACTTGTCTGGGGCTGGGTGCTTAGGGCGCGGTACGCGGCGCTGAAAGCGCCGCTCTTGTACGGTGGTGCGCGAGGGTCGGAGGGGATTACCGCCCACGCGAGGATGACAAAGCTCGTCGAAGAAACTCCCTCACGGGCTGTGGTTCGGTTGAGCTGATAGGGGTCCTTCGACTGCGGTGGTTCTCCGCTTAACGCGGAGAACAATCCTCGCTCAGGATGACAGGGCGTTTAGATTGGATTTTCCGCACCGGCAGTTTGTGCGCTGCTCATTATTTGTTGAATTTATTGAATGCTTATCAGTTATTGAGCCGTTGTCGGTTTGCGAAGGGCTATGGTGAATTGGGCCTGGCAGGTTTTGGAGGGATCGAGGAAGACGGTGCCGGTGCGGTCGCCTTCGGAGGCTTCGAAGAAGAGTCCCTTCTTGGAGCGGTCGGGAAGGCTGGTGAAACGGGCTTTGCCGTCGACGTTGGTGCCGACTTCGAGATCGAGTTTGCGGGCGCTGGCGAATCCGTAGGCGATATGGACTTTGACTTTGGCGGCGTAGATGGGCTTGTTGTCGGTGTCGGTGATGGTGAAGTCGGCGGTGCATTGTCCGATGCCGGCGTCGACTGCGGGGATGGAGTGTGGGTCGGGGGTTTGGGCGAAGGCGGGGGTGAGAAGGAGCGCGAGGAATAGGGTTTTCATCGGGTTTGATTATAGGACTTAGGCGACCACCGAGCTGCAAGCCTCTGCTTTTCTAGGCTGTAACGCGGCGCTCAAGCGCCGCTCTTCCACGGTAGCTCCGAAGGTCGAGGATGACCGGGCTCGCGTTGGGAACGGCATACTGCTGTAGGTAGGGATCCTTCGACTGCGGTTGTCCTTTGCGCTTTTCGCGCAAAGAACAATCCTCGCTCAGGATGACAGATTGGGTGGACCGGGTTACGCGGCGTGGGCGCCCGCGCCACATTTGGTATTTCTAATCTTCGGCGATTGGTTCAGAATCCCCGTTAGCTTTTGATCCCATTGGCGTTACGGGTACGGGTTACTAACGTTCATTGCTGACTGACGAAAGCGAACCTTATAATTTTTCAACGCCACCCTTATCTGTGAGGAATGACGGGATATCCATGCCTGAGGCCGGCACTCAATTGACTCGCCAGAGCCAGGAGTTGACGATTTTTCATGACGTGGCGAAAGCGCTCACGTCGTCCCTGGACCTTGACTCGATTCTGCAGACCATCATGGACAAGATGGCGGAATACTTCCGTCCGGATACGTGGTCGCTGCTGATGGTGGATGAAGGGCATGATGAGTTGTACTTTGCCATCGCGGTGGGAGACAAGGCGGAGGCGTTGAAGAATGTCCGGCTGAAGGTGGGCGAGGGCATTGCCGGATGGGTTGCCAAGCACGGGGAAGCGCGCGTAGTGCCCGATGTGAGGAGTGATCCGTATTTCGCGAGCCGTGTGGATGATGCGACCAAGTGGCAAACGCGCTCTGTGATTTGCGTGCCACTGCGGTCGAAGCTGCGGGTGCTGGGGGTGATCCAGTTGGTGAACGTCGACATGGAGCGCTTCAAGGAGCCCGAGCTGTTCTTCCTGCAGTCGCTATGTGATTACGCGGCGATCGCGATCGAGAACGCGAAGTGGGTGGAGAAGATTCAGGAACTGACGATCACGGATGACTGCACCGGGCTCTACAACGCGCGTCATCTTTATAAGACGCTGGAGACCGAGGTCTACCGGTCATCGCGATTTGGGTATGAGTTCAGCATTTTGTTTATCGATCTGGATCACTTCAAGTCAGTGAACGATACGCATGGGCATTTGATCGGGAGCAAACTGCTGGCGGAGATTGGATATCTGATCAAGGCGCAGCTGCGGTTGATCGATTTTGCGTTCCGGTATGGAGGGGATGAGTTTGTCGTGTTGCTGCCGCAGACGGGGAAGGATCAGGCGTTGGTGGTGGCGAAGCGGTTGCGCGACGGGCTGCGGGCTAGTTGCTTCTGCAAGGAAGAAGGATTGAACCTGAATGTTAGGGCGTCGATTGGAGTGGCGACGTATCCGCATGATGCGCGGTCGGCGCATGATGTGATCCGGCAGGCCGATGGGATGATGTACATGGTGAAGAATTCGACGCGGGATAATATCGGGATTGCGCAGAGGGGGATGTTGAAGGAAGAGGGATCGAATTACGAGTAACTAGCCATCCTTAGCTTTTAATGGAATCCACCGCGGTGTCATCCTGATGGCCTGCGCTTTTTGCAGGCGAGGATTCTATGCAGTCCGCGGCTGCATGGGCACTGCAGGCAGAGTTGCAGAGGTCCTCCGGCGCCAAAAAGCGGCACCATCAGGATGACAAAGCGGAGGGTATACAGCAATTTCCAAACCCATCGAGCAGCGAGTTCCGCGCTATTGGTTTCATGGCATCCTTCGGGGTGCCTTTAGTTTTTGGGAGAGAGAAACCTCTCACCACAGGGGGCACAGAGGGGCACAGGGGAATTCATTTTGAATCTGGCTGCTTTGGCGCGGGTTGCGTTGCTTGTCTCAGGTCTGGCTTCCACGGATTCGGATTGGCTGCGGCTTTCGGGTTGACACCGAAGTCCCAGATGTAGAGGTTCATTGCTCCTTTTTCCGTCATCTCTACTAACGCGTACTCGCCGGGCGGAAGATTTTCGGCAGCGGTGAGTTTGAGCCATCCGCCGCGGATGTCGGTGATGGTGGATTTGATCTGGTGCTGCTCGTGAGTGACCTTGCCGGTGACTTGACGCTTGATGTCTCCGACGATGCGTTTGTTGCCTTTGACCTCAACGCGGAGGATGCGGAAGCGGTCGTAAGGGACGATCGCTTTCTGCGGTTGCTGGGGTTGGGCGGGAGTGGTTGAGGCGGCTGGCGATTCGGGCTGGTCGGAATTTTCGTCGATCTTGATGTAAAACGTCGGAACGTCAACGTGGGATTGGACGGGGGCGTGCGATCCTTCAAGTTCGATGGTCTGCTTCATTGAGGAGACGGGATTGACGGCTCCGCGGAAGATGTTGCCTCTGGTGTTGCGGTTGACGTCGCCGGCGGTCTGGTTGATTTCAACGATCTGCGGCTCAGCCTGGAAGGTATCGAGGAGAAAGACCCCAGAATCCATCGGGAGGCGGAGTCCGGGAGCGACCTGCGGGCGTTCGGCTTCTTCCATCTCGCGCTCGTGCTCAATCTCTTTGTCGACCTTGACGGCTTCCGGCGTGGAGGCTGCGGCCGCGCGTTCTTTTTCGAACTTGTCTGTGGCGGGCCAGTCGACCAGGGCGTTGGGAAGTTCTTCCCATTCCTGGCGTTCGGTGCTGTAGTAGCGGACGCGGTCTCCTTTGACTTCGTATTTAGTGACCAGTTGGTAGGAACCGTCTTTGAGGATGAGGCGGTGAGGGGATTCCTGTTGGGCTGCGATGGGAAGGGCGAGGAACAGGGCGAAGATGGCTGCCAGTAAACGCGTTATGGATCGCGAGGACATTGGGTTCATTATCGCCTTTACGGCGCTTGGAGTGAATGGGTGCATTCAGTAGGAAGGTGTTGGCATCCATTTTGGATGCATGGTGAGGATGCCCTGAAACGGCACTGGTTTGGGGAACTGATAGGGGTCCTTCGACTGCGGTTGTTCTCCGCTTAGCGCGGAGAACAATCCTCGCTCAGGATGACAGTCATTTAGGGCGGTGGTGGATATCATCATTGGCGCGCTTGCGCGCAAACCCGGACTAGGGCGTCCGGGGCTACACGAATCTGGTAAGCTTCCCGACGCATCTACATCGGACGACTGAAGCGAGCGTACTTAAGCGGGTAGGGATGCTTCGACTGCGGTTGAGCTTCGCTTCGCTACGCTCAATCCTCGCTCAGCATGACATTCGGATGGAGTGTGATTAGACGGAATAGTCCGGTATCGGTGCCTGTTTCTCATGAGTTCACAGATACATATCGCGGGGGTCGTTGTTGGCATCGTCATCATTTGGGTGGTGCTGCTGGATGCGTTTGAGACGGTGGTGCTGCCCCGGCGGGTGCTGCGGAATTTCAAGCTGACGGCGTATTTCTATCGGCGGACCTGGATTCCGTGGCGAAAGATCGCAGCACGCATCAAGACGGCTTCGCGGCAGCAGAACTTTCTGGGATACTTCGGACCGTTGTCGTTGATCTTGCTGCTGGGTGTGTGGGCGGTTGGGCTGATTTTTGGATTTGCATTGATTCAGTATGGGATGGGCGGGCACGAGCAACTCAGCGGCGAGCGGCTCAACTTCGGAAAGATCCTTTATCACAGCGGCGAGACGTTTTTTACGCTGGGTTACGGCGATATTGTGCCGACATCGGGCGCGGCGCGGGCATTTTCGGTCATTGAAGCGGGGATGGGATTTGCGTTTCTCGGCGTGGTGATCGGGTACATCCCGGTGGTGTATTCATCGTTCTCGCGGCGCGAGATTCAGATTTCGATGCTGGATGCGCGGGCGGGGTCGCCTCCGACGGCAGCAGAGTTGCTGGTGCGGCTGGCGGGTAGGACGGAAGATCCCGGGGTAAGCCAGTCGGTGCTGGACGAGGTGCTGCGCGATTGGGAGCGCTGGGCGGCGGAGTTGTTGGAGGCGCAGATTTCGTATCCAGTGCTAAGTTTTTTCAGGTCGCAGCACAGTAATCAGTCCTGGCTGGCGGCGCTGACGACGATGCTGGATGTTTCGTCGCTGGTGCTGGCGGGGATTGATGGTGTTCAGCCGGGACAGGCGAAGTTGACGTTTGCGATGGCGCGCCATGCAGCGGTTGATCTGGCGCAGGTGGTGAATGCGAGGTATGACGCGGAGTATCCCGACCGGCTTCCGGCGACGGAGTCCGAGGCGTTGCGAAATGCTCTTGCGGCGGCGGGCCTACGCCTGCGCGATGACGAGTATGGCCATGACAAATTGGCAAAGTTGCGATCGATGTATGAACCGTACGTCCACGCGACAGCGCGGAACATGATGTTGACGTTGCCGCCATGGATCCATCCGGAAAAGAAGCGGGATAACTGGCAGGCGGGGCCGTGGGATCGGCTTATTCAGGCGAGGGGACTGGCGATTTTAGGGCAGAAGAGTCGGGCGGGGGTGTCGGTGGAGGGGGACCATTTTTAAGGTTTCAAAGTTTCAAAGTCTCAAAGTCTCAAGCTTTGTGACGATGCGGAAGATTGAGTTATGGCTTCGCAAAGCATAACCACGACCACGGGGGCTGAAGCCCTTATTTTTCCTACGGCTCAACGCGGCCCTTGAAGGGCCGCTCTTCCACGATGGCGCAGACCGCGGTTCTCTTTCGACGTGACGCCAAGGGGATCTTTATCATAAATCGGCACTCGCGGATCTTGAGAAAAGTGGCTATGACGAGAATTCCATTTGCGAGCTGTCACGCGCAAGTCAGGACGGATACTCCGGGAGTCGATGGACCGTTCATAATCTTCTATTCCTCTACGGCGACTACTTGTTCGACTAGTGAGTCTTTTGTGAGGCGCTCGGTTGAGCCCTTTGGGTCGAGGCGATAGATTCCGGAGCCATTGGAATAGAGCACGGTGCCGTCGGAATAGAGGTCGTAGCTCAGGACACCCTTGGCGATGACTTCTTCTGTGTTGCTGTCTTTGCGGCGGCGGATCAGTTCCCAGCTCTTTGGAACCAAGGCCGGGGTGCCATCGTCGGCGCGGTCGGCTGCCTTGTCGGCGTCGAGCATATTTCCCCAGATCATCATCTTGCGGACGTCGGCGTGTTTCTGGCGGGCGTTGCCGGTCGTGGTCAGCGTGTTGCCGGTGTAGCGCATCGTGAAGAAATTCAGGAATTGAAAGACCGCGAACAGCAGGCGGAAGGGGAGCAGGACAAGATCGAGCGCCGCGCGCCACAGGCTTGGCGGCTTATTGGGATCGCGATAGGGGCGGCGGATGTAATAAAGAGATTCATCAACGCTGAGCTGCGGAATGAGTAGATCGAACTTGGGATCTTCGGCGAGGGTGGTGACGGTGCCGGCTTCGAGATCGAGTTTGTGAATCGCGAAGGGGGCTTGGGTGACGGCAAGTCCGGCGCGGTTGCGTCCGATGGCTGAGGATTGAAAGACGAGTTCGCGGGCCGAATCGGGAACCCACCGCGGAGCGTCGTCGATGGTGTCGCCTTGCGTGACGTCGCGCATGTCGGTGCCATTGGAGCGCATGACTGCGATGCAGGATGCGCCTCCTTTGCGGTGGACTACGCAGGCGACGGAGTCTTGTCTGGAGCCGGCGGCGAGACGGCGGACGCGGAAGTCGGCGGTGTGGAGGAGGTGGAGTTCGTCGGTGGCGCGGTCGCGGAGCAGGAAGACTCCGCCGATGTCGTCGGTGGAGAGACTGTAGAAAAGTTCGCCGGGCTTGCAGCCGCGGCTGATGCCGGTAATGTCGATGCGGATGTCGGACTGATCGCCGGGCTGGCGTCCCCAGAGGAGGCCTCCGGACATGAACTTGGCGCCGGTGCCTTGGGTTTTCCAGGAGTTGCGGTTGTTGATCTGCGCGGCGCGCTCGCGGACCGACTCGCCAAACTTGCTGTCGATCGGGCGAACGGGATCGTCTCCCAGCTTGAGATGGAGTTGGCCTTGCGAGAGATACGCGTACGAATAGCTCATGACTTGGTCGAGCGTAGCGGACGGGGGCGGGCTAGAGTAGGTTACTTTGGAGCGGTTTGTTACCATTCCCTTTCCTGTCGGCAGTCATTAGCTGGAGAAAAAAGGTTTTACCCCTGAGAACGCTGAGGGAGCGCGCAGAGTACGCTGAGAGAAGCAGAGTCTGGACAGTCGGTGTACGCGAATCGATGAAACACATTGGCGAGAACGTGGTGCGGATTGAGGCGGAGGCGCTGAATGCGCTTGCCGATCGAATTGCGGGTCCGATGGCAGCTGCGTTTCAGCGGGCCGTCGATCTGATGTTTTGCTGCGCCGGGCGCGTCGTGGTCACTGGCATGGGAAAGAGCGGGTTGATTGCGCGCAAGATTGCGGCGACATTGAGTTCGACGGGGACTCCGGCGTTGTATCTGCATCCGGTGGAAGCGCTGCACGGGGACTTGGGGATGGTGGTGCCGGGGGATGTGGTGCTGACGTTGTCGGCGAGCGGGGAGACCGAGGAGATTCTGGCGCTGCTGGCGACGATCAAAAGGTTGCGGGTGCCGCTGATTACGATGACCGGGGATGCGGTGTGCGGAGCTGCAATCGGTGGGGATACCCACCCTTCGAAAAGCGCGATGGGTGAGGTAACTTCCGTTTTGGCGATAGGATCCCGGAGCAAGTCAAAATCCAAGTCAAAGGCAGCGGACAGGAGTGTCCGCTCCACACAAACCGTTTCTACTCTGGCGGCGGCGGCGGATGTGGCTTTGGATTGTTCCATCGCGCAGGAAGCTTGCTCTTTGGGGCTTGCGCCTACGGCTTCGACTACGACCATGCTTGCTTTGGGGGACGCGCTGGCGGTGGCGTTGAGTGAGCGGCGGGGATTCAAGGAAGAGGACTTTGCCAATTTGCATCCGGGTGGGAAGTTGGGGAAGCGGTTGGCGCGGGTGGAATCGCTGATGCATACCGGGGATGCGCTGCCTCGTGTCGCTCCTTCAACGCGCATGCCCGATGTGATTTACGAAATGTCGCGGAAGAAGTTGGGAGTGACTGCGGTGGTTGAGGGCGATCGGCTGGTGGGGATCATTAGCGACGGAGACTTGCGGAGGCTCCTCGAGAAACGCGGGAAGGATGTGATGGATTTGACGGCGGGCGAGGCGATGACGCGATCGCCGAAAACAATTGCCTCCGATCAGTTCGCAGCCTCGGCCATCGCCGTGATGGAAGAGAAGAAAATTACCTCACTGATGGTGGTTGACGGCCAAAATCGTTTGCTGGGAATCGTGCATCTGCATGATTTGTGGGGAACGGAAATGATGTAGGAATTGAGTGACTGGGTGATTGGACGATTGGGCGATTGGAAAATAGCACAATGGCTCAATCAGCAATCACAGAATTGAGGTTCTGATGTATCACTACGATCCCAATACCGCGCTGGAAGAGTTGAATGAAGATGCGACGTTGCCGAATCCGGTTCACGTGCGGGATATGATTCTGCGCAAGAAGTTGACGGCTGACAGGTCGCTGGAACTGAACCGCCTGTTTGTGGAGTATCAGAAGTTTTTTGGGGAGACGCAGAAGCTGGGGAAAGAGATTTTGAAGCAGTTGGCCGGGTGAGGCTCAACTGCGATTGCGGAAGACCAGAGTGGGATAGCCTCGAAAAACTTTTTAGCCACAAAGGACACGCAGGTTCACGAAGGAAAGGCGTCGCTCCGCGCTCACGGGCGAGAGCGTGGCTGTCAGCATAGACCTCATCATTCTGTCATCTAGTGCTGGCTATGCCGTAGTGGATCATTTCGTAGATGGGTGGGCCGATGGCGTTTGGGCCGCCTACGAAGCGGAACTGGAGGTAGTCCAGTCCGAACATTCCCGCGACTGCAGGCACTTCGGATGGCCAATCCTCTTTGGAATTCTTGTTGCGGCAGGCCACGATCATCGCGATAGCTCCGCCGATGTGAGTGGCGAGAAACAGCTTGGAACGAAATACTTGTTTATTGTTGCGAAGTGGCGGGTCTCCGAAGCCTCGATACGTCCAGAAGTGTACGGTTGAGGGATCCCTTTGGAACTGCAGGTCTGATGGTTCCTGCAGAGGTGGATATTGGCCGATCAGTTTATGTACCCACTCCGGGCAAGGTTTGCCATTCTTCTGCGTGCAGGTGGTTGCTTGCGTTGTTGATGGAGCGCTCGGGAGGACCGCGTCGTTCGAAGATGCCTCCTGACAGTTGGCCCAAGTTGCGGTAAATCCAAAGGCGATAGAAGTCAGAAGCAGGGCCGAGCAGAGTGCGTGTTTCACGATTGCTCCTTTTGCATGGCGTCTGACACTTCGGCACAGAAGCCGTGCTACTCAGGGCAAGCGAGAGGCCTTACTTGATTAGAACTATCAAATGGGCCGCCATTTCTGGATAATCCTCCGTCACGCCTGAGCATTTCGTTTTTGCCGCTGAGTTCGCCGGGAAAGGCCGCAGAGTTCACTGAGAACTACGAAAATCTTTCGAGCCGGGGCGAAGTGTGGAACGTGGCCGTGGCGCTGCCTTCTCATCGTTTACAATTTAGGATTCTTCCTTCATCGAGAACTCAACTATGCATCGTTGGTCAGAACTGTTTATTCCTACCTTGCGTGAGGCGCCGGCGGATGCCGAGGTGGCTTCGCATAAATTTCTGGTGCGGGCTGGATATATTCGCCAGCTGGCGGCCGGAATTTATTCCTATCTCTTTTTGGGGACGCGGTCGTTTAACAAGATCACGGCGATTGTCCGGGAGGAGATGGACCGGATCGGGCAGGAATTTTACTTGCCGGCGCTGCATCCACTCTCACTTTGGGAAGCTTCCGGGCGCGCAGAGGTCATGGGGGAGAACCTGTTCCGCCTCAAGGACCGCAAGGGCACCGACCTGTGCCTGGGCATGACGGAAGAAGAAGTGATGACATCGATTGCGCTGAAGGAACTGCGGAGCTATAAGCAGCTGCCGCAGATCTGGTATCAGATTGCGCCGAAGTTCCGCGATGAGCCGCGCCCGCGGTCGGGATTGCTGCGCGTGCGGCAGTTCATGATGAAGGATTCGTACTCGTTCGATATCGATGCGGCGGGGCTCGATGTTTCTTACAAGAAGCACTACGAGGCGTATTGCCGGATTTTCGATCGATCGGGACTGAAGTACGTGGTGGTGGAAGCAGACTCGGGCGCGATGGGCGGGAAAGAGTCGCACGAGTTCATGGTGCGGACGCGCGCGGGTGAAGACCAGATTGTGAGCTGCGACGGATGCAACTACGCAGCGAACATGGAGAAGGCTACGTCGAAGCTGTGGCCGGAGGAGGACCTGGCAGCAGAAGGGGATGGAAAGTCGCTCGAGGTGCATACGCCGGGACAGAAGACGATTGAAGAAGTCGCGAAGTTCCTGGGGGTGTCTCCAAAGAACAAGATCAAGACGCTGGCTTACATGGCGGATGAGGTCGATGAGAAAGGGAAGAAGAAATCGCGCGCAATTGTGGTGCTGATGCGCGGCGATCACCAACTGAACGAGGCGAAGTTCAATGGCACGGTCGCGGTGACGACACGTCCGATGGAAGAGGCGGAGATCGAGGCGTTGTTTCATTCTCCGGCGGGTTATCTGGGGCCGGTCGGGATTGAGTGGGCGAGAGATCTGAAGAACACGGAGGGCAAGCCTGTTCTGATCGTAGACAAGGCTCTCGAGGGGCGGACGAACCTAATCGCCGGCGCGAATAAGAAGGACTATCACATGAAGAATTTGACGCCGGGGAAGAACTTCGTTGCGACGGCGTATGCGGATCTGCGAGCGGTGACGGCGGGCGAGCCTTGTCCGAATTGCGGCAAGCCTTTGCGCATCGATACTGCTGTCGAGATCGGGCACATCTTCAAACTCGGTTACAGGTACTCAGAGTCGATGGGACTGCGGGTGCTCGATAAGAACGGCAAGGAAGTGATGCCGATCATGGGGTGCTACGGGATTGGGATCGAGCGCATTCTGACGGCGGCGGTAGAACAGGGAAATGACGAGAACGGATTCTGGCTGCCGCGTTCGATTGCTCCGTTTGAGATCGTGGTTGCGCCGGTGAATATGAAAGACGAGGCGGTGAAAAACGCGTCCGAGGACATTGCAAAGCGCCTTGAATCAGCTGGCTATGATGTGGTGCTCGATGACCGGGATGAGCGGCCGGGAGTGAAGTTCAAGGATGCGGACTTGGTCGGTATCCCCTTTAGAATCACGGTGGGAAAGAAAGTTACCGAAGGTACTGTGGAGGTCGTTTTCCGCGAGACTCGCGAAGTGCGCGATGTTACGATCTCCACGATAGTCGAATATTTTCAGGGAGTGCTCGGCCGGGCATCGTGAGGTAACTTTCGTGTCCTGCCGGGCGGATTGCAGGACATGGGAACAGCTAAGGCGCTCTTCGGGTTTCTGGCCATCGTGGCGGTGGTCTATGTGTGCTTTCAGGTCATCCCGCCCGAGTTGACCAACTACTCTTTCCAGGACGATCTGCGTGACATTGCGATGGTTGGCGGTGCCAACCCGCACCAGACCGATCTGGAGATCCTGAATTCGGTCATCAAGAAAGCGCAGGACCACCAGATCACGCTGGCTCCCGAACAGGTCACCATCCAGCGGATCGGTACACCAGGCGCGCCGGCAGTGTATGTCGCGGCGGATTATAGCGTGCCGGTAACTTTGCCGGGTTATTCCTTCTCACTTCATTTCACACCCTCCAGCGGAAATCGCGGAATGTAAAACAGCCGTTAGCCAATAGCAATTAGCACTTAGCCAAAGCTGGGTGCAGCTGTCGTGAAAATAATCAAAATCATCGTTGGTTTGGTGGTGTTTGCATTTGTAATGAGCACCGGGTGGCAGTTGGCCGCCTGCGAGTTTGCCAACTACCAATTGAGAGATGACCTCAGAGATGTTGCGACGATGGGCAGTTCGCGGCTCGGGGTGCTGGCAGAATCTTCGGACGGGGATTTGCGGGAGGCCGTGATTCGGCGCGCGGGACAGCATGGTATTCATCTGGTGGCAGACCAGATTCTTGTACAGCGGTCAGGGACGACAGAGCATCCGGTGATTTTCCTCGCGGCAAAGTACCGGGCGCGGGTGGTGATGCCGGGATTCTCGCTGATCTTTCATCTCAAAGCGACGAGCGGATAGCCGCAATGAAGCTGCACTGGGCGAAGAAGTGACGGCGCCTTGGTGCAAACCTCCGAAAGCGAGTCTTTCGCAACAGACTCCCAGACCACGCCAACTCTGTTTCTTCGGGAGTCGAACCTGAGTAACGGTGGAACTCTACCCGTTCGTCACAGTCAGTGACATTCGTAACGTTGTCTGCTCATTAAGAGGGACCTAACATCAATCGGGCGGCAAGTCTCTCTCCGGACCATCCTCGAGAGGAGCGGTACGGCTTTTGACTGCGAATGTGGGTGGGTCCGCGTTCTGGCAGAACGAGACGATTTGACCTTGGGAGGCGTTTCATGACGACAAGGGCGTTGGTGCTTTTAACTTCAATCGTACTGCTGGCATCTACCCTGTGGCTGGCAGGCTGCGGCCACTACGTGTGCCAGACCGGATTCGGTGACACGACGTGTGGGTCGAGTGGCAGCGGCGGCCTGGGCCAAGGGGGCTCTGGAGGAGGAACGACGATTTCAGCGGGAAGCGCGACTGTGCTGACCTACTATCTGAGTACTACTGTCGCTGCGGCCGGCTTCAGCGGCTCGACCTTTGCCGCACTGTCCGGGTTTACCGGACCTACAGTCAGCGGCGTGGCGGACAACCTCACGCTTGTGAACAAGCAATTTCTGTACGTGCCGAACGGCGACAGCACGGTATCGGGCTACGTGGTTACCCGCTCGACGGGAGCATTGACGGCGATGTCGGGAAGCCCATTTCAGATGGGAAGCTCCGGAACGTCGGATGGGGCGTGGACCGATCCGAAAGGGCGCTTCCTGTTTGTAGGCAGCGAAGGTGGCGGCGAGGTTTCGGTATTCACGATCAATCAAACTACGGGAGTACTGACCCTGGTGAATGGCTCGCCATTTACCGCAACGGGATTTACTGGGGCCGACATTATGGCGGTCGATGCCAGTGGAAAGTTCCTGTATGCCGGTCAAAACATTCCTTCTGCTGGTGTGATGGGATTTTCGATCAACCAGACCACCGGAGCATTGACACCGCTTCCTGGAGCTCCGTTTGACCTGTCGATTGCGCAGGTTCGCACCACTCCGGTTGGGGAGTTTCTGCTGGGAACGGCCGAGATCCAGGACGGCGGAAGCGGCGCAACCGATACCCATGTTTACGTGTATGCCATCAACTCCAGCACGGGCATACCCTCTGCTGTGAGCGGGTCTCCGTTCACGACGCAGGGTGCGCCATTTGACGTGACGATCTCACCCAATGGAAAGTTTGTCTATCTTCCAGAGACGGCTGTCGGCGGGACATTCACGAGCATGGAAGGTTTCTCGATGAATCAGACCACGGGAGCCTTGACGGCGTTGTCAGGGTCGCCATTCACAACGCTACCGGCGACAACTATGTGTCAGTTTGACCAGTCGGGCGGGGTGATGATCTGCACCTCCAGCACCGGAATGACAGCCTTGGGTGCGAACGCAACCACCGGCGCTTTGTCTCACGCAGCCGATCTTTCCGCCAGCACATTTGGGTTCGCGGTGACCGACTAACCAGGACCAAGGTGGTTGTTTACACCGAAGAGGCCCGCATGTACCGCGGGTCTCTTTTTGTTTCGGTAATGGGCGGTACAATAGACCATCTCGCTTTTTCGTCGGAATTGCTGTAGAGCAAGATGGCGACAAGTAGCGGATTCCTCGTCGCTTCGCTCCTCAGAATGACAATCCGGTCTTGAGGAGCAGGTCAGGAGTTATAGGGTAAGCACCCCATAGAAGTGCTGGAACCATCAAACCTTTTGAGCGGCACCGCCGTCTGAATAGCGTCGGGCGGCAGGATCAAAGATTTGGCGATCAAGATCAGAATTCCGAAAGCAAATGGAGGAGGAAGCGGACAAGTCCGCGCCCTGCCTCGGGACCCCGTGTTGCGGGCGGCGATGGTGGCCTTCCTGGTTCTGGCGGTATCGTTCACCGTCGTTTTTTCCTACTTCTATATTAAGTACGACCGGATCATCGAGAAGCGGTTCCGGACCGGCGTTTTTGCGAACTCCGCCAAAATTTATGCACTGCCCCGTGTGGTGCGGGACGGGGAACAGGTTGAGGCAAAGCAGATCGCGGCCGAGCTGCGGCAAGCCGGGTACTCCGACAAAGACGACCAGTCGAAGATGGGAACGTTCCACCTGGTGAAGGGTGGGATCGAGATTACGCCGGGGTCAGAGTCCTATCACGCGCCGGAGCCGGCCCGCATCACCATTGAAGACGGACAAGTCACGCAAATCGCGAGCCGTGGGACCGACCTTTCGGCATATGAGTTGGAACCGCAGCTAGTCACGGCACTATTCGATGCGGAGCAGCGATCGAAGCGCGAGGTAGTGAAGTACTCCGACATTCCACCGGTGATGCTGCAAGCGACGCTGGCAATTGAGGACCGTCGGTTCTTTGAGCACAGCGGCGTCAACTTCTTGCGCATGGCCGAGGCGGCATGGATCGATCTGGTACACGGGCGGCATGAGCAAGGTGGATCGACGATAACAATGCAGCTTTCGCGCGGATTCTTCCTGACGCCGGAGAAGACAATCAAGCGCAAGCTGACGGAAATGCTGATCGCCGAAGAACTCGAACATAAGTTCAGCAAGCAACAGATTTTTGAGTTCTACGCGAACTGGGTGAACCTGGGGCAAAGAGGATCGTTTGCCATCAGCGGATTCGCGGAGGCATCGCGGGCGTACTTCAACAAGGATCTCAGGGATATCACGCTGCCTGAAGCGGCATTGATTGCCGGGATCATTCAAGGTCCCAGCCGACTTTCGCCGTACCGGCATCCAGAGCGGGCGCTTGAGCGGCGCAACCTGGTGCTGGACTCGATGGTGGAGTCGCACGCAATCACGAAAGAGCAGGCCGATAAAGCAAAGGCGACACCGCTGAAACTTGCGCCTCCGAATGTAGAGGCAAGCGACGCTCCATATTTTGTCGATATGGTGCGGGATCAACTGATCAGCAAGTTCAGCGAGAACGATCTGAACGACAGCTCTTACCGGATCTATACGACGCTTGATCCTGACTTGCAGAAGGCGGCCGCGCAGTCGGTGGAGATGGGCATCAAGCTCGTTGACGATCAGGTCAAGAAGCTGCGCACGAAGAAGGTAAAGAACGGGAAGAAGTTTGAGACCACGGTGCAGCCAGGACCGCAGGCGCAGGTGGCGATGGTGGTGCTTGATCCACACACGGGCGCCGTACTGGCGCTTGTAGGCGGACGCGACTATGGATGGAGCCAACTGAATCACGCGGTGGCGAAGCGTCCGACTGGATCGATTTTCAAGCCGTTCGTCTATGCGGCAGCGATGAATACCGCGCTGGACGGGTCGCCGACGGTGATTACTCCGGCGTCCATTGTGACGGACGCGCCTTCGACCTTTGCCTACGGCGACACGATTTACGAGCCACGCAATTACAAAGAGGAGTATCACGGCGATGTAACGCTGCGGTATGCCTTGGCGATGTCTCTGAACAACGCAACGGTGAAGGTGGCCGAGGAAGTTGGATACGACAAGGTTGCGGACCTGGCGAGATCGGCCGGGATTGCGTCGGTGAAGGCCACTCCCGCGATGGCGCTGGGATCGTATGACGCTTCGCCGTTAGACATGGCCGGGGCGTACACGGTGTTTTCCAATGGCGGCGTGCGGCTGTCGCCGATGCTGCTGCGTTCGGTGCGGAATTCGAAAGGCGATGTGATTTCGAATTACAGCACGGATCAGCGGCAGGTGATGGATCCGCGGGTGTCCTACGTCATGACCAACATGATGGAAGGCGTGATCAATAACGGGTTGGGATATACGGCGGTGCGGCTGCGGGGATTTACGCCTCCGGCTGCGGGAAAGACAGGCAGCTCGCACGATGGATGGTTTGCGGGATATACGTCGAATCTGCTGTGTATCGTTTGGGTGGGATATGACGATTACAGCGACCTGCGGCTGAGCGGCGCCATGACGGCGGCGCCGATCTGGGCGGAGTTCATGAAGAAGGCTTCGACGCTGCCGGAGTACTCGGATATGCGGCCGTTCTCGCAACCGGCGGGAGTGGTAGACGTACAGCTCGACAAGTCAACGAACCTGCTCGCGACCCCCAATTGCACGGATGACTACAGTTCGGCCTTCGTGGCAGGAACTGAGCCGCATGACACGTGTGAGTCGCAGCAGGGTTTTAAAGGCTTTATTTCCAAAATCTTCTCAGGTGGGCAGAAGCCCGTCATGCCGGTAACGCCGACGCAAGCGGCGAATGGCCAGGATCCGAATAATCCGCAGGACCCCAAGAAAAAGAAGGGTTTCTTCGGGAAGATCGCTGGAATCTTTAAGGATGACAAAAACTCGGCTCCGGTGTCTAAACCAGCAGACCGTGGGCAGCAGGCGCCGCACTAAGAGAGGGCTGTCGGCTCTCGGCGTTCGGTGTTCGGAAAGCAGGATTCCAGATTCAGTCGAGTTACTGAAATCCTCGCCGGGCCGCCTAAACTGTGCCAAAATACGCATAACAATTGGGGGTGCGTCGTGGCTCTCGACCGGACCGTCTCGTTCACTGCTGTTTCCCTTTTAACCATCTTTCTTATTGCAGCTTCGCTGACTTCCGTGGCACAAGTCTCGCATTCGGAGCAGGTGCAGATTGCGCCGCCACTGTTGCGGACGGTGGATCCGCCGAAGCCGGATGCGACCGTCGCCGACCTGGAGACTCAAGCCGATGATTTGCGGATGGAAAAGCTGTACCTGGATGCGATGGATTACTATCGGGCGGCCCTTGGAAAAGAACCGAACTCGGCGCGCTTGTTGAACAAAGTGGGCATCACTGAGCTGATGATGCAACACTACGGCGGCGCGAAAAAGATGTTTGAAAAGTCGATCAAGGCCGATCACAAGTTCTCGGATGCCTACAACAATCTGGGCGTGGTGTATTACGAACAACGGAGATTCGGAGCTGCGGTAAAGCAGTACCGGCGGGCAATTGCGATTAACGACGATGCCGCCTCGTACTACAGCAACCTGGGGGCGGCGCTGTTCTCGAAGAAAGATTTCGAGCCCGCGGTGCAGGCATACCAGAAGGCGGTGGAGATCGATCCGGATGTGTTTGAGCGTACGTCGCGCGGAGGGGTGCAGGCGCAATTACCGAGTCCGGACGACCGCGCGCGCTATGACTACACCGTGGCGAAGCTTTACGCCAAGATGGGATTTTCGGACCGGTCACTGGAATACCTGCGAAAGGCGATGGAAGAAGGGTACAAAGATTTCAAGAATGTGTATAAGGATGTCGAGTTCTCCAGCTTGCGCAAGGACAAGCGGTTTACGGAATTGATGGCACTGAAGTCGCCGGCGCTGCCGGACTAGAAGTTGCACCTGGCTTTCAGACCCCCTTTTTCACCACAGGGGACACAGGGTTTCACAGAGGACTGCACAGAGGTCTCACCGAAACGCTTTCGCCTCGTCTAGACCATTTTAGCTTTTGACGGAATCCACCACGGTGTCATCCTGACGGCCTGCGCTTTTTGCAGGCTGGAGGACCTGTGCCGTCTCCATTCGCATGAGTACCTGCTTGGCAGAGTTGCATGGGTCCTCCGGCGCAAAAACGGCCCATCTAGGATGACAAAGCGGAATGGTATACAGCAATTCCTGAATCGCAGGGGGTGAAGAGAATCATGAGTATGGGAGCGGTGATTGGGTCTCCGGTGGTTGCCGGGAGTGTGGTTTACGTTGGAAGTGCAGACGGGAATCTGTATGCCCTGATGTAGTGGGGAAGCCGCGTAGAAAACGATTTAACTGAGGTTTTACAAAGCTTTACAAAAATAGACGTAACTTCTTGCGAAAGAGGTGTTTAATTTTTTCAACAACTCCTGAAAACAACAGGGTGAGTAAGGAGAAACGGTAGACCCACCGGACGCTGACCCGAGCACGCCCCAAGCAAGCTTCCGGTGGGTTTTTTTGCTTCGAGTCGCGAGCTTCGAGCTTTCAAATCCAAATCAAAAGCAAGACCTTGAACCGCTGAGTGCGCTGAGGACGCAGAGGATTCTTCACTGCGCGACCGGGCCTTCGGCTATGTAGGTTTCTCGGACTTTCTTCCACTTTCCCTGGGCTTTTAGGATGAATTCGACCGCATCGCGGAGGGCGCCATCTCCGCCGGCGTGGGGTGTGGTGTAGTGGGATTCGCGTTTGACGTCGGCGCGGGCGTTGGCGACTGCGACCGCTAAACCTGCTTGGCGCATGGCGGGGAGATCCACGATGTCGTCGCCGACGAAGGCGGCCTCGGCAGGAGTGAGTCCGGCCTCGCGGACGATTTCCTGGAAAGCCTTTCCTTTGTCGTGACTGCCCTGGCGGACGAACTCTAGTTTGAGGTCGCGGGCGCGGAGGGCAACGGTTTCCGAATAGCGCTTGGTGATGAGTCCGGCGCGAAGTTCGCCAAGACGAGCGAGCGAGATCGCGACGCCATCGTGCGCGTGGAAGCCCTTGAACTCGATTGAGCCTTGGGCACTGAGTTCTGCTGAGCCCTGCCGATTCTTGTCGCGGTCGGGAAGAAAGTAGAGCTTGCCGTCGGTGAGGACTCCGTCGACGTCAAAGAGGAGAAGTTTGATTTTGCGGGCGCGCGATTGCGGGGAGAGTTTTGGCATCCGCAAAATTCTAGCAGTGTTGGATCATAGTGCGCGTTCTAGTCGATGGATTGCGGGGTGGATCACACACCAGCTATGACAACGCTGCCTAACGCGTCTCGGCAGTCGCTTTCAGGACGATGAGGCTGGCGTCGTCTTGAAAGTGTGCGCCGGCATGTTGTGACGCAGTACTGATCAGCAGAGACATCAAGTCTCGAGCACAGGACTCGGGATTCTCATGGGCGATACGAACCAGGTTGTGCTCGCCGAAGGGTTCATCGAACGAGTTGGAGGCTTCCACCAGTCCATCGGTGAAGAGCAGGAGGCGGTCGCCAGTGCGCATTTGCACTTCACTTTGTTCATATGCCCAGCTCGGGAACTGGCCTAAGACTGCGCCGGTGGATTTGAGATCGAGCCATTGATTGTCGGCGCGGACAAGGAGCGGTGGATTGTGTCCTGCGTTGCAATAAGTCAGGCGATTCTCGAAGCGGTCGAGGACCGCGTAGAAGAACGAGATAAATTTTCCAACCGGCGTCACGTCGCAAAGGATGCGATTCAGCCTGCGGCAGAGTTCGCGAGGCGACAGATTCTGGCTGATGAGCGGTTGAAGGGCGGCCTGCAGGCTCGACATCAGCAATGCGGCTGGCATGCCTTTACCCGCTACGTCGGCAATGCAAAAGGCTGTATAGCGATCGTTGATTTGAACAACGCTATAGTAGTCTCCACCGACGAAACGCAAGGGTTGCGTCATGGCGGCGATCTCGTAACCCGCGACCTGCGGCAACTCTGTGGGAAGCAGGCTGTCTTGAATCTGGCGAGCCTCTTGGAGTTCTTCGTCGTGCAGGCGCTGTGCTCTGCGCTGCTCGCGCGCGCGGGTAAGTTGAGTCTGAAGTTTTTGCAGGAGTTCCTTATTCTCCCAAGGCTTCTGAACGAAGTCGGAAGCGCCGCGGCGCATCGCATCTACAGCGAGATCAATGGAACTCCAGGCTGTCAGAACAATTATCGGCAGCAGAGGATCCATGGCTCGGATCCGAGAGACCAGTTCCAGTCCTTCTCCGCCTTCGGTGGTGCCGCGGGTGTAATTGAGGTCCATCAAAACGGCGTCGAATTGTTGTGTCTCAAGAGCGTGTAGGACGCGGCTTGGGTGGGTGACTGCCTCGGTCGAGAATCCATGGGCGCTCAGCAGAATCTCCAGGGAATCCAAGATGTGCTGCTGATCGTCGGCGATCAGGATGCGGGCCGTCTCGGTCGGTGTCCAGGTTTGCGGTTCCAGGATGGCCATAGCGCTCATGCGGGAATGAAATGCATACGGCTGACCAAACTCGCACTTGAGGAAAGGTGCTCATTCCAGAGGAGAAAGCCGGATTCGTTCTCGGTGCCGCGGATTTCGGCTGTGCGGTCGTGGGACCGGAGTGTCCGGAAGCGGACAACTGGGGTCGAGGGCTATGGCCTGGCAGTCGCGGACTCGTAGGCAAGCCGAATCTTATCGCGAGAAGCGGCGGACGCTGTATGAGATGGGCAGACCGACAACGACCATGTGCACGAGCAGGCCTTGGAGCAGATCGTGGAGTTCGAACGGTCCAGTCGAGCGAAGTGCCGAGAGGGGTAGCACGATCAGATTCATAACATCTTCCACGATGGCGCCGTAGATGAGGCCGCACACGAGTGGATGGTCGACGAGGAATACCAGACGTCGGCTTACGAAGTAATAGACGGCCGTGAACGTCGTCGCAATGAAGAAATGCAGACAGATGCCAAGAATATAAGTGGCGGCACCCTGGTGAAGAGCTCGCGGTCCGAGCAGGCCCGCGGCGATGACGAGTGGGATGTGCCATCCGAAGAGAATGCATGCCTGGAGAAGGTCCAGAGTTCCAGCGATTAGGCCGCCGGTGAGAATGGCTAGGCGGGCATTGCCCAGTTTTGCGATTGATGGCTGTGCGATGGTGGCGGTCATTCGCTGTTCTCCCCCAGAAGGTTCGCGACGTGCGGAAAGAGTACGCAGAATGGAAGCGGGAAGTCCTGAAGTGCGTCTGAAATAGTCTGAATAGTTCTGAAAACGGTGGGTTGGGGACGCTGGTCGGCGATAGGGTCAAAGGCTTTCACCACAGGGGGCACAGAGGATCACAGGGGAAACTGACCACTGATCAATGTCGATCTTTTTGACGCACTACCCTCGTAGACGACCGGGTTAGTAATAAGTT